>WNFD01000164.1_pt1 | contig 74453 bp, 56 predicted proteins | sample 5400491 | NCBI WGS metagenome assembly WNFD01 (sample SAMN13153343, study PRJNA577476) | soil metagenome | isolation source: 120 cm saprolite under Douglas fir tree site 2 hole 2 replicate 2 | place: USA:California | collected 2015-04-18 | reverse complement strand
TAAGCCCCGGTAAACGGCGGCCGTAACTATAACGGTCCTAAGGTAGCGAAATTCCTTGTCGGGTAAGTTCCGACCTGCACGAATGGCGTAACGACTTTCCTACTGTCTCAACCACAGACCCGGCGAAATTGAAGTACGAGTAAAGATGCTCGTTAGCTGCATCAGGACGGAAAGACCCCGTGGACCTTTACTGCAGCTTGATGTTGGGTCTTGGTTCGGCTTGTGTAGGATAGGTGGGAGTCTGGGAAGCTGCGGCGCCAGCCGTGGTGGAGACAACGTTGAAATACCACCCTGGTCGTGCTGGGACTCTAACCTGGGCCCGTAATTCGGGTCGGGGACCGCGTCAGGTGGGCAGTTTGACTGGGGCGGTCACCTCCCAAAATGTAACGGAGGTGCCCAAAGGTTCCCTCAGCCTGGTTGGCAATCAGGCGTCGAGTGCAAAGACACAAGGGAGCTTGACTGCGAGACCAACAAGTCGAGCAGGTGCGAAAGCAGGGCTTAGTGACCCGGCCGTGGCGTGTGGAAGCGCGGTCGATCAACGGATAAAAGGTACCCCGGGGATAACAGGCTCATCTTGCCCAAGAGTCCATATCGACGGCAAGGTTTGGCACCTCGATGTCGGCTCGTCGCATCCTGGGGCTGAAGCAGGTCCCAAGGGTTGGGCTGTTCGCCCATTAAAGCGGTACGCGAGCTGGGTTTAGAACGTCGTGAGACAGTTCGGTCCCTATCCTCTGCAGCCGGAGGAGTGTTGAGGAAGGCTGTCCCTAGTACGAGAGGACCGGGACGGACGAACCTCTGGTGTGCCAGTTGTTCTGCCAAGAGCATGGCTGGTTTGCTACGTTCGGAAGGGATAACCGCTGAAAGCATCTAAGCGGGAAGCTCGCCTCAAGATGAGGTCTCCCTCGGGGTTAACCCGGTAAGGCCCCCAGCTAGACGACTGGGTTGATAGGCCGGATGTGGAAGCACGGCAACGTGTGTAGCTGACCGGTACTAATAGGCCGAGTGACTTGGCTTCTTTTTCAGATTTTGCGTCCACTGTGCGGTTCCCGAGATGCGGTCGGCACATCTCAATAGAGTTTCGGCGGTCATAGCGAAGGGGAAACACCCGGTCCCATTCCGAACCCGGAAGTTAAGCCCTTCAGCGCCGATGGTACTGCGCGGGGGACCGCGTGGGAGAGTAGGACGCCGCCGGACAAACTTTGCAGAGGGCCGCTCCCGTGTAGGTGAGCGGCCCTCTGGCGTTTGCTAGGGTCCTGTACGGACTGTCTGGGCCCACTGACCCGCCGGGAAAGGACGCACGCGAGGTGGAGGAGGGTAAGCGACGCGAGGCGCGGGAGGGTGAAGCTGCTGGCCGGGGCCGCCCGGAGCAGCGTGAGCGTCCGCGGCCCCCTCGTCCGTTCCGTGCGGGGGAACCCGTCCGGTCGCGTACCGGAAGCCAGGCGCGAGCGTCAGGCCAGGCGCGCGGTGCTTCATCCCGCGGCGCTTCTCCGCCCAGTGCTTCCAAGCGTGGCACGCCACGTGCGGATGGCGGCCCTGCTGCTGGTGCGCGTGCTTCGCGGACGGCTGGCGGTGGCTCTGCCGGCGGTTTCCGTGGCGCGCGGCGGCCCGACGGCCGGGCCGGCAGCGGGAGCGTCCGCAGTCGCGCGCAGGGCGCGAGGACTGCGGGCGCTGCGGAGGGAGTCCTCCGAGATGACCGGCAGCGTGCGCGGCCAGTTTCTGACCAGGCCAAGCGCGAGCGCCAGGCAGATGGTGCCCGTACGGGCGCACCGAAGCGGAGTTTCCGGCCCGAGGATGGATCGGCCGGTCGGCCTGCAAGCGGTGATCGTCGTCGGCCCCCATTCCGGCCCTCGCCTGGAAACTCCCGCTCACCGCGGGGCAGCGCGAGCGTCCGCGGACCGCAGGGCTTCAGAGCAGGTCCTGCGGAACGCCCTGGTGGTCGTCCGGGTTCCCCGGGCGGGCAGTGGCAGCGTGAGCGTCCGCAACGTCAGAGTCCCCAGGGTGATCGTCCGGCGTCTGACCGCGCCGGGGGGGCGGGTCCTGGTGGTCGTCCGGGTTCCCCGGGCGGGCAGTGGCAGCGTGAGCGTCCCCAGGGTGATCGTCCGGCGTCTGACCGTGCGGGGGGTGCGGGTCGCGGGGCGGGTCCTGGTGGTCGTCCGGGTTCCCCGGGCGGGCAGTGGCAGCGTGAGCGTCCGCAGCGTGACCGGCCCGCGTCTGACCGCGCCGGGCATCAGGATCGTGGTGGGGGAGACTTTCAGCGCGGTGCGCCGCGCGATCGGACAGGCGGCGCGCCGGGCCGTTCCGCCCGGGATGCCAGCTTCAGGCCGGAACGCTCCCCGGCCCGCGATAACCCGCGGGCCGCCGCGAGGCAGGGCCGCCCGGCCTGGTCCGGACGACCCCCGGAGTTCGCGGGTCCTGCGGGCGGGTCCGCTCCGGCTGACCGGAGGCAGCGGGGAGGCCCGGAGCGCGCAGAGCGTCGTCCCCCCGGGCCGGCATTGCCCCGCCCGAGAATCCCCGACGGCATCACGGCGGATCAGCTGGATCCCGCCATCCGGGCCGAGCTGCGTACGCTTCCCTCCGACCTGGCTGGTACCGTCGCGCGCCACCTGGTAGCCGCCAGCCTGGAAGACGAGCCGGAGCGGGCGTATGCGCATGCCCAGGCGGCACGCGGCCTCGCGGCGCGTGTCGGTGCGATCCGTGAGACCACCGGGCTGGCGGCCTACCGCGCGGGGAAGTGGGCGGAGGCGCTCGCTGAACTGCGCGCGGCGCGGCGCCTGACTGGCCGCAGCGCCTATCTCCCGCTCATGGCTGACTCCGAACGTGCGCTTGGCAGGCTGGACAGGGCGCTGGCGCTTACCAGCGGCGGCGAGGCAGCCAAGCTTGACCGCGCCGGCCAGATCGAGCTGCGGATCGTTGAGTCCGGGATCCGCAGGGACCAGGGCCTGGCAGACGCGGCGGTCGTCGGCCTCCAGGTACCCGAGCTCGCGGACGGGCGCCTGCGTCCGTGGTCCGCCCGGCTGTTCTACGCGTACGCGGACGCCCTGCTCGCCGCCGGGCGTGATGCGGAGGCCCGCGACTGGTTCGCGCGGGCGGCCGCGGCGGATGTGCGGGAGGAGACCGACGCGGCAGACCGCCTCGACGAGCTGGCCGATGTGACGATCGACGACCTTGAAGAAGCCGGGTCCGAGTCGTAGGTAAACCTCGCTGGATTCCACGGAGGGGCTCTTGCCGCGGTACCCCTCGCGGCTCGCGCCTGCTGGGCGCTGTCACGGCGCTCCCGTTCGGCATCATTGGTTTTGTCCGGTGAGTGGCTGGCGCGGGCCCGGGCGCGAGGGCACGCCTATCGGGCCTGCCGGGCGGGCTCAGCGGACGCTGTCGCCGCTGCCGGGCTGGTCGGCGACGTCCAGCCAGCGCATGATGCCGGCGACGTTCGCGGCGGCCCCGCTGATCCGCCCGAACTTCGCGGCGACCTCCGGGTCGCCATCGGTGCGAAACGCGGTGTAGCGGTGCTTTGTCCGCTCGTGCACCATCGCTACCGCATGGTCGAGGTCGAGCCCGGCGCCGCGTGCCTTCCGCGTCTCGTCCACCCAGACGGTGATCTCCTCCGCCGCGCGTTCCAGGGTCTGATCCACCGCATCGACGGGGCCGTAATGGCTGAAGAGCAGCCGGGCGGGCCGCAGTTCGCCGAACCTGCGCAGGGATTCAAGCGCGACGGCAAGGTCGAAGTCGGGCGGCGGGGTCGCGGGCCGCAGATCCCCGGTCTCCTGGATGTACACGCCTGCCGCGTCGCCGACGTACAGATCGCCGCTGACCGAGTCCAGCAGGCCGACGTGATGCCTGGCGTGGCCGGGGGAGTAGTGGCTGTCCAGGTGGCGGCCGCCGCCCAGGTCGATGGTCCCGGTACCCTCGACGGCCGTGATGCGCTCAGCGGGCGTCGGTGCCAGCACGCCGAAGAGCCTGTCGAGCGCATCCCCGTACACCATCCTGGCGCTGGCCATCAGCCGGCTGGGATCGACGAGGTGACGAGCGCCGAGTTCGTGGACGACGATCCGGGCGGCGGGGAACATCCGGGCGATGTCACCAACGCCGCCCGCATGGTCGAGGTGGATGTGGGTGACGACGACGGTCGTGAGGTCGGCGGGTCCTACGCCGAGCCTGGCCAGGGCGTCGCGGACCACGCGCGCGGACGGCGCGGTCCCCGTTTCCACCAGGCAGGGCCGGTCGCCGCGGATCAGGTACCCGGCGGTGATTCCCTCGTAGCCGGCCATCCGGGTGTCGATCTGGAACACGTCGTGCCCGAGCCCGGTAATGCCCCCGGCAATGTCCGCGGCCGCGTCGCGGATACTCGCCTCCTCGTACATGCGCCCATCGTCTCACCCTCACATGGTGGCCACGGACTCCCACAGTCGGCTGGTGACGTCGTCGAGGGCACCCATGATGCGGACGCGCCCGGCGCGCGGGCCTCAGGCCCGCGCGCCGGGCGTTGACGGCGGGAGGAGCGCCGTCGTGCCGCCCGCCAGCGGCCGCCTTTGGGGAGGGAATTGCAGGGCGGCCGGGCGGGCTGGATGTCGCGACGAACCCGGCCGCGAAGCAGCCAGGTTCGTCACGACCCTGCTGCCTCAGCCACCGGCGAGAGCCTGCAGGTGGGTCTCGAATCCGGCACCGAACGGACTGGGATCACCCTGGTAGTCGGTGATCAGCCCAGGGCCCTGAGAGCAGTTGAAGTCCGCGTTCCAGGCCCAGCCGAGATAGCCGGTGTGCTGAGAGTCAAGGAACGTCATCAGCGGGTTGATGTAGGTGTCAGCGCAGTTGTTCTCGCCCATCTCGCCAGTGATCACCGGCACCTGGGCGATGACCGGTGCGATCTGGCTGGTCCAGCATGCCTGGGTGCTGCAGGTGTTGAAGTTGTAGGAGTGCCACGACGCCACCAGGTTGCCGTCCGGGTCCGTCGGCTTGAACGCGAGCCACTGGGTCAGGTCGTTGGAGTACTCCAGGCCGCCCAGCATGATCACGTTGCTGGCCCCGGTGCCGCGGACCGCGTTCACCAGGGTCTGCATGCCGGCCACCGTGTAGGAGATGCCGATGCATGAGCTGCCGCCGTTGAGCCAGCACTGCCAGCCCTCGGTCTCGTTGAAGTTGTCGGCGCGCGAGGGATAGGGCTCGTTGAAGAGGTCGAAGATGACCGCGTTGTTGCCCTTGAACGCCGTCGCCACCGAGGTCCAGAACGGGACCGCCTGGGCCGCGTCCGGCATCGGCTTCTGGCAGATGGCCTGCGCCGACGGGCAGCCTGACGATGTGCCGCTGTAGACGCCGTCGGTCCAGTGCAGGTCAAGGATCGCCACGATGCCGTTGTTGTTGAGCAGACTGACGTAAGCCTTGATGGCGTTCTGGTAGCTGGCCCCCGCGTCGGCGGCGGTGACGTAGGACTCGGCATTCCAGCATGCTTCGTTCAGCGGCACCCGGACGGCGGTCACGCCCCAGCTCTTCATCGCCGAGATGGACGCCTGGTTGCTCGGGCCGTCGAAGATCCCGTTGCCCTGAACGCACGCGTACTCGGTGCCGGAGCGGTTCACGCCCCAGAGCACCACCTGGGTGCCGCTCGCGTTGACAAGCTTGTTCCCTGAGACCTGCAGCTGCGGGGCTGTGCTCGTGGTCGAGATGACCGCGACTGAGTCCGGTGCCGAGGTCGCGGTCGCGCCGGCGCTGTCGAACGCTTCCGCGGTCAGCGAGTAGTAGCCCGCCGGCACCGTAGCCCAGGTAAAGGAGTAAGGGCTGGTCGTCGAGGTGCCTAGCAGGTTCGCCGTGTGGGATGTGCCGGGGAGCGTCGAGGTCTCGAAGAACTCCACCTTCGTGATCGACGCGGTTGGCTCGCTCGCGGTCGCCGCGATCGTGATGCTGGTCCCCGGCGTGGAGGTCGCGCCCGACGCCGGGCTTGTGATGCTCACGTTCGGCACCTGCGCGGCGCCGTTGCACGCGAAGCCGTTGATGGTGAAATAGCCGGGGACGGCGTCGGCCGCGCCCACCGTGCCGGTGAAGCCGATCGACGCGGTGCCGCCGGTGGCGAGGGCGCCGTTGTAGCTGAGGCTCGACGCGGTGACGCTCTGGCCGTTCTGCGTGAAGGCAGCGTTCCAGCCGCCCGATATCTGCTGTGCATTCGGGAAGTTGTAGCCGAGCGTCCAGTTGGTGATCGGGGCGGCATTGTTCGTGATCGTGATGCTGACCTGGAATCCGCCGGGCCAGGTGTTCACGATGGAGTAGGCGACGGTGCACGTCGAAGTCGCCGCCGACGCCGCGCTTGGGCCGGGCCCGGCGGCGACCGCCGCTCCCGCCGCGATCGAGCAGGCGCCCACAAGGCAGGCAAGCGCCTTGGAGCGCCTGCCAGACCGTCGCGCTCGAAGTCTCATGACGCGTGCCTCCTCGATGCGGCGAGGAAATCCAGTTTCTCGGGACTTCCCGCTCCGGAGGCTAGAAGTGCCGCGATAGCCAGGCAAGGCAAGTGCTGTGCTGATTCTCTGCACGCCGAAGACCGGGGAGTTTCCGCTGGAAACGGGTTGTTCGCGGGTCGGCCGGTACGCCATACGTGGTGTAAGTTTCGCGGCGGCGCGGACGCCGCGGAGGCCAGTGCCGACGCCCTGGCCGGGCCGTGAAAGGAATTCGCGATAGTTACATCGCTTCTTGACAGCGATCGGCTCTTCTCGCACGATCGGAGCGCTCATCCGGCGCGGGCTATGCACGCCAATGCTCACCCGCATGAAAGTGCGCGGCCGCCCGAAATCCTGATGTCAGAGGAGCCCGAAATGTATCCATCGGAGGCATTGACGCCTTCCGGGCCGCGTAGACTCGCGGCCTTTGCCGCGGTGCTGCTTGGCGCCGGATTGCTCACGGCGGCCGCGGCGGCCGCGGCACCGACGGCGCGGGCCGCGACGCCCACTGTGAACGTCAGCGTCAACGCGACCGAGGGCCGGGGCACCATCCCTGGCACCGCCTACGGTCTCAACTCCGCCGTGTGGGACAACCAGATGAACGTCCCCCAGGTTCAGGGCCTGCTGCAGCAGGCAGGCGTCCAGATGCTGCGCTACCCGGGCGGCTCGTACGGCGATATCTACCACTGGCAGGACAACACCGCTCCCGGTGGTTTCGTCGCCGCGGGCACCGACTTCGACTCGTTCATGGGCACGGTGAAGAAAATCGGCGCGCAGCCGATGATCATCGCCAACTACGGCACGGGAACTCCGCAGGAGGCGGCGGCCTGGGTCCAGTACGCCAACGTCACCAAGGGATACGGCGCCAAGTACTGGGAGATCGGCAACGAGAATTACGGGAACGGCTACTACGGTGCCGACTGGGAGGCCGACAACCACGCGAGCAAGAGCCCGGCCACCTACGCGAGCAACGTGCTGCAGTACGCGAGCGCGATGAAGGCGGTCGACCCGACGATCAAGATCGGCGCCGTGCTTACGCTGCCAGGCAACTGGCCGGACAGCGTGGTGGGCTCGACGGACAACGGAGACTGGAACAAGCTCGTGCTGTCCACGGCCGGGTCGGCGATCGACTTCGTCATCGTGCACTGGTACCCGAGCGGGCAGGGCGCCGCGGCGGCGCTCAGCGAGCCCCCGCAGGTGGCGGGCGAGCTCGCGCAGCTCCGCCAGGAAATCAACCAGTACGCCGGGGCCAACGGGCCGAACATCGGCATCGCGATGACCGAGGTGAACTCGAACCAGCTCGAGGACACCCAGCCGGACGCGCTGTTCGGCGCGGACACATACCTGACCGCACTGGAGAATGGCGTGTTCACCGTGGACTGGTGGGACACGCACAACGGTCCGACCAGCATCAGCACGGCACCCGACGGCGCCACTGACTTCCAGGACTACGGCGTGCTCTCCAGCGGCACCAGCGTGGGCGGCGTCTCAGAGCCGCCGCTGAACACCCCGTTCCCGACCTACTACGCGATCTCGATGCTCAGCAAGCTCGGGCTGCCCGGCGACACCATGGTGCGCTCAGGCACGGACCAGCAGCTGGTGAGCGCGCACGCGGTACGGAACGCCAACGGCGACCTGAGCGTCATGCTCGTGAACAAGGACCCGGGTAATGCCTACCAGGTCAGCCTGCACTATGCCGGCTTCACCCCTGCGGCGGTCACGCCCACCGTCTACGCCTACGGGGACGAGGCCACCTCGATCACGTCGGCGGCGCAGGGCACCAGCGCCAGCCAGGTCATCCCGGCGTACTCGATCGAGACGATCGTGCTGCGGCCGCAGGCGGGCACGCAGAGCGCACTGTCCGCACCCGGCCAGCCCACGGCCGCCAGCGTGACAGGCTCGCAGGCGACGGTTTCCTGGACTCCGTCTACGGGCGGCCAGGCGGTGCGGTACGAGGTCTACAAGCAGTTCGGCACGAACAGCGAGCTGCTCGGCAGCTCGACATCCGGCTCGTTCACGGTGAACAACCTGGTGCCGGGCACCGCGTACACGCTCAATGTGCTCGCCAGGGACCAGAGCGGGTTGCTCTCACCGCCATCGGCGCCGGTCACCTTCGTCACGAGCACGCCGTCCAACAGCACGTGCGCGGTGACGTACAACCTGAGCCAGGGCTGGGGATCCGGCTTCGTCGCCAACATCAGCATCACCAACACCGGGCCGGACTCGATCAACGGCTGGACGCTCGCGTTCCAGTTCCCCGCCACGACCGAGTCGGCCAGCCCCGGCTGGAACGGCAACTGGAGCATCAGCGGCCAGAACGTTCTCGTCACCAACCTGAGCTGGAACGGCACCCTCGCCCCGAACGGCGGCAACTCGGCCGACATCGGATTCGTCGGCTCCAACAACGGCGCGTACCCATCCCCCGCGGCGTTCACCCTCAACGGAACCGTCTGCACCACCACGTACTCGTCCTAAAAAACCCATAAGGATGCCTAACGGGAGCGGGGTGGCACTGCCCCGCTCCTCCGGCACCGACACGGCATCCCTCCCGATGAAGGGCACCGTCACCTGCCAGGGCCGCACAAGGCCACCGTCACCTGCCAGGGCCGCACAAGGCCACCTTCACGTGCCGGGCCCGCCGGGCCAAGCCCCGTCCGTCCCGCTGGCGCCTTCATGCGGCCGGAACTACAGCAGTGGTCCATTCACGTAGTCAGGTGTCTGTGAATGGACCACTGCTGTAGTTGGGCAGGCCCGCCCGGCGGGGCCGTGGCGCCTGGGACAACGATGTCACAAGGAGCTGCTGCCAGGGCCGCACACAAGGGCACCTTCACACGGTGCGGGCTGGGTAGTTCAGCTGTGGGCGAACGTACGGATGACTAGGCCGGTGCGGGGCTTGGGGCCGAACGAGGTGGACTTGCGTGGCACCCTCTCGCCCTGGGCAGCGATTGCCGTGACATCGCCGACGGACAGCGGGTTGCAGATCACGGCCGTGCCGTCGGCCGCGTCCGCCTCCCGCAGCGCGGCAGCCGGGTCGTTGTGCACGACGAGGACGTCACGCTCATCGTCCCTGAGCCCCCACAGCCGGGTGATGAGGAACTCGCGCAGGATCGAGGCGTCCAGGCCGCGCCAGCGGGGCGAGCGCTCCGGCGGCATGGCGGCCTCGAGCGCAGCCGGATCGGGGCTGGTGAGTAGCCAGAGCCTGCCGCCGCCCGCGATCAGGAACGCGGGGCCGCGGCGTCCGGCGGCTGCGAGCGCGCACAGGGCGTCCGCCATGCCTACCTGGGGGGGCACAGGGCCCCCCTGGCAAGTACTGCCCCGGGGGGTAGTACTTGCCAGGGGGGACGACGCTTCGCGCCCCCCATGACCCCCCCGGCGGGCCACGGACCCCCATGGCCCGGACCCCGATGGCCCAGCGCCCCGCGCACGGTGATCGAAGGCCAGCGGCGTCGTGCTGAACGCGGCTGCCGCCAGCTCGGCCGCCCGCCCCGGCGGCAGGCCGGGGAGCACTCGGTGGATCGCGCCGAGCCGCGGCGGGTATGCCGTGGACTCGACGAGAAGGGCCAGCCCGTAGTCCCACGGGCCGGGCCCGTCGCCAGCGGCGTGCCTGCGGGCTTGCAGCTCCAGGTACGCGGCGTACCTGTGGTGCCCGTCGGCGATGAGCACGCGGCGCGGGGCCAGGTCGGCGGCGACGGCCGCGTGCTCGTCAGGATCGGTCACGGCCCACAGCCGGTGCCGGATCGTCTCCCCGTCGTCGGTGACCACGGCGACGAGCGGTTCCCTGGTGGCCGCCACCTCATCCACCAGGCGGGCGGCGGCTCCGGCAGTACCAGCCTGAGGGGACACGGCGCCCTCCGGGGCAGTGCCTTCCCGGGAGGCACCCCCGGACCCCCATGGCCCGGACCCCCATGGCCCAAGACCCCCCGCGGTACCAGCCTGGGGGGGCGACGCTTCGCGCCCCCCAATACCCCCCGCGGTGCCAGCCTGGGGGGACGACCCCCCAATACCCCCCGCGGTCCCCTCGTACAGAAGGAAGATCGGCTCGAGGTTGGCCTGGGTAGCCTCCATGAGCTGGCGCCTGCCCGACACCGGCCCTGGCATGACATCCTCGTGCGGCAGCACGATCCCCGCGCCGGGCGGGCTGAGGCCGACGGCGCCGATCAGGCCCCGCTGAATGATCTGCCCGCCCGTATTGCCGTCCGCCCCGGCCTGCTCGTACACGTACAGTGCGGGGCTCGCGTCAGCCGCAAGCACGCCTTCGGCCAGCCAGGCCCTGAGCGTCTCGGCGGCCCCCCAGGCCGGCGCTGCGGGGGGTATTGGGCCATGGGGTTCCGGGGGTCCCCCCGGGGGAAGTACTGTGTCCCCCCGGGCCCGCCCTACGCCGGCGCCCGGCAGGATGAGACGGACTACGTTGTACGGATCCTCGGCGAGCAGCCGCTCCATACTGCCGGGGCTGATGACGTCGTACGGTGGTGAGGTGACCTTGGCGAGGCCGCTTATCCTGTGCTGGGCGTAGCGGACCCCGCGGAATGGCGCCAGCACGAGACCGGGTGGTTCCGGCGCTGCTGGCAGAGGGCCGGACGGGAGGGTCTGCACACATGTCAGAAGGACCACAAGGTGGCCAGGATTCCCGATCCGAGGAGGACCGGCCCGCTGATCCTGGCGGGGACGCCCATGCCTGGTACCAGCGCGGCCTCGAACTGCTCGGGCGAGGCAGCCCCGCGGCGGCCGCTCAGCTTCTCGAGCGCGCGGCCGATGCCGAGCCGGGATCGCGAAGTGTCCGCGAGGCGCTGGCGCGCGCGCAGTTCGACGCGGGCAGGTACGCCGCGGCGGCGGGCAGCTTCCGCCTGATCGTCGAGGCGAGCCCCACGGATGACTACGCGCACTTCGGGCTCGGGCTGGCGCTGGCTCGCGGCGGCGATCCCGCCGCGGCCGCCGAGTACCTCGCGCTCGCCGCCGCGATGCGGCCGGACCTACGGCACTACACCGACGCCCTGCACAGCGTCCGCGCTACCCTCCGTGCCCGTGCCAAGGAAAGTCACGGAGCGGATCGAGCGGAGGATGGCGAGTGAGTCCCCCAGTGAGCCCTCTTGGCGCGCCGACCATGCAGGCCCTGATTCCGCGCGCATGCCGGGACCCGCTGAGCGAGGCATACGATGTCGCCCTCCTTGATCTCGACGGGGTGGTCTACCTCGGGGGCGCCGCGGTTCCCGGCGCGCCGCAGGCGCTGAGCAAAGCGGCGGCGGCGGGCATGCGGCTCGCCTTCGTCACGAACAACGCCTACCGCACCCCTGCCGCCATCGCGGCTCAGCTGGCCGGGTTCGGCATCACAGCCGGTCCGGGGGACGTCGTGACCTCCGCGCAGGCCGCCGCCCGCCTGATCGCGGACCGGCTGCCGCCTGGCGCGCCCGTCCTCGTGGTCGGGGGAGCCGGTCTCCGGGTCGCGCTGCGGGAGCGCGGCCTCAGGCCGGTCTCCGTGGCCGCGGACTCCCCGGCCGCGGTCGTTCAGGGATACTCGCCCGACATCAGCTACGCACTTCTCGCGGAGGGCGCGCTCGCCGTCCAGGCCGGCGCCCTGTTCGTCGCGTCGAATGCCGACTCCACCATGCCCACGCAGCGAGGGCGCCAGCCAGGCAATGGCTCGCTTGTGCAGGTCATCGTGACCGCCACCGGGCGCCATCCCATCATCGCGGGCAAGCCGGAGCCGCCACTGCACGCCGAGTCCGTGATCAGGACGGGGGCGCGGTGCCCGCTCGTGATCGGCGACCGGCTGGATACCGATATCGAGGGCGCGCGGCGCGTCGGCGCGGACAGCCTGCTCGTACTGACAGGGGTTACCCGCCCAGCTGACGTGGTGCTTGCGGCTGAGCATCGGCGGCCCGACTACATAGCCGCCGACCTTTCCGGGCTGCTCGAACCGCACCCGGCCGTGATCGTCCGCGATGACGCCTTCTCCTGCGGCGGCTGGACCGCGCGCTGGCCCGCGAGGGGTGCTGGGCTCGAGCTGACGGGCTCAGGGGACAGGATCGACGGGCTTCGTGCGCTGTGCGCGGCCGCGTGGTCCGCGGACTCCGTCACGCCGGAACTGGCCGGGGACGCGCTTCGTCGGCTTTCATGAGGAACGGGGGAACGGATGCGGGTGACGCGTGCCTTGCCGCGTTCGAGGAGCGTGAGCCGGAATGAGCCGACCCGCCAGCTGTGCACGACGCCGAACAGCAGGCCGCTGAGCACAGGGTCGCTATGGTACCGGTGGCCTTTGTTTGCGATGACCCAGATCCGGTCCGCGCCGGCGATCTGGTCGAGGATCACGTCTTTCGGCGCGACGGTGCCCTCGAAGTTCCCTGCCTGCGCAGGTGACTGGCGCAGCCCGGCATCACGTAGCCGGGTATATGCGGATGCGTAGGCGGCGGTGCGGACGCGCAGCCCGCTGTCCGGGTTGTACAGGACGATGTCCCCCGGTCTCTCCTCGGCGGCCAGGATCTGCGCCGCCAGGCGGAGATTGTCACCGTGTCCTGTCGGCGTGCGGGCAGACAGTTGGGCGGGCATGCCGATGATGGCCAGGATGCCGAGCACGGCGAGCATGACGGGCATGGTCCGCGCGCCCGCCCAGCTGAGCTCGGCGATGCCCGCGCCGGCCAGCAGCGCGAGCGCCGGAACGCAGTACAGGACGTAGCGGAACAGGTACACGGGATGCACAAGGGATGCCGCCAGCAGTATGGCCGGAGGAAGAGTCAGCCACGGCACGCACAGCCGCGCCAGCCGCGTGGTCGCCCGCGCCCCGCCCGTGCGATCCCAGCACAGGCCGGCCATCGCGGCGAGCGTTATTGCCTCGAGCAGGGCTAGCGACCCGGTGAGGCCGGCCAGCAGGTCAGCGGGGATGGCGGCGGTCGGCCGGGGAATCCAGCTGTCCTGGCCACGCTGGTGCCAGGCCACCAAGGCCAGCGGGCTCACCGCGGCCAGCGACGCCGCGACAGCGGCCAGCCAGCCCACGACCAGGCGTGCCCCCGCGCGGCCGTCACCCGCGGCCGCGCCGCGGTCCGCGGGCTTGACCGGATGCCCGGCCAGCCCTGCCACGGAGACGGCATGGGCCGGGATGAGCAGCAGGCCCATCAGATTCATCGCGCCGAGGCAGGCCAGCGCGAGCGCGTACCCGGCGAGCCAGCCGCGCCTCCTGCCGTCCGCTTCCAGCGCCCGCACGAGCAGGTAGCTCGCGAGCACGGCGAGCGCGGTGACCATCGCATATGGCCTGGCTTCCTGGCCGAACCTGCTGACGACCGGGAAGGCCGCGAACGCCAGCCCGGCAGCCAGCCCTGCCCGCGCTGACACCATCCGGCGCCCGATCGCGGCGATTCCCGCGGCTGCCGCCGCCATGGCCAGCGCCGACGGCAGCCGGGCGCCGAGTTCCCCGGTCCCGGCCAGCCGCACGGCCACCCACGTCAGGAAGTAGTACGTGCCGTGTACGGCGTCGACGTTGCCGAGCATCCGCCACAGCGCCGGCAGCGGGCGCTGGACCGCCGAGAGCGTAGCGGCCTCATCGCCCCAGAACGAGGCTCCGGTGATCCCGGACAGCGTCACGCCGAGGGTGACCAGGGCAGGCACCCACGCCGTCAGCAGCATGGCCAGGCGGACTGGCCGCGCGCGAGTCGCAGTACCAGCGGGCGCAGCGGAGCCTGCCGTGGTGAGAGGCGAGAAGAGTGTCACGGATCCCCGAGGTGGTCGAATCATTACCCTAAGCGATGAGTGCGGACTGCGTCCGTGTCACCACGCTCGCGTGTCGGATACATGCTTGTACCTGTTCACACGCACCCGCGGCGGCGGAGGTTGCCTCGGCGACGGCAGGAAGCTGGGTGGTGATCACATCGAGTGCGTGCCGGCAGAGCGGTGTGCGGGTGGCGGGTCAGCCTGGAGTCGCACACCCAGATCAGCATCCGGCATGATGCGCGCGCCGTCCGCGATGGGGAATCCTGGTTAGGCTGCGCAGTCCGGGGACAATCTCCCGGAACCCGGCGCGGACAGTCGGGCTACCGGCGCGGGGCCGGGCCGTCAGGAAGGATGATTACATGATCGAGGCACGGGGCCTCACGAAGCGCTTCGCCGACAAGATGGCGGTCGACCATCTGTCGTTCACCATCGAGCCCGGCAAGGTAACCGGCTTCCTCGGCCCGAACGGAGCGGGCAAGACCACCACGATGAAGCTGATCCTCGGCCTGGACTACCCGTCCGGCGGGACGGTGACAGTGAACGGCAAGCCGTACCCGCAGCTGGCCTACCCGATGCGCGAGGTTGGCGCGCTGCTCGACGCCAAGGCGGTGCACGGCGGGCGGAGCGCCTACAACCACCTGCTCTGCCTCGCGCAGACCAACAACCTGCCACGTCGGCGGGTGGGTGAGGTGCTCGAGCTCGTCGGGCTCAGCGAGGTGGCGAAGAAGCGGTCGAAGGGATTCTCGCTCGGCATGGGCCAGCGGCTCGGGATCGCGGGAGCGCTGCTCGGCGATCCGGCCATCCTGATGTTCGACGAGCCGGTGAACGGGCTGGATCCGGAGGGAATCCTCTGGATCCGCAACCTGATGAAGGCGCTCGCGGCCGAGGGGCGCACCATCTTCGTGTCCAGCCACCTGATGTCGGAGATGGAGAGCACCGCCGATCACCTCATCGTGATCGGGCGCGGGAGGCTCATCGCCGACTGCAGCATGTCGGAGTTCATCGCCCGCAGCTCGGGGCAGACCGTCCGGGTGCGCACCCCGCAGGCGGACGTGCTCACCAAGGCCGTCTCGGACGCAGGCGGCAGCGCGGACGACGGCGGAGACGGCGCTCTCATCATCAGCGGCCTGCCGGCCGACCGGATCGGCGACCTCGCGTTCGAGAACGCGATCCGGCTGCACGAGCTTGCCCCCACGCGGGCCTCGCTCGAGCAGGCGTTCATGGAGCTGACCGCGGACAGCGTGGAGTTCCACGCGGGCGTCCCCGGCCAGCAGGAGGCACAGCAGGGCCAGCAGGATCAGCAGGATCAGCAGCAGGTTCACGTGGGAAGCGGGGTCTGACGACATGGCAACGACGACGGCGGGGGGTATTGGGGGGTCGCCCCCCCAGGCTGGTACAGCGTCGGCGGCAAGCTCCCGCTCGGCCGCCCTTCCCGTTCAGCCGGGCAGCGCGGGCTTCGCGGGAACGCTGCGGTCCGAGTTCACCAAGATCCGTTCGGTTCGCTCCACGTACTGGGCGCTGCTTACGCTCGTCGTGCTCACCATCGGCATCGGCGCACTCGCGAGCTGGGGGGCGGCCTCGCACTGGAACCAGATGCAGCCGGGGGACCGGGCTAGTTTCGACCCCACCAGGCAGAGCCTTGCCGGGCTGATTCTCGGCCAGCTGGTGATCGCGGTGCTCGGCGCGCTCGCGATCACCTCCGAGTACTCGACCGGCATGGTGGGCACGTCGCTGACCGCGATGCCGCGCCGCAACGTGCTCTACGCGGCGAAAGGGGTGGTGTTCACCGCGGTCGCCCTTGTCACCGGGCTGGTGGCGAGCTTCGCCGCCTTCTTCCTCGGCCAGGCGCTGATGTCGGGCGAGCACATCAACGCGAGCCTCTCCCAGCCGGGCGTGCTGCGCGCGGTGATCGGCGGCGCCTTGTTCATCGCCGGGTGCGGGCTGCTCGCGTTTGGTCTCGGCGCGATCCTCCGGCACACCGCCGGGGCTATCACGGCGGCCATCAGCCTGCTGTTCGTGCTGTTCATCCTGGTGAATTTCCTGCCGCAGTCCTGGCAGGACAACGTTGATAAGTGGATTCCGTTCAACGCTGGCGCCCAGATCTGGGCGACCAAGCCGACCGCGCACATGTTCGCCGCGTGGAACGGATTCGCCGCGTTCGCCGCCTACGCCGCGATTGCGGTCATCGCCGGAATCATCCTGTTCCGCAAACGAGACGCCTAGCACCGTCTAACAGCACCGTCCCGCTGGGGCCACCCTCCCGGCCCCAGCGGGATCATCGTATCGAGCTGAGCGAGAGAACCCCCGGCCAGCTCGATACGTTTCCTGCGCTTGACCGGAGCACTCTCCCGGCGCGGCGTGCCTCCGCAGGGAGCACTCTCCCGGCACGCCGCGCCCGCCCGGACATCACCAGGCGATGTCTGGCTGCAAGTCAGGCACGTCGGCCACATACAGGCCGGTTGCCGGCAGGGCTGTGACTTTCCCGGTGGTGAAGTCCACCCTGGCCAGGCTCGCCGCGACCTGGGAGAGCAGGTAGCGGCCCGACGTACTCCGCCCGATCGAGCAGAACGGAGCGCCGGAATCCGCGACGCGCTGCCCCGTGTGCACGACACGTACCAGCCGACCGGTAGCACTGTCGTATGCGTGGATCGTCACGTCGGCACCGGCCGATCCCGCTGTCGAGCAGCCATACAGCTCCGTGCCGTCGGTGCTGAGCGCGGTCGGGTAAATGCCCGGACTGTCGCCCTGGAACACGATCCGGCTGCGCGAAGCCAGCGTTCCCTGCGGCGCGTCCGTCGGCAAGATCCTGCTTGCCATCGACGGCGACGCGGACCCGAGATTCATGTCCGTGAAGCCGAGCAGGCGGCCGTCACCGGAAAGTGACAGGCTCTCTGGCTGCTCACCAGGTGGGCTGGTGGACCATCGGCTGACTTGCCCGGTGGCGAGGTGGATGACGCCTATATCACCAGCGTCACCGGTACGCGCACCACAGAGATACGCATAGTAGGCGACCGTTTGGCCGTCCCCGCTCGCCGCAATCGACCCGGAGGAGAGCGTTCCGGTAATCTGCGGCACCCGCAGCGGGGTCAGCCCCGCCACCTGTCCACTGGCACTCAGCGTGAGCTGGTAGAGCCACGTGTAACACGGGCCATTGTCACCCTGGGCCGCTAGCACGAACTTACGGTCGTCGCCTGTGGCCGCGACGGCCGCGAAGAAGAAGCCAGGCCGTGGCGGGCTGAGATGAGCCAGCACCCGTCCGGTCGTCACGCTGTGCACGGTCGCCGAGCCTGGGTACAAGGAGCCAGCCGGGCCGAGCACTGAGACGAAGAACTGTGGCCAGGGCAAGACCGTGCCTGCCGAAGGCTCCTGGCCCGAGCTGGGCGACAGGGCTTGCCGGTCATGCCCCGGCAAGGCATGCGGGACGATCACCGACGCCGCGACGGCGACCACGGCGACGGCCGCCGCCGCGGCAAGCGGGAGCATTGCCCGGCTACGAGCCGGGCGGCCTGGACGGCCCGGATGCTCGTGTATTTCGACACACATATGACGCCAGAGCGGCCGTATTGCTGAGCGGAGCGGCTAAGGAAGCGTGAGAATCTCGTGGCCGTCGTCGGTGACGAGGAGCGTGTGCTCGAACTGGGCGGTCCGCTTGCGGTCCCTGGTGACCGCCGTCCAGCCGTCCGGCCAGATGTCGTAGTCGATCGTGCCGAGGGTCAGCATCGGCTCGATCGTGAACGTCATGCCCGGTTCCATGATCACGCTGACGTCGGGGTCGTCGAAGTGCGGGACGATCAGGCCGGAGTGGAAGGTGGTGCCGATGCCGTGTCCGGTGAAATCGCGGACCACCCCGTAGCCAAACCTGCGCGCGTACGACTCGATCACCCGGCCGATCGCGTTGAGCCTGCGCCCGGGGGCGATCGCCCGGATACCGCGCATCATCGCCTCATGGGTGCGCTCGACGAGCAGCCGCGACTCGTCCCCGACCTGGCCGGCCAGGAACGTGGCATTGGTGTCCCCGTGCACGCCGCCGATATAGGCGGTGATATCCACGTTCACGATGTCGCCGCTGCTGATCACCGTGTCATCGGGGATGCCGTGGCAGATCACCTCGTTGAGCGAGGTGCACAGCGACTTGGGGTAACCGCGGTATCCGAGCGTGCTCGGATAGGCGCCATGGTCGCAGAGGAACTCATGCCCGACCCGGTCCAGCTCGTCGGTGCTGACGCCAGCCGCGACGTGCCTTCCGACCTCGGCGAGCGCCTGGGCGGCGATCCGGCCGGCTATCCGCATGCGCTCGATGATCGCCGCGTCCTTGACGTCGGGCTCCCCGGTCCATGGGTGCGTCTTACCGACGTATTCGGGACGGGGAATGTGCGCGGGAACCTGCCGGAGGGGAGAGACCCGACCTGGGTGGAGGGACGTCGCCATGGTCTGCGAGTCTAATCTGCTATGGAGAGCGAACAGCGCTGGTGGTTCTGCCTGAAGCACAACACGGTCGAGCCCGAGCTCGGGTGCCCGGTCAAGGACCGCCTCGGTCCGTATCCCACCCGGGAGGCGGCAGGCCGCGCGCTCGAGACCGTCCGGCGCAGGAACGAGGAATGGGACGCCCAGGACGGCGATAGGTAGGGCCAGCGGCCGGTAGTGTGGCGGGCAAGCGGCAGCTCCGGGGAGAGGGGGCAAGCGTGACCGAGTACCAGCAGGGCTCCCGGCTCCCCTCCGCCCCGGTGAGTGCTGCGGGGGGTATTGGGGGGTCGTCCCCTCAGGTAAGCACAGCGGCCGAGAGCAGGATTGCCGAGATCCGGCGCAGCGGCACGTGGGGCTCCGCGCTGTCCACGGGCGAGTTCGCCGCGATCCGCAGCGTCGGGTTCGAGCCAGTGGGCCAGGTCCTCGGCGCGGCCGTCTACAACGTCGGGTACACGGGCGGATACGGCTGCCCGGGATCGTTCGCAGGCGGCTACGGCGGATTCATCGCGCCCTACCGCAGCGTCACCCAGGTGTCGGGACGAGGCGGCACGGGCTCGTTCGGCCCGCTCGTGCAGACCTTGTACGAGGCACGCCACAAGGCGATCGACAGGATGACCGCCGAATGCGCCGGGCTGGCGGGCCACGGCATCGTCGGCGTGACCCTGACCATCGGCCGGTTCCCGGCCGGCGGCCTCGAGTTCAAGGCGATTGGCACCGCGGTGCGGGCGCCCGGCGGGGTGCACCCCAAGACACCGTTCACCTCCGACCTGTCCGGCCAGGACTTCGCCAAGCTGATCATGGCGGGCTGGGTTCCCGTCGGCCTCGCGCTCGGCATCTCGGTGGGGGCCAGGCACGACGACTGGCTCACCGTCGGCCAGACCCGCTGGGGAGCGGGGAATGCCGAGGTGACCGGCTACACGGAGCTGGTCAACGACGCCAGGCACGACGCGCGCGTGCAGCTCGAGCGGGATGTCCGCCGGCTCGGCGCGGAGGGGGTCGTGATCGCCACCATGGAGATGAACGTGCGGGAGCGGGAGTGCCCCGTACAGGAGCACCGCCGTGACCACATCGCGGAGGCGACGATCGTCGGGACCGCCATCGCACGCTTCGACCGGTCAAGGAAACAAGCCGCGACGTCCAGCATCCCGATGCTCTCACTCGACCCGCAGCGCCGCCAGGCCAAGCGGCAGGCCGCACAGGTCCGGCTCAGCGGCCGGGGAAGCACACGGAACTGAGCCGCCACTGTACGTGCCTGGGGGCGGCCCCCCAAGGTCTCCCACAGAGGGCATCCCGTTCGGCATATTAAGGACAGACAGTAAGGCGAGGAGAGGTAATGACCGAGCAGAAGAGCGCAGACCCTGGCTCTGCGTCCCCCCCGGCGGGCGTGCCGCAGGACGCGATGCGCCGGCTCGCCGAGCTGCAGCCGGGGCGCCCCGGCTCCCTCTTCACGTCTGACCTGTCGGTGAACGAGTTCCTGCTGGTCAGGGAGGCAGGGTTCCGCCCGCTCGGGCTGGTGCTCGGCAGTTCCATCTACCACGTGGGGCTCCAGATCGGCCGCTGGGGCAAGAACCAGGAGCTCGACGTCCTGTCCCAGGCGATGTACCACGCCAGGGAACTCGCGATGACCCGGATGGAGGCCGAGGCGGACGCGCTGGGCGCGGACGGGATCGTCGGGGTACGGCTGGACGTGGAGATGAAGGAATTCGGCAGCGATATCGCCGAGTTCATCGCGGTCGGCACCGCGGTCAAGGCCGAGGAAGGCGCGGGCGGCGGCGGCGTCACGCAATGGCGCAACAACAAGAACCAGCCGTTCACATCTGACCTGTCCGGGCAGGATTTCTGGACGCTGATCCGCGCCGGGTACGCGCCGCTCGGCATGGTGATGGGATCCTGCGTCTATCACGTCGCGCACCAGCGGATTGGCGGGAAGCTCGGCAACATCGGGCGCAACGTGGAGATCGAGCAGTTCACGCAGGCCCTGTATGACGCACGCGAGCTGGCGATGAGCCGGATGCAGGCGGAGGGAGAGGCGCTGCACGCGGAGGGGATCGTGGGGGTCCAGCTGCGCCAGCACAGCCACGCGTGGGGCGCGCACACCACCGAGTTCTTCGCGATCGGCACCGCCGTCCGGCCGCTCCGCGCCGACCACGTCATCGAGCGCCCGACCATGGTCCTCAGCCTGGACGGCTGAGCCGGGCTATTGGGCCGGGCTATTGAGCCGGGCTATGCCGATGGCCCGCTTACCGCGTCGAGCAGCCGGGCGATACGGTTCCGCAGTCCCCGTCTGGCCGGCCCTGCCGGGCTGCCACGCATCCCGGCCGCGGAGCTGACGAGGTGCTGGGCCGCATCGAACGAAATCAGCCCATCCTCGCGGCGGACGGTCAGCGCCTCATGCGCCATCGCCTCAAGCTCGCGGTCGCCCTGGCCGAGGGCAAGGATCGTCGCACCGGTCTTGCGCGCGTCGCTCACCCGTTCGAGCAGCGGTACCGGTGCGGTCTCCGGGCTGACCACGAACAGGGTCTCGCCGCGCCTGGCGGCCTCCAGCCGTTCGAGGCCCACCCGCAGGTGCGGCGGCGCGTCGGCGGGCGGCACCCACCTGACCAGGATCGGAGCAAGCTCGGGGACGCCGGACAGGCAGCTCTCCTCGTCCAGGTGCGCGGCCAGGTGCCAGGGCTCGTCGTCGGGGGTGCCGACAAGCAGCAGCCCGCCGGGTGAGCGCCCGGTAGAACATACTGCCGGGCACACCGCCGTGCGCAGTGCCCGGCCGAATGCCGCCGTGCGCTCCAGCCAGCCGGTCTGGGCCAGCAGCTCGCGCAGGATCATCACCTGCTTCGCGTCCACCCCTCCATGGTGCCGAACCGCGCCGCCCCGCGCACCCTTACCGTGCAGCCTTAATGGGCAGCCTTACCGTGCGGCCTTTTACTGTGCAGCCTTTACTGGGCAGTCCTGACATCATGAACTCATGGACGTGAGCGAGCTATCCATCGGCGTACTCGGCGGAACGGGCGACCAGGGCAGCGGCCTGGCGCGGCGGTTCGCGGCCGCCGGTCACCAGGTGATCATCGGGTCGAGAAGCGCGGAACGTGCCGCCGTGGCGGCGGCTGGCCTCAAGCTTCCCCGCGATGTGCCGGCCGTCCGCGGCGCGGCCAACGCCGAGGCTGCGCGCGAGGCAGACGTGGTGATCGTCGCGATCCCCTGGGAGGGCCACCGGGAGCTGCTCGCCGCGCTCGCAGGGGATCTCGCCGGGAAGATCGTGATCGACTGCGTCAACCCGCTGGGCTTCGACGCGAAGGGCGCCTACCCGCTGCCGGTAGAGGAGGGCAGCGCACTGCAGCAGGCGGCCGCGGTGCTGCCGGGCAGCCGGGTCGTCGGCGCATTCCATCATGTGTCCGCCGTGGCGCTGCTCGATCCCCGGGTCACCGAGTTCGATCTTGACGTACTCGTGCTCGGCGATGACCGGGAGGCCACCGACCTGGTGCAGGCGCTGGCTCACCGGATCCCCGGCATGCGCGGCATCTACGCAGGCCGGCTGCGCAACTCCTGGCAGGTCGAGGCCCTGACGGCCAACCTCGTGTCCATCAACCGCCGCTACAAGGCGCACGCCGGCCTCCGGATCACAGACATTTAGGCCGAACGGCTGCCGCCGTGGTGACACTCCACCGCAAGCGCGACAGGACCCAGACTGATTCAGGAGCGCGTGGAGCGGCGGGGGTTCAACTACAGCAGTGGTCCACCGACGCACACCTGACTCGGTGAATGGACCACTGCTGTAGTTCCGCCCTGGCCGCTGGCATTCCGGACATCTGAGGGTGTGGCGAACTTTCGCAGCGGTCAGCTGTAGGAGTACTCGTCGGTGGGGAATGCGCCTGAGGCGACGTCCTGGGCGTATGCCGTGGCGGCGTCCCTGAGCGTTCCGGCTACGTCCGCGTACTTGCGGACGAACTTGGCGGTCCGCGGCGAGAGCCCGGCCATGTCCTGCCAGACAAGCACCTGGGCGTCGCAGCCGGGGCCCGCCCCGATGCCGATCGTGGGAATCGCCAGGGCGGTGGTGACCCGGGCGGCGAGCGCCGCGGGCACGCATTCGAGCACCACGGAGAACGCGCCAGCCGACTGCAGCGCCTTGGCGTCGTTCAGGAGCTGCTCGCCGTCCTCGCCGCGGCCCTGCACGCGGTACCCGCCGAACGCGTTCACCGACTGGGGCGTGAGCCCGAGGTGCGCCATGACCGGGATGCCGGCGGCGACGAGATCCTCGACCTGCCGGAGCACCCGGTGCCCGCCCTCCAGCTTGACCGCGTGCGCGCCGGTTTCCTTGAGGAACCTCGTGGCCGTGGCCAGCGCCGACTCGGGGGACACCTGGTAGGAGCCGAACGGCAGGTCGGCGACGACCATCGCCCGGCTGGTGCCGCGCACGACGGCGGCGGTCAGCGGGATGAGGTCGTCCACCGTGACCGGAATCGTGGTGTCGTGGCCGTAGACGACCATCGCGGCCGAGTCGCCGACGAGCAGCACAGGAATCCCGGCCTCGTCGAAGATCCCTGCGGTCAGGGCGTCGTAGGCGGTGAGCATGGGCCACTTCTCGCCGCGCTCCTTGGCCGCCGCGATGTCGCGGACGGTCACCCGCCGATCTGTGCTAGAGCTTCCCCCGTAAAGGGCTGGCCTGGGGGGACGACGCTTCGCGCCCCCCAAAACCCCCCGCACGGGTGCGGTCCGCTCGCGAGTCGCGGCCGCGTGTGCCAGTCCAAGCGTGCTGCCTTCCTTCGTAGCCATCGCTGAACCTCCATGTCTCGAGGCGCCCCTGCGGCGTACCCGGACACCTCGATCATGGCACTTTCGCACGCCGAAGCGGTAGCTCGCCTGTCACAGCGCAGGGCGGCGCCCCGTCTAGCTGTGCCGTCTAGCTGTGCCGTCACTCCTGGCGCTCGCGCTTGGCCGCTTCCGTTCGGAATATATTTTGAAACGGGTCTGTTCCGTATCGATATATGACTACGGAACCTACCGCTGACCCGAAGGGCACCATGGACCCCCAGAAGATCTTCGCGCGCCGCTGGGCTATCCTCGGCGTGCTCATCGTGAGCCTGCTTGCCATCGTGATCGACAACACCGTCCTCAACGTCGCGATGAAGACCATCGCCGAGCCTACGGGCGGCCTCGGTGCGAGCCAGAGCCAGCTCGAGTGGGCGATCAACTCCTACACGCTGGTGTTCGCCGGGCTGCTTTTCACCTTCGGGGTGCTCGGCGACAGGATCGGCCGCAAGCGCATGCTGATGATCGGCATGGCGATGTTCGGGCTGTTCTCGCTGCTCTCGGCGTACGCGCACTCGCCGGCTGAGCTGATCTGGGCGCGCGCGGCGATGGGCCTTGGCGCGGCGGCGGTCATGCCGCAGACGCTGTCGATCATCTCGAACGTGTTCGAGCCGAGGGAGCGGGCCCGCGCGATCGGCATCTGGGCGACCGCCGTGGGCATCGGCGTCGCAGTCGGCCCGATCGTCGGCGGCGTGCTGCTCTCCCATTTCTGGTGGGGCTCGGTCTTCCTGATCAACGTGCCGCTCACCGCGGCGGGCGTCATCGCGATCATGCTTCTCGTCCCCGATTCAAGGAACCCCGACCCCGGCAGGATCGATTATCTCGGTGTCCTGCTGTCGATAGCCGGCCTCGTGCTCGTCGTGTACGGGATCATCCAGGGCGGGGACAAGGGGTCCTGGGTGCACTGGGACGTACTCGGGACGATGGCGGCCGGTATCGCCGCGCTCGCGGTCTTCGGCTGGTACGAGGCACGGCTCAGCCATCCGTCGCTCGACGTCCGGCTGTTCAGGGACCCTCGCCTGTCATCCGCGGTCGCCGCGCTCGGGCTCGTGTTCTTCGGCATGATGGGGGCGTTCTTCTTCCTCACCTTCTACCTGCAGAACGTGCGCGGCTACAGCGCGCTGCAGGCGGGCCTCATGACGCTTCCGTTCGCCGCCGGGCAGCTGCTCTTCGCCCCGCGCAGCGCAGGGTTCGTACGGCGGTTCGGCGCCAAGGCGGTCGGAGCGACCGGCCTGCTGATGGTCGCGGTGTCACTCGCCGGCTACCAGCTCCTCGGCACGACAACGCCGATCTGGGTGCTCGGCGTGCTGTTCTTCCTCCAGGGCGCGGGGATGGCCAGCGTCATGCCATCGGCCACAGAGGCCGTGATGTCCGTCGTGCCGAGGCAGCGCGCGGGCGCGGGGTCGGCGCTCACCAACACCACGCGCCAGGTCGCTGGGGCGCTCGGCGTCGCCGTCCTTGGCTCGATCGTCGCCCAGGCCTACCGGGGCCAGCTCGGCCCGCACCTGACCGGCCTTTCGCCCGCGGCCAGGGACTCTGCCGCCGGATCGATCACAGCGACCCAGGCGGTGGCCGCGCGGCTCGGCCCCGCCGGGCATCAGCTGGTCGGCTTCGCCGACTCGGCGTTCGTGCACGCCATGCACGTGACCACGGTGATCTCGGCCGGCATCACGGTGCTCGGCGCGCTGGTCGTGCTCGCCTGGATGCCCGGCCGGCGCTCCATAGCCGCCGAGGCAGCAGAGGCGATGTCTGCCGCGGAGAACATTGTCGCGGAGCCCGCTGGTATCGAGAGATGACGCATCATGCATAGTGCAGTCATGAACCCCGCTGCGACGGAAAGCCACAGTGCTGGCCCGGGGGGACGACCCCCCCAGCCCCCCCCGGCGGGCCATGGGACGGAGGGGCACGGGCCCAGGGCCGGGCGCCCCGGGCGCCCGCGCAGTGAGCGCGCCGAGCGTGCCATCATCGATGCCGCGCTCGAGCTGTTCGCCGAGTCGGGGGTGGGCGGCATGTGCATCGAGGACGTCGCCGCGCGGGCTGGCGTCGGCAAGGCCACGATCTACCGCCGCTGGCCGGGCAAGGAGGATCTGCTCCTCGACGCGCTGGCCAGGCTGAAGACCCCGCTGCCCGAACCGGCCGGCGTGTCGGTAAGGGACGACCTCATCGCGCTGCTCCAGGTGATGTGCGAGGACGCGGCGGATCCCCGGCGTGCCCGTGCCTTCGCGCTCCTGCTCGGCGAAGGCACCAGGTACCCGCGGCTGATGGAGAGATACGCAGAGACAGTCGTGGAGCCTCGCCGCGAGGTGATGCGGGGGGTGCTCCGCCGCGGCGCGGCAAACGGCGAGCTGCGGCCTGACATCGACGTCGATACCGCGCAGTTCATGCTCAGCGGTGCGGTGATCTCCCGCGGCAGATGCGGGCCGGCGACACTGCCGCCCGACTACGCGGAAAGGGTCGTCGGCGAACTGCTCGCCGGCCTCACCCCCCGCTGACCGGGTTCCGGGGACATTGGTGAATCGCAAGCCAATCCACTCCGGCCCGCTGGGGAAATCGACTGTGCGATGATCCCCGTACACTCAGAGATTCATGAACAACGAGCTGCGTCGGTGGGTCCTCGGCACGCCCGCCGCGGTGGCCGGCGACGACGGAGTCGTCGGGCTCACCGCGGCGGACCTGCTGATCGCCCGCGGGCGTGCTGGCCTTGCGGTCGGCCTCCACGAGGCGATGGGGACCGCCGTGCCCAAGGCCGGCGAGCGGGTGGACATCTACCTTCCCGCGTACCGTGGTAAGACCTTCATCCCCGTGCTTTCCTGGCTGGTGGCGACTCGCCTGAGTTCCGTTCACAGCAATGCGGTCTGGCACATCGACAAGCAACAGGGACCGAATTCGGTAATGAATCTCCTTACCGGGCTTGGCTGGAAGCTCGACCGGGAGCGCAAGGGGCGGGAAACTCTCCTCAGCGGCTGGCCTCCGGCCGATGTGATCCTTCCTGAACCTCGAGACTTCGTGGCTGAGATCGGCGCCGGGAGCCTGCGGCTGGCCGCTGATTACGGGGTGTTCTCGCCAGGCGAGGTGGACATGGGCACCGAGCTGCTCCTGCAGGTCGCACTGCGTGGACCAGCCGTCGAGGTTCTCGCTGACATCGGAATCGGGTATGGCCCTCTGGCCATCGGCCTGATCCGCAACGGCATCGCACGCAGGGGCGTAGCTACCGACATCGACTGCGTCGCTCTCTGGCTCGCCCAGCGCAACGCGGAGACGAATCAGGTCCCCCTCGAGGTAGTATGCTCGCCGGATTCTTCCACCGTTGCCTCGACCCGTCTTACCGTGTGCAATGTGCCGACGCATATCAATGCGGAACAGACGCAGGCTCTTATGGGAGGCCTCCTGCGGCGGGCGCGACAGGGCCGGTTGCTCGCAGTCGTGCATGCCAGTCTCGAGACCCGGTATGCTCGCTATTTCGTCGATTCCGGCGTCCCGGTTACCCGCCATGCGGGAGCCACTCATGTAGTGCTCGATTCTGCTTATTGATCCGGAGAATCAGCGGTTCCGGTCCGTGACCTCATGGGCTCGCGCCAGCGGCTGGTGATCGGCAGGCGGCGGTCGCGGCCGAAGTTCTTCTGCGTGATCTTCGGGCCTGGCGGATACTGCCGCCGCTTGTACTCGGCCGCGTCCACCAGCCGGATCACCCGGTCGACGAGGCCGGGATCATGGCCTGCCGCGATGAGCGCTGCCACCCCCAGATCCTTCTCCACGTAGTCGTCGAGCAGGGCGTCGAGCACCGCGTATTCCGGCAGCGAGTCGGTGTCGAGCTGCCCGGGCGCGAGCTCCGCGCTCGGCGGCTTGGTTATCGAGTTCGCCGGGATCGGGGGGGTCTCGCCGCGGCGCACGGCCTGCTCATTGCGCCACCGGGCCAGCGCCCATACGTGCGTCTTGAGCACGTCCTTGATCGGGGCGAAGCCGCCGGCCGAGTCCCCGTACAGAGTGGAATAGCCGGTGGCGATCTCGCTCTTGTTGCCCGTTGTCAGCACCAGGTGGCCATGGGCGTTCGAGAGCGCCATCAAGATCGTGCCACGGATCCTGGCCTGCAGGTTCTCGGCGGCGAGCCCGTGCAGCGTCATGTCCCCCGCGGGGGGTGTTGGGGGGTTGTCCCCCCGGGCCATGCCCTCAGCGGGGGGTGTTGGGGGGTTGTCCCCCCAGGCCATGCCCTCAGCGGGGGGTGTTGGGGGGTCGGCCCCCCAGGCCAGCACAGCCTGGTAGGCGTCCACCATGGAACGGATCGGGACCGTCTGCGCGTGCAGGCCCTGGCGCTTGACGAGATCCTCGGCGTCGCCGACGGAATGGTCCGACGAGTAGCGGCTTGGCATCAGCACCGCGTGCACCCGCTCGGGCCCGATGGCGTCCGCCGCGATCGTCGCGGTCAGCGCGGAGTCGATGCCGCCAGACAGCCCGAGGATGACCGAACGGAAGCCGTTCTTGCGGACGTAGTCACGGACGCCTGTTACCAGCGCGCCGTACACCTCCGCCTGGTCCTCCAGCCGGGGGCAGAGCACGTTGACAAAGCCATCGCCGCAGCCCCCCATATCACCCGAACCGCCATCCAGGACACCACCACTGACGGGAGCGTTCCCGCTGTCCGCAGGACTGCCATTACCCGCAGGACTGTCACTCCCCGCAGGACTGTCACTCCCCGGGACACTGCCGCTGTCCGCGGGACTGTCACTCCGCGGGGCGCTGTCACTCCCCGGAACACGGGCGTCATTGGCGGCACTGTCACTCGTCCAGACACTGCCAGTACCGGAGATTTCACTATTTGACAAAGGGATGCTGAGGCTGTCACCGCGCTTCCGTTCGGCATCTTCGTGCTTGTGTTTTTGGAGGGTCAGGCGGTGAATGGTCATGACCGTGCCGTCCCGTGCGTCCACCGGAGTCCTGCCCGGTCCCAGCGCCGGGTCGGCATCCGGCAGGTCCAGGTCCGCGATGACCAGGGCCTCGTCGAACTGCGGGCCCCTGGAGACCAGGCGGCCGCCGGCGTCCACGACGATCGAGTCGCCGTCGAAGACGAGCTCGTCCTGGCCGCCGACCATGTTGACGTAGGCCAGCGCGGCTCCGGCCTCGCGGGCGCGGCGCGCGCACAGGTCCAGCCGTGCGTCGTCCTTGCCGTTCTCGTACGGAGAGGCGTTCGGGACCACGAGCAGCGCCGCGCCGGCGTCGCGGGTGACAGCCACGGGGCCGCCGTCCTGCCACAGGTCCTCGCAGATCGCGATCGCCACGTCGACGGCCCCCGGATCGCCGTCGGCGTCACCTCCGCTGCCGCTGCCGCACGGCAGCCTGAACACCGGCAGGGTGTCACCGCGGACGAAGTACCTGTACTCGTCGAAGACGCCGTAATTCGGAAGGTGGTGCTTGGCCGTGGTCGCCACGACGTGCCCTTGATAGAGCAGCGCCGCCGCGTCGAGCGGGGCGCCAGCGGGCATGCCCACCCGCTGCCGGGAGAGGCCCGCATGCCTGTCCAGGTAACCAGCGACCACCACGACGTCACCGAGTCCGTCCCGGTCAAGCCGCTCCGCCGTCGCGCGCATGGTCTCGATGGACGCGGTGACGAACGAGGCACGCAGCGCGAGATCTTCGACCGGGTAGCCGGTGAGCACCATCTCGGGGAACACCACGAGCCTGGCTCCCCGCCCGGCGGCCCTGCGGGTCCACGCGACCACGAGACCGGCGTTCCCGGGCAGGTCGCCCACGGTGGGATTGACCTGGGCAAGGGCGATTCGAAGGCGTTGCACGTTTCAAGCGTATGCGTCCCGGGCTGACGGCTCTCATGGCGGTCGCCTGCCCTGGATCGGGCGTCAGTGCAGGCGCGGATCGGCCGGGGAGGCGGGCCGAAAGTTTTTTACAGAGAGATTTCGAAAGTTTTACGAAACGTATTGAGCTGACCTTCAGGCTGACTTACGCTCGGGCGTCGAGCGAGTACCGAGCCACCGTGCCAGCAGCGGGCAACGGGAGGGGTCATGGAGATGCGTTTCAGGTCGGCGATGCGTTTCAGGCCGACACTGCGTTTCAACCCGGCACGGGCGTCGGCCAGGTTCCGGTGGCCGCGCGCCACCAGGGCACGCGTCGCGGTGTCGGCGGCCGGGCTGCTCGTCGCCGCGACGCTGGCGGCAGGCACGGCCCCGGCGATGGGAGGCACCGGCAGCACTGGCACATCGGTGACGGTGGACGGCCGGACCAGGCTCCAGCACATCGACGGGTTCGGCTTCTCCGAGGCGTTCCAGCGGTCGAACATCCTGCACGGCTCGCTCGGCCTGTCGCCGGCGAACCAGCAGAAGGTGCTCGACCTGCTGTTCAGCACCCGGGACGGCGCGGGATTCAGCATCCTGCGCAACGGCATCGGCTCATCCCCCGACAGCAGCTCCGACCACATGGTGTCGATCGAGCCCGTCAGCCCGGGCAGCCCGGACGCACCGCCGCAGTACGTGTTCGACGGCTCGGACAACAGTGAGGTGTGGCTCTCGCAGCAGGCCATGCGGTTCGGCGTGAAGCAGATCTACGCTGACGCCTGGAGCGCGCCCGGCTACATGAAGACCACCGGCACGGACGGCGGCGGCGGGTACCTGTGCGGCGTGCCAGGCCAGGCCTGCGCCAGCGGTGACTGGCGGCAGGCATACGCGAACTACCTGGTGAAGTACATCCAGTTCTACCAGCAGGCCGGGGTGCGCATCAGCGCCGTCGGCTTCCTCAACGAGCCCGAGATCGCCCCGTCCTACGCGAGCATGCTTTCCACGCCCGCGCAGGCAGCCGACTTCATCAAGATCCTCGGCCGGACGATCAGGGCCAGCGGCCTGGACACGAAGATCGCCTGCTGCGACTCCGAGGGCTGGGGCACCGCGGCCGGCTTCACCAGCACCATCCTGGGGGATCCCTCGGTTGCCAAGTATGTTTCCATCGTCAGCTCACACGGCTACACCGCCCCGCCGAACGTTCCGCTGACGTCTGCCCGGCCGGTCTGGGAAACCGAGTGGGCCGTCTTCAACCCCTTCGATCCGGCCTGGGATGACGGGACCAACGCGTCCGGCTTCACCTGGGCGCAGAACGTCTTCACCGCTCTCACCGCCGGTGACGTCAACGCGTTCCTCTACTGGTGGGGCGCGTCGGCCAGCACGGCGAACTCGGGGATAATCCGGCTGGTCGGCGACTCGTACGCGACCTCGGGCCGGTTCTGGGCCCTCGCGGCGTTCAGCCGGTTCATCCGGCCGGGCGCGGTCCGCATCGGGACGACCGGTGACTCGGGGTCGGGCGTGGAAAGCACCGCCGTGGAAAGCACCGCCGTGGAAAGCACCGCCTTCCGCAACAGGGACGGGTCCGTGGTCGTCGAACTGCTCAACACGACGACTGCCGCCGCGCCCGTCGATGTCACGCTGCGGCACGTCCGGTCAGGCGACTGGGCCAGGTCATACGTCACGGACGCGACCGATCAGATGACGGCGCAGCCCCTGGTGCCGGTAAGGGACGGGCAGCTGGCCACCTCGGCGCCGCCCCGGTCGGTCGTCACCATCGTGCTGCCCGCCGACCGCTGAGAAGAGGACACGATGCCACGGTCAATCCGTCTCAGGAACGCTGTCCGCGCCGGTCGCGCGCGCCTGCCGGGGAGTATCGGGGGGTCGTCCTCCCAGGCATTGCCCTCTGCGGGGGGTGTTGGGCCATGGGGGTCCGGGGGTATCCCCCGGGGAGGTGCTGTGTCCCCCCAGGCAAGTGGGGCGGGGAGTGTCGGGGGGTCGTCCTCCCAGGCATTGCCCTCTGCGGGGGGTGTTGGGCTATGGGGGTCCGGGGGTATCCCCCGGGGAGGTGCTGTGTCCCCCCAGGCAAGTGGAGTGGAGGATAGGGCGCCAGGGGCAAACGCCGACCTGCCGAGCCGGCGGAGCGCCCTCGGACTCTTCGCCGGTGCCGCTGTGGCGGCACCTGCAACCGCACTGGCCGCCGGACCTGCCCTGGCCTCCGACCGGCCCCCTGCCATGACCCCCGCCGCACTGGCCGACGCTGACCTGGACCTGCCATCGCCGAGCCTGCGGGAGCTTGCCGAGCGGCGCGGGCTGCGGATCGGCACCGCCATTCACGACCCGGCGGTGTTCGCCAGCCCCCGGTACGCGGCGATCCTGGCGCGCGAGTTCTCCATTGTCTCGCCGGAGAACGTCATGAAGTGGGACACCGTCGAGCCGGAGCACGGCCTGGCGGACTTCACGGCGGCCGAGCACATCTTCCTGCCCACGGCGGCCCGCAACCGCCAGCTCGTGCGCGGCCACAACCTGGTGTGGCACGGCCAGCTCCCGTCCTGGCTGTCGAGGACGTGGACAAGCGCCCAGCTCGCGTCGTTCGTCCAGGCGCACGTCACCGACGAGGTGACGGCCTTCCGCGGCCGCATCTTCGCCTGGGACGTGATCAACGAGCCGCTGAACGAGGACGGCACCCTCGCCACGAACATCTGGTCCACGGCGGTGGGACCCGACTACATCGCGACCGCGCTGCAGTGGGCGCACGCGGCCGACCCGCACGCCAGGCTGTACATCAACGACTTCAACCTGGAGGCGATCGGCCCGAAGAGCGACGCCATGTACGCCCTCGTGAAGGGCCTGCAGCAGCGCGGTATACCCATCCACGGTGTCGGCTTCCAGGGGCACCTGGACGTCCGGTTTCCGTTCCCTTCCGGGATGGCGGAGAACCTGCAGCGGTTCGCCGCCCTCGGCATCGACGTGGCGGTAACCGAGGCGGACGTGCGCATGCCGCTCCCCGTCACCCCGGCCCAGCTCGCCACCCAGACCAGCTACTACTCCCAGATGCTGTCCGCGTACCTGACCGTACCGGACCCGGTGTCGTTCACCGTCTGGGGCTTCGCCGACGCCTACTCCTGGGTAGACGGCTTCTTCACAGGAGAAGGCGCCGCCACCCTCTTCGACAAAAACCTCCACCCCAAACCCGCCTACTTCGCCCTCCGCGACATCCTGACCGCCTAACTTCGCGCCAATGAAGCCCCTTGAGCCGAACGAGAGCGCGGTGGCACTCCCGGCCCCTATCTACCCAAACAGTGAAATATCCGATATATCCGGTTCAGGGATTCCGGGAGTGGCGGGAGTACCGGGAGTGGCGGGAGTACCGGGAGTGGCGGGAGTACCAGGAGTGGCGGGATTACCGGGAGTACCGGGATTACCGGGAGTACCGGGAGTACCGGGATTACCGGGAGTACCGGGAGTACCGGGAGTACCGGGAGTACCGGGAGTACCGGGAGTACCGGGAGTACCGGGAGTACCGGGAGTACCGGGAGTACCGGGAGTACCGGGAGTACCGGGAGTACCGGGAGTCCGGGGGTGGCGGGAGTCCGGGAGTGGCGGGAGTACCGGGAGTGGCGGGAGTACCAGGAGTACCAGGAGTGGCGGGAGTGGCGGCCAGAACTGCCGTCACCTCCGGCTACGCGGCAGCGCTCCCGAAGGGTGTCGTGGCACCACAGGCCACACCCACGCAAGGCGACGCCACCGCACCCGACCGTGCGCCGCAGCCCCACCCTGGGACATTTCCTGATATTCCCGGTGTGGAGATCACCGTGAAGATCAGCGTGTGCCAGAAGTGAACGGCCACAGTCACATTCGGCACACGCTGATCTTCACACCCACGTGACACGCTGATCTTCGCCTGGCGGGATGCCAGGAATGCCGGGATCGACACCCCGGAGTGTTATTCAAAAGTAGTTTCTGATGAAGATCGGCAGCCTGGCGATCCTGATCACGGCCGGCAGCGAACTACAGCAGTGGTCCATTCACGTAGTCTGGTGTGTGTGAATGGACCACTGCTGTAGTTGCGGCGAGGCGGCGCCCCGGGCTGGGCCGGGGTCGTGGCCTGGCAAGATCACGGCATGACGGCTTGGGCGGATTCAATCGGTTGTCGCAACGGTTATCTGATGGACGGAGGTCGTTGTGGCGAAGAACGGGCGTCCGGGGCTGCCGCGTGAGGCGCAGGTGCGGTTCTGGGACGGGGTGCGGGGGGGGCTGAGGACGGAGGAGACCCCGCCCGTGACCATGTACGGTGAACCCGGAAATGGTGCCAGTCACCAGCGGTGTTGCGACGACCCCCTGAACCCGCGTTGTGGATAACCCTCCCGGATGGGCTTGATGCGGGCGGGCTGAACCATCGTGAAGCTACGGCGCCGAAGAATCGCTCCGAGCAACCCCCGCCGACAAGCCATCGTCATCTACTGGCATGCCTTCACCGGCCTCTGCCTGACCCACGAAGTTGACCTTGCCATCCGCCCAGTCCCGGAACACCTGCCTGAACTCCTCCGGCACCGGCAGCTCAGGTAGCTCATTTTCAGGCTCGGCACCCCAACGGCGGGCGATGTACGGGTACAAGTCGCTGAGGGGACCGAGCTTCTGCGGGCCCTCGTCGGGCAGCGCTCGCGTTTCCTTTTCCTCGCTAGTGATGAGCAGTATGCCAGCCGCGCCCAAGTAGGCAACAGGATCGAGGCGTGAGCGCGGGATATCGCGTTCTATCGGCCCCGACAAGAAGGAGACGGGCCACATGTCGCTTTGCCAGGTGAGCCAGGGGGTCCTCGGGTGATCGATCAGGTAGCGTCCGACCACTGTAAGCTCATTAATCGCCCTGGCAGCACCGTCATTGTCGGTCGGTCTGTACATAGTGGGCCAGCCACAGACAACGGCTTCGACCATGACGGTGAGGTACGGCTCCCACCCCCTGTTCGAGAGCGACCTGGATTGGCGTTGGAAGAGCGGAGCCAAGCCCCCAGGCATCTGCAGTGCACGGTCCACTGTTATTATTCCACAAATAAGCGCCGCATATCGCATTTCGTCATCATTTGCACTCGCCACGGCGATTGCGTCCGCGTAGGTCCGAATTTGCTCGTCCCCACACGCCTGCCAAAACAGTCCCAACGGGCTGTCCCATGCGAGGCGGCGGGGACCATCTGTGCCTACCCAATAGAGACCATAAGCCATCCAGAGCGCCAGACGCAGGCCATTGAGACGGATGGCTGTACTGCCCGATCTTACTATGTCTGCGATTCGTGATGCTATCTCATCGCTGACTATTTCCCTGGAAGTGGCGCAGCTCGCGAGCAGCCAGGACAGAGGCAAGTACCGGATCGGGTCGTTTGAGTCGCCCGCGAATAGGTTATCGAGCACCTTGCGAGTAAGCTCCCGGACTGTTTCCGGGGACGGGTCGACCGACCGGAGGGAGCGGGCGAGGAATTGGAGGATGCCGCTGCGGTCTTTTGCTGCGCGGCGGCGGCGTTCGTGGAGCAGAACGGCGTAGATGCGCTGTGCTCCGAGGCGACTTGTCCTGTCTTTAATCTGGACGGCAAGCTCTGCGGCGACTTCCCACTCGTTCTTGGCTACGTGGGGAGCCAGGGTGTCGGCGAGGCGCTCGGGGGTGTCGCAGTTGTAGGCCATGTGTTCGGCGGAGAAATACTCAAGGAACGTGCGGTGGGTGAAGGAGTACAGCCTCTCGCCGCTAGCGGTTGTCCCCGTGTCGCTGAACACCCACATCCGGTCACGGCAGAATCCGACGAACTCCTTCGCGGCTTCCCTCGGCTCGTTCCCGGCCTCGAAGCCGCGTCCGTTCAGGAAGGCCGTGGTCTGGTCGATCAGAGCACGCTCGGTCACCTCGGATCCGGCCTGGTCACGAGTGAACAGCCACCACGCGAGATGGCGAAGAGCGGGCTCGATGAGGTGACCGGCCCGCAGGTCAAGGTGAATCTTGCGCCGGGCGTCCCATTTGCGGAACAACAGCGAAGCGCACTGCCCGTAGATCTCGGCGCGATCGCGGGGCAGCGAGCCCTCGCCTCTGTACAGGATGCACATAAGCGAGAGCAGCAGTGGACTGGCGCGCAGGTCGAGGACGCTGGCGCTCTCTTCCATGAACGCGGCAGACCACCGTGCGGCTTCGTCCGCGCCGACGCCCTCTTCCTGGGCGAACCACTTGCGCACGTAGTCGCCGACTTGCTCCTCGCCGAAGTCGCCGAGTCGGTAGCGGGCGAACTGGGTGTCGTCTAGGCGGGCCTGGTCGTAGCCGATCAGGCGGGAGGTGACGAGGACCCTGGCGAGCGGGTACTCGGTGCAGAATCGTTCGACCCTCGTTGTCACGTCTGCGCGGCGGGAGGTGTCGAGTAGCTCGTCGAGGCCGTCGAAGATCACGAGGGCGCGGCCGGTCAGCAGCAGCCGGTCGACGAGGCCTGGCGGGGGCGGGCACTGGTAGAAGGTTTCCAGCGTGTGGTCGATGTGGCTGACGACTGAGCGTTCTGGCGGGTCGTGCGCGGCGAAGTCGCGCAACGTTACGAGGAAGGGGAGGCGCCGCGCATCGTCGGTGGCGAAATGATGGAGCAGGACGTTCGCGGCGGTTGTCTTGCCGCCGCCGGGGTCGCCGAGCAGGACGGTGCGGTCGATCTCCGCGGCGAGCTGCCATAGGTCGAGTTCACGCGGCGCGCGCTCCCGTTCGGCATAAATTTCCTGGAAAATCGACGTGGGGACGTAGATGTCGGCGATGGGGACGCGGCGGCGGCGTTCGAAATCGGGGGGCTCCAGCTTCCCGTGCTGGTCGGCTAGGTGCTGGCGGTAGCGGGCCAGGAAGTCGGATTCGGTCCGCTGGTCCGGGCGGGCCGACAGGGCGGCGGTGTGCCGTTCGATCGCGCGCAGGGTGGCGTTCATCCGGGCGGCCATCGCCTCACCGCGGATCTGGCCAAGCAGCGCGGGATCGTGTCCTTCGAGCGTGCCGACCAGCGTGCAGATCTCGTCGTCGTAGTAGTCGAACAGCGCCGCCGTGAACCGTTCCGCATCAGGTCCGGCCGCGCCGAGCCTCCGGACCCGGGCCTCCCGTGCCCGTGCCACGTCAGGTCCGGCCGCACTGAACGTCAGGGTCTGGTCAATCTGACCTGCCTGTATTATCCGTGGCACGTCAGGTCCGGCCGCGCCGAGCCTCCGGTCCCGGGCTGCCGGTACCCGTGGCACGTCAGGTCCGGTCGCGGCGAGCGTCAGGTCCCATACCGCCCGCACTCGTGCCACGTCCGCTTCGGGCGCGTCCGTCAGGCGGGCGGCGAGCAGTTCGTGCAGTACGGCCTGGACCTCGTCGCCGCGCAGGACCTCGGTCAGTTCCTCGGCCGCGTCCGGGGAAAGGCCAGGTAAGGCGGGGACCTTCTCGGTGAGGCGGTAGGTGTCGAACCAGCGGGCGATCTCGAGATCTCTCGCGTAGCGGCGGCCACGCATTGCCGACGACGCCGCCCCGCCGAGGCGTCGGCCGGTCGCCGTGATCGCCTCCGCAAGCACGCCCGCGACTGTCTCGCTGAGCACGACCTCGCTGATCATTCCGCTGCGCCCCCTTTTATGGTCTGTCTCCGTTCATATCGTGGCATGCGCCCTGCCTGCGCGATCTGGCTCCGCTGAAAGTTTCCCTGACCATGCGAGGAGGCGTGCGGTGGTCCCTGGGGCGGGTGCTCATGCCGCGGGCAGCGTCCTTATCGGCAGCGGGGGGCGTGCGCGGCCGGACTCGAGCGTGGAGCGGATGGTGGCCGCGACGACCTTCGGCTCGGTCCTGATCTGCTGCGGGGTGAAGTGCAGCGGGAAAATGCCAAGAGCGACCATGCGGGCGTGCCGTGCCATGGTGCGTTCCCAGTCATCCGGGCTCAGGTGCCACTCCCGGGAATCCACCTCGGCCGCGACACCTTCCTCGGGCCACCACGCATCGGGCGCCGCGATGAAGAGCTCGCCCAGGAACAGCCGTGGATTGAACATGGGCGCAGGCAGCCGGGCACGGCTGAGCAGCGCACGGAAATCGCCCTCGGCCACCGACCTGACTCCATCAGCGACCTCGGCAAGCACTCGCCGGAGCAGCGCAGAGTCCCGCATCGCCCCGTGGCGGAGCTCGTCGGCAACCTGCTGAACTGTACACAGCCTGCGCTGCACGGCGCCGGCGACGATCGCGCGCACCTCGCGGAAGTCTGTGCTGATGCGCGCGGCGTCTGCCGCCGCACGGGCAGGCAGGGCATAGCAGATCCGGCCGGCGGCACCGACGAGCTCGGGCATTCGCGTCGTCCGCCGGATTCTCACGAACGCCTCGCTCCTGGGTCTTCTCGACGCGGGAACCAGCACGTCGATGATCTCAGCTCGCGAGGCCGGGATGCCGGACCTTCGTAGCGCGGATTCGCCGGTGAGCACCGCTCCGGGACCAGCGAACAGCAGCGCGGCCATCTCGCGCTGGTCAATCGACGCCATTCCGGTGCTTGTGAGGTACACGCCGGGAAGGACTGCCCGCCATGGCCCCTCAGGGCGGACCCGGTGCCGGAGCGTACCGTCTGTCATCCCGCAGGCGCGCAGTTGCCCCCGCGCAACTACATTGTGCTGCGTGCGCAGGGTGTCAGCCAGCGCACCGTGATCAAGTCGGGCCGTCTTCACCATGCGGTCACCATCCCACCCCGGTCTGACAAGTTCAGGGAACTACAGCAATGGTCCATTCACCGAGTCTGGTGTGTGTGAATGGACCATTGCTGTAGTTGAGCTTGGCACGCATCCCGGCGCGGAATGCGACTTCCGGGAGTATCGTCCCGGCAGAGGGGAGGCGTCGTGGGTCCAGAGGTGGTGGTCCGGGCTGAGGCTGAGACAGGGGAGGGCCCGGTGTGGGACTACCGGACCGGTGAGCTTGTCTGGGTGGACATTCCCGCTGGCATCTTGCATCGCTCCGATGTCAGCTCCGGGCGTGACACCGCCATGAACATCGGCATGATGCTCGGCGCGGTCGCGCTGGCCGGTGCGACCAGCTGGGCGGCCGCTGTGGAGGACGGCTTCGGGATCATCGACTCCAGCGGACATCTCGACCTGATTGACCAGGTGATCCCGGACCCGGGGCTGCGGATGAACGACGCGGCGTGCGATAGCCATGGCCGCATGTGGGCAGGCAGCTTCGTAAAGGCGGTCGAGAAAGGGCAGGGCAGGCTGCACCGGTGGGAGCACGGGCAGCCGTCCCTGGTCGTTGTCGACGGTCTCACCCTGCCCAATGGCATCGCGTGGAGCCTCGACGATACGGAGATGTACTTCGTCGATAGCAAGCAGGGGGCCGTGTTCGGGTACGAGTTCGACCTCGATGCCGGGCATGTCGGCGCGCGGCGGGTGCTCGCCGAGATACCAGCTGGGCTCGGGGACCCTGATGGCCTGTGCGTGGACGCGGACGACTGCCTGTGGCTCGCTGTCTGGGGCGGATCGCAGCTGCGCAGGTATGATCCGCGCGGCCGGCTGCTGCAGACGGTCGAGTTTCCCGTCGCGCAGCCGAGCTGCTGCGCGTTCGGCCCGGACACTACGCTTTATGTGACCTCGGCGTGGGAAGGGCTGGCGGCAGGGGACAGGCAGCCGCTTGCGGGCTCGGTGTTCGCCCTCGACGTGAGGGTGCGCGGCGCGCCGGTGGGAGTCTTCCGGTCGTGATCAACCGCCTCGCCGCTCCCGTTCGGACAGGAATAAGGCCAGGTACTGCGGGTGCGAGCCGAGAACCGGGTTCGTAACCCCATGGAAACAACGACCAGGCACACTGGGGAAAGAACATCGCATCAGGGGATTCGGCCGGACCGCGCCCCGGACGTCGAAGGTGATGACCGTGGACAGGCAAGAAGAATTCGTGCTTCGGACGCTCGAGGAGCGGGATATCCGCTTTGTCCGCCTATGGTTTACTGACGTGCTCGGCTACCTGAAGTCGGTCGCCGTCGCCCCCGCTGAGCTCGAGGCCGCGTTCGCTGACGGCATCGGATTCGACGGGTCCGCGATCGAGGGGTTCGCGCGGGTCCATGAGGCCGACATGATCGCCAAGCCGGACCCGTCAACGTTCCAGCTGCTCCCGTGGCGCAATGAGTCGCCCGGGGTGGCCCGGATGTTCTGCGACATCTCGATGCCGGACGGCACGCCGTCGTACGCCGACCCCAGGTGGGTGCTCAGGCGCGCGCTCAGCCGGGCATCCGATCTGGGCTTCACGTTCTATACGCATCCCGAGGTCGAGTTCTTCCTGCTGAAGGAGAAGCCGGAACCGGGGGTGAGGCCCCTGCCGATCGACTCGGGCGGCTACTTCGACCACACCCCGCACAGCATCGCGCACGATTTTCGCCGGACCGCCATCACGATGCTGGAGAGCATGGGCATCTCGGTGGAATACAGCCACCACGAGGGCGCTCCCGGGCAGCAGGAGTTCGACCTGCGGTACGCCGACGCGCTTACCACCGCCGACAACATCATGTCGTTCCGGCTTGTGATGAAGGAGGTGGCGATCGAGCAGGACGTGTACGCGTCGTTCATGCCCAAGCCGTTCACCGACCATCCAGGCTCCGGCATGCACACCCACGTGTCGCTGTTCGAAGGCGACCAGAACGCGTTCTACGAGCCGGGAGCGGAGTTCCAGCTCTCCAAGCTCGGCAGGGCGTTCATCGCCGGCCTGCTCAGGCACGCGGCGGAGATCACCGCGGTTACCAACCAGTGGGTGAACTCCTACAAGCGGCTCTGGGGAGCGGCCGAGCGGACCGCCGGCGCCGGCGGCGAGGCGCCCGCCTACATCTGCTGGGGGCACAACAACCGTTCCGCGCTCGTGCGGGTACCGATGTACAAGCCGCAGATGGGAAATTCGACGCGGGTCGAATTCCGCTCGCTTGATTCCGCCTGCAACCCGTACCTGGCGTTCGCGCTGATCCTCGCGGCGGGCCTGAAGGGCGTGGAGGACGACTACGAGCTGCCTCCCGGCGCGGAGGACGACGTGTGGGCACTCACCCCGGCCGAGCGGCGCGCGCTCGGCATCGCCCCGCTGCCGCAGGATCTCGATGAGGCGATCACCGCCATGCAGAGCAGTGAGCTCGTCGCGGAGACGCTCGGCGAGAACGTCTTCGATTTCTTCCTGCGGAACAAGCGCGCCGAGTGGAACGAGTACCGCCGCCAGGTCACCGAATACGAGCTAGACCGCTACCTGCCCGTGCTCTAGCACATTCAAGCCGAGCATGCTGAACGGGCTTCGCGATGGTGACAGCCCGCAGCAAGGCAGTCCTGACTCCGTGGCGGAGCCCCCGGACCCGTGGGTTCACGGATCCGGAGGGCTCCTGAGACTCGCCCCGTTCTGTCAGAACAGGGGGCCTGCCGTGGCCCAGAAGCCTGACCAGGATTTCGCCGGGGCCAGGCTGTCTTCGTCGAGGCTCTGGTTCGTGCCGCGGGCGTAGACGCGCACGGTCCCGCTGCTGTCCTGCACTGCCGCGGGCTCGCCAGTGACGCTGCCGCCGAGGCTGATCCAGCCCGACCAGGTCCAGTGCCTGCTCGGGCTGAGGCGGTCTTCGTAGAGGTGGCCCGTGGATCCGACGGCGAAGACGTGGACGTTGCCGCTGGTGTCGGTGAGTGCGGCGGGGTCATCCGGCCAGGGGCCGCCGCCCCTGTCGTACAGCCTTGTCCACGATTTTCCTGGTTGCAGGCTGTCCTCGTACAGGTGCCCGTTGGTGCCGCGGGCGTAGACGCGCACGCTCCCGCCGCTGTCCTGCACTGCCGCGGGCTTTCCTGTCAGGCTGCCGCCGAACCCCGTCCATCCTGACCATTGCCTGCCCGCGGCCAGGCGCTTCTCGTAGAGCATGCCGGTGGTTCCGGTAGCGAGGACGTGGACGTTGCCGCTGGTGTCAGCGAGTGCGGTCGGGTTGGCTGGCCAGACACCGCCCATGCTGTAGAAGCCCGACCAGGACCTCCCCGGGGCCAGGCTGTCTTCGTACAGGTTCCCGTTGGTGCCGCGGGCGTAGACGCGCACGATCCCGCCGCGGTCCTTGATCACCGCAGGGTCGCCTTTCAGCCCGCCGCCCGGGCTGCCCAGGCTTCCCCAGCCTGACCAGGTCCCGCCCGGGGTGGCGTAATTCTCGTAGAGGCTGCCGTTGGTGCCGACAGCGTAGACGCGGATATACCCGCTGGTGTCGGCGAGCGCGGCGGGGTTGCCTGGCCAGTTGCCGCCCATGTTGTAGAAGCCCGACCAGGTCCCCCCTCGCGGGAGGCGGTTCTCCCTGACGGAGCCATTGGAGAACGTGGCGTACACCCGGACGGCCCTGTCCGGGCCGCTGACCGCGGCCGGGATGGCCCCTGTCCCCGCCGCGAGCCGCTGCAGCCCGTTGATGTCACCGTTGAAGAGATTCTGATCCCCTGGCAGGGTGCCCGTGTCGCTGTACTGCCAGATTGCCTCGGCCCCCCAGCCAGCCGGCAGTGTGCCGGCGGAACCGCAGTAGCAGGCGAGCCACAAGGGGTCGCTGCTTCCGAAGCCGCCGTAGTTGCCGGTGCAGGTGGACCACCAGTCGGTGGTGCTGTAGATCACCGGCCAGCGGGAGGTGCGGGCGTGGTACTCGCTGAGGAACGCGGCGACCCAGGAGACCATCTGACCCTGGCTGAGGCCGTAGCACTCGGGTCCATAGGGGTTGTACTCGATGTCGAGGGCACCCGGCAGGGTCTTCCCGTCAGGCGACCAGCCGCCGCCATTGCTGATGAAGTAGTCGGCCTGGGCCGCCCCGCCCGATTCGCCGGGCAGCGCGAAGTGATAGGCGCCGCGGATCAGGCCCGCGCTGTGGGCGCCGCCGTACTGCTGGCCGAAGGACGGATTGACGTACCCGGTGCTCTCCGTGGCCTTGACGTAGGCGAACCGGGCACCGTCCCTAGCTGCCGTGCCCCAGTTGACATTTCCCTGGTAAACGCTGACGTCCATACCGAGCGGGTGGGATGAGCTGCTGGCAGGCAGGGCGACCCGAGGCTTGCCCGCCATCAGCCGCTCGAGTCCGGAGCCCGCGTGGTCGGCACCCGGATGCGTCACCGGTCCGCTGAAGGCGGTCGAGCCCATGCCCGGGGGTGGCTGGCCGGGCGAGGCCACGGCAGCGATCGTCAGCGCGACGGCGGTCGCCGTGGCGGCAACGGCAAGTGTGACCGCAGTAATTAATGCGACCGCGCGGTGCTGTGTGCGACGGACCGTTGCGAGGCGGTGCTTCGGGGTGAACATGGTCGTCAGTTCTCCCTTTTATTGCGTAATCGGCCACACACTTGCGTGGCATGTTTCTGATGTGAAATGAGCTCAGTGAGCTACAGGGCCGAGCAAGGCTGACACGACGCCTGATGTTGATGGCGAAACAGAAGAAATCACGTAGTCCCAGGTAGGATAACGTGACGAGTGTGACTAGCGTGAAGAAAGTTTCGAGATATAAGTCTCCTGACAACGTTGTCATATGTGTAGAGCAGACTCCTCCATCGAGTTAGCGCATAAGTCGTTACCCTCCCGTACCGGCAGGCTTATTCACTGCGGATGCCCAACCTAGCCACAGATATGGTCCGTTGTCCCTATTTCGCGATTAATGGCGGCTAGAAGCATCGGGATGCCAGTTCGTCCCAGGCCGGGGGCTGCCCTGGCGGGCCTGCGGTACTACCGTGCAAGCGTGAGCACGTCGAGGATGACCACGCTGGCCGGGCGGCTGGCCAGGATGGGCTTTGCCGATGCCGCGCGAGCGGAGCTGCTTGTCACCCATGATCTGGGCCTGGATCTTGGCAGTTTCGCCAGCCCGGTCGCGGGGGGAGTCGCAGCCGCCGACGGCGTGATGCTCCCGCGAGGTGCCGACGCCAGCGAGGGAGCGGACACGGAACTGCTTGCCACGCTGGCAGCGGCGGCCGACCCTGACCTCGCGCTCACGGGGCTTGCCAGGATCATGGGGCAGGGCACTGACCGGGATGCCGCCGAGCTGAGGGCAGCCCTGGGAGCCGAGCCCGGATTCCGCCGGCGTCTCGCGGCTGTCCTCGGGGTAAGCGCCGCGCTTGCCGACCACCTCGTCAGGCATCCTGACGACCTGTGCCTGCTGCGTGGCCCTGACTCGTTGCATCGCCCGTCAGACAGGGAACTCCGGTCCGCCTTCCTGCACGTGGTCGGCGCGGGTTCGCAGAGTGCCGAACCGGTGGCCGACGCTGCGGCGAGCCCCCCGGGCACACAGCGCACGCAGGGCACACAGCGCACGCAGGGCACGGACGGGCATGGCAATGGCCTGGTCGCGGCCCTCTGTGCCGCTTATCATCGCCGGCTGCTGCACCTGGCTGCCAGGGACCTGACCGGAGCTGTGACGCTGGAGGAGGCGACCGCCGAGCTTGCCGACATCGCGGCGGCGGCGCTCGAGGCGGCGCTTGCGGTCGCCCGCGCCGAGTTGCCGGCGGGCGCGGCACCGTGCAGGCTCGCGGTGATCGCCATGGGCAAATGCGGCGGCCAGGAACTCAACTACGCGAGCGACGTCGATGTGATCTTCGTGGCAGAGCCAGGGCAGGCAGGCGGCAGCGCGGCCAGTGCCGGGGAGGGCGGTGCCGGGGAGGGCGGTGCCGGAGGCGATGACGCGGGGGACGAGACCGCGATGCGGACCGCCACCAGGCTCGCGGCCGGCCTGATCCGGGTGTGCTCGCAGAGCACCCCGGAGGGGATGCTCTTCCCCGTCGATCCGAACCTGCGCCCGGAGGGCCGCAGCGGCCCGCTGGTACGGACGCTGGCGAGTCACCGCGCCTACTACGAGCGGTGGGCGAAGACCTGGGAGTTCCAGGCGCTGCTCAAGGCCCGCCCGGTGGCCGGTGACCAGGATCTCGGGCGTGCCTACGTCGACGCGCTCGGCCCGCTGGTATGGCTGGCGGCGGAGCGTGACCATTTTGTCGAGGACGTGCAGGCGATGCGCCGCAAGGTGGTGCAGAGCCTGCCGTCTGATCAGGCGGGGCGGCAGCTGAAGCTGGGTCCTGGCGGCCTTCGCGACATCGAGTTCGCCGTACAGCTACTCCAGCTGGTGCACGGGCGCACCGATGAGAAGCTGCGCGGCCGGGCTACCGTTCCCGCCCTCGCCGCGCTGGCCCGCGGCGGGTACGTGGCGCGCGCCGATGCCGCGGAACTGGCGGCGGCCTACCGGTTCCTGCGCAGCGTGGAGCACCTGCTCCAGCTTTACCAGCTCCGCCGCACGCACACCCTGCCCGAGGATCCGGCCGTGCTCCGCAGGCTCGGGCGGGCGCTGCGAACGCCCATTAAGCCGAACGGGCTTCGCCGTGGTGGCACCCCTGCCAACGCTGATCCCGCTGCCGAGTTCACCGTGCTGTGGCGACAGCATGCCACCGGTGTCAGGCGACTGCACGAGAAGCTGTTCTACCGGCCGCTGCTCTACGCGACCGCGCGACTCCCCAGTGAGGTGGCCAGGCTCACCCCCGCGGCGGCGAGGGCCAGGCTCGAGGCGCTCGGTTATGCCGATCCGGCAGGCGCCCTGCGGCATATCGAGGCGCTCACATCGGGCGTACGCCGGCGGGCCGCGATCCAGCGGACGCTGCTGCCCGTGATGCTCGGCTGGTTCGCCGACGCCGCGGAGCCCGACGCGGGCCTGCTCGCGTTCAGGCAGGTCAGTGATGCCCTGGGCGAGAGCCCGTGGTACCTGCGGCTGCTCCGTGATCAGACGACAGCGGCCGAGCGCATGGCCCGGGTGCTCGCGTCGAGCCGGTACGCGACCGGCCTGCTGCTCAGGGCACCCGAGGCCGCCGCGATGCTCGGCGATGACGCGGAGCTCGCGCCGCCAGTCGCCGCCGTCTTGCGGGTCGAGGCCGCGGCCGCGGTACGCAGGCACGACGACGGGGACGAGGCCGTCGCTTCTGTCCGCGCCCTGCGCCGCAGGGAGCTGCTGCGGATCGCCGCGGCGGACGTCCTGCACATGATCGATGTGGAGGAGACGGGGGAGGCCCTCACCGCCGTCACGGCCGCCACGATCGAGGCTGCCCTTGGCGCGGCCACGAAGAAGGTCGAGATCGAGTTGCGCGGGCCGCTGCCGACGCGCATGAGCGTGATCGCGATGGGCAGGTTCGGCGGGCACGAGACCGGCTACGCGAGCGACGCCGACGTGATGTTCGTGCACGACCCCCTTCCTGGTGCTGGCGATCAAGCGGCATCCAACGCGGCGCACGCGGTGGCTCAGGAGTTGCGCCGCCTGCTCGCCAGGCCCGCTCCCGAGCCGCCGCTCGTGGTCGACCCTGCCCTGCGGCCTGAAGGCCGCCAGGGTCCGCTTGTGCGCAGCCTCGCCTCGTATCGTGCTTACTACTTGCGGTGGTCAGTGCCATGGGAGGCTCAGGCGCTGCTGCGTTCGGAGCCTGTCGCGGGCGATGCCTCGCTTGGCGGGGAGTTCGCCGCCATGGCGGATGAGTTCCGCTATCCGGACGGAGGGATCACCGAGCCATCCGTCCGGGAGATCCGGCGGATCAAGGCCCGGATGGAAGCCGAACGGATGCCGCATGGCGTCGAGCCCGCCCTGCACCTCAAGCTGGGACCGGGGGGACTGTCTGACGTGGAATGGGTCGTCCAGCTGCTCCAGCTGAGGCACGGGTTCGCGGTGCCAGAGCTGCGGACCACGCGGACGCTGGCGGCACTGACGGCAGCCGAGGCCGCTGGCCTGGTGGCCGCCGACGATGCGGGGGTCCTCGCCTCGGCCTGGCGGCTGGCCACCCGGATACGTAACGCGGTAATGCTGGTGCGCGGTCGCGCCGGAGATACCGTGCCCACCCGCCCGGGCGAGCTCGCCGCTGTCGCCAGGCTGCTTGAGTACGCGCCAGGGGAAAGCCGCGCCCTGATCGAGGACTACCGGCGTGCCGCGCGCCGCGCCAGGAATGTCATGGAGCGCCTCTTCTACGGCTGAGCAGGGTCCCGGTGATACTCCTTCAGGAACTCGACGACCAGCCGCCATCGCGTGTCGAAGTCCGGCTCGGCCACGATGAACCGAGCTGTTCGCCCAGCTCAAAGGTTACTGCCACTATTGGGGGCGTTACGGTGTGGCGGGTGCGGTGGGGCGGGGGAGGGGGATCAGCGGGAGCTGGCTGGGCATCAGGAGGATTTTCGCCTCGGGTTTGACGCTGGCTCCGGGTGCGGGGGTGAGGGTCCAGTGCCGCGCGAGCGTGCTGAGGGTGACGACGGCCTGCGCCCATGCGACCGGTTCGCCGATGCAGCCGCGGTTTCCGGCGCCGAAAGCCACGTAAGCCGTGCGCGGTATGCCGTCTGCGCGCTCCGGGAGCCAGCGGTCAGGGTCGAAGCGGCCGGGGTCGGGGTAGATGGCCGGATCCCGGTGGACGGCGTAGGGGGAGTAGCAGACGGCAGCTCCGGCCGGAATACAGTATCGCCCCAGGTCCACGTCTGTGGTCGTGCGCCGGGTGAGGATCCAGGTCGGCGGGTACATGCGGAGGGCTTCGGTGACCACCCTGCGGGTGAGGTCGAGCCTGGCTAGATCTTCCGCTTGCGCGGGCCGTCCCGAGAGTACCTCGTCGGCCTCCGCCTGGACCCTGGCCTGGATGTCCTGGTGCGTGCTCAGGAGGTGGCAGGCCCAGCTCAGTGCGCTGCTGGTGGGTGCTGATCCGACCATGAAGAGGCTGATGGTCTCGTCGTGGATCTGCTGACGCGACATGCCCTGGCCGGTCTCGGGGTCGCCGGCTTCACACAGCATCGACAGCAGGTCCTTGCCGTCGGGCTCGTGGTTGCCGATCAGGTCATCGACGACCGCGTGCATGGCCGTGAGCGCTTCGCTGAAACGCCGGTTTGACCGCAGGGGAAGCTTCTCCAGCAGGTCGGTCGGGTCGAGGCTGCGCCACCCGACTCCGCTGAGGATGACGGGCAGCACCTGCTGGATCTTCCGGACGGACTCCTCGCCAATCCGCGCGGAGAACAGGTTCTGGGTGACCATGGTGACCAGCAGCGCGTACACTTCTTTGTCGCCCTGGATCAGCTGGCCCGCGGGCCAGCTGCCGATACGGGCTTCCGCGGCCTCCTGCATGGCATGCACATAGCGTGCGACCTGCTGGCGGTGGAAAGCCGGCTGCATCAGCCGGCGCTGGCGCATATGGAGGCTGCCTTCTGAAAGCGCCAGGCCATCTCCCCACCACGGGCGCAGCTTCTCATGCTGCCGTCCCCGGGCGAATGCGTGCGCCTGGCCGACCAGCATCTGCCGGATCAGGTCAGGATCGTTGAGCACGAAAACCCTGGTGGTGCCGACGCGGATCGCGACGACATCACCGCGGGAACGCAATGACGTGATGAAACGCAGCGGATCAAACAGGAAGTGCCCGATGTTCCCTGCGAGCGGAAGCCCCTTGATCGTGGGGATCGTGGTCGCCGGGGTGGCCACGGCTGTTCCCTTCCGGCCGTGCTGGCCGGCTGCCGTGCTCATGAGGCCTGGAGGGCATAGCGCCCGGTCTCGGCCGACCAGTCCAGATTGCCGCGCATCCAGAATCTCAGGTCATCGAGATAGCGGCGGAGCTGCGGACTGGCATGCTCGCGAACCGCGCGTTCCGCCGCCGCATAGCGGGCGACCTCCTGGTCATGCATGACGGCCGCGCGCCGCAGCGATTCGTTCACCCCGATCCCGAGCTCGGCGGACAGCACCGCCGGAAGGCTGTGCACGACCCTGCTCCGGGAAATCTCCTTCGGATAAGACAAAATGTCATTAGCCCAGCAGGCGACGTTGGCCGCGCGCCCGGAAAGAGACACCACCCGCGGATCGTCGAACTCCTGCGAGGTGAGGCTGAAACCTCCCGCCACATCGATCAGCGCCATGCACGTCGGGACGGCGCCGCTATGACGGCGCATGTGAACGTACTCCGCCAGTCCGGAAGGAGTGTGGTCTCCCCGGTTGGCCGCCTCCCAGCACTGCGCGAGGAAGTACCCGGTCACGGCGCGGGCGAAGCGTGCCCCCTGCACGGGAGCGGCGCGGCGCCGGATCCGGTCGGCGACATCGGCCAGGGCCCTGGCGAACGGATCGCCGCGGGGAGGAGTCGGCGGCCCCTCGATGATCCCCAGGTAGCCGGTCACGGTCCGGGCCATCAGGTCGGCCCTGTCACCTGCCGGGGACTCATCGCAGAAGGCGTCATCGAACGCGAACAGCCACATCTGCCAGTCCGCGAGTAACTGAAGGCCCTCCAAGCTGCTGCGCGGGCTCGTCCGCCCGGCCAGCCAGCCCACCCGGGTACCCCGGAACCGCTCCGCGTCCTCCGCCGTGCTGAACAGCCCCATGGCGCGGCCCCACTCGAAGGTCAGCTCGTCCACCCTTCCCGCATGCGGGCTAACCTCTGCCTCGAAGGAATAGGAAAGCCGGGGCAGGGTGATCTCCAGGGTAGTAGCTACGGGCTGCGTGGTCCTTAGCTGTGTCCGTTGCATGGCTTCGCCTTTCGCTCGATCAGGCCACGGGCGGCGGCCGGGCCGCCACGACACGTCACGTGCGTTCGATGCGGCTTTGACCACCATCGCGTGCGGGCGTGACGCCGTCATCACGGCCAGCGGCCAGCCCGGCTACCGGCTAGCAGGAATCCGGGATGGCAGCCAGCACGGTGCGTTGAGGCTGAGGTGGTGTTCTTGCGGCGCGATTCCCTTTGCCTGGGTCAGTTTTCACCGGCACGGACGGCACATATTGCAGCTGGTGGGCTTCTGCTCGGCGGGGGCGTGCTGCGTGCTGGTCCCCGAGTTCCACGCGCAGGCCGCGCTTTCGCTGCTGGCACAGGAGCGGATCACCGGCGTCGCCGCGCTGCCCGACCGAGCCGTATGTCGGACTACCTGATCGGAACGGCGCCCTAGCTGTGCGCCCGGCGTTGCTGACCCGCTGAGCATCGGGCTACCGTCAGCCTCATGAACGCGCCAGATACCGGCGCCGATATGGACGGTGCCGTCGGTGCCGAGCCGGGCCATGACCCGCCCGGCCGGACACGGCTGCGTCAGCTTGCCGATGAGCAGGCCGCGCTGCGGCGCGTGGCCACGCTGGTAGCGGGCGGCGCGCGGTCGGCCGAGGTGTTCAGCGCGATCGCGGATGAGCTCGGCCGCCTGATCGGCGCCGAGGCGACGTTCGTCTCTCGCGTTGATCTCCCGTCCGGAGAGCGCAGGGAGCTTGAGGGGTATATCACCGCCATAGCCTCGTATGGCCGGGTAAGTGGTGAAGTACCAGTTGGCTTCCGGATGAAGCTGCAGCCCGGGATGGTCAGCACGGCCGCCCTCCGATCCGGGCTTCCGGCCCGGATCAACGGCGAGAGGCTCGCGAAAGGCCCGTTTGGTGCCATAGTCGGCAAGCTGGGCATGCGGGCCGCGATCGCCACGCCCATTGTGGTGCAGCGGCTCTACTGGGGCGTGACGGTGGCCGTGACCTCGCGGGAGGACTTCCCGGTCGGCACCGAGGCCCGCATGGCGGACTTCATGGAGCTCGCCGCCATGGCGATCGTCAACGCGCAGGCCGGGCAGGAGCTGCGCGAACTCGCAGACACCCAGGGGGCGCTGCGGCGCCTGGCCATGCTGGTCGCGCGGGGCGAACCGCCTGAGGCGGTGTTCGCGGCCGTGACCAGGGAGGCTCTTCGGCATTTCGGTAACGGCACCGCCAGGATGATCCGGTACGAGCCCGACGGAACGGTGACGCTGCTCGCCAACGAAGGCACGACCGGCCCGCATGCGCGGGTCGGGGAACGCTGGGAGGGCTATCCCCCGGCCGGGCTGACCGCGGCCGTCTTGCGTACCGGCCAGGCTGCCCGGGTCGATGACTACCGCGACATCCCCGGCGGGGAGCCTTATCTCCGCGAAGGGCTACGGTCGGCGGTCGCCATGCCGGTACACGTCAACGGCCGGCTGTGGGGAATGATCGCCGTCGAGTCCGGGCAGGGGCCGCTGCCGCCCGACACCGAGCAGCGGATGACGGAGTTCACCGCCCTGGTCGCCACCGCGGTCGCGAACGCGCAGAGCCGGAGTTCGCTGGAGGCGAGCCGTGACGAGCTCACCCGCCTGCTGGGGGAGCAGGCCGCGCTGCGGCGGGTTGCCACGCTGGTCGCCCGCGGAATCCGCCCGGCCGAGATCTTCTTAGCGGTCGCTGAGGAAATCCGCCGGCTGCTTGGCGCGGACAACGCCGGCATCGGCCGGTTCGAGCCGGATGGGTCCTCGGTCGTGGTCGTCGGTGCTGCCGGGGAGGACCCGGTCACGCTGCCGGCCGGGACGCGCGTGGAACTCCGCGACTACCTTCCCCCGGCGGTGGTGTGGCGCACCGGGCGCTCCGCCCGGGTCGATGAGGACGCGTGGAGCCGCGTGCCGGACCCGGTCGCAGACGGCCTGCGCGAGCTGGGAATCCGGTCGATCGTGGCCAGCCCGGTCATCGTCGAGGGCCGCCTGTGGGGGGTGGTGACCGCGCTGACGAGGCGAGAGCCGTTTCCGTCCGGCACCGCCGGCCGCATGGCGGACTTCACTGAGCTTGTCGCCACGGCCGTCGGAAACGCCGAGAGCCGGGCCGAGCTTGCCGCCTCGCGGACGCGGATCGTCGCAGCCGCGGATGAGACCCGGCGGCGGATCGAGCGAGACCTGCACGACGGCGCGCAGCAACGCCTCGTCTCGCTGGCGCTCAGGCTGCGTTCGGCGGCGGCACCCCCAGAATACGGCGATATCAGTACCGGGACCGCGGATATTGCCGCGGGACTCATGGGGGTGATCGATGACCTGCGGGAGATCTCCCGTGGCATACATCCGGTGATCCTGTCCAGCGCGGGGCTGCGGCCTGCGCTGCGCACGCTCGGGCGGCGCTCAGCCGTCCCGGTGGAAATGGACGTGCGGATCGACGGTCGGCTTCCCGAGCCGGTCGAAGTGGGCGCCTACTACGTCGTCTCGGAGATGCTCACCAATGCGGCGAAGCACGCCCGCGCCTCGGTTGTGGAGGTGGACGCGGAAGCCGCCGCCGGCACGCTCCGGGTGCGCGTGCGTGACGACGGTGTCGGAGGCGCCGACCTGGGACGGGGCTCAGGGCTGGTCGGGCTGAAGGACCGTATCGAGGCGCTGGGCGGCACTTTCTCCTTGCACAGTCCGCCGGGTGGCGGCACGACGGTGTCCTGCGAGCTTCCGGTTATGGCCGGCGGCGGGCAGCCTGGCCGATAATCGGGGGGTGCCTACATCGTCAGGGACACCCGTAGCGGCATCAGGAAGCCGGTGCGCTCCCCGGGTCGTGCTCGCCGACGACGACGTCCTGCTGCGTGAGGGCCTCGCCAGCCTGCTGGACCGTTCCGGGTTCGAGGTCGTCGGCCAGGCGGGCAACGGCGCAGAACTGCTCGCCCTGGTCCGCTCCGCTAAGCCGGAGCTGGCGATCATCGACATCCGGATGCCGCCGGCGCACGCTACCGAGGGCCTGCAGGCGGCGCGGGTGATCCGCGGGGAGCTGCCCGGCACGGCGATCGTCGTATTGTCCGCGCACGTCGAGTTAAACGAGGCGATGGACCTGCTGGCAGGCGGTGAGCGCCTCGGCTATCTACTGAAGAGCCGGGTGACCGACGTGACGGAGTTCATCGAGACGGTCGGGCGGATCACCGCGGGCGCCTCGGTAGTGGACCCGTCCCTGGTGCAGGAACTCGTGAAGGCCCGTCGGCGGCGTGATCCGCTCGACGTCCTGTCGCCGCGGGAGCGCGAGGTACTCGCCCTGATGGCCGAGGGCGCCTCCAATGCGGGCATCGCTCACCGGATCTTCGTCACCGAGGGCACCGTCGAGAAGCACGTCCGCAGCATCCTCACCAGGCTCGACCTGCCGGCGAGCGAAACCGCTCACCGCCGGGTGCTGGCGGTCCTCAGGTTCCTTGAGGCGCGTTAATCCGGTCGGTCCCCGTCGGCCGGCCCACGATCGCTACCGTCGAGCAGTTCGATGATCGCCTGCGCTGAGAGCCGCGATTTCGGCACGAAGCCGATCGCCGGGCTGGCGTCGATGGGGTCTCTGAAGTCCTCTTCGGGGTGGGCCGAGATCAGGACCACCCGCATGCGCCGGCCCGTCGCCCGGCTTAGCCGTTCCGCCACGTCGAACCCGCTCTCGCGGCCCAGCCCGATGTCCACGAGGACGACATCGGGGTCGTGCTCCTCGGCGCGGCGGAGTGCCTCGGCGCCGGTCGATGCGCTGGCCACGACGGTGATGCCCTCGCGCTCCAGCAGGGAGCGGGCAGCCTGCAGGAAATCGGCGCTGTCGTCGACAATCACGGTGCGCAGGGACATCCGCCTCACTATGCCCGGTCCGCAGAGCGACCACATTGCAGCTAGCGGTAATCCGCGAGCCCGGCCGCCCTGCCCGGTCAGAACGGCTGCCGGGCGGTGGCACGGTCCAGCAGGGCCCGCGCGGGCTCGTAATGGCGGCGGTTTCTCCGACGTCACCCACGGACGGGATGATGCGACGGGCGGGTGTCACCACCGCGGAGCCCGTTAGGAATCTGATTCTTGTGCGTGAAGGGCTCTCGTCCATGACTGGGCTGCCTTCTGCACGGCGTCCCGCGGGCTGCCCAGTGAAACGGCCATCATGATGACAGACTGGATATCGTGAGCTGGTCCGGGGGTTACCGGGAGTGGCCGCCGCCGCCTTCGCTGCGCGGTGCGCTGGCCTGCGTGTGGACGCGGGTAGCCCCGTCGGCCGGGGGACCGCCGGGGCTCGCGGAGGATCCCCGGTCTGCGCTGGTGCTGCCGGACGGCTGCGCGGACCTGATCTGGCAGCTCGGCAGGGGAGCGTTCATCGCGGGCCCGGACACCGGGCCCGCGCCGGCCGGGCTTGAGCCGGGCACCGTCTACGCCGGAGTGCGGTTCCGCCCTGGCGCTGGCGGTCCAGCGCTCGGTTCACCGCTGAGTGAGCTGCGTGACCGCCGGGTGGATCTCGCCGATTTCCGCCGCGAGCTCGCGGGTGAGCTGCCCGCCACGCTCACGCCGGCGGAGGCGCTGCGGCGGCTCACCGGGCTCGCGGGGCGCCTGGTCTCAGCAGCGGAGCCGGACGCGGCCGTTGTCCAGGCCGCGGCGCTGCTCGGCTGCCCGCAGGCCCATGCGGGCAAGGTGGCCGCCGAGGTAGGCCTAAGCGAGCGGCAGCTCCGCCGCCGCTGCCAGGCTGCCGTCGGCTACGGCCCGAAGACGCTGCAGCGAGTACTTCGGTTCCGCCGCTTCCTCGCCCGCATCGACGCTGGGCAGATCGACGCTGGGCAGATCGGCGCTGGGCAGATCGGCGCTGGGCAGATCGGCGCTGGCCAGGTCGATCCGGGGGCGGATCCGCCCGACCTGGCCACCGTGGCGATCGAGGCTGGCTACGCCGATCAGGCGCACCTGACCAGGGAGTGCACCCGTCTCTCCGGCCTGACCCCGGCCAGGCTCGCCAGAACCCGGCGGTAGCACTGACAGGATGGACCCGACCATGCAAGGGAGGAGCCATGGCTGCTGGGCGCGTGCCCGTCTCGCCGTCGGCCATGCCAGCGGTCCACGAGCTGCTCGGCACGCTGCGGCGTCTGTCCGGGCGCGGGACGCTGGCCGGGCAGCACAACCAGCCCGCGCACGGCTCGGCGTGGACACAGCGGCTGGCCGATCTGGCCGGGGCGGTGCCGGCCCTGTGGGGTCAGGAGATCGGCTTCTCCCCGCCGGGCACCAAGGACAGCGTCGACCGCCGTGAGCCGAACCTCGCTGAGGCGGTCAGCTGGGACAGCCGTGGCGGTGTGGTCACCTATACCTGGCACGCGGTCTGCCCTCCCGACGACGAGCCCGTCGAGTTCGAGGGCGGCATCCTGCGGGATCTGCCCGGGGAGGAATTCGACGCGGTTCTCGACCCGGGTTCCCCGCTGCATTCCCGCTGGCAAGCGCAGGTTGACGTCGTGGCCGGGCTGCTTGGCCGGCTCCAGCAGGCGGGGGTCGCCGTCCTGTGGCGTCCGTACCACGAGATGAACGGACCATGGTTCTGGTGGGGCGGCCAGCCCGAGCGGTTCGTCGCGCTGTGGCGGCAGTTGTTCGCCCGGCTCGTTGACCACCACCAGCTAGCCAACCTCGCCTGGGTGTGGAGCCCCAACGCCGCCTACGACAGCGCCGCGCCCTTCGCTCCTTTCTTCCCCGGGCACGATGTCGTCGACGCGCTGGCGGTAGATACCTATGGCGGGCACTACGAGCGGGAGCACTACGAGGCCCTGCTCGACCTCGCCGAAGGGAAGCCGGTGGGCCTCGGCGAGGTCGGCGAGCTGCCCGCCCCAGAGGTGCTCGGTGACCAGCCGCTGTGGTCATGGTTCATGGCCTGGCCTGACGTCGTCACGGACGCTAACGGCCGTGACGACATCCGCCGGCTTTATGCTGACCCGCGCGTCGTAACGCTCGACGACATGCCAGCCTGGCGCGCGAGTGCTGCCCGCGCTCCAGGCTGACGGGCTCAGCAGTCGAAGTACAGCTCGAACTCGTGCGGGGTCGGGCGGAGCCTGACCGGGTCAAGCTCATTGGACCGCTTGTAGTCCAGCCAGGTCTCGATCAGGTCGGGAGTGAACACGCCCCCGTCGATCAGGTAGTCGTGGTCCGCCTCGAGCGTGTCGAGCACCTTCTCCAGGGATCCGGGTACCTGGGGAATTGAACTGGCCTCATCCGGGGGCAGCTCGTACAGGTCCTTGTCCACCGGCTCGGGCGGCTCGATCTTGTTCTTGATCCCGTCGATGCCCGCCATGAGCATGGCCGCGAACGCGAGGTACGGGTTGCAGGAAGGGTCGGGGACGCGGAACTCCGCCCGCTTGGCCTTCGGGTTGGTCCCGGTGATCGGGATGCGGACGCACGCGGACCGGTTGCGCTGCGAGTACACCAGGTTGACAGGAGCCTCGTAACCGGGGACCAGCCGGTGGTAGGAGTTCACCGTGGGGTTGGTGAAGGCGAGCAGCGAGGGCGCGTGCTTGAGCAGGCCGCCGATGTAGTACCGCCCCATGTCGGAAAGCCCCGCGTACCCGACCTCATCGTAGAAGAGCGGAGCCCCGTCCTTCCACAGGCTCTGGTGACAGTGCATGCCCGAGCCGTTGTCGCCGAAGAGAGGCTTGGGCATGAACGTCACCGTCTTGCCCGCCGCGCGCGCCACGTTCTTGACGATGTACTTGTACAGCATCACCTTGTCGGCCATCTGCAGCAGCGGGGAGAAGCGGATGTCGATCTCCGCCTGGCCCGCGGTGCCGACCTCGTGGTGCTGCATCTCGGTCTCGACGCCGCAGGCGATCAGGGTCCGGACCATCTCCGACCGCAGGTCGGTGTAATGGTCCATCGGGGGCACAGGGAAATAGCCGCCCTTGTAGCGCGGCTTGTAGCCCAGATTGCCCCCGGTCTCCTCGCGCCCCGTGTTCCAGGCGCCCTCTACCGAGTCGATGTAGTAGTAGGCGGCATTCGGCCCGGACTCGAACCGAGCCGAGTCGAAAATGTAGAACTCCGCCTCCGGGCCGAAATACACGGTGTCCGCAATTCCGGTGCCGCGCAGGTAGTCCTCGGCTTTCTTGGCAATATTGCGGGGGTCCCGGCTGTAGGGCGCACCGGTCAGCGGGTCATGCACGAAGAATGTCAGGTTCAGGGTCTTGTGCGCGCGGAACGGGTCAAGCACTGCCGTGGTCGGATCAGGCAGCAGCAGCATGTCTGACTCGTGGATCTGCTGGAAGCCGCGGATCGACGAGCCGTCGAACATCAGGCCGTCGGTGAAGACGCCCTCACCGAAATTCTCGACAGGAAACGTGAAGTGCTGCTCTGTTCCGGGCAGGTCGCAGAACCTGACGTCGACGAACTGCACCTTCTCTTCCGCGATAAACCTGAGGACCTCGTCGGCGTTGGTAAACATCAACCCTCCCTGGGACTGTGCACGCATTTGGGTACGCTCTCGGCAGTATGCGCCTTGGACGTTAGGCGCCAGCAGTTTCCACCCAGTGTCCTGGGTGTTTCACACATGTTACGGGTCGCTGCGGGCGCGCCACGACGATACCGTGGAGGGCGTGACAGATCAGCAGCGGACAGGCAACCCGGGACGGGACAACACTGGCGGGTACACGGGGGAGCGGCTCGGGCTGCCTGAGCAGGGGGCCGGGTCGGTCGCGGGCTTCGGGCGGCGGCTCGCGGCACTCTGCGTGGACTGGCTGCTCTGCTCGGTCATCGCGCTCGCCCTGCACTCGCGGTACTGGACCACCGCGATCTTCGCGGCCGAGGCGTACCTGCTCACCGCCCTGACGGGATTCACCGTGGGGAAGCGGCTGCTGGGGATCCGGGTCGTGCGGCTGGACGGCGGGCCCGTCGGGCTCGGCTGGGCGCTCATCCGCACCGCGCTGCTGCTCACCGTCATACCGGCGCTGCTGAACGACCGGGACCAGCGCGGGCTGCACGACAGGGCCGCGAACACGGTCGTCGTCCGGGTCTGACCCAGTTTTATCCCGAACGGGCTGCGCGATGGTGGCAGCCCCGCGGAAGCCTCCTCGTCAGGGGTCGGTGACGTCGGCGTCGGGCAGGGGGTCGCCGAAGGGGCTGTCCAGCGGGCCGTTCAGGGGGTTGCCGAACGGCGGTACCTCGACGGGACCCGGATCTAGCATCGCGGCGGCCCTCGGCATGACCTCTGGCACCTCGGCCGTGGGGAGGCTCAGCGGCACCTTGCCGTGGTCCCGGTGCGCGAGCATCGCCACGCGGTGGTACTCCTCGAGCTCGCCCTGGAACTCCGGGCTCTCGTAGGGCGCCCCGTCCAGGACGATTCCCCGCCTTCGCTCGAGGACGGCGATCACGTCATCGCCGCTGAGCGTCTTGTGCGTCTCGAGCGCGTGCGCGAGGGACAGGATCTCGGAACGGTTCTGGCTGACGATCTCCTCGACCCGGCCGAGCAGGTCGGTGAGGTTGTCCTCGATCCGGTCCGCGAGCGCCCTCCGCAGGTCGATCTCCGGATCACGGCCCTTCTTGTGCCTGCCGCCCTGGCCTCCGCCGGGGGAGCCGACCTCGAGGCGCTTCGCCGTCGAGTACGAAGAGACGGTGGAGCCCATCCCCCAGTAGCCCTCCATGAACGAGGCCACGGTCGTCGCGGACTCGAGGTCACCAGACACGCCTGAAGAGCTGTCCCTGTCGAAGAACATCTTCTCGCCCGCGAGGGAGGCGAGCGACACCAGGATGTCGGCCTCGTACTCGCTGCGCCAGCGGGTGAACTGGTCCTCGGGCGGGATGCTGGCGACCATGCCCAGGTAGTCGCTGCCCTTCTCGATCGTGGCGATGTCGATCTCCATGTGCTGCCGCGTGCGGTAGGCCACCACGGCATGGCACGCCTCGTGCACGGCGACGGCGTGCCGCTCACGCTCGATGTACTCGACGTCCTCCGGCGGCCCGAGTTCCTTGAACTGCTTGGCCCTGATGACGTCCTGCCAGGTGATCACGTCGCGGTCGTCGCGGATCGCCGTGATGAGCGCCTCGTTGACCAGGTCCTTGATGGTGGCACCTGTCGCGTACGGGGTGATGGTCGCGAGCTTGTCGATGTGCTCGGCGGTGAGCTCGTGCCGCACCTTGCCGAAGTAGCCCTCGTAGGTGCGGATCCGGCCAGCCTTGGACGGGTAGCCGACCTTGTAGATGCGGTCGATCCGGCCTGGCCGCAGCAGCGCCTGGTCCAGTGCCTCCGGCAGGTTGGTCGCCATCATGACGAGGATCCGGTACTTGGGCGGCGGCTTGGGCCGCATGCCGAACCGCCTCCGGACGTAGCGGTTGACGAAGCCCCGCGGCTTCTTCAGGCCGGAGAGCTCGGTGAGCAGCGACTCGAGCGTTCCCATGCCGCCACCGCCGCCCATCATGCCGCCCATGACCTGCTTGCTGCGCCGGCTGTCCGGTTCCTCATCCTCCGCTGATGTCCCCAGTGATGACATGGCCTGCCGTGCCAGTCGCCACTGCACGTCCGCTGACAGGTAAGAGAAGCCATTGCAGCCGACTCGGCGCAGCGGAGCGGAAGCCGTCGCGCCCGGAGTGCCGGGACCGCCCTGGCCGAGCGCGCCGCGGCGGCCGAGCGAGTCGGCCTCGTCGAAGAAGACGATCACACCGCCGTACCTGAGCGCGAGCTTGCGCAGCTTGCGGAACAGCGATTTCACCTTGAGCACGCCGATTCCCATGAACATGTTGATGAACGCGCCGGGGTCGACGAACACGTAGGGCCTGCCTGTCTCGCCGGCCACCGCCTCTGCCATCAGCGTCTTGCCCGTTCCCGGCGGTCCCCACAGCAGGATGCCGCCGGGCACGTACCCGCCCCTGGCCTCGATCTGCTCGGGGTGCTCGAGGAAGAGGATGTTCTCCTTCACCCGGCCGAGAACGTGGTCCTGCCCCCAGACGTCGGCGAACCGCGTCTTGATGTCGTCGGGGTAGTACACGTCGATCCCGCCCCGGGTCAGCAGCCAGAACAGCCCGCCGAACTGAACGGCGACGAACAAGAAGCCGAACGAGAGCTGCAAGGCGAACGGTAGCGCGTGCCACAACAGCGACGGCGTCTGCAGGAGCGCGAGCAGCGGCGAGGCGCGGATCACCTTACCGACCACCACGGAGATGATGGCGATCCAGAGCAGCCAGGTCACCAGCCGCCTGATCCTGAACCTGTTCCAGTCGCCCACCTGCCGCTGCTTGAACCGCTCGGACCCGCCGAATACGGACCAGGTCCAGAACCGGTGGTACCGCGCCGAGTGCTCGCTCACCAGGAAGTGGACCTGGCGGAGGACCTCGAGACCACACAGGATGAGCGCCCAGCTACCCGCCGTCAGCTCGATCCGCAGCGCGTCGGCGAACGACACGAGGGGGTCGTTCGCCATCGCGGACCAGACCAGGACGAACCACACCAGCGTCAGCAGGATCACGAATTTCAGCCGGTCCCACAGCGGCAGCGGCTTGCGGGTCGGCCTGTCCTCGTCGCGAGGGCGCTCGCCAGGCGGGCGCAGCCCCTCCGGGGCATGTGCCGGGGCGTCACTCATCAATGGCTCCTGACGGTGAAGGACTTCATGATCGTGTCGATCTGGCCCTCGTCCTGCGCGTAACACACGTCGGTGCAGTGCATGAAGAGCACGTAGACCTGTGACGCGTTGGCGTTCATGTAGGCGACCTGATCGAAGGTTTCGACGGTGCCGTCGGGATACTGGTAGTCGTATATGACCCGCACCCCGCGGATCCCCTGGCCTGGCGTCAGCACGGTGTCGCTCAGCGACTGGAAGTGGGTGAGCGCGAATCCGCCGCTCTGCGACGTGGCACTCTGGCGGGCGGAGGACGTCACGGGCAGGATGAAGTTGCGCAGCCCGTCGTAGGAGATGGAGTTACGCTGAGCCGAGGTCAGGTTCTCGACCAGCGCCCAGGCGAACGGCCGGCCGGTGGCGTCGGCGAACAGGTGAGCCGCGGACGGCGCGGTGGCGTCGTCATAGGCGACGGACCACGAGCCGCTCTGGCTGCCGATGCTGACCTCGCGGGAGAGCGACGACTGGTTGATCTCGTGCCAGCCGTGCGGCACCTTGAAGTAGGTATGATCAGCCGAGTTCGTAACATAGGTGAACTGCGGCGCGGAGCACGCGGTCGTCATTACCGCGAGAAGCACCCCGCAGAGAACTCCCAGAGCCCCCCGGGGGACCAGCCTGGGGGTGCGCCTGACCGCGCGGGAGGTCGTCGTACTCGCCACAGGACTTACCTCCGCCTGACCTGCCCCTTGGCAACAATGTCCGTATTGCGAGTATGACGTGTCAGGGGGCAATCAGCACAGCCCTGGCCAGCTGTAACGCGGGCGTAACACGGGGGCCACGGCTGCACAGCGAGCGTTTCACCCGGGGTCCCGCCCCTGGCTAGCGCAGTCTCGGCCTGGGAGCCTTCGGCATCCTGGCAGTCTTCGGCAGCGGGCCCTTCGGGGCCTGCATCGACTGCGGCAGCGCCTTCAGCCGGTAGTTGAGATCAGAAACCGCGCCGGCCTTGAGGTTACGTGGCAGTTTCATAACCTGCCGCTGCAGGCGGCGGATCGGTACCTGGCCGTCACCGTTGCCGACCTGGATATCGAAGATCGGCACGTCATAGGCGACCCGTGCGACGCGCTTCTTCTCCGCCGCGAGCAGGCTCGGCAGCCGGGTGGGCGAGCCCTCCCCGACGAGGACGACCCCGGGCCTGCCCACCGCCCGGTGCACTACGTCCATGTTCCTGTTGGCGGCGATCGCCGGGGTCACCGTCCAGTTGCCGCGAAGGCTCTGCAGGATCGCGGCCGCCGCGCCGGGCTGTCCATCAATAGCCGCATACTGCGCTGACTGGGCGAATCGCCCGAAAAGGACCATCGCGGCCATCACCCCGGTGAGCACGCCGGTCGGGATCAGGACGGGGGCGAGCCCGGTGAGCAGCCCGGCGACCACGAAGAGCGCGATCGTCCCCACGCCGGCGAGGGCGACGAGAGGCAGCGCCCTCGGATTGGCCTTGCGGACCATGCCCGCGACCATCCGGATCTGCTTGATGCGGCCGGGCGTAGCCGAGTCGCCTGCGCTGCTCTTGCTGGCCGCCGGCTCAGAGCTCTTGCTCGCCTTCGGCTCGGTGGGCTTATTCGCCATGAACGGCATGGTACGAGGCCCCGGCGCTTATTGGGTAACCGCGTTTCCCTCAGGCTCGTATCGGGGGGGTCCGGGGGGCGCGAAGCGTCGTCCCCCCGGGGCTAGCGCCGCGCGATCGCTTCCCTGTACAGGCTGCCCGCCCGATATGAGGACCGCACAAGCGGACCTGACATCACCCCGGCGAAACCCAGGCCGACGGCCTCCTCGCGCAACTCGATGAACTCCGCTGGCGGCACCCAGCGCTCCACCGGATGGTGCCGCGGCGAAGGCCGCAGGTACTGGGTGATCGTGAGCAGTTCGCAGCCCGCCCCGCGCAGGTCGGTCATGGCCTGGCTGATCTCGGGCCGGCTCTCGCCCAGGCCGAGGATGAGGTTGGATTTCGTGACAAGTCCCGCCGCGCGGGCCTGGCTGAGCACATCGAGAGACCGCTCATACCGGAACCCGGGCCGGATTCGCCTGAAGATCCGCGGCACGGTCTCGATGTTGTGCGCGAGTACCTGCGGCAGGGCGTGAAATACCTGCGATAGCCGTTCGGTATCCGCGTTGAAGTCAGGGATCAGCAGCTCGACGCCGCAGCCTGGGACGCACCGCTGGATCTCCCGGCAGGTCTGCGCGTACAGCCAGGCCCCGCCATCGGGCAGGTCATCCCTCGCCACCCCGGTGACCGTCGCGTAGGCGAGTCCCATCGTGGCCACCGACTCGGCCACCCGGCGCGGCTCGTCCGTGTCGAGCGGGGCAGGCCTGCCGGTGGCGATCTGGCAGAAGTCGCAGCGCCTCGTGCACTGGTCGCCGCCGATGAGGAACGTCGCCTCCCGGTCTTCCCAGCACTCGAAGATGTTCGGGCAGCCTGCCTCCTCGCAGACCGTGTGCAGGCCCTCCCTGCGGACGAGGTCCTTCAGCTCCGTGTACTCAGGGCCGGTGCGCAGCCGTGTCCTGATCCAGGGCGGCTTCTTCTCGATAGGGGTCTCACTATTGCGGCTCTCCACCCGGAGCAGCCGCCGCCCCTCACTCGCAACTACCACGCCCCCCACCCTACGCGGCAGCCCAAGGAAAAATGATCTCCACTTCCATGGTCAAGCGAGGGCATCGATCCCAAGATCACCCCACTTCGTGCCACGGAAACCCCGCTCTGCAAGGCGTCCCCTCCATTACTCATGGGTAGGTGGGGATTTTGACACGGCCCGTATAACACGTAAAACTCGAACTGTTAATCGATTGAGGGGAGGGAGCTAGGAGGGTTGATAGGTGGCGCTTGGTTATGGGGAGGGCGTCGGCTACCGTGACGGGGCGGCCTGCTTCCGCCGAGAGGGTGGTGACACCGGCGTCGCGGATGCCGCAGGGCACGATGCGGTCAAACCAGGACAGGTCGCAGTCGCAGTTCAGCGCGAAGCCGTGCATGGTCACGCCGCGGGAGACCCGGGCGCCGATCGCCGCGACCTTGCGGTCAGGGGAGGAACCACCGGTTACCCAGGCGCCGCTGCGCCCGTCCACGCGTCCGGCCCGGACGCCGAGCTCAGCGCAGGTGCGGATCAGCGCCTCCTCGAGCGCCCGGACGTATGCGATCACGTCGATCGGCTCGGCGAGCCTGACGATCGGGTACCCGACGAGCTGGCCGGGCCCGTGCCAGGTGATCTTGCCGCCCCTGTCCACGTCGATCACCGGCGCGCCGGGATCACCGAAGGGGCGGTCGGCCGCCGCCGTCCGCTTCCCTGCCGTGTACACGGGCTCGTGCTCGAGGAGCAGGCAGGTATCCGGGACGTCGCCCGCCACGCGCTGCTCGTGCACCCGCCGCTGCAGGTCCCACGCCGCCCCGTAAGGGACCGCTTCCGCGCCGAACCCGATCTGGGCGAAAACAAGCTCACCAGCCACATGGGAGAGCCTACCCGCCGTCCTACCATGGACCATGTTCGATGAGGCCGAGCTCAGGCGGATGACCCCGCAGGAGCGGGCACGGCTGACCCGCGCTCTCGTCGCCATGGATGACCCGCACCCCCTCGACTACCAGCGGTTCAGGCGCCGCGAGCGGCTCTTCGCCGTGATCGTCGCCGCCTGCTGCGTCGTGCTCGCGGCCTGGATCGGCGTGCTCGCTGTCACCCTGCCGCGCCAGTATGCGGTGGGCGGCTGGCGCGCGGCGTGGCTGGGCTTCGACGGCGCCCTCCTCGGCGCGTTCATCGCGACCGCCTGGACGGCGTGGCGGGGACGGCAGGTAGTGATCGTGTGCCTGATCGTCACGGCCACCCTGCTGTGCTGCGACGCGTGGTTCGATCTCACGCTGGACTGGGGGACCCGCGAGTTCCCGCTGAGCCTGGCGTCGGCCCTGGTGGCCGAGGTTCCGCTCGCCTTCTTCGCGATCTTCGTCGCCAGGCGCCTGCTGCGGCTGAGCATCCTGGTGGCCAGGGTCCGCGAGGGGTACTCGGGGCCGGTGCCCTCGCTGTGGCGGCTGGCGCTCTTCGGCATCGACCAGGCCGCCACGCACGCGGCGGACCACCGGCAGCCGCCGGGGTTACAGTGCTCGGGGCTGACGGGGCTCAGTGGCCGCAGGGCAGGCGCCTGTCAGTGGTGACATAGCCGTGGCTGGCGCTGATCTCCCGGTCGTAGCAGGCGCCGGTGCCCGTGCTGCTGCTGTAATGCTCGGAATCCTGGCCGTCAGCCTGGACGACGGCCCCCTGGGACCGCTGCAGGATGCCGCTGGCGTCGACCCGGTCATCGGTCACAGAGGCCGGCTGCCACCCGTCACCGCGCGAGACGCTGTCGGCAAGCTCGCGGATCTGTGTCACGGTTGCCTGGAGGTTGTAGTTGTTCCCGTCGATGAACTGCGCGATCAGGGAGTCGACGTCGATCGGGTACGACCAGGTCTGTCGCGTCGTCACCGGGCCGCCACCACGCTCCCGTTCGGTATAAATCTGAGTAAATCCAGCGTCGCGCTGCGCCACGACCTGATGGGCGCCGGCCGCGGAGACGGTGTCGGTGCTGAGGTAGCTCGCCTGCTGCTCGACTCGCGTCCAGACTCGGCCGCGGGAGGTGTCCACGTATCCGCTTGTCGTCCAGTTCCGGTCGGTCGCGACCCGGACCAGCGTCGATCCGCCGGCGCCGGCGGTCTCTGTGGTGCTCAGCAGCGGCGCGGCCGTCAGGGTGTCGGCGGTCAGGGCGCCCGACGTCTGCGCGGCACCGTGATCGGTGCCGAGGAAGAGCGTCCCGTCAACCGTCCAGTTGTCGGCGTCGCCGTACGGCGTGATCGTGATCGTGTGCGGCTTGCCGTCGGTCAGGCGGCCCGCGAACGGTGTGAGGTCGATGTCGTACGGAAGGGTGAGGAAGGCGTCGACCGCCGGGATCGGCCGCCAGAGTGTGGGCACGATGCCGCCGGTGTAGACGACGGGATACGGCTGCGCGAGGCCGGCCGGTACGCCGTCCACGAGCACCTGGACCTCGCGGTAGGGACCTCCGCCGCAGAGATAGGCCGGATACCTGGCGGCCAGGTCACCGGGCACGTCGGTGAACCACTGCTCATCGCAGCCGCCGCCCCTCGCGTACGCCTCGAGCCTGACGCTTATCAGGTTGCGCGGCAGCGTCACCGTCTTCGACGCGCTCTGGCCAGGGCCGAGGGTGTACCAGCCCGCGCCCGCCTGGGAGGCGGACAGCGGCATGACCTGGTCGGCATGGCCGGCTGCCCGGTACCGCCCCCGCGCCTGATAGTAGGTGAAGGTCATGGTCATGTGGTAGATCCCGGTATACGTGCTGTCCACGATGTTGCCGAGATCCGCGACGAGCGGCTCCGGCTGATCGAGCAGCGGGATGAACTCGCTGATGTCCTTGGCGACGTGCCAGGTGATGCCCGCCGGGTCGGGCTCCGGGGTGCTCGTGCGGAATATCTCCGCGCCGCCGAGCCACACCCCGGCCAGCCGGTCAAACTGGCGGCCTGCGACGCTGCCCGTCCAGTCGAGCACCACCTTCGTCCACGGCCCAGGGCAGCCGGCCGGCGGCGCTACCGTTCCCGTGAACGGCTGGCCGTAGCTGTTCGCGAAGTCATGCCGCACCACCGTCACGGTGCAGTGCGGCACGGGCGGCCTGGTCACCGGCGGCAGCGCGGTCACCGGGTCCTGATAATTGATCTCGACGGGCGCGGCCGCCGCGGGCGCGACGGCTGCGGCCGGGGCAGCCGGAAGGACGGCCAGCGTCCCGGGGATCAGCAGCACGGCGACGGCGAGCGGCAGGCGCTTGCGTTGTGGCACCCTTACATGGTGGCTTGCCATGGCCGTGCGCGCCAGGTCTGAGCTGGCCCGTCCCATGCTGCTAAATGAGTCCTGATGGATTGCGCGTCGAAGGTGCAACGGCGGCGGCAGCAGCCAGGAACGCTGTCAAGATAAAGAGCATAACCATGGCGGCTTGCGCTCCATATCGCCCGGTGAAGACCCCGCCGAGCAGTGGCCCGAGGGCGAGCCCGCCGAACGACATCAGGCTGCCGACGCTCATCACCCGGGCAAGCATCGTCTCGGCGGTCTCGCGAACGAGGTATGTATTCAGGGCAATGTTGCCTAGTGCACCGGCGAATCCCGTGATGGCTATCGCAACGGCCACGCCGAGAAAGGATCGTCCCCCCCACAGTGCGAGAAAGGCGAACGCCCCGGCCCAGGTGTACATTTGGATCTTTAGCAGGGAGTACCCGAAACAGGAAAACAGGCGGGACGCCGCAGCGGAGCCCAGCGCGCCGCCCGCACCGGACGCTGCGAGCACTATGCCAACCGCGACTGGAGCCAGATGTCGTGCGTGGGCCTCGGCGAGGAAGACCATGATCAGTGCTTGGCCGATGAGGGTCGTGCCGGCGGCGAGCGGCAATGCCATGCGCGCGAACGGGTTGCAGTGCAGCCCACGAAGTCCTTGGCGGATCTCGCGTCCCAGGTGCCGGTACGATGCTCGTTCAGGGCGACCAGCCTGTCGCATTTTCGATATCCGCAATAGGGTGAAAACGGAGACGGCGAACGAGAGCATATCGGCGAGGAACGGCAGCGCGCGTCCGAGACCGAAGAGAAGTCCGCCGAGCGGCCGGCCGGCCAGGACGACTATGTGAGTCCGCGCCTCAGTGCGGGCGAGCGCGGATGCTGCCTCGTCAGGCTCCACCAGGAAGCGTACGAAGCGTCGCTCGGCGAGCACGGAAAAGACCTGGAGAATCCCGTCGATGACGGCTACCGCAACCAGTAGCGGCACACTCGCGTGTCCCGTCGCCAACATCACGACTACGGTCGTGATGGCGGCGCCCCGGCCGAACTCACTGAAGACCATCGCCCCCCGCGGGTCCCATCGGTCCACGAGTGCGCCGGCGGGAAGGTAGACGAGGATGCTGGGTGCCGTGGCGGCAAAGGTGGCCCAGCCGGCGACCACGGGTGAGCCGGCCAGGGCCAGGACAAGCAAGGGGTAGGCAATGGTCGACACTCGGCTGCCAAGCATGGAGACCGAGGATCCGGTCAAAAGAAGCTGAAAGTCCCGGTTCTGCCGCAGCGGAGTGGTGGCGCCGACATCTTTGGTGACGGTCGTGGGCAGCATCGAAGTCTGAAATATCCTAAATTGGGGAAGGTGGTGCTCGCTGGGGAAGGTGGTGCTCGCTGGACGAGAGTATCGGATCTCTCGCAGCGCCATCTTCCCCTTGGTGTAAATCCGCCAACCACTTCTCCCATTCGAAACCTTATTCGATCTTGTAGTATTTCCCTGGGCGATTACCAGAAGTGATCATTTGACGCTGAAGAGAGATTGGCCGGGCAGGGTCTTGATTCGTCGCCCGACAAACAGTCGGCTCGGCGGCGTAGAACAGAGCAGAGCGGGAGGCGCGCGGTCGTGGAATATTTAGACGGCGTCTATTTGCTACTCGCCACACTTGTCGCCTGGACGAGCCGACTGTATGAGGATCGTTGCAAGGCCTGCTCACTGGGATCCGCCGCCCTGGCGTTTCTGCGCTGCGGCGGGCGAGGGGTGCGTCGTGTGATCATTGAGAAAGCGGTGGCGGTTCCGCCGAGCTCGTATCGCTGCAATCATCCGGCAAGACAGACAGGATTACCGGCGGGCAAAATCGGGTTGACGATGATCTCCCACAGCTTGATACGTATGATTCAATCCAAGTATGGGAGCGGAGTCCGGATTCGAATGGCCGGCGACGCTCGACGTCGCGGCGCTCATGGCAGCAGGCTGGGAACCTGTTCCGTTCCGCGAGTTCATCGTCAAGATCCACAGCAGGTGCGATCTGGCCTGTGACTACTGTTACATGTACGAAATGGCGGACCAGTCCTGGCGCGATCGGCCTCGCCGGATGACCCGTGAGATCGCGGAGCACACCGCGATGCGCATCGGCGAGCATGCCCAGGCCCACCGGCTTCCGGAAGTCGCGTTGATCCTGCACGGTGGCGAGCCGCTGCTGGCCGGACGGGAGCTGATCGCCTACGTGGTGACCGCGGTCCGTGATGCGGTCGGCCCGGGGGTATCAGTGGATGCCAGCGTGCAAACGAACGGCGTTGGCCTGGATGATTCTTACCTGCGTCTCTTCGACGAACTCGGTGTCCGAGTGGGGGTAAGCCTGGACGGTGCCGCGGACGCTCACGATCGGCACCGTCGGTTCGCGAGTGGGCGGGGCAGCCATGAGGCGGTTGCGGCAGGGCTTCGGCGGTTAACCGAAAAGTGTTATCTGCACATGTTTAGCGGGCTGCTCTGCACGGTCGATCTCCGCAATGATCCGATAGCGACCTATGAGGCGCTCGTGGCCTTCAAGCCACCCAAGATCGACTTCCTGCTTCCAGACGGGACATGGGAATCGCCACCGCCTGGGCGAGTACCTGGCGTAGCCGAAACCCCCTATGCGGACTGGCTGATCACCGTGTTCGACTACTGGTATCCCGCTCCGCGAACGCGGATCCGGCTGTTTGAGGAGATCATGTCCGTGATCCTGGGGGGGACGTCGGCGTATGAAATGGTCGGCCTGTCATCGTCGAGACTCGTGGTCATCGAGACTGATGGCGCGATCGAACAAGCCGATACGCTCAAAGTAGCCTATCACGGGGCGCCGGAGACCGGGCTAGACGTGACCCGGGACCGGCTCGACGCCGCGCTGCTGCTTCCCGGAGTGGCGGCCCGGCAACTCGGCGTACGCGCGCTGTCGACTGACTGCCGGGCGTGCCGCATTCGGCGGGTCTGCGGTGGCGGCCTGTACGCACACCGGTACCGCGTAGGTACGGGATTCGCCAACCCATCGGTCTACTGCCCGGATCTGATGCGCTTGATCCGCCACATCCAGCACACCATGCAAGCCGATATCAGCGGTCGGCTGGCGAGGCGGGAGGCTGTAACAGCCTCCCGTATCACCGAGGGTTGTCGGGACGGGCGATTGAACAACGGACCGATCCCGACATGACCGCCCGGCATCAGATCAGATCGGCGGTGGGTCGAAGTCGAAGTCGAGCCGCTGGCCGCCTGCCGCGACCCTCGTGTCGGGGTGGTCGGTGCCGAGAGTGGCCGCGTAGCGATTCAGCGTGTCCGCCGACAATTGCTCCGCCTCATCCTCGACATCCTCGGCGCGCAGGTCTGCGACCAGGTTTGCTGCGCAGCCGAGGGTGATCGGATGATTCTCACCCATGAGCGCACGCAGTCGCACCAGCGTGTCCTTGCCGATCACCCTGGCCTTGGCGATCTCGCCGAGAGCGGCAAGATCGCTGGCGAGATTCGTGGCGACGGTGAGCGAATAGTGGTGGTCGCGGGTGAGCCTTGCATCGAGACCCACGAGTGCGCTCTCGTCCATCTGACGTGCTCCAGCCGGGTCTCCGGTTACTCGACGCAGCAGCGCGAGGTTGGCAGAACAGGCGTGACTGTACGGATGATCAGGACCATAGATCGCGGGATAGCTGGCTACTGTGCTTGCGGCCAGCGCGAGAGCCTGATCGGTTTGGCCGGTAGTCCGCTGGATGTTAGTCAAGCTGATAGCCGCCGCCAGAGTATCGGGGTGAGCCGCACCGAGGAGCCGACCGCAGCGGTTGAATACGTCCCAAGCCAACTCCAGGGCATCATCGTAGGCGGTGGCAATGCGCCGCAGCGCTATCGACAGGTCTTTCGCGGCTCTCAGCGTCAGATAGTGCTCCGGTCCGAGCGCTTCACGACCGTAGTCGTGGGCGTCCTCGCCTACATCGCGTGCCTCGGTGTAGTCACCGCAGAGCCGAACGGCCCTGGCTAGACCGTTCCACGAACCCAGTACCTCCGCAGCGGTGACCCCGCTCGTTGCCTCGCTCTGTAGGACATAGGTGCGCTGGTGCAGCGCTCGGGCTGCGCCGTAGTCGCTGTTCACCCCGTGGTCGAGTGCGAGGTTATGCATAGCGCGCAGGGTCTGGGGGTCCTCCTGCCCGAACACCTCTCTATGGAGGCGAACGGACTCCTCGTCCATCGTCCGTGCTGTGGTGAAGTCGCCACGAGCTCTCAGATCCGCCCCGAACGAACTCGTCAGTGCGAGCGTAAGCGGCTCCTGCTGACCAAGGATCACCCGTGCGCGATCGAGCGTCTTCTCTATGACGGTGTATGCCGCCGAATAATCTCCGAGTTCTCTGAGCGCGTTGCCGAGATGCCGCTGTGCGGCGAGAACGGAGGGATCGTCTGGCCCAGAGTCTTTCGTCCACTGCGCGATGAACCGCTCGGCGAACGGGCGAGCGGACGCGTGGTCGCCGGAACTGTAGAGGTAACGAATGACATCCAGCGCGAAGGCGCGCACCGCACGATCCCTGCAATGTGCCAGCTCGGTCGTGGCCGAGCCCGCGTGGGGGACTAGCTCCGCGTAGCGCGGCCATAGCCTGTTGTCGTCGGGATTCTTGGGCGCGCCGGCGGCGAGGATGAGATGGGCTTCGTGCCGGTATCCGGCCTGCTCGTCCGCTGACGTGATCAAGACGTCGCCCGGTCCGCGCGGGATGATCTCGTTGAGATCCTCCGGCTGGTCAGCGTTGTCAAAGATCAACAGCCAGTGGGCGAACGGCTCGCCTCGGCGAAGCGCGTCGAGCACTGCCGAGGCGGCGCCCTCGATACCGGTTGCCGTTGCCCACTGTAGGCCTATCGGTTCAGCTAACGCTGCTAACGACGAACGGACGAGGGCCGGTTGATCAGCAGGGATCCACCAGACGACTTCATATTCAGAGCGGTACCTGTGCGCGTACTCTATGGCCACCGCGGTCTTGCCAACACCGCCCATCCCCTGGAGGGCGTGGGGCAAGACGGCAGTGACCGTGCTGGACACGCCCTGCCGCAGGTGGGCGAGGATGTCATCCCTGCCGGTGAAGTTCTTATTGCGCTGTGGGACGTTGCCCCAGATCGCGGGAACGGCTCCCGACGCTGGTGGTAAATCCGATGCCGTCACGGCGCCATCTTACGCGCCGGATCACCGATGCGTGGTATGCCTGCGGTCAAGATCATTATCATCTCGCGGGATACATCAGATGGTGATAGCGCGTTCGGTGTGACGGGTGATCTGGTTTCCCGTCTCGGCCTTTGGATGTCTATCGGGAACGCGACTCGACATATGAGCAGCGAGCAGGTATCAGTCAAGTGATGCATACGTCGAGCGAAGCCGGATGGATCATGTCAGGCTGCGCGTTGGCCCCAAAAGGGTCGGACTGACAAGGTGAGGGATGGTAGCGTCATGAGTGACGACACGGCCGACAGCGGATTGATCGATGTCAGCGGGCTCAGCCTGAGCGAGCTTCGCAACGAGGTCGAGGGATCCAGCCTGACAGCGGTGCTAGACCGGATCCTTTCTATCCCGGACGTGGGCGGGCACCAGGGGTTCAGGAATCACATCTGATGGGTTGTGCGGCTGTGATCAGGCAAGGCGCAGGTAGAGGTTCGTAGACTGGCTCTCCGCACACGCCGAGCAGGAATTTCTGAGAGGTGGCGTACTAACATAGGCGGCGACGGATAGGGCGGTTGTGACGAGGACCGGCACGATGACAAGGAGCGTGGACCGGCCGTACCCGGGCGCCCGTCCCTTTCGGCATGCGGACAGTGATCGGTTCTTTGGCCGCACCGCCGAGGCGGCAGCCCTTGCAGAGTCATGGCGGATTAACCGTCTCGTGATCGCTGTCGGCCCGGTCGGCAGCGGTAAGACCTCGCTGCTGCATGCCGGGGTCCTGCCCCTGGTCGAGGGCGGGCGTGCCGATGTACTGCCGACAGGCCGGATTTCTTACGGGTCCACGTTTCCGCTTGCCGCCCTGCCGGCGCACAACCCTTACACTCTTGCCCTGCTGAGATCCTGGTCGCCTGGTGAGGCTGTCACTCGCCTTGCTGGCCTTAGCGTTCACGACTTCATACGTCGGCGTGCGGAACGTCACAGCGGATCCATCCTCGCGGTTATCGACCAGGCCGAAGACCTGCTCGCCGGCTCCGGTCCTCGCCTGACCCACTGGCGGGGATTCCTTGGTGATCTGGCCGAAGCCTTGCAGGCGGAGCCGCGCCTGCACCTGCTGCTCTCGGTTCGCGAGGCCGCGATCGAGGAGTTCTCGGTCGCGCTTGGTAACGGCGCCAGGTATCGCGTGACACCACTCAGCCCCCGGAAGGCACTCGACGCGGTAGCAGAGCCGGTCGAGGGTACCGGCCGGTCCTTCGCGGCTGGAGCGGCCGAGGCTATCGTCACGGACCTGCGGACCAGCCAGCTCGTCGCCCCTGACGGCCATCAGAGGCTTGCCACCTCCACTCACGTCGAACCTGCTTTACTCCAGGTCGTCTGCGCATGGCTGTGGGAGTCGCTGCCCGCGGGCCTGGATGTCATCACGGTGCGTGACGTGCATCGGTACGGCGATGCCGGTGCGGCGCTTGCCGCCTACTGCAGTCGCATCGTCGCCGCGGTCGCCGACGACCACGACCTGCCAGCGGCCAGGCTGCGATCCTGGCTGACCCGTACCTTTGTCACTCAGCTTGGCACCCGGGGGACCGCGTACGAGGGCTTGACCGATACCGCGGGTATGCCGAATGCCTTGGCGCGGGCGCTCGAGGACCGGCATCTCCTGTGCGTGGCGCGCCGATCCGGCTCGCGATGGTATGAACTGCTGAGCGACCGCCTGATCGAGCCGCTGAGGCATACTACAGACGAGCGGCCGCCGCCGGTGGAGCCCGCCGAGTACCTGCGAGCGGCCGAACGGGCGCTGACCTTAGGCGAGATTGATCTCGCCGAGCGTCATGCCAGGGAGGCTCTGCGCACTTCACTTGGCACTGACCTGCGCCTACGTGCCGACACTGTTTCGCTGCTTGGCAATCTCGCGCACGAGCGCGGGAAGCCCGCCGAGGCGGAGACCCACTACCGGGACGCCGCCCGCTTGTTCGAGGTGGTACGGGACACCGGAGCCGTGGCCAGGCAGCTCGCCGCCGTCGGGCAGGCCCTGCTCGCTCAGGGAGCGCCCGGGGCTGCGGTGGACGAACTGCGCGCGGCCATCGATCGGGTCCCCAATGACCTCGTCATGCAGACCGAGCTCGGCTGGGCGCTCTGGCAACTTGGCCAGAGCCGTGCCGCGGTGGCCGTCCTCACCGGCGTGCTCGCGGTCGATGGCGGAGACCCGGACGCGCTGCAGGCACGCGGGGAGATCCTCGCCGAGCGAGGCGAGGCCCGCGACGCGATGCGAGACCTCGACCGCGTGATGCGGCACGACCGGCCGTCGACTCGCGCCGCCCGCGGGCTCGCCCTCGCCACGCTCGGCGACCATGGCGCGGCCGGCCAGGAGATCAAGGGCGCACTCGATGACGCCCCCCGGAACGGGCCTGTCCTCCTGTACGCGGCGCGAGCCGAGGCGCTGGGCGGCGACCAGGGCGCGGCGGTAGAGCTGGCCAGGCGCGCCGTCGACGCCACTGATCCCGCTCTGCCATCCCACCAGCGCGAAGTCGCTCAGAAGCTGATCGGTCAAGGTCAAGACGATCATCAGTAGGTCACTCTCCGGCGTTAGCCACGGCGATCTGCCGGAATGCCGTGAAGTTTTCGTCGAGCTCGGTGAAGTCCGGCAGCCGGATCATCTCCTGGACACGCATGTCGGTACCGTCGGCCGCCGCAGTGGCAAGGCGGCTGGCCGCCGCGGCCAGCCGCTGGGCGGGCTCCCCGAGCTTCCGCGGAGCCAGTAAAGCGACGTTCACCGCATGTAGCTGGGCAGCTGCGGCGCTTTTCCTGACGTCCGCCAGCCGAGTGCCCATCTCGTCCCCGTGGTACTGCGCCGCGTTCGCCACCTGCATCCTTAACTCGCCAGCCGAGCGCAGCAGGTCGAGACAAGCCTGCCGCTTTGCCGCTGCGCGGCGCTCACGCCGGTCACGCTCAGCCAGGCGGACGTCGCGGGCGACGATGGCGAAATGGGGGATCCCGGCACCGGCCACTCCGGCACCCGCAGTGATCACCGCCACGTAAATGGAAACGTCGGGCATGGACGCATTCTGACCCCAGCAGGCGCTCGCCAGAGACGATCCCTGGACGGTTCCGCTGCCGTTCCTTCTCCCTGCCTTGGACGAGGCCTGTCACCGCTGCAGCGGGCTCGTTCCTGTTTCGGCGGCGAGCGCGCTGTCCAGGTCCGCGTGCTGGAACGAGTAGCCTGCCGTGAGCAGCCGGCGTGGCAGTACCCGCTGGCTCTTCAGCAGCTCCTTGCCTAGGCCGCCCAGCAGCAGCGTCAGCACGGGGGAGGGCACCGTCAGCAGCGCGGGCCTGTGCAGCGAGCGGGCGATCCGCACTGTGAACACGGCGTTGGTCACCGGCTGCGGCGCGGTCAGGTTGACGGGGCCGGACAGGTCGCTGCCGATCAGGAACCTGATGGCGGCTATCTCGTCGGCGAGCGAGATCCAGCTCATGTACTGGGTGCCCCGGCCGAGCCTCGCTCCGAGACCGAGCCGGAACAGGGGCAGCAGCTTGCCGAGAGTGCCGCCCCTGGGGGAAAGCACGATCCCCGTTCGCAGGTGCGCCACGCGGATTCCCGCCTGTGCCGCCGGGGCCGCGGCGGCCTCCCAGTCCCTGACGACATCGGCGAGGAATCCGGGACCCGCAGGCCATGTCTCGTCTGCCTCGCGATCCGCCGTGTCGCCGTACCAGCCGACAGCCGAGCCAGTCAGCAGCACGGCAGGCGGGCTGGCCAGCTCCGCGAGCGCGGCCGCGAGCACCTGGGTACCCGCGACCCTGCTCGTCCTGATCTTCTCTTTGTAATTCCGGGTCCAGAGCCAGCCTGCGACGGGCGCACCAGCGAGGTGGACGACCGCCTGCGTGCCCTCGAGCGCCGCCGGATCGATCCCGCCGCCTGGTGACTGAGGATCCCACGGGATCTCATCGGCCGCCTGCGCCGGACGGCGCACAAGCCGGCGCACCTCGTGGCCGTCAGCGCGCAGCTCAGCTAGGAGGGCGGTGCCGATGAGCCCGGACGACCCGGTGACCGCGACCCTCATCCCGGGGGGCCGTCTCCGCTAGAGCCCGACCTCGGCCTCGAAGGCGCCCTCCTCCAGGCGGTTGCGCACCGTCGTCAGGAACCTCGCCGCGTCGGCGCCGTCGACGAGCCTGTGGTCGTAGGTGAGCGCCAGGTAGACCATCGATCGCACGGCGATCACCTCGCCGAGCGCGGCGTCCTCCACCACGACAGGGCGCTTGACGACGGTCCCGGTGCCGAGGATCGCCACCTGCGGCTGGTTGATGATGGGCGTGTCGAAGAGCGCGCCGCGGCTGCCCGTATTCGTCAGGGTGAATGTGCCGCCGCCCAGCTCGTCGGGG
>WNFD01000295.1_pt1 | contig 74651 bp, 75 predicted proteins | sample 5400491 | NCBI WGS metagenome assembly WNFD01 (sample SAMN13153343, study PRJNA577476) | soil metagenome | isolation source: 120 cm saprolite under Douglas fir tree site 2 hole 2 replicate 2 | place: USA:California | collected 2015-04-18 | reverse complement strand
TTGGTGGATAGCCTTCTCAGCCACGTCGATGCTCGCTGGCAACTTGTCCCGGTCGAATTCCATTGCCGCGGCTCTATAAACGTCGAGCCAATCCCTGTCATTATGGCTCACCGACGGGGTCTCCGCGCACAGGCCCTTCGGCGTGGGCTAATTCCTATGCGGCCGTGCCCAGCGGAACGGTACGCTCGATCTGCTCCACATCCGAGGGGCTGAGCTCGACCTCGAGGGCGCCGAGGGACTCGTTAAGGCGGTCGCACTTGCGGGCGCCTACCAAGGGCACGATGTCCTGGGTGAGTCGCTGGCTTCCATTCAGAGGTTCGACAAGACCCTAGAAGAGGCGACGACTTCTTCCCTGAGGCACTGAAATCGTTCACTCTGGGAGATGTGAAACACTCGACAGTCGACGAAATTGGTGCCATCCCGTTCTACAAGCGGGCGTTCGAACTGGACCCGAATTTTGCCATGGCGTCCTGGCAAGAGGAATAGTCTTCCGCATTGGCAGCCGCGCTTTGTCTGTGCGGAAACATAAGATCTTTCAAACGCTCGGCTCTCTTGCCAAGACTGGCTTTGTTTCGAATACATATTCCTGTTCCGATACATAATCCCCCAGCCGAGTATCATGATTTTGCTGTATTGCCAGCAAGCTGGTTTGATGCCATTTGTAAATTCTGGCCGGGGAATGGAGCGAGGGTCAGGACCATGTCATTAGGAAGCGTGCGGCTTCGCCTCGAATCTGGCGACGGTTTTCCGGCGAAAGAATACCGCATTGAAGACGGAAAGGTTGAAGTTCGAACGCTTGATCCAGAGGGCGGATCCGTTCGAGGCACTGGGAGTGTCTGGTGGCAGCTTACGCCCGAGCAACTGAGTATTCACGTTGAGCGCAATACTGTGGTCGCTCTGTGGCTAGAGCGTCGCCTCGGCTGGAGACGCTTGTTGCAGGTATGTGTGGGCCAAGAACCGAGTATGTGGAAAGTTGCCGAGAACACAAATCATCCAGCTCTCTGAGCTGATAACAGTAACCACATCTACCCTCGCTGCAGCGATGGGCCTACGCACACGATATTCGGCTGAAGGTGTTCAATCCCCGCCGATCCTTGCCGTCGAGGCTGGAGTGCGCCGGTTCGATTCCGGCATTCGAGATGGCCACTCTCGACAAAATGATCGCTCTCCTGGCCCGTGTCGATAGCCGACATGCCCTCCCTTCCTAAATATCAAATCTAAGGATCAAACCTTATGCTAGCAGATGTATTGGAAAAATCGGCAACGGTTGAGAATCCTCTTCGCGAGGTCTCCAAGATTAGGTCTAGCAGGCTGCTGAAAAATTGATGTTCACGAAGCCCTCTATCCTTTTCGATTTTTGTTTATAGCGTAAGAGGCGTTGTGCTGTTTCTGAGGTCTTACTTTGACACCGCCAGTGCAAGTTCGTCGCGAGTTAGGCGGACGAAACTGCCACTCGGCTCAGGTTCCGCATGCGCACCAGATTGTAGGCGGCACAGGCGAAGCTGAATACCCAGTCCACCTTGAAAATTCCACGATGCCGAACTTTCCGCAGCAACGCGATGGTCTTCAGCCAGCCGAAACATTCTTCGACGCGCTTCCGCTTGATTTGGCTGATGCGATAGCCTTGGTGCCGGGTCGTGCGCTCGTCAATGGCGCTTCCGCCTCGCCGTTCGTGGTTCTGCGCTACATGCGGCGTGACTTGCAGGTTCCGGCATTCGGCCACGAAATCGAACGTGTCATAGCCTTTGTCCCCGCCCGCGGTCACCGGCCTGGTACCCGGAATCTTCTCCAGCATCACCAGCGCCGCGTCGCGCTCCGCGGTACCGTTGGCCTCGAATACTTCCGCATTCACGATCAATCCGTTGCGATTCTCCACCAGCAGGTTCCCGCAGTAACTCAACTTGGCCTCCTTGCCCTTGCCTTTGCGTGCCAGCTTGGCGTCGGGATCGGTCTTCGATTCGTGGGTCTGATTGGACCGCTTCTCCCCGTGAAAGTTTACGGTTGGGTTGCCAGGATCGTCCGGCGGAGGCGGAGTCTTTCCGTCCTTCCGCTGAAAACTCTTCACCCCCGCCCAGGCTTCCAGCAGCGTCCCATCCACCGTGAAGTGCTCGTCCGAAGTCAGGCCTTTGGTCCGCGCTTGCGCCACCACTTGTGCCAGGAACTCTTTCGCCATCTCGGCCTCCAGCAACCGGTCCCGGTTCTTGGTGAACGTGGTCGCGTCCCACACCTCTTCGTCCAAGTTCAATCCCACAAACCAGCGAAACAGCAGGCTGTAATCAATCTCCTCCATCAGCAGCCGCTCGCTGCGGATCGAGTACAGCATCTGCAGCAACTGCGCCCGCAACAACTTCTCGGGAGGAATCGATGGCCGGCCAGCGCTCGCGTACATGGTGTCGAACCGTCGCGACAACTGGGCAAGCACTTCGTCCACCATGGAACGGATCGCGCGCAGCGGATGATCTTTCCGCACCCGCGTCTCCGGCGACAAATAACTGAACATCTGACTCTGCTGATGATCTATGCCTCGCATGCTCCACTCTTAACACGGTTGGCTTGCGGAAGAGGAGTAGTTTTTCAGCAGCCTGCTAGCCTAGAGGGTCACTGATGCGGTGGAAGATGGTGTCCGGTCGGCAAGCCAAGCGATCAGGCATGGTCGCTATGCTGCCGAAGACGCAATCGAGGAAGCGAAACACACGGTCAAGCAGAGGCCATTACAGACAATGGGCACAGTTTTTGCGGCCGGCGTCTTGGCAGGGACCTTTTTAACCTGGATCGGATTCCGTCGTCGTTGAGTGCAGGCCAAAAAAAAGCATTGCAGGCCGTCTCAGGTCTCGGAATGATCTCGAAGACTGTGTCCGAGTTATCCCGCCCCGTTCCATGCAAAAAACTTGGGAACGAAAGGGGCTGCCTGCGTGCCAGATTGTTGGGGCCAATCTAAGTGTCAGCTCGCCGGGAAGCCACTGCCAGGCACTGGAGAAGGTCGACGAGCGGGCCCTTTTTGGGGATCACGAGTTGCTGTCGCCCGATGACAACACGGTCAGCGCTTCGCCGGGCTAGCGGGCATCGGTCACGCGATAGTTCTTGTACTCGATGGTCAGGGTGGTGCGTCCTCCCAGCCGGATGTAGCTGACCGATTCATTCCGAATCGGAAGCCAGAAGCCCTGGACCTTCTTGTATTCGTGATGAATTTCGCTCTTCTTCGTCCAGAACGACGGATTCTGGGGCCGGTTCGCCTTCGATGCCTAAATTGCGGTCTCAGTCGCCCAAATGTTGGCAGTTTAGCTTCATGGCTGAGGCCCACCCAGGCGCCGCGAGAATAACGTAAGGGACGCGAGTGTTCAAGAAAGGTTGTTTTTCGGAACAGTTGTGACGAGGATCACATATTTTCACCGGACGGGCCCGGCACGGTAGCGGCGCACTGTAGCGGGCCCATTTTTCCACTGCGCCGCAGATATTCACAATTGCTACTTGTGATCTGTGATGTAAAATTCCGCCGCGTGCAGGGCGCGCGCTTCGGGTTGGCTTCACAAAGCTACGCCTTTTTTCAAAGGTTTGCTTTCAGCCCTCCTCCATTGGCGTGTCCTGCACTTACCTGTCCCTCGACGGGGGGAGCCTGCGCTGAAACTGTTGCCTTTTGGCACACCACGGTGGGGAAACCCCTGGATTCTGCTGCGCACTAGATTTTCTTGATTTCTTACTTTGTGAACTTTGCGCAGCCGAGAAAACTTAAAGGTTCGAACCGGAAACACCGAGAAAAATCTCGTTCACAAATGAAGAGGAAGTTGTGCATGGGAAACAACAGCATCGGAAACGGAAACGGCACCAGGATGCCTGGAGAATTAAGCGACACGCTTATCCGTTATACAGACTTGCAATTGCCTATTGCGGAGAGATGATTACGCACCACAAATGCACGGTGCCAGTATCAATCCTCCCGAAGCACTGTTGCCGGAAATCCGCTGAATAATCTACGCCGCAAGCCAAAGGGCTAGTGGACAGTCAATGAACCTCGAGGCGCTTGCTGCCAGGGTGCAACACCAGTTCCTGATTCCCAAGCTTCGCGGTCCGTTTTACACAGCGCCCATCCGCACCGTTGTTCCGTCAACCTGGAACGCAAATTGCAAGACCCGCGATGCCACCTCGAAAATGCTATCAGGCATCAGGTACCCTGGGGGCGGGTGGCACAGAGAGCTGTTCGCTTCAGCCTGCTTGCTCAGGTCATTTACCGCTGGAAAGATCGATCAGGAAGGAACCAAGAGGGCGTCGGCCGCGCACCCAGTCTTCCTCTCGCTTGCTCAATGCTGTCATTTTGGTCAGCTTGAGCGTGAGTGCATGAGCTCATCGACCATTCGCTCCTGCCTCCGGCCGCGTCCTCCGACGGAAAGAGGACTCCGTGGCAAAGAGAGCTGATTGCGGGTTCTTTAACTTCGATTACCGCTGACTTTGCGAAGTCGCAAAGAATGCGGCCGGCTCGAGATCGGCGCATTCCTGTCTTGCTTCGGCGTGAGAATAGGCTGCAATTGTTGCAAAACTTGTCTGACAAGCAGCTCTGAGGATTCCACAAGAGATTCGCCGTTCTGCCTCAGGTGGACGCCCCATAACTGTCTCCCACTGGCGGTATCGATGAGCTCCACATTCAAGAACAAATCCGAATTGTGCCGGGAGAGCTCACCAGCGACCACCGCGTCTACGTGCAAATCTTCCCCCATTTGCTTCGGGTTTGCCTGCTGCAGCTTGTTGTGCTTCACCGTGCTGTGCGCCAGAACGCTGAGCCCAGCTACCTCCTTTGCCAGCGCGTTGGTTACTCGCGACGTAATTTGACGTCCGATGAACACGAGGTCTGGTTCGCCGCCCTCAGTCGCAAAAGGCAATACCGCTACCGATTCAATCTTTTGGGACGTTCTCGACTTCGATGGCGGCGGGCTGGGCTGCTGCAAAACTGGGATGAATCGGTATCCCTGACCAGGAACGGTTTCAATGAAGCGAGGATTGCTCGCCTGATCCCCTAAGGTTTCGCGTAGCACGTGAACTGCCTTAGCGAGGCTGTTGTCAAGGTCCATGAATTTGCTGCCCGGCCACAGCAACTGTTGCAATTCTTCTTTCGTTTCAACCTTTCCTGGAGCTTCGAGGAGTAACGACAGAAGTTTTGCAGTCTGACAGCTAAGCCTCACTTTCAGTCCCTGCTTCCGCAGTTCACCTGTGCGAGTGTCAAGTTCGAACACCCCGAAGTGAAGCGGGGGTACGAATTTGGGGGAGGTCATGGTGCGCCGCCCTTTAAGCTCATCGTGCTAAGCCGGTTTCCGCTGGCCAAAATCAAATTGTGAAAAAGTTCCCCTAAAAACAGGCTCAACCTTCGGCGCGAAAGGAACAGTCGGATAAGCAAAAAGTCAAATAGCACGAAAGTCGAGAGATCGCCAAACCGTTCAAAGCGGCCAAAGATGCATGCATCAAAACCAGTGCAACACCGGAACTTGCTCCGGCATCTGAGATTACTTAGGTAGTCATAACATTTAGTAATCTGTTGTATTATTGGTACTTGCCATGGAATTCGTCAAGCATAATGTAGCATCGAGAATTCCTTGATTTACCGTCATCCCTGAGGAAAACTCTTGTTCACTTGGCGAGTCGTATATGGTCCGCTCCATTTCGTTGAAATTCGGCCTCGCAACTATCAGTGTGCTTGTCGCCGACAGCACAGCCTTGGAAGGGCGCCTCATCGCTGATGCATTGAGAAAGGATCGCGGCCTGACAGTCACCAGTGCAGAGGTAACCCCTGTCATCCTCACCGCTACCACTCTCAAACCTGACGTCGCGATCATCAGTGAACAATTGCAAGGCAAGCCGGGCAAGGGCCTTGAAGTTCTCAGAGAGCTGCGATTAGCCGCCCCGGGCACCCGCACAGTGATGCTCCTCGATTGTTCCGAGCGCGGCCAGGTGGTAGAAGCATTTCGAAGTGGGGCGCGAGGGATTTTTTGCCGTTCTGATCCTCTCAAAATGCTTACTCGCTGCGTTCACAAGGTACATGATGGGCAGCTCTGGATCAGCAATGCCCGGTTTGAGTTCCTATTGGAAACCTTGGCGCAAGCGCCGGCAACCCGGATCGTGAACACTCGGGGTGCCAATTTGCTTTCCAAACGGGAGCAGGATGTGGTCCGCTGGCTGGTCGAGGGCAATTCCAACTACGAGATTGCTCGAAAGCTAGACCTTAGCGAGAACACGGTGAAAAACTATCTCTTCCGTATCTTCAACAAGCTAGGAGTCTCCAGTCGAGTGGAAGTCATAATGTACGCCGCAAGCCAAAGGGCTGCTGGACAGTCAATCAAACTCGAGGCGCTTGCTGCCAGAGGCGATACCGTTTCCTGATTCCCAAGCTTCTCGGTCCGTTCTTCACCACGCCTATCCCACCCCTGGTCCGTCAAATTGGAACGCCAATTGCAATACCCGCCATGCCACGCATGAAATAGTATGAGGGCATCAGTGTGCCCGGTGAGGGGGCAGTGGAACAGAGAAGAGCTGTTCGTTTCAGTCTGCATGCTCAGGTTATTTACCGCTGGAAAGACCGATCAGGAAGGAACCAAGAGGGTGTCGGCCGCATACGCGATATCAGCATCTCGGGAGCGTTTGTAGTGTGTTCAGCGTCCCCTTCATTCGGGGCACCAGTTGGCCTTGAGATTCATCTCCCGCCGTCAGAACGCAATGCCCTGCAGCACCTGAGGTTGGAGGCCAAAGGCAAAGTGACACGGGTGACCGACACCGATCAGGACAGCGGCTTCGCGGCGACCGGCCGGTTCGAACTGCACGAAATCGTGCTCTAAGGTTCAAACTCCGCCGTCCACGATCTTGCACTATTCCTTGACCGCTGCGCAAGATCTTGCGCAGTAGAGTAGAGAATTGAAATGACGCAAAAACCTGCGCCCATAACGCCGTGCAGGTCTACTCACCCATTTTCAGTGTCATCTCCCGCGACCTGGTTCTGTTCAGATTCAGCACCTTTAGTGTGGCTCAAAAAGCAGAGAACGAGTTCGATGCGGGTAGAAATGCCGAGCTTCTCGTACACGCGAAACAGATAATTCTTTACAGTATGCCGGCTTAGCGAGAGTTTTTGCGCGACCTCATAGTTGGAGAGACCAGAGGCTACAAGCTGAGCAACCTCCTCCTCTCGCTTGCTCAATGGCGCCATCTTGGCCAGCATGGGCGCGGGTGCCTGAATGAGCGCCTCGACAACGCGCTCCGACTCGCGGTTATTGGCCCAGATCTGGCCCTGGTACACGCACTGGATACACTTGCGCAGTTGGGTCGCCATTTCCGTTCGGCAGAAGATCCCGCGGGCGCCGTTGCGAAACGATTCGACCACAAGTTCTGATTGGTCGTCATCCAGCAGCATGATCACGCGCGGCCGCGTTTGCAACGTGCGCAGTTCCCGCAGCGCCTGCATGCCAGTGAGCGCACCGTCCTGGAGCCGCGAGCTGATCACCGCGATGTCGGGCTGTAATTTAGATACGCCGGATATAACTTCCGAGCGAGTGGTTGCAGAACCGACTACTCGAAAGTCGTTATGACCCTGAATTGTGTCTGCCAGAAGTTGGGAGCACATCCTGCTAGCGTCTGCAACCACGACTGTAGCAGATTGATGGTCTCCGCTGAGCCCTGTCCGCACTGACATAAGTCCACCATAGAAAAGATTCGCAACACTGATGTAAGGGGGGAGTTGGCCGGAAAAACGCACACCAGTATAAGCATACCAAACCGGGAAAGCAAGCAGAATCAACAACTGACTTCAGCTTTTCTTCCTTCTCTGCCAAAGGCCGGTAGGCCCACCGACGCGGCTGTCACTTGGCCGTTTGTGGTCCAATGTTCCCTATTACTTGCGTAGAAGGGTGTACTAAAGGGTGTACTAGAGGGTGGGCACAAGGTCGAGTCCGGTAGAGCTGACCCCTGTAGTTTCTGAGTAGGCGCGTGCTGGGACATTCCGAATCTTGCAGACAATTGCGACGTGGCTTAATCTTGCACGCTGCACCAGCCATTCAAGGTGGTAACGAGAGCCGTCCGAGCCAGCCACTCAGCAATTAGGACCAGTGGCGCCAAGATGTTTAGGTGGAGGCGGCGAAGCATTTTTATCCGGTGTAATTGCCCGATGTGACTCGGAGGGCAGCAGTGTGAGCAGCAGTAACCAGACTCATGAATGGTCAGCCGCAGAGCAGTGGACCGCGAGATTTGGTGTTGAGCCGCAATGGTACGCGATCCACACCCGTTCCCAGCACGAGAAGTCGGTTACCGCTCAGCTCCAGGACCAAGGCATTACTACTTTTCTTCCTCTTGTGACAGAACTACACCGCTGGAGTGACCGGCGAAAGCTTGTGCAGTTGCCGCTGTTTTCCTGCTACACCTTCCTGCACATGCCCTTTGTGCCTGAACTTTGGGCCAAAGTGCTGCGCGTAAGTGGCGTGCTCAGCTTCGTCGGAGTTCGGGGACAAGGTGTGTCGATCCCGGAAAAGCAGATCGACAGCATTCGAACCCTTCTCGGAAGTAATGCTCCGTACACGCTCTGCCCATTTCTCAAAGTTGGTCAACAGGTGCGGATTCGGGGAGGAGCCCTCGACGGCATTGCGGGAATCCTGGTCGCCCGCAACGGGGACCGCACAGTGGTGATCTCTGTAGAACCGATTCAGCGGTCGCTGGCGGTTCGGATCGGCGATTACCAAGTAGAACCCATCTAGTCTGCTGACATTTGCCCGATTGTTCCCTGGAAATATTCCACCTCCCTGCAAGAGCAATCTGAACACAGGTCAAGGCCAGAGGTTATGATCTCACAGCATGTCTTAGTGGTAGGTAGCGAACCTAGAACACTGCACTCCTTGAGCGCAATCCTGGCTGGCACCTCATACCGCGCGGAAGAGTCCACGCTCGGCACAGAAGCGCTTGTGAGGGTACGCCGCGATCCCGCACCGGATCTCGTACTTCTCGAACTCGGTGACAGGGATGGAAAATGCCTACCGATCCTGCAGCAACTGCGTGCGATGCGCCCCGATCTGGCGATCGTCGTGCTCTCGGCATCGGGTGATACAAGGGAAGTCGTGGAGGCGATTCGCCTAGGCGCGCAAGATTATCTGAGTGTCCCTCTACAGGAGGCGGAACTGCAGAAGGTGCTCTTGCGTCACCTGCGCACAACGGTCAGTACAGCGGGATCGAGGAGTTCAGACGAAACCATCGAACAATTGGATGGGGACGAGTTTTTTGTGGCTGCCAGCTCGGACATGCACAAGGTCAGAATCCAGTCAGAGCTCCTGGCGAACATCGATGTGCCGGTACTGATCCTGGGTGAAAGTGGCACCGGGAAAGAAGTCACAGCACACCTCATCCACAAGTTATCGTCGCGATCGCAGCACAAGTTTCTGAAAGTCAACTGTGCCGCCTTGCCCGGCGAATTGCTGGAGAGCGAACTGTTCGGTTACGAACGCGGCGTTTTCACCGGAGCCATGCGCACCAAGCCGGGAAAGTTCGAACTGGGCGACAAGGGGACCATTCTGTTGGATGAGGTGGCGGAGATGCCCGCCAATCTTCAGGCCAAGCTGCTGCACGTGCTGCAGGACAAGCAATTCTTCCGGCTGGGCGGCGAAAACACCATCGAGGTTGACGTGCGCATCCTGGCCGCCACCAACGTAAATGTTCACCAGGTGATCGCTGAACGGAGGTTCCGTGAAGACCTCTACTATAGGTTAAGCGCCTTCACGATTATGCTGCCACCACTCCGGGAGCGGCAGGAGGAAATCCCCTTGCTACTTCGGCATTTCATGGGCCGAACGGCGACCCATTACTCTCGACCGACCATCCGGTTCTCGCCAGCTCTGATCGAGGCGTGTTTGCGCTATCCCTGGCCGGGCAATTTGAGAGAACTGGAAAACTTTGTGAAACGCTACCTAGTCATGGGCGACGAGGCGACCGCAATAGCCGAACTTCGAGCCAACTGGCGACATCACCAAATCGCCGTGGATGCATCCTCAGGGCCAACGGCGCCACACCTCGGGAGCGTTCCCACTGACGGAAAGGCACAGGGAGCGCAAGTGAAATCGTCGCTGCGCGCGCTGAAAGATGAAACTGAGGTCAATGCCATCACGCGGGCTCTGGAAGCAACTCGCTGGAACCGCAAACGCGCAGCCCAACTATTGAACATCAGCTATCGCGGACTGCTTTACAAAATCCGCCAGCACCGAATTGCCCGCCCGAGCGGGACCATGATGACGCAATTCGGGGATAACAAGAAAGTTTGACAAAAGGATTCAGTGGCGAAGAAGGTGTATGCGTTAGCGTGCGGCAGCGTCCCAACCGAGAGAAATGAGTGCAAAAGAGGTAAACGAGGGAGCGATGTGGAAGAAATCGCTTCGAGCAAGACCATTGCTGTGTTGAGGCTCGGGGTGGGGGCCAGTGCGGACTTGCGAAAACACGATCGACGTTAACGTCCGCATCTTGTGCGCGACCAACGTAAATATTCACCAGGCGATCGCACAAAGAGGCGTGTCTCCACTAACCTTGCCCGGCAAGATGCAAGAGCAGGAGACTTCGTGAAGCGATATCTCGTGATGTGAGACGAGGCTGTAGCCCTCAGGGAGTGAAGCAGGCCCCGGCCATCGGTAAGTGTCCGTCCATGTAAACGCGCTGACAGCGGAACCAACTATCTCGAATGTCTCCGAAAATGACCCTGAACAGGCGCGCAACCTGTGGTTCCTGGTGCGCAATCGTAAGGTTGGAACCGACATTGAGGCAATCAATAACGCCTTGGCGGCCACCTAGCGAGGAGCAGCGAGCGAAGCGATGGGAAAGGAGTGCCGACGAATCCGGAGGCGGGATCCATGATACAGGCAACACTAATCGGCACTTTCACTAGGAAAAGATCGTTTGCTGCCGGGAGCCTCGCATCATCGCACGGCTGGCAGTGCCTGGCAGCGCTGGCAGTGCCTGCGAGAACCCCCTCGGGTGGCCGCACGGTGAATTCCAATAATTGCCTAAAGCTTCTCCCAAAGAAACGAGGAGTGGCGAGATGACAATAAGTTTGTACAGCAAAGGAGCACAGCGTCTGATCGACGGCGTTGGCTGTGTGGTAGCGTGGGTCGTCGCGTATCAGATTCGTTTCGAAGGGAACGTTCCTCCCACCGATTACCATCAGATGCTCGCTCTATCGGTGCCAGTCGCAGCCAGCCAGATTGGAATGAGCACGCTGCTCGGCATTTATAAATTTCAATGGCGATACATCAGCGCTAACGATGTGCCGTACATCTCCCGAGCATACGCTGTTTTATCCGCACTGCTGCTGATTGTAAGGCTGGTATTCGGATCATCGCTGCCTTTTCTCCGTATTCCAGGCAGCGTTATCGGGACGAGTTTTGTCTTAGCACTTTGTGGCGCTCTGGGGGCTCGGCTTGCGCGGCGGCTCGCGTATCAACGCTCGCCCGCCGAAGAAGCTGACCGACCGGCACACCGTTTTCTTGTGATTGGCGCGGGAATGCACGGTGCGACCGTGGTACGAGAGATGCTTTTGCGCAAGGGCATTAGGGTGCTCGGGTTTCTAGACGACGACCCCGGTAAAGAGGGTGCAGTCATCGCCGGCGTGAAGGTCCTCGGCCGGACAACGGATCTAGCCAAGATTGTCAATTCACGGAAGGTGGACGAGGTTCTTGTTTGCATCTCACCCAAGTCACGACAATCGCTCCACTTCCCCGACCTAGAGAGCGGCAAAGGGTCGACGGTGCGCAGACGCATTATTCCCACGCTGGACGAAGTTCTGGACAGTGCAGATGCAGCTCCCGTCCATCGGGAACCTATTCAGCCGCCCGCCCCCCTTTACAGAGCTGGCACTGACGGAGATGGAAAGCTCGGCGCAGTTGCTCGTATCGTATCGCCACTCGCTCTGGGAGGGAATGGCGATGGCATCGCTGTCGTCGGCCAGTTCGTTACGGCCGGTAAATTCGATCCCTCGATAGTGGAAGTGCCGATTAACCCGCCGGTAATCGCGAACAAGACGATCCTGATCACGGGAGGGGCGGGCTTCATCGGATCGAGCCTGGCCCAGAAACTTGCAGATCACAACCAAATAATTCTCCTGGACCGCTCGTTCGCGCCATCACCAATACAATACACATCGCTATTGCGGAATCCCAATGTGACAGCCGTCCAGGGCGACATCCTCGACATTGACTTGCGCGCTCTCGTGAAGCAAGCCGACGTCGTTGTGCACGCGGCTGCGATCCTAGGTGTCAACCGCGTGTGCACTTCCGGTCGGGAAACGCTGGAGACGAATTATGTGGGAACATCCCGCATTTTGAAAGCTCTGGACGCCAGCACCACAGTTCAGCGATTTGTATATTTCTCGACAAGCGAAGTCTTCGGCGTGAACTCATACCGGGTGGATGAAACCAGTCGGCCTACGGTCGGTCCTATCGCTGAATCGCGCTGGAGCTATGCAATGTCCAAGCTTGCCGGCGAGCATCTAGTTGCGTCCTACTTCCGCGAGACCCGCCTACCTATCGCCATCGTGAGGCCGTTCAACATCTTCGGTCCACGCAGAACAGGTGATTACGCACTGCGCCGCTTCATCCTAAACGCACTCCAAAATCAACCCTTAGAAATACACGGCGACGGCACGCAGATACGGTCCTGGTGCTACATAGAGGATTTCTGCGCCGCGTTGTTGCAGATGATTGTCCGTCCGGAGGCTGTGGGGGAGGACTTCAATATCGGTCACCCGGGCAATACAGTGACGATCTATGAGCTCGCCCAGAAAGTGATTCAGCTGACCGGAAGTTCTTCTTCCACCCTGTTTTGTGCCTCGCCTTTTCCTGACATTTCCATTCGCGTCCCATCTCTCGATAAAGCCCGACGACTGCTTGGCTACGAACCAAAGTACGATCTAAACACTGGATTGAAGCTTACCATTCGGTGGTATTGCGACAACGTGAACCAGGTGCATGGGCTAGGGCACGCAGTCGCAGGGGAGTCCGAGTCCGTCCATTCGGCAGTGGCATAAGAGTGTGAAACCGCCTTAGCTGATGGAGAAGCTAAGAAGACTCCTCAGCTAGATAGTGATGGCAAACGTGCATGAATAAATTCAATGAACTCGCAATTGAAGGCGGCACACCGACTCGGTCTACGCCGTTTCCTTTCTGGCCTCACTTCGGAACCGAAGAGATTGAGGCTGCATCGTCGGTACTTCGGTCTGGCCGGGTGAACTACTGGACAGGCGAAGAAGGCCGTTCATTCGAAACCGAGTTTGCCGCGCTTACACATTGCAAACATGCAGTCGCAGTCGCAAATGGCAGTGTTAGCTTGGAGCTAGCGCTGTATGCACTCGGCATCCAACCTGGGGACGACGTTGTCGTTACATGTCGAAGCTTCATTGCTTCAGCGGCTTGCATAATTATGCGTGGAGCAACGCCGATCTTTGCGGACGTCGATCGAGACACGCAGAACATAACTGCAGAGAGCATCCGCCCCGTATTGTCATCTCATACGAAGGCGATCATCGCAGTGCATTTAGCGGGCTGGCCGTGTGACATGGATTCGATCAACGCGATTGCTCAAGAGCACGGCATCTCGGTAGTTGAAGATTGTGCCCAGGCTCATGGAGCGGAATACAAAGGTCGTCCGGTGGGTTCTTTCGGAGATATTGCTTCATTCTCTTTCTGCCAGGACAAGACCATGTCCACCGGTGGTGAGGGGGGAATGGTGGTGACCAATCAGAGCATTCTCTGGGAGAGAGTATGGAGCTTTAAAGACCACGGCAAAAACCGCCGGCTTATGAACGAGCCGAACCCCTCCGGAGCATTTCGCTGGGTGCATGATTCGATCGGGACCAACTTGCGCCTAACAGAACTGCAGTCTGCGATTGGAAGAGTGCTTGTCCGGAAACTGCCGCAATCTGTCGAGGCTCGACGCCGCAATGCAAGCATGTTAACAACTGAGCTCTCCACCATCCCGGGTCTTCGCGTGACGCGCCCTGGACCGGATGTCTATCATTCGTATTACAAGTATTACGCTTTCGTGCGCCCCGAGGCTTTGGCCTCAGGGTGGAACCGAGATCGTATTGTCGAAGCAATTCGCGCCGAAGGAATACTCTGCTTCACTGGAGTCTGCAGCGAAATTTACCTCGAAAAAGCCCTCGCTCAACACAGCTTACCGAGGGCGCGATTCCCGGTCGCAAAGGAGCTCGGGGAGACCAGTTTGATGTTTTTAGTCCATCCGACACTGACCGGTGAAGACATCTCTGATACGTGTTCAGCAGTTCGGAAAGTAATGATGCGCGCTGTCAGGCCATCAGAGACGGCGCCTATGTTGGCTTCTCACGCCGAAGATGTCACCCGGTGACCTCTTCGACTTGCTCTATGGCAGGAGTACAACTGGTGACTAGCGTCGTTTGAATATGCTGAAACGGGCACTAGATGTATTCATATCGGCAACCGCACTTGTGGTTCTGCTCCCTGCCTTGCTGGTGATCGCGGCCGCCATTCAGCTCTGTGATGGTCGGCCAGTGTTCTATAGGGGCATCCGAATCGGGCGTTATGGGACACCGTTTCGAATATTTAAATTCAGAACAATGGCTGTAGACGCCGAACGATTGGGAGGATCGGCTACAGCAGATACCGATGTTCGAATAACTCGAATTGGGCGGGCTCTCCGCAAGCACAAGCTAGACGAACTCCCGCAGTTTATTAACGTGTTGCTCGGGGAGATGAGCCTTGTGGGACCCCGGCCGGAAGTTCCTGAGTATGTTGCTCTGTTGAGTGAAGCAGAGCAACTGATCCTGTCGGTGAGACCGGGTATTACAGATTGGGCCACCCTCTGGGATGCTGACGAGGGTGCACTGCTGGCGCTGACCTCGGAACCGGAACGTACGTATGTAGACTTTATCCGTCCCGAAAAAATCAAATTGCAGTTACACTACGTACGCACTTGCTCCTTTTGGACAGATCTGCTCATTATGTGGAAGACCGTTCACGCGATCATCTTCAGGCCAACTCCGCCCTCGTTTGCGCTGCTACGCACCCGCAACCTGGCGAGACGGCAAGCACCATGCACAGCGACAGTTGCCAGCAACGCTCCTTCAGAAAGGGAAGCAGCCCAGAACAAAAACGAACGAGAAAGTGAGATTGACGGGCGGGGATTAGCCGCGGAACTCGCCTGTCACCTAGAGAGCTCCTTTATTGGTCGAACGCTCGGGCGACGCCAGAAAAAGCGATAGGTTAGCGATTGCCCACTTCGTGATGGCCGATGAGGGGTGATGAGCGTGATATTCGAGCGGTGCCCGAGAGGGCTCCAAATCAAACTGGCGACTATCCCCATAGAGAAATAAGTGGTTCGGGCCTCTTATGAGCAGGAACTTTGAACTGCTGCGCCTTCTACAGCAGGACGGCGGGAGCGCGGGGTCGCCGGCTAACATCTTTAATTTATGGGCGATTGCGGTAGCGCGAGTTTAGGGTTTCTGATTGCATTTCTGGGTATTCAGTTCTGGCATTCCCTCCCGACCGCCAGCTCCGATTATCTGGTTCCCCTGCTGTTTCCCACAGTTCCGCTGCTCGCCATGTTCTTCGCAGTGATACGAAGAGTTCGGTCTGGGATGTCGATCACAGAAGGCGATAGCTATGATCTTCGTCGACGCCGTGCTGGCCAGCACGCAGCGTCGTTATACTGCTACCGCGCAAGCGCAGTCACAAGTGTTCTTGGGTTGGACTTGCCAAGGACGGGGATGGATGTACACTTCATTCACTACGCTTCGTTCACTTCCGTCCTGGTAGTTGGCGCCTGTCTTGCTCTTTGCCGCAGGGGCTTGGATTCCTCCGGGGAGGAAGGTTTGACGCATGCCGGTTTGTCTCCGTGCGACAGTTCCCTGCGATTCACATCTAACTAACGGTAGTCAGAGAGTAATACCCAGAAAACGAGACGCAAAGACTTCGGTGAGCAGAAACTACGAGTTATTGCAGAGCATTGGAGAGAAACTGGAATCCCCCCAACACATGCTCAGGATCGCACCATCAGGGAATTATCGACCTTCCTTAGCCGACCAGATTCCTGCAGCGCAGACCGGTAACTTTGAATGGCTTCGTGCATTCGTCGCGCTGCAGAGACACTGGCGCTCATCTGCTGCCTTTGCCGCCTTTGTGAGTGTTACCGTTACTTTGGCAGTATTCACCCAGAGACCTGTCTACGAGCCCGCCGGGACCGTCGAGATCGATCCGGCGATTTCTGAACTGGGTTTGCCCAACACAGGAGGATCGGGTTCTAGCGACGCAGAGTACTTGGAGACTCAGGCAAAAAACTTGGGGAGCGATGAAATGCTTATCGCTGTGATTCGACGCCTGCATTTGGACCAGAATAGCGAGTTCGTCGACAATCCTGGCAATTCGTTTTTCACCCGATTGAAGCTTTTTGGCTCGGTTGACAAGCAAGCTAAAGATTACGCCCTTCAAGGAAGTGAGCAATCAAATGGTGTGTTTCAACTCTCCCAATCGGAAAACATTGCGCTGCGGAGCTTTCGATCCCGTTTGACCATCACGCGCGACACGAGTAGTCGATTGGTGAGTGCAGCGTTTTCCAGCCACAATCCGAGATTGGCTGCACTGGTTGCCAATACGCTGATCAACCTTTTTATCGAAAGGAGCTACACCACGCGTCATGACGAGATCATGAGGTCTTCGGGCTGGCTCGCAAAGCAATTGGACGATGTTAAAGAAGCAATGCAAAAATCGAATGCGACTCTGGCAGACTACGAAAAAACCTGGGGCATTGCGGACTTGGGGGGAGATGAGAAGCCAGACAGTACGTTTACCCAAGGCATGGCCGAACTTAACCGGCAACTCACACAAGCCGAGGCAGACCGCATTCAACTTCAAGCCTATGTTAGTGGGCTTGAGAGTGGAAACGATGTCCAGCAAGTTAGCAGCGACCTAGTGATTCAAAACCTGACGCAGAAGTTGGCGGATGTCCGTACAGCACTCTCAGAAGCTCTTGTAGTCTACGGCGCAAACCATCCCAATGTCAAGAAACTCCAGAACCAAGCCAGCGAGCTACAGCTGCAAATCAACGCGCAACGTAAGGCGATCATCGGCCGCCTCAAAACAAGCTATGCCGACGCTCAAGTGCGGGAAAAGCTTTTACGGCAGGAGATGAGGACGGCTACGGATCAGGCTTCCCACGTGGGCCAATACAACATTCTAAAAAAGGAAGCCCAGACTAATCGGGATCTTTACAACACGTTGTACACGCGCGTCAAAGAAGCGAGCATTTCGGCTGAGTCGAAGGCGAGCAACATCCGGGTCGTAGATCGTGCCCGGATCTTGGATAGGCCCACGCGACCTGACAGGCTGCTGATCACAATCTTTGGTCTGCTTGCTGGTGTCCTGGGCGGAGTCGTCATCGCATTTCTCAAGGAGCGTTTTGATACTACAGTTCGCCACCCAGATGATATGAGGAGGTCAACCGGAATTTCTGGCATTTCCGTCATGCCTACTTTCGAGTCCACGAACGGTTCAAAAGCAGGGATTCTGGAACCGCTTCTCGCGCAACGGAATCAAGCAAACTTTGAAATGGCCGGTACACGGAGCTTCTTTTTGGAAAGGCCCCGTTCGCGGGAGGCGGAAGCTTTGCGGGCCTTACAGACCTCGATTATGGTGCGCTGGCCTGGCGACCTTCCCCACGTAATCCAGATTGTTTCGGCTTGCCCTGGGGAAGGCAAGACTACTATTGCCGTGAATTTGGCAGTGGCGCTCTCGAAGCAGAGCAGGACCTGCCTGGTTGATGCTGATCTCAGAAAACCAGGGATCGCTGCCTCTTTCGGTTTATTTCCTCATCAGGGCCTTGGAGAAGTCTTGGCAGGTTCTGCTTCACTCGAGGCTACTCTGGTCGATGCCCCAGGCCTGAAAAACCTCAGCATCTTGCCGAGCTGCCCTTCGACGTGCCCTGAGCAGTTCTTAGTCTCTCCTCCTGCCATGCAGCAGATTGTTTGGGCACTACGGCAGCAATTCCAACAAGTGATCATTGATTCGGCGCCCCTTATTGCTTATGCGGACGGGCGCGCAATAGCGTCTCTGGTGGACGGCCTGATCCTGGTGGGGCGATTCGGTTATACCACCCGGGAAGCAATGGCCCAGACCATAGCGTTACTGGCACACCTCAACGCGGCGCCGATAATCGAAGTGGTACTTAACGATGCCAACTACGCCTTTCTGGAACACGAGTATCGTTACCAGGCCAACACATAGGTTCCTCATAATGCCAAGCGAGAGAGTAGCTGCAGATCAGCCCTTGTTTCCTTTTGTGGATCTGAAAGCACAGTTTGCCACGATGAGCTCAGCGATTTTAACGAGTGTCACAAGTGTTCTGGAAAAGCAGCACTTCATCCTGGGTCACGAAGTTGAAGCGCTCGAGAATGAGATAGCAGATCTTGTTCGTTGCAGATTTGCGGTCGGATGTGCTTCAGGTTCCGATGCACTCCTTCTTTCGCTGATGGCCCTGGGTATTGGCAGTGGCGATGAGGTTGTTACTACTCCCTTTACCTTCGTTGCGACTGCTGGCTCGATCGCAAGACTTCGAGCACGACCTGTATTCGTGGACATCGACCCAACTACCTACAACATGGATGCGAACCGACTTAAAAGCACGATAACTCACAGGGCGCGGGCGATTATACCCGTGCACTTGTTTGGGCTGCCGACGGAAATGGATCCTATTCTTGAAATAGCTGGAGTTCATCACCTGGCGGTGATCGAGGATGCCGCGCAATCAATCGCGGCGCAATACCACGGGAAGCCTGTAGGCAGTCTTGGGCTGTTCGGATGTTTTAGCTTTTTCCCTTCAAAGAACTTGGGTGGGGCGGGCGACGGAGGCATGGTCACCACAAATGACCCTATGTTGGCCGATCGCATAAGGCTGTTGAGATCCCATGGTAGCCCGCGGAAGTACGAGTATGAAGTGCTAGGATTCAATAGCCGATTGGACGAACTCCAAGCAGCGATTTTACGCGTAAAACTGGGTTATCTTGAAAGCTGGACTGTGGCGAGGCAACGTAATGCTGACCGTTACCGAGCATTGGCGGCCGAATACGGACTGAACGGCAAGATTGCCTTACCTGTCGAGCCACGGGAGTTAGTACATGTATACAACCAGTTTGTGATTCGCACGCAGCGGCGCGATGAATTGCGGGAATGTTTGAGGCAGGCAGGAATACCAACCGAAATCTATTATCCCTCGCCCCTGCATCTTCAGCCGGCATTCGCCTACCTCGGCTACCAGCGTGGTGATTTTCCTCAGGCCGAACGGGCAAGCGAGGAAGTCCTGTGTCTGCCTATCTTTGCGGAGCTTACGGAAGGTCAACAGCGAGCCGTTGTGGCAAGTATTTCCAAGTTTTACGACTGTTAGCAAAGCCGGGGTTCAGGATCTTTCGTAGGAGTCGGAATGGACACAATGAGCACTAAGATCGCGGTGGTTGGCTCAGGATACTGGGGCAAGAAGTTGGTTCGCAACTTTCACGAGCTAGGTGCTCTCGCATGCGTGTGCGACGTAAGAACAGAAGCGCTCAACGAAGCGCGGGCTCAATACGGTGTCAAAACGACCTACAGCCTAGATGAGATTCTTGACGACCAGGGGATCCACGCAGTAGTAATAGCCGCGCCTGCAGTTCAACATTACGAGCTTGTCAGGAAGTGCTTGCTTCACGGGAAGGATGTCTACGTGGAAAAGCCCCTGGCATTAAACGTGGGAGAGGGTCAAAAACTGGTTCAGCTTGCTACCCAGTGCGGCAGACTCCTCATGGTCGGGCACATCCTGGAGTACCATCCAGCCATAATCGAGCTCAAAAGGCTGGTCCGAGAAGGGCACCTTGGCAGCATCCGTTACATCTACTCGTCTCGACTGAATCTGGGCAAATTGCGCACTGAAGAGAACATATTGTGGAGTTTTGCGCCGCACGACATCTCGGCAATTTTGTTCCTCCTCGATGAAGTCCCCACTCGTGTCTCCGCCCACGGAGGTAGCTATCTAAACGCAGAGATCTTCGATACAACTTTAACTACCTGCGACTTTAAGAGCGGGGTAAAAGCTCATATCTTCGTCAGCTGGCTTCATCCCTTCAAGGAGCAAAAACTCACAATTGTGGGCGGAAAGAAGATGGCGGTCTTTGACGATACGGAAGTGGAACGCAAACTGACCCTGTACTCACATCGGATCGATTGGCTTGATCGAGTACCGGTCGCCCACAAGGACGGGGGGCAAGCTCTGCCTCTCTCCCATGAAGAACCACTGCGCCGCGAATGTGAGCATTTCTTGCAGTGCATTCAGAGTCGGGACGTCCCACGCACGGATGGAAAAAGCGCCTTGCGGGTATTGCAAGTACTGGAGGCGTGCGAACGCTCCCTCCAGGATGGAGGGCGCCCCGTCGAATTGGGGAAGCAAGAACCGAATTACCAGGCACATAAGACAGCAATCATTGATGAGGACTGCGAGATAGGTGAGGGCACCAAGATTTGGCACTTTTCACACATCATGTCCGGCTCCAGGCTCGGTAAGAATTGCAATCTTGGACAGAACGTTGTGATTAGCCCGGGGGTAAGAATCGGTGACAATGTCAAAATCCAAAACAATGTTTCCGTCTACAGCGGAGTAGAGTTAGAAGATGACGTCTTCTGCGGACCTGCGATGGTGTTCACCAATGTTGTGAATCCGCGCAGCTATATCGTACGAAGACATGAATACAAGCGAACCTTGGTGAGGCAGGGCGCGAGCATCGGAGCAAACGCGACTGTGATCTGCGGTGTGACTCTGGGCAGGTTCAGCTTTATTGGTGCGGGAGGGGTAGTCACGCGCGATGTGCCTGATTATGCCTTAATGGTTGGAGTTCCAGCACAACAGATCGGATGGATGTGCTATTGCGGCATCCGCCTGCCGGATTCTGGTTCGCCACTGCATTGCCCGAGTTGCAGGCGGCAGTACTCGATCGACGGTGGTGTCTGCACAGAATTACGTGCGGCGGAGACCGACGTTGTAGGGGTACAGCTTGGAGACGGCATTGCATTGCGGGACCGGATGGCGATCTAAAGGGGATCTGCCTTGTCCGACCCAAGAACAATGAAAACGGTAGGACCTCTGTAAAATATAAATAGGGACGACCAGCCCGGAATTGATTCCAGCGTGAAGCATGATTGCATGCATGCGTCCAGCATTCGCCCGAATGAACAGAAGTTGATGAGGCCTACATGTTTCTACCAAAGGGACAGCAGCTCTCAACAAGGCCAAGCTGATCCGCAAGATACCCCCTGGACAGCAAGAAATCCGTTTTGAGGCCTTCACTAGAATTGATAATTCTCGCTAGGTCTTCCCTTCGAGAGCCTGCGCGGGAGGTGCTCACGACTCGATTGCGATCACAATGAAGCTTGCCCCAGCACACCATGTCCGACCGATCTCGGCACAAGCGATCCTGTTTGGCACCGCTGCGGCTCTCACTGCAATTCTAATCAGCACCGCCATAGTGGAACAGAACGTCCTTGCGCTGGCAGCTCTCACCGCGGTAGCGCTTGCCATCGTATGGCCGGTCGAAGTATCGCTTGGGTTGTTCGCAGCCCTTGTCCCTTTCGATCAGGCCCTGGTGCTTGGGAACAGCAAAACTACTATCACTTGGCTCGCGGGTGCATTCGGAGGGGTCACCTTGCTAGTCTACGGTCTTGTGAGCGGGCGCTTTAGATGTCCCCCCCGTGAAGGATTATACTGGGGCCTGTTTGTCCTGTGGAGTGCCGCCAGCACTGTTTGGGCAATTGATCCAGCCACTAGTCTGAAATGGCTCCCGACGGTGGCAACTCTGTTCGCCTTGTACATCGTCGCCATAAGTCTCCGAGTTACAAGGCAAGAGCTTTCGCGGATTGTGTTGCTGGCCGTTGCAGCCGGCGTGGTGGCTGCCTCCGTCAGCATCTTCGAGTTTGCTAACCATATGAGCCCTGCGGGTCGAGCATCGCTCATTGTCGGTAAGCGCGAAACGGGCCCCAACGCGCTTCCATTCAGTCTTCTCCTGCCGTTCTCGTTTGCAGTTGGTGGCGTTTTGTCAGAGAGAAGCCTGCTCAAATGTACAGCACTGGTGGCTGCACTCGCCTCGATGACAGTCTCGATATTTTTGGCAATGTCGCGAGGCGCGCTCATCGCGCTCTCTGCAACCGTACTGGTCTGGCTGTTCAGGGCCGGCGTCCGCAGGCGGATACTGATACCGATTCTAGTCCTCGCGATCCCCCTGTTCTTTCTGCCAAACCTGTTTTACCAGCGTCTGGAGGAAGGTCGCACCAATCGTGGTACGGGAAGGTATGACATCTGGTTGGTTGGTCTGGAAATTATCAAGCGATATCCTGTGATTGGAACGGGATTGGCAAACTTCTCGGTGGCATACCCCAAGTTTGCTGGGTACGCACACGTATTCCCTCAAAATGGATACCTCCGTGAGCCGCATAACATGTATTTGCAGATCTGCGCCGAGACGGGAGTAATTGGTTTTGCGTTTTTCATAGCTGCCATTTGGTCGCAGATGAGGGCAGCGCGTCGTGCTCTTTCGAGCCACGGTCCGTGCAACTACTTCGGAATCGCAATCGAGGCCGCTTGTTGGGGTCAGCTTGTAGTGGGATTGTCGGGGGACACAACGTGGACCAAACCGTTCTGGCTGGCCTTTGCTCTGCTCGCCCTGATCTCCCAAGAACGAGCTCAACTGGCATTGAATGAGCTACCGTGGGTTCCGCCGAATCAACCGTCTTATGAGCCGGAGCACCGCCGAAGCATTCGAGTTAAATAGTTGACCCACTATCTTGTGTCCTCTCGCACAAGTTCAGATCCTAACTCAGGCTCCGGCGGAGTGATATAACTTGGCCCACGGCCCAGGTATCCGGCGGCAATGCGCTTCGGCACAATTCCCATTTTCATCCACCACATCGACAGCCGCGACAGGGGCGGCATGAGTGCATCGCATGCTGAAGCAGGAGAGGCCTCGCCGTCAGCGGCCGACGGGCGGGCACCAGCGGACATTTGACATCCATGAACGAGCTTCCGGGACACAGCGCTGGTGCACCGCAGAGTAGCCATCTACGAGCGGGCAGGTGTTATTTCTTGGACCAGGTCTGACTTTTCCAATGGTGCTTACCACTGAATCGAGAAGATAAAATGTCTCAAAGCTGGAAAGCACGCCACGTCCTTAAAGGGATGTTGAGGTGGCTACCTGTGTTAAATGCCTTCGTCTGCGCCGTGCAACAACTGTCGGCACTGACTCGGCTCGGTACTGCTACTCGGTCTGGCTACGGCACTTGGTAACCCTCGATCAGTACGGTTTCAGGGTCAAGCGTGCCCTAATCGGTGAACTGGGGCCGGGCGACAGTATAGGCACTAGTCTCGCGGCATTGCTTTCCGGAGCAACGCAATATATTGGTCTCGATGTTGTTCCCTTTTCTGTAGAAACCGATGTAATAAGGATTTACGACGAGCTGAGTCGATGTATTTCCATAGAGAGCCAATTCCCGACGACAGCGACCTCGCAGTCGCAAACCGCCGCACAGGCCAGTCAGGCCGGACTGCATTCCAAGCACGAGGACAGCTTTGGGTGTGGCGCCGATCGTGGCAGTTGTATCGGATGCGGTCTTCACCTCCTTCACGAAGCTGGGCGCCGGCTATGATGCACTTCCGGCAAGGCTAAGTTGGTATCTGACGGGCAGCATCCCTGGAACTTTTTTGGGGTGTTTGGCTGCTCGCCAATCTTCGTTCCACTTACGGAATGGTTTTGACAATATGCTGGAGGTCACTCCAGAATTTTGGGGTTTACAGGAATTATGGGATTGCATGGAGTTTCGATCAGTACCGAGCATACCGAACAGATATACGGTGGGCACGTTCGACTTCGGTTGTTTCTTGCGACACTAGCCGTTTTCAGCCTTGGTCTCGGTTACATAAAGTCGGTCGAGCCGCTGGAGGTCGTCCCCGCCGTGGTCCAACATGAGACGATGGTATACCCCGGCATTGCCGGTCGCGGCTTAATTGGTGATGAAGCCAGCTATCTCGGCATAGCTAAGAGCCTCGCCAACGGTTGGGGTTATAGTTGGAGCATTGGCCACCCAACGGCGGTCCGTGTTCCCGGCTACCCGCTGTACGTAGCCGTGCTCTTCCGCTTGTTTGGCGCTAGTGTCCCGGTCGCACTGGTCGGCAACGTAATCTTGGTCTCCTTTTTGCCTTTACTGGCATACTCGCTGGCCAAAACAGCATTCAACCAGCGCGCCGGGTTGGTCGCGGTGCTGTTTTGCGTTCTCAATCCTGCTATTTACTACATTGGGCTCACTTGTGCGTGTTCCGAGGCTCTGTTTGCAGTTCTGCTTTGCACAGCCATGCTGGTATGGATGCAGGCAAGAAAGTCGGTGGATATGCCCGACCAGGACGTGTTGCGCGAACAACGGCTGAATCGCCCTCTCGCGCTTGCTGTCATTGCCGGCCTCCTGTACGGCATGGCCAGCCTCACGCGCACGGGCTACATCGGGCTAACCGTGCTGGGAGTAATTATCGAGGCGCTCTGTAGTCACTCGAGGAGCAAGATCAGAGTTGCCGGGATTGTTTGCATTGTGTCGCTTCTGGCTTTGCTACCGTGGGGTATTCGCAATCGTGTGGTGCTGGGTTCAGCCATTTTCAGCAGCACCGGGGACGGCGAAACTCTTCTTGGCTGCGTGTTGGCCGCAGAAAGGGGGCGCAGCGATTGGCTTAATCCTTCTGAAACCGGCCCGCAGTATGCTCGCATACACCGGATGACTGATGGTCTCGAAAGGGACAGAGTTGCTCAGCACGTGGCTTTAGAAGAATTAAGAAAAATCAGTGTTCACGCTCTGCTTACGGTCGCAGTAAAGCGTGTTCTCCGCCTTTGGGTTCCACTCAATCGCATCGTCACTGACCTGGTCAGTATCAGGGCCAACATGGCCGTGAATGTTTTCTACTTAGGATTCATGTTGCTGGCGGCCATAGGGTTCCTGAAGAGTTGGCGCGACCCGAGGATAGTCCCGTTTGTGACAGCATTCCTCTATATGTCGGTCCTCGCCGCAGCTGCTTGGGGCGGCACACGCTTTCGGTATGGCGTTGAACCGGTTCTGGCAGGTTTTGCGGGTTATGCGTTCATTGAATTTAGCAAGTCATTTCACGCGACCTTCCGCCGCGGCGGAATTCGCAGTAAAAGTGCAGCGAGCCTGCGCGCCCATGGCTGATTTCTACGCCCGGATCGTGCGCGAATCGCAGCTGGTCGTAGATACGCGCAACGCGACCCGTGGTATTTCGGCGCCGAGCCTCGTCCGTTGCTGATCGTTGTGCTGCTGAAGGTCTCGTCCTATATGTGGAATACTCGGTTGTGTAGACAGTAAGCGAGTGGTACCGCTGATCCTGAACGGCCTGAAGCGCCTGGAGTATCGCGGCTATGATTCGGCCGGCACTGCGGTTGCGGCCACGAGCGGCCGAGAGATGTGCCAGCACGCGAAATGACCGCTCGGTGAGCACAATTTGCAGCACGCAAACGAAGTATTTACGTACGAAATGCATGGAGACATCGACCCATCGCGGGTGCCGGGAGCTATTCTGAACTCCGCCGATTCAGTATCTCCTGACTACCGCTATTACGACCAGTACGGGTACGACGCCCAGCTGCCTCAACTCATCCGGAGGAACGGTTCGGGCACGCTGTCTAAAAATCTTCTCTGAACAACGCCACTGAAATGATAACGCACGTTCTGGACGGTGTTCCAAAGGTGCTGGTTTTAGCTCCGCACACCGATGACGCCGAACTCGGTTGTGGCGGAACCATCGCGCGGCTACTCCAGTCCGGAGCCAACGTCTTCGTTGCCGCGTTCTCGACGGCTGAGGACTCACTCCCGCCGGGCGCTCCTGTCACCCAGCTCCGAGACGAGTTCTTGGAAGCCATGCGGATCCTCGGAGTTCCCGACAGGGAGGTCTTAGAAGACTTGGTTAAGCTGCGCCGGCGCATTAACCCTGATACGATGCTGCTGCCGTCGAGTAGCGATTTGCACCAAGATCATCAGGTCCTCTGCGCTGAAGGTCTCCGATTGTCCAAAGACCTCACGGTCTGGGGTTATGAACTGCCGTGGAATCACATCACGTTCTCCGCCCAGGCGTTCGTGACTTTGGAGCGCTGCCACCTGGAAAGAAAATGGGCGGCGTTGCAGGCGTATCGATCGCAGTTGCAGTTAGGGCGGCCATATTTCTGCCGCAGCTTCGTCGAGGGACTCGTAAGGGTGCGCAGCGTGCAGGTCCACTCGGAATTCGCCGAGGCTTTCGAAGTGATTAGGATTAAATGGTAAACCCCACCCGCGAAAGCGCATTGGATCGGTTTGGCATCGCCGCAGGCTTTGGTGGCGGCCTCGTAGGCCTTGCAGTGGTGCAGCAGAATCTGCTACTCGTTGCCGGTATTGCCTTCCTAGCATGTGTCTTCCCGTGGCCCGTCGAAATATCATTGGGGGTGTTTGCGTTCCTGGTTCCGTGGGATGATGTCCTGGAGCTCGGCGACAGCGGAGTCACGCTGGCCCGGCTTGCCGGTGCATTTGCAGGAGCCATATTGCTGGCCTACGGCTTCCTTTCAGGGCGCCTCCGGGTTCCGGCGCGCTCTGCATTGTTGCGGGGCCTGTTTGTTCTCTGGAGTGCCGCAAGTTTTTTATGGGCGATCGATCCAGCACGCAGTCTAGAGCGACTTGGAACGGCCGTAAGTCTCTTCGGCCTATACCTTGTTGTCGCGAGCTTCGACATCACGAGGCGTGAGCTTGCGCGGATTCTGGTGCTGACGGCAGCAGGCGGAGCACTTGCGGGTGCGGTCGTTATTTGCCAGTTTGTAGAGAGCTCGGGTTTTTATGGCCCGGTGTACCCCCCGACATCCGAGAGATTAGAGTTCGCGCCGATGCCGGCTTTGGTTTCAATCCGGTCTTGGTGGGCCTCGAAGCCAGACCTACAGAGTACGCCGTGGTAGCCCGGCTGACCCAAGCTTTTAAACGGTTGCTGCAGGCTTACGATATGAACCCATCAACCCTCGTTGGGAGATGGCCGAGTTCGAGCATCGTCCTCACGGTTGGCCGCAGGCCCGTCGTTTCATCGTGGCACGACGATTCATCCCGGGAGAGGAAGAACAAACTACGCTCTTCACCCTGGGCCGCTACGTCTATCGCGCCTGGGTGACTAATATGGATCTGACGCCAGCCGGTGTCTGGCACCTCTATGATGGACGCTCCGGCATGGAGCCGCGGATTTGCGAACTGCGTGAAGATTTCTCTCTCCGCAGGATTCCCACCGCCTCGTTTGCGGCTAACGCGCTCTATCTGGAAATCATTCGGCTCGCCTACAACCTAGTCACAGCGTTTCAAGACAACTGCTTGCAAGACTCTTGGCAGAATCTGACACTCGAAAATTTGCGTTACAAACTTTTCTTGCTTCCTGGTGAATTAACTCGGCCACACAATCGCCCGGTCCTCCGACTCAGGGAATCCCCGATCTTACGAGACCTGGCCCGTGACATTCTCAAAAAGGTCCACAGACTGAAGCCACTTCAGCCCTGAGATGATCGTTTTCACGCCGGATTCAGGTAGCACAAGCGAACTGATCGCGTAATGCCAATACCTGAGACTTCCAATGTGCGCGCCACCCAAATGCAGCCCCTCAAGAATCCTGTTCACGGTCGCCACGATGAGATTGGGGGGATCGGAAGCAGTCATCCTGAATCTGCTGCGCCATATTGACAGAGGCCGGTTCGAACCACATTTGGCGTTGTTGGAGCGAGTCGGCGAGCGGCTCCCAGATGTGCCGCCAGATATACAGGTCCATGACCTTGGAGGAAGGCGTGCCCGCCACGCAATCCTCGCGCTTGCCATGGTGTGCTGGAAGGTAAGGCCACAGGTTGTGCTGTCTACCTCCGCATACCTGAACTCGGCCGTGATCGCGGCCGGTTTGTTGCTTCCAACGCGCACAACGCTGCTCACGCGCGAAGGCGAGGACACAAATTCACATACCAGCAGTCGCTTCCGCTTCTTCGCATACAAACATGCGTACCGGAGAGCCGACTTGGTCATCTGCCAATCGGATCACATGAAGGAAGATCTGGTTCGCCATTTCGGTCTCGCCCCATCGAAGGTCGTCCGGATCTACAATCCGGTGGACATCAATTGCATTGCAGCCCTGGCAGAGTCTGAACCTGATCCGTTTCCTGAACCTGGTCCAAATCTTGTCGGGATAGGTCGATTCTCTCACGAGAAAGGCTTCGACTTGCTCCTGAGGTGCATGCCTCTCATACGGGCTGCCATTCCGAGTGTAAGGCTGACCCTGGTGGGAGACGGACCAGATCTCCCGGCATTACGCCTAACACAACGAGACCTGGATCTGAACTCCTGCGTGCGCTTTGTGGGTCTTCGCCGGAACCCGTATCCATTTCTAAAGCATGCTGACCTATTGGTGCTGCCGTCCAGGTCTGAAGGGCTACCGAACGTTGTGCTCGAAGCAGTTGCACTCGGCACGCCCGTTGTGGCAAGCAATTGCACGGGCGCGCTGAACGAAATCTCCTCTTGTACTCGGCATATGCGCATCGTGAATTATCGAACACCTGAGGCGTTGGCAAGCGAAATCATTTCCGCACTCTCGAACACCGGCGCATGGCCGAATGCCGGTCTGGAGCCGGAATTCGAAGCACGGTTTGGCGTTCGTGCTGTCACCGCGCAATACGAAAGCATCCTCTCGCACAGCATACGCCGGGCGCGCCAGCCAGCTCCCGAGAATGTTGACGCACGGGCATAATGCCCGCACGCGCGGTCTGGACTGCGCCGCGTCGTTGAATGTACGCGTTTAGTAGCATCCGAGCGGAAGACAAAATGAGGGCGATGAAGCGCCCTGATAGTCAATCAGTTCGCGTGTGCTACGGGGTTCCCCCCATGTGTTTACGGTGCCTTGTACTCGTATGCTCCAATATCGTAACCAGCCCCCTGGGGCCGGCTCACACCGTCATGGTCGGTGGTCCGGCGCCCCGTTCGATGTGCCAGCATCGGATGGACGGGCTGGTGGAGAGCAGGTGGTAATTGCCGCTGCCGTCGTTAATGTAGTTTACGAACTGGGGGTCAGCGGTCACGGTATTCTGCGGCGTAACTTGGTAGAAAGGTCCGCAGTTGTGGAACAGATTGTTGGAGAACTGGTTGTGGGTACCCAGGTAGCTCCATTGAGGGTGTACACCATCATGCAGTAATACCTGAGTTATGCACCCCATTCTGAGTTGAGTCCGAACTGACGGATGAAAATCGTCGTCCAAGATTCACCCGCATGGTTGCTCAGAACAATCAGAACATTCTCCGAAACCGCGTGCGACAATGCTTTGAAAGAATTACTCGGAACCCCAATAAAAATGTGGCTTCCAGAGATTGTGTCCACTTCGATAGTCTATTGGTCAGTATGAAAAGTTGCACAATCGCACCAAAGCACTGGCGTAAGACCGGAGCACCGCAATCCGAGAGGAGTGATCGTCTGCTTGTTCATTTTGTCGATAGCTGCTTGGGAGTCGATCGCAGTGGCGAAACTGAACTCGAGCCGTGCCTGCTTAACCGTTTCAAAATCTCACTACCACGTGCGCGGCCGGCGTGACTGTGCCGCCCTGCGCTTCATGCAACCACGGCCCGAGATCGCTGTCGTCGAATGCGGCGCAAGTGCGGCAGTTCCGCGAAGTTGCGCTAGGCAGATTCCCCGGTATTGCAGCAGAACTTGCAGGCACTGCCAGTTGTCAAATGAAGACAGCTCGTGCGAAGCTGGCCAGAAGTTTACGACCGGGGCGGAGATACCAGCTCATATGGGGAATGCAATGAAAGAACAGCGCAGCTCAATGGACCTGTCGTCGCACTTCGCCTTTGGAGAGAACTGGGCGAGCTTTGCCCAGAGGCTCAATTGGGAACAGATCTGTGAAGCGGAGAATGGCCTGGTTCGCCTGCTCGGCAAAGATGGGCTGCGCGGCAAGAACTTGCTTGATATCGGCTGTGGTTCCGGTCTTCCTGCGCTTGCCGCCGCGCGCCTGGGCGCTTCGCGCGTGGTGGCCGTAGATATTGATCCCAAGTGCGTCGAGACCGCACAGCAACTTCTGAACCGGTACGTTCCTGATCTCGATTGGGAAGTTCGCCCGCTCAGCGTTTTCGACCTCACCCCCGAACATTTCGGTACGTTCGATGTTGTGTATTCCTGGGGCGTACTGCACCACACCGGTGCGATGAACGAGGCGATCAAACGTGCGGCCCGGCTTGTAAATCCGCGCGGGTTGTTGGCACTCGCTCTCTACCGCAGCACGCGTATGTGTGGCTTCTGGAAGTGGGAGAAGCGTTGGTATTCGAAAGCGTCGCCACGGGCGCAGCGACTCGCACAGCAGACGTATGTAGCTGTGATGCGTGCCGCTTTCTGGGTTGCGAGGCGCGAGTTGAAACGTAAGAGCGGCCGCGGGATGGATTACTGGCACGACCTGCACGACTGGTTAGGAGGTTATCCTTACGAGTCGATTTCGGCGGAAGATGTCGACAGCGTCATGCGCCGTCTCGGTTTCGATTGTGAACGCCGGTTCATAGAACCGTTCAGTACGGGTCTATTCGGGTCGGGCTGTAATGAGTACGTGTACCGCTGCCGGGCTGATCGCACGACGGCGGGACCGGCTCCATCAGCCCTGCCACTCTCGGCTTAAAAAGATCGAGGATCCAAAATGCATATCGGTGCGAAACGCCACCGCCGAAAATCACCCACCGGCACCTCAGATCACAATCGACATCAGCCATCAGCAGGTTGAGTCGGATCGCCGAAAAGTTGGTCTTCAGAAGGAGAACCGTTGCATGAGCACGAGAACGTCGCACAGCGCCGTCGCCCTGCAAACTGCAGGTCGTTGTCGAGCGGCCTTATCGGACCGCACGGAGGTGAACTCGTTACCGCTTAGCGGGGCCCCCGAGACGAGCTGTGGAACTACAGGAGCTTTCCCGCGATTGGCTTTCCTCGGACCTCACACCCCGGCAAATCTGCGACTTGGAGCTTCTGCTGAACGGCGGCTTTTCGCCATTGCGGCGCATGAGGATGGATGGCCGTCGGAACAAACCCCGGACGGATCACAGGCAACTCTGAGCAGCGACGTGCTTTGGATCTGGTGGGTACGCGCGAGTTCGTGCAAGTGTTCCGGAATGGTGTGTCTCGATCGCGCTCGCCGAGGATGGGACCGCGATCGCGGGCGGGGTCTGCCATCCCGCGAACGGGGAAGTCTTCCTAGGCGCTCAAGGCCTTGTTTCGGTACCGTGGCAGCGGCTCCGAGCGCGAGGAGCGAACTGGCAGGAGCGACCGTGTTGGCCAGCTGGACTGCGGGCATCGCACTGGTGGAAGGTGCCGCGGGACGTGTTTGGACACCTGAGTGTGCTGTACCCGCACTGAACCGCCGAACGCCCGTCATCTCGGGCCTCGTCGCTTGCGGAAATCGAATCTGAGGGACTGCATTGCTTCGTTCCTGAAGCTTCCTGCCGCCGTTCTTGCCGGCGGTAGGGAGTTCTGGTCGGATTGAACCCGTACCTGGCGCTTGATCGCTGGGTTCGAAATATTTCCATTTTTTATTACTTGCTAGCATCATGGCTGATCTGTATCTGACAGGCGGCGAGCAGCGTATTGCGCTGGAGTATCCCAGGACGACGTTCCGCTCTCCGGAAGAGTGGCACTCGTTCAAGAAGGCGATAGTGCTCCGGCTTGACGGGAATACCAGTAAGATCAAACTCTCCCCTCACAAATACACAGAATCATTCGGGACGGAGAGCCCATCCTGTTCGTGCCCAGCAGTGCTGCGAAATCTGCTACCCGGCGTGGGCTGGAAGCAATACTCCAGACAGCGACGGGTGTTGCGATTTATGGCAGGTATTGATCGACATACTTCCATGTACAGGGTGTTTGATTCTCCTTCGAACACGAACACGAACCCATGCTATAAGACTGGGGACGGGTTTGCGAACTGAATGGCGGAGGTTATGTTTTTGAACAAGCCGGATGTGCACGCACGTCGGGAAGCTTTAGAAGCGAACGAATCTGTATCGTTGCTCAAGTGTTTGAAATGCAACGCGAAACTGGATTATAACCGAGAGTGGTGCGTGTGCCGGCAGTGCGGAGCCGAATCGCCGGTCATCGGTGGCATCCCACGGTTCTTTCACGCACCGAGTTACTATTGGGGTGAAGTTGGCCGCGATGAAGCCCGTAAACTACTCGAAGCGGCCCGCAAGGGATCGTGGGTGGAAGCAGTGCGAGCGCGCTTCTCCGAAGAGGATGGCATGATTTCCTCGCTGCTCGGCCTTCAGCGGGCATCGTGGGCGCCGATGCTAGGGTTTGACCAGCGATCCGTGGCACTCGATATCGGATCTGGCTATGGAGCCATCACGCATTCACTCTCGCGCTTGGTTGGAGAACTTTATTCCGTCGAAGCCATCCCCGAGCGGATCGAGTTTACTCAGGAGCGATTGCGGCAGGAAGGCATCCGCAATGTGCGTCTCATCCAGGCCTCGGCAACCGCTCTGCCTCTGGTTGCAAACAGCTTTGACCTGGTGGTCACGAACGGCGTCCTGGAGTGGGTTGGAGAATGGGACTTAGAAGGTGATCCGCGCAGTGCCCAGCTGAGATTTCTGGGCACAATTTGTCGATTGCTCAAGGACGACGGTTTGCTGGTGATCGGCATAGAAAACCGCTTCGGGTTCGTCTACTTCCTTGGAGTCCCTGATCACTCGAATATCCCTTACACCAGCCTAGTTCCGCGCCCTATGGCGAGTTTCATGCTACGGCATAGCTCCAGCGCTCATCACCGCACACAATTGAATCCCAAGAAGGAATATCGAACTTATACCTACTCCGAACGGGGCTACCGGAAACTTCTGGGGGAAGCCGGATTCGCAGACGTAACATGCTATTGGGTCGAACCGGATTACAATCAGCCGTGCTCTGTGATCCCGCTTGCGATGCCACACTGGGTACAGGAACAATTCCTGGACATGCTCGACACGCCCGGCCGGTGGCCTCGGCGGAGTTGGCGTCGTAGATTGCCGAGAGTTGTCGCGCCTTCAGGCTTCCTGCCTCGAGTCCTACCGAACTTCTTGCTCGTGGCTTCCAAGCTGCCGGGCCGCCGCACGAAGCTGCAATCGTGGGTGGAGGAACGGCTGGCGGAATCAGGTGAGGGACGCAACAGCGGCACGAGGGGGTCACAGCCGATAGCCTGGGCGCTTCGCACCAGCACTTTCAGCCCGAAGTCAGTCGTGCGGCTCGGAGACCCGGGAAGCGGCCGCGACCTCGCTTATATCAAGGTAAACGGTGGAGATCCGAACAGCGCAGATAACTTACAAGCTGAGCTGGGAAATCGGGCAAAGATCCGGGAGCACTTAGAGGCCGCCGGGTCCCGCACTCTCCGTGTCCCCCGGGCATATGGCACGTTGTGCGTTGGGAATACCTCCTATCAGATGGAATCGCCAGCCCAGGGGACACTACTCTCCCGCATAGTTCGCAAGCTTGGGTATTTTGCCGATGTAGAAAGGGTCGAAAACGATTTTGCCCGTTTCTTCAGCGGTGTGATAGAGCTCACGGAGGTGTTACAGAACGTCCGCGGCGCTCGGGCCATGCCGTCAAGCTGGCGCGAAATTCCCAAGGACCTCGACAATCAGCCCCGAATACGCGCCGCTGTCGAGGACGCTCGATATTTTGCCGGCTCCTCCGCTAACTCTTGCGCTACATGGATTCAGCATGGGGATCTTTCAGTTGATAACATTGTTTTTGACCCGGAAACGGGTCGAATTGAAGTGGTTGACTGGGATGATCTGACTGGGGGGGGCCCGCCCCTGTATGATATTTTCCACTTCTTCTACTCCACCGGTTATCTTGTTCCCTCGGATGAGACGTTGAAGTTTTCCTCTGCTGAGGAGAGATGGATTGCTTCGTTTAATGCGACTTTCTTCGGTAAGACAGGATTTGCGCGGACCGTTCGGGAGCTCATCCTTCAGGCTTGCGAGCGGCTGAAAGTTCCGCCGGGGCTGATCCCGTCGCTCCTGGTGGAATTTTTGCTCATCCGATCGCACTACTACCGTCCAAGGTCAGTCTTGCATCGACGAGTTAACTTGCGATTGCTGCAACTCTGCGTCGAGCAGAACCGCCCCGTGCTCGGAAGATTCCAGCTACGCCAGACGGTTTCTAGTGGCGGCCACTGACCCGCGAAGAACGAAGAGATCATTCTTCATGTGGCGCAGGAAACCTTTATCGGCGCTGCGTCGTAATAGCTTTCGAGGTGAAACCGAATGTTGCCTTGGATGACCTTTCCGCATCAGAAGGCTTACAAGTAGTGGTGAATGAGCTTTGACTATTCACTCGCTTCGTTAAACTTTGCAGTGTTCTGGATTTCTCGTTGGCCTCCTCTAGTTAGGCTGGAGCCGAGGGGTCGGTTCAGTCGAACCACTGCCAAGGAACAGGTAGGAGGGTACAGCTGAGCAGCATAAGTCTATGCCTAAAACGGCTTGTGTCAAGTCAAGTTATTGGAGTCAAAATTATTGGGGGTGAAGATGCAGAAATGCCGTAAGGTCACCGAGAAGCTTGAGTACGTGACTCCTAGCGGTGCCTGCTCGGACGACAACCCCGCAATCACCTTCAAGGCGGCAACGCTTGACGAAAGCAGACTGTATACATGCGCTTCTACGGAAGTGATCGTCTTCGAAGTGCCGACAACGGGCCGGCTATCTTTCCTTGCCTTGCTTCAACGACCTTCATCACGTTTTACCCACCCCGAATGGCACCCTTATTGTTGTCGTTACAGGACTTGATTTGGTCGTGGAGGTTACCCCCGAAGGTGAGATCCTGAGGGAATGGAGCGTAATAGGTGAGGACACCTGGGCCCGCTTCTCGCGACAGATCGATTATCGCAAGGTCCCCACCACGAAGCCGCACCGATCTCATCCGAATTTCGCATTCCTGCTAGAGGGCGATATATGGACTACTCGGTGCGACCAGAAGGACGCCATCTGCCTCACCGGGAGGGCGCATCGACCTACTCGCTACTCGCCCGCAGCGTTGCCGGTATTTTCGCGGAGTAAACACGGGAACATCTCATGTCATTCGGCTCCTTGCAAGTGAACACGCAAGAGGCGCCGCCCATCGCGGCCGAGGGCAGACCTGCAGCAACAAGCGGTCGGGCCAGCAGCGGGATGTTTCATGCACTCGCGTGGACAGGAACAGCAACGTGGACAACCCAGCTGATCACGTGGGCTTACACGATCATCGTTGCCCGGATGCTCCAGCCTTCCGATTATGGCCTGATCGGAATGGCAAGTGTCCCCTTAGGCTTCCTGATGATCGCGAGCGAGTTCGGAATTGGCACTGCTGTGGTTGCGATGCCGGACCTGCCCGAAGATCAGATATCACAGTTGAACACAGTAGCTGTGATATCCGGAGTCGTGTTGTTCGCATTGGCGTGTGTGACGGCGTACCCTCTGGGGCACTTTTTCAGAGCACCAGATCTGCCGCTTGTCGTCATCACCCTGAGCCTGATCCTCGTCATAACATCCTTCAAGACCGTTCCGGATGCCCTTCTCCAGCGAGAGTTCTGCTTCAAGCTGCTGGCGCAGATCCAGGCCGCCCAAGCAGTCAGCTACGCAGTTGCAGCCGTCGCCGCCGTGCTGTTGGGAGCGAGATACTGGAGTTTGGTGATTGCCAGCCTCGCCGGCGTAACTGCCTCTACGCTGCTTGTGCTTCGCAGCCGCCCGCATGCTTTTGCCTGGCCCAAACTGCCAGCGCTTCGCCCATCACTGGTTTTCAGCACACACGTCCTGGGCCTGCGCGTGGCGTGGTACTGCAACGCCACTGCGGATTTTGTGGTCGCGGGACGCGTCCTCGGGGCTGCCGCTCTGGGCTCGTACAACGTTGCGTGGACCATTGCAGAGCAGCCGCTGCAGAAATTCACGGACCTCGTGACGCGGGTCGTACCCCCATATTTCTCCAGAGTGCAAAACAATGACGCAGCCTTGCGGGGATATGTGCTGACGATCACACAATCGCTGTCGTTATTGACGCTGCCGGCCACCTTGGGGCTCGCGCTGGTGGCCGACGACTTCGTTACTGCCGTGCTTGGTCCGAAATGGGCGAACTCAGTACTGCCGCTGCGCATCCTCGCCGTCTACTCGGCGGTTCGGGCAATCACGAGTTTTTTTACGCCGTTGTTGAACACCAGGGGCCAATCCCGATTTGTAATGTGGAACCACATATTGGCTGCGCTGGCCTTTACCGCGGCCTTTTACCTGGGCAGCCGATGGGGAATCGTGGGAATCGCCTTGGTATGGCCGCTGCTGTATCCGTTCACCGTAATCCCGCTCTTTATCCGAATGATAAACGATCTCAAGTTGCCCCTCCATACTTACGTCAGTTCCCTATTCCCGGCATTGAGCGGCTCATTGATCATGATCGTTTCACTGCTGATCCTGAAGAGTGTCATTCCGGCACGTGCGATACACGCGCGACTGGCAATTGAGATCGGCGCCGGCGCGGCGATTTACTGCGTGACGATAGCCGGGCTGTACCCCGGACAGTTGCGTCGTATCTACACCCTCATTCGACCAGCTACCCAGGCTGCTCCGTTAGCGGCTGAACGGCCGGTGTAAGTTCATGTGCGGCATCTGTGGCATTTTCTTTCTCGATGGCGAACCGCCGGTCAGCGGGGCAACTATCCGACGGATGACAGCCACCCTGCGGCATCGCGGTCCGGACGACGAAGGAGTGTACGTCGGTCCTGGGATCGGGCTGGGGCATCGCCGCTTAAGCATCATCGACCTAGAGGGAGGGCATCAACCCGTCAGCAACGAAGATGGCACCGTGTGGGTCCTGCTCAACGGTGAGATCTACAACCACCGTGAGCTTCGCTGCGAGCTAGCCATCCGAGGTCACCGATTTTCGACGTGCTCTGATACCGAATCAATAGTCCATCTCTACGAGGAAATAGGGGAGGAGTGCTTTTCGCGACTGCGTGGCATGTTCGCCATCGCAATCTGGGATGTTCGGCGTCGTCGGCTATTGCTTGCGCGAGATCGAGTGGGGAAAAAACCGCTTTTCTACGGAGCGATAGGAGACCGGTTCGTATTTGGGTCGGAGTTAAAGGCTCTCCTCGCATCGGGTAATTTCCCACGCGATATCGATAGGCAGGCATTGTCAGATTATTTTTCGCTCGGGTACGTGCCCACACCCAGAACGATCTATCACGTCGCCCGGAAGGTACGGCCTGGCCACTATCTCGTGGTGTCGCGATCGGGCATACGCGAGATCTCCTACTGGAACTTGTCGTTTCGCGTAAGCGAGCATCGCAGCGAGCAGGAATGGTGTGAGCGAATCCTCAGCAGCCTGGAAGAAGCCACTCGGATCCGCCTGATGAGCGATGTGCCACTGGGCGCGTTTCTTAGCGGTGGGGTGGACTCTTCCGCAGTCGTCGCAATGATGTCCCGTGTAGCTAGCGGGCGGATCACTACATGCTCGATCGGATTTGCGGAAGAAAGCTTCAATGAAGCTGATTTTGCTCGCAAGGTTGCCACCCAATTTGAGACTCAGCACTTTGAGCGCACGGTTCGCGGTAACGCACTAGACGTTGTCGAGAAGCTAGCCTGGCACTATGACGAACCATTCGCGGATTCCTCCGCCGTGCCTATGTACTATCTTTCCAAGGCGGCCAGGGAGACCGTGACGGTAGCTCTCAGCGGCGATGGCGGTGATGAGAACTTTGCCGGGTACGATCGGTATTACCTCGATGCGTTCGACAACCGCCTACGCCAGATATTTCCTCCACGATTCCGTCGACTTGTGATCGGGTCGTTGGCACAGATCTACCCCAGTCTAGCTTGGGCCCCACGCATCTTTCGCGCGAAGAACAGGCTGCAGAGCGCAGCGCTCGACCCCTTGGCGGGTTACTTTAATTCCGTATCGGTTTTCCGGCCGGACGAAAAAGCCCAGTTGCTCGCCCCCGATTTCCAGGCCAGCTTGGGCGGTTACGATACTATTTCTGTGCTCGAAGAACACTATCGGGCTGCCGACACTAACGATCCGCTCTCGCGCATCCAGTACCTTGACATCAAGACCTATCTCCCGGACGACATTTTAGTCAAGGTCGACCGGGCCAGCATGGCCGTGTCGCTCGAGGTTCGCGCTCCCCTGCTCGATCATAAGTTCATGGAGTTGGTTGCGTCGATTCCGTCATCACTCAAGCTCATCGGACCTCGTGGCAAATACATCTTCAAGAAGGCCCTCGAGCCGATTCTTCCCCAGGAAACGCTGCATCGCCGCAAGCAGGGTTTCGGGGTCCCAATAAGAGACTGGTTCCGGAAAGAGTTACGTGGGTTTGCCTATGACGCCCTCTTCAGCAGAGACGACGAGGTGCTCAGACGCACCTACCTCGTAAAACTGTGGCAGCAACACCAATCTGGACGGGTCGACCGCTCGAGTTGCTTGTGGACCGTTCTCATGTACTTGCAGTGGCGGAAGCTGTTCGAGCATAGACACGAGGTAAGCGAAGCTGAAGATGCTGAAGAACAAGGTCTGCGGACTTAGGACTGATCAGCATTGTATGTGCGAAACAGCGGGTTACTGAGGCAAACTGCTGGTTGACGCGGCCTTCGAGCGGACACCCGTAGAGTCGTAAACATGGCCAGTGTAGACGAAGTGCGGATGGTGTTTGAAAATCCCGACTTCTACCTGAGGCGGTCGCGGCACAATATCCGAATTCGAGAGGAAACCGTAAACGACTTCACGCAAGGACACGACTACAAACGTGTTCTTGATATTGGCTGCGGCGATGGATCCCTTTCAGCTCCATTGCTCCGTGCGCGCAACCGGCTCACACTACTGGATGTATCTAGCGCCATGCTTTTGAAGGCCCGCGATCAGATACCGCGTGAACTGATCCGGCACGTGGAATTTGTAAATGATGACTTTCTCACGGCTCCGCTGATTGCCGGATACGATCTTATTATATGTGTTGGTGTGCTTGCGCACGTCAGCTCTCCGATATCTGTAATCCGAAGAATCGGCTCGCTTTTGAGTCCGAATGGTTCAGTGATCGTCCAGGTCACTGACTGTCGCCACGTACTTAGCCGGGTCATGCGCGCGTACGGAAAACTTCGTCAGTGGGTTTTTCCCGTTCCGTACTGCGCGACGGCACTGTCCGCCGAGCAAATCTCAAACATGTTCGCTGGCCAAGGATGTCATCTCATTGACGTATATCGATACACTGAACCTCTGCCCGGCATGGTGCGCGTTCTGAGTGAACAGTCATTGTACCGCCTCACCCGATGGCTTTACGGGCGCTATCCTTGCGGCCGAAATGCTGAGCTCGGAAATGAGTATCTGTGTCACTTTAGGCGTGCCTGATTTTGCACGATGGCAACGAACGGTGCACCAAGCATCATTCGCGCTCTGGCTCCGCAAGTGGTCTCTCTGCCTCAGCTGAAAATGTTTGTTGAAAATCTGCTGCCGAAAGTGGCAGATCATGTAAGCCCGTCTGTCTTGATGGTGACGAGCGGCAGCTCTACAAATGGCAATCGGGACATCTCGCCGTTTGTCCAGGTCCAGGTCGAGTCGCTCGAGGAAATCGGCTGGACCGTGCATTACGGGTTAGTGGATGACCGCAGGTCCGCAGGCGGGATCATGCGGAACACGCGCCGGTTGACGGATGACGTTCGCCGATTGCAGCCCGGCGTTGTGCACGCGCAGTTCGGGTCCGTTATTGCCGCGATTGCCTGCCGAATCCGGGGTGTTACGCCGCTTGTCATTTCGTTCTGTGGTTCCGACCTGCTCGGTTCCTTTAATTCTGGTTCCGCGTCGTGGGTGCGCGACCGGGCCGCGCGTCTAATCAGCTTGGCCACTGCCAGGAGAGCCGCTGCGCTGATAGTAAAGAGCAAGAATCTGTACGAGGGGTTACCGCAACGCCTGCGGCGAAAGGCGGTGCTCCTGCCCAACGGCGTTGACGTTTCCAGATTCTTCCCCTTACCCCAACGGGAGTGCCGGTGCCAACTGGGATGGTCCGCCAGGTCGAAGATCGTGTTGTTTAACGCCAGCGTAGGTGTCAACCAGCGGGTGAAGAATCTCCCGCTGGCGCGAGCGACCGTTGATCTGGTTAGACAGTCGATTCCCGATGTTTGTTTGAAAGTGATTTCAAACACCAGTCATGACCTTCTGCCCGTAGTTCTAAGCGCGGCGGACTGCCTTTTAGTGACTTCGTTCAGCGAAGGCTCCGCTAATCTTCCCAAGGAAGCAATGGCATGCGGTCTTCCTGTAGTTTCGGTTCCGTGCGGCGATGCGATCGAAAGGCTCCGCGATACGCATCCGGGTAGCGTCTGTTCCTATGATGCTTGCGCGCTAAGTGAAGCCGTCAAAGAAGTGCTCACGTCAGCAAAGCGTTCGAATGGTCCCGAGGAGTTGGTGGCGCAGGGACTCACGTCAGCCCAGGTCGCGCAGGGTTTGGTAAAGATCTACGTTCGTGCGCAGACAGGGCCACGGAAGGTGCTCTGTCGGACTTAGATGAGCAACCAACGATGCTGAATGCGCGTAGCAGTTCTGTTAAGGAACAATAGAGATTAGCGGTGAGATTTCACGCGTCCTGATCCCGAGCTGTGGGTGCAAATCCGTGTCTACCGTTGATGTTCCGCCCCGGCACGTTTATCAAGTTTATTAAGATGGCCCGCCCCCTGGAGACCGCGTCGGTTCGGACCGCCCACGTGGGCCAAATCAGGTTGTCAAACGCACCAACGGCCTGCACGACATCCCTGTCCCGCTTAAGCGCATCCCGGCAGCTACAGCAACGGATGTGCCGCTCGAGGTCAATCACGTGTTCGTGACGAGCGGTGTGGTCAAGAGTGCGCGTGGCGATCGATGGAAGCAATCATGCAGACGACAACTAGTGTTGCGATTTACCGCTGGTGATCAGCTAGATCGCTTAGGCAATTCTCCGAGTTTCTGAGCAGATTCACAGCGGACAAACGGACGGAAACCATCCAATGTGCGGCATTTTCGGCGCGGTTAAGACCAGGGGCTCCTTCGAGCCGGCAGATTTCCACCGGTTCGTAGAGCTTACGGACCTGGTGCAATATCGCGGTCCCGATGATAAGGGCTACGTGATATTCGAGGTCGCGAACGGCCCAGTGCGTGAAGGCGCACGGTTCGACGTATTCTTGGGCCACCGGCGGCTTGCAATCCTGGACCTTTCGTCGGCTGGGCATCAGCCTATGTGCGATGGCCAAGGTCATTGGATCGTGTTCAACGGTGAAGTCTTTAATTACCTTGAACTTCAGAAAGATCTCAAAAAGAAAGGACACCAGTTCCGAACGGCTACTGATACTGAGGTTATCCTGCACGTCTACCAGGAGTATGGGGAATCCGGATTCGACCTGCTGAACGGGATGTGGGCGTTCGTGTTGCTCGATCTGCCAAGACGGCGCGTAGTGCTCAGCCGCGACCGCTTCTCGATCAAACCGTTGTATGTATATCGTGACGACAGCCGGTTCTACTTCGGCAGCGAAATCAAGCAGCTGCTGCCGCTTCTACCATTGCGGGAACCCAATCTAGGCGTCGTGGGTGCGTACCTCGACCAAATGCTGCTGGATCATTCGCAGGAGACCTTCTTTCGCCGCATTGTCAGACTCATGCCGCGCACGAATGCTGTGATCTCGCTGGACAGTGGGCGATACACCGAAACGCGGTATTGGGATTTTCCGAAATCGCAGTCAATTTCTGAATGGCCACAAGCTGTCGAGAACTTCCGGGAATTACTACAAGACAGTGTCAGGATTCGGCTACGCAGTGACGTGAAGGTTGGTGTGCTGCTCAGTGGCGGCTTGGATTCGTCGGCAATCACGGTGCTGGCGCAGAAGGTTGTCGGTGAGGGGCTAGAAACCTATTCCATAGTATCTGACAGCGCTTGCTCCGAAGAACGATTTGTTGATGTGGTGAATTCAGTTGCTCGGTCGAAGAACCTCAAACTCGTAGCCCGAATCCAGCAACTGGCTCCGATGCTCGACCGCGTTCTGTATCACAGCGATGAGCCGTTTGGTGGGTTCGGGCCTGTGGCCCAGCTTCAAATGATGGAGGTGATTCGGAGGGACACGGATACTACGGTAGTCCTAAGCGGACAGGGCGGCGATGAAGTTCTTCTGGGGTATTTGAAGTTTTGGTTTTTTTATGTTAGGGGCCTGATCCAGACCCACAAGTACTTGCACGCTGCTGCCGAGCTCTTGGCTAGCTTTATCAATCGGACGGTCGCCTGGCAATTTCGCCTTGAAGAGGCGAGGCGCTATATACGTGTTCAGGGCGAGAGCAGGCGACAGTTCATTATTACTAACACAGCCCCCGTGCCGATCTGGGAGGCTGTAGATATCCGCACCCGGCAAGCGCTAGAGCTGGAACGATACTCGGTTCCAGCCCTCATGCACTACGAGGATCGGAATTCGATGGCACATTCGCTCGAAACCCGCCACCCCTTCCTCGACCACCGCCTGGTCGAGTTCTTATTGACCTTACCAACGGATTTGAAATTGCGCCGCGGCTGGACAAAATACATTTTGCGGCACAGCCTACACGAGCTACCGCCCGCGATTCGGTGGAGGCGCGATAAGCAAGGAGCGACACTTCCTGACCGACCCTGGCTCCGCGATGATCTCACATCGTTGATTCGCAGACTGTTCAGGGAAAGCGCCCTCTCGGAGATAGGTGCGATTAACGAGGCTGAATTCCTTAGCTTTTATGACCGATTCCGCCGGGGAGCCATAGGAGTTTGGCAGAACGAGATTTCGCGCGTGTTGATTGCCGAGCTGTGGGCCCGCAAGTTTATAAGGATGGAATCGGCGACGAGTTTCCCCGGTGGGACGCCCGATTCATCATTGCCATTGCGCACTACCGGCGTCCCTAGCTGCAGGTAGCTTGCGCTCGAACCGAATGAAGATCGAGGCTATAGCGGGTCCGATCGGGTCTGACCTTCTTCGGCATATTTGCCGCCTTTATGGCCAAGACGGAGATCCGCGCTACGCCGATCTGGAGTTCACGCGCAGAGTGTTTAACAGCAACCCCGCCGGGTGCTCCTATCACGTGTTCGCCTTCGAAGACCAGGAAGTGATCGGTTGCTACGCCGTTATCCCGACCAAGGTGATCGCGCCCAGGGGGGAGCTTTGGGCGGGGAAAGGAGAGGCTCTCTACGTTCGGAAAGAGTATCGGTCGACCGCGCTCTTCTTGATCCAGCGCGCGGTTAGTTTAGCAACGGAGCGCGGTCTGCAATTACAGTTCGGACTGACGCACAATCGGCTCGGAAGCATACTTCAGAGAATGGGATTCGAGGCATTGCCTGGTGTGCTGGACCATCGCTACCGCCTGCTTCGTCCCGGTGATGTGCGGCAGCTGACTGCAAGTAGAATCCGGTTGGTTGCTGCCCAAATATTGAAGGGGGCTCAAGCGACGGTAGGGACGGCCGTTGCGGGTCTCCTGAGGGGATTGGGCGTTTCCATTCAGGTCAATCGCGCAGAACACCTGAACCCAGTTTTCACTGCCATCTCCGCCGTAGCCCCACCAGGCAAAAGGCAGTGGTCAGTTGCCACTGATGAGGACTCGTTGCACTGGCGGAACAACATTGGCTGCCTGGATGTGTTGTCAGTGGACGGCAGAGCCGATGAGTTCGTTGCGGTAACTCGCGGTGTACGAAGGGCGAACGTCGAGATAATTCGGTGGAATGTACGTCAGGGGGACCTCGCACGCGCGCTATACATTCTGCAATTTGTTATTGACAAGGCAAACCAAGAGGGGGCTGCCGCCATCTCGATCGGCCCATACGCCGATATGTCCGGAAAATGCAACTTACGAATCGCTGCGTCCATGCTCGGATTCGTCCGGCAGCGACATCAGAAGACCATATATGTGAAGGCGGCCGACCCATTCTTCCTCGATCCGTGCAATCTGCATCTCAATTGGCTCTTCAGCATCTGACCGGAGGAGCATTTGGCCGTCCTCAGTGCCCGCCTGACAATTCCGGACACTCTCAAACCTAAAGCCGCTTACGCTTTGCGGGAGCTGTGTCACCGAGCTGGATTCGGTATGCGGCTCGTTGAGGGCGACCGAGCCCATATCCATTACACCTCGGATTCAAGCCGCGCAGCGTCAGACTCGGTGGTGGTGCGCTGCAATCCTTCCCTGTACTGTCCCGAGACCCGCTGTAAAGTCCATGTGCGCGGACCGCTACAGATATGGGAGGACGCACGCGCAACCGACAATTTCGACATCATAGGCGGCAGTTGGCGGCTGCTTACCCTTCAGGACGAGTGGCACGTGCCCGTCCAAGCGCGGGATCGGCGAGGCACATTCGTTGTATCGGCGCTTCCGACGGAACGCGCCGCAGTTGTCGGTGTTCCGCTCGTCGAGTTCCATGCTGAGGTACTCGGCGACACGGTGGCGCGCTGCTGGCCGCGACTCGCTGAAGCTGCGGCACCCCGTTGGCCAAACGGTAAGGGATATGCCCTCGTTCTGAGCCACGATGCCGATCACGTCCACGTAGGCTTCCCGGCCGAAGTCGCTGTCAATCTGGCCAAAGCAGCACTGCGTCGGAGCGCTGAGCACGCGGCACTTGGATGGTGCGGCCTGCAGCACATGTTTCGCCCCCAAACAGACCCATTCTTTCGGTTCGGATGGTGGCGGCACTGGGAGGCGCAGCGTGGCCTACGGAGCGTGTTCTACCTCTTCGTTCGCCCTCGCGGCGTGCCGGCTGATCTGAATGATTGCAAATCAACTGTGGCGGACAGCGCTACGGATTGGGCGTTGTTCCGCCGAATGGCTGAGGATGGCTGGGAATTTGGTTTGCATCCGTCAATTCACGCACGCAAACATCCGTGGGCATTCCAGGCAGCACGCGAATGGCTGGAGCAGCGACTGGGTAGTCGAGTTGTGGGCTTGCGCCATCACTACTTCGCGCTTGATTGGCGTCGACCGTACGAGACTCACCGCATGCAGGCGGAAGCCGGATTTGAATACGACAGTTCTATAGCTTTCCGTGATGCACCGGGCTTTCGCACCGGAACCTGCCTACCACACCAGCCATTTGACCCCGTTCGCAACGAAGTAATCCCGCTCCAGGTGCTGCCCTGCAACCTCATGGACGTGCACGCACTTTGCAAGGATATCACCGGTACGCGCGAGGGCCACTCGCGGGCGGTGGAGAAAGGCAGAGACTTGTGTCGGGTCGTGTGCCAGCACGGAGGAGCTTTGGTGTTTAATTGGCACCAGGAAGTTGCGTTCAACCAACTTATATACGGCGGTTTCGTCGACGTGCTGGAGGAGGTTCTGACGGACTGCCTGCGCGAATCCGCCTGGATTGCAACTGCCGAAGAAGTCTGCACCTATTGGAATCGCAAGTCGCGGGAGCTCGACCAAGACGCATGTTCCGTTTCTATACCGATCTCCGCTTGACGCCAACTATGCCGCCATACGGACTCGCGATGGACGTTCCCCCTCGGCAGGTCCGCTACATGTGCCACTGCGGAGACACCAATTTCGGTTCACTGCGGCCGCGAGTTCGCAAAATGGCGGCGGGCCAGCCACCGCAAGTTATGGCACGTGCGCTGCCCGGGATGAGCAGCGCATCGGCGCGGTGGTGGCCTCGGGGCCCCAGAAGCGGGCGCAAACCACTACCTATGGAGGTCGCCTGAGTGAAGTAAATACCCATCACCGGGTAATAGATATGCCGTGGTGCCTGTCAGCGAATTCGTGCCCTTAAATATGGCTTTCACAATCAAAGTGTCGATCGTCGTTGCCTGCCGGAACGAAGAAGCGTTCATTGGGGATTGCCTCGATTCGATTCTGGCCAACGATTATCCCAAGGATTTGCTGGAGGTTCTGGTGGTCGACGGCGTGAGCGACGACGGCACCAGAGTAATCGTTGAGAGCTATTCTGAGCGCTTCCCGTTCGTTAGGCTCGTGGACAATCCGCGGCGGCTCGCGTCTACCGCTTTCAACCTTGGTATCCAGCATGCGTTCGGTGATGTGGTTATGATCATGGGGGCACACAGCACTTACGCAACGGATTACATCTCTCGCTGCGTACGCGCCTCGACCGAATCGGGTGCAGACAACGTCGGCGGAATCATCCGGGTAATGCCTCGCACGCCTGGCTTGCTGGGTAACGCGCTCGCATTTGCCCTGGGACACCGCTTCGGTGTCGGGAATGCTCACTTTCGCTGCGAAACCAACAGGCGGCGCTGGGCTGACACCGTTTTTGGAGGCTGCTATCGCCGCGAAGTTTTCGAGAAGGTCGGGCTATTCAACGAACAGCTGGTTTTCAACCAGGACATTGAGTTCAATCTGCGGTTGGGCCGGGCGGGAGGGCGAATCCTGCTCGATCCGGAGATTGTCAGCGACTACCAGGCTCGGTCCGATCTGAAGTCGTTTTGGAAACATAACTTCCGCAATGGTTCCTGGGTGGTCTTCTCCTTGCTGTTCTGCGATGGAATCCCGTTTTCGTGGAGGCACTTGATCCCGCTGGGTTTCGTAACCGCTTTGGTCGGCTTCGGCACGCTGAGTTTCATTCTGCCGCATTTCTCGTGGATGTTTCTGGGCATCTCTGTCAGCTACCTGACAGCCAGTCTCATCGTCTCTGGCGCAATTGCTGTTCGCGAACGCGATTTCAGATACTTCGTGGTAATGCCCCTGGCTTTCGCTTCGTTGCATGTAGCTTACGGCCTCGGTTCGCTGACAGCGCTCGTCCGCACGTTGGTTAAGCGGGATCTGCGAGGGCGAGCATATCGCCGGATATTGAATAATACGGTTGACAGGTCGCCTCACTCATTTTTGGTCAAGCAATAGTCCGTTGTTCATCTTTTCCGGGGATGCAGATTGACAATTCCCACTTAAATTCTGGCCCTGCGGCGGGCTGGTCGTCGCCGTGTTAGCGAAAGAGATTTGGGGCCTTTTCAATGCCTTCGGAAATTCGAGTGCCGCTCGGAATGGAAAAATCAACACTAAGAGCAGTTAGCGGGTCCGACGGTGCAAAAGTGATGAGCTCTGTACTGACCGGCAAAGTCGCCATTATCACCGGCGCCGGACGTGGGATCGGCCGCGAAATCGCGGCGACATTCTATGCCCACAGACGTGACCGACCATGATGCTGTCAGCCGCACCGATGCTTTGCTGGTCGCGCTGATGGCCGTGGGAGCGGGAGCCGGCGACGAAGCCGTCACACCTGCGTTTGACAACTTGATTTCATTTGGCTCACCCGTGATCATTTCCTACCCGACCCTGCCATCAACCGAAGTGTCAGCCCCCAATGCCATTTCAGTGCACCGTAGCCGTCAGACCCGTTGGAGGTGCTGGTGCAGCAACAACGAATTCGTACGCCCCGATGTCGCTTGCCGAATTTTGGGGGCGGCTGTTTCCATCAAAATCCTTTGCAGGACATCCGGTGCTGGTTCCGGCGGCGATGGCCGGACTGCCGGCTTGCAGCTGGTAGTTGCCGGTCCCATCTCCCGTGTAGTTAACAAACAGAGGATCGCTGGTCACCGTATTAGTAAGCGTCTGGCCGCTAGCAAGGGCAGTAGAGCCTGCGTTAAATATCAGATTGTTGGCATACATATTGTTTGATCCCCATGTGCCGCCAGCGTTTATAGCCTTAATGCTACCTCCCGATGATCCGCCATTTACTATGATGTTATTGTTAAACACATTATGATCACAGGTATGAGCTGCTGGGACGTTCCAGCACGGCATCGAAATACCCCAACCGCTTACGTTGAAGATAGTGTTGTTTGCAATTGTAGTATTGCTGGGAAAATCTGCTGTCGTAGCACCCTCTCCATTAACTTGGATGCCGATCAGATTCGCGCCTGAGTAGTTTGCATCGCCAACAATGTTGTTAGTTACGGTGATCCCGTCGCCATCGCCAAGATAAATTGCTTCATCTTGGTTGCAAGAAGCCTCGCCAAAGTCATAGATAAGATTTGAATCAATTAGGCTGTTCGCTTGCCCTGTAAGTATGCCGACCGAGCCCACACAGTCCGTCAGCCCAATATGATGTATTTTATTGTGTGTTGCTATCCCATGGCCTCCAGCTGCATTTTGAAACTTAATACCCGTCTGAAATGTTCCCCCATAGCCCAGTATTTCAAAGCCAGTGATTGTTGTGTAAGAACCTTGGGCCGTCACTATATTCCCAGTACCGCTTGCTGGTGATATTACCGCTCCCCACCTGTTCACTGACTGAAACGTGATAGGCGAACCAGCACTTCCACTGTTGTTTATGCTCACATGTTCTGCGTAGGTGCCATTGCAGACATTCACGGTATCCCCAGCAACCGCTGTGGCACCAGCATGGCTGATCGTCAACCAGGCATTCGCGCTATCTGAGCAGCTTGAGGCCAGACCTGTGTGAGAATCACTTCCCGTCTTTGCCACGTAGTAAGTCGCGGCATACATCGTCGTTGCTGCAAGAAGCAGCAAGGCTGTCATCACTAGCTTTAGCCGTATCAGCACCTTTTTCACGACGTCACCTCCTGGGCTTCGTTTGAATACCTCATCTCGGCTCCGCCGTAACCCAGGCATGTACAAAGGAGGGCGGAGATTGCGCTTAACGTAGAGGCCTTCTTTTTTGCAACCGGTTCCAGACATAACCACGCTCGTGATCCTCATAGCCGAGCGGTTGGCTACCGAGTCGATGAGAACTTTAGCGCGTCTGATAACGACTTTCCCGAAATGATGGGCAAGTCCATAACGGCACCATTCCAGCGCGTTCCAAGATCCCGGTTGGTGGTGCGGCGTTACCTTCAAGTTGCGTAAAGCATATTCTGCTCTGCGAAGGCCTGGATGAACAGATGTCGGAAGTACATGGTTGGACCCGACGAAGGCATATGTTTGGCGTGACTCAAGGACAACGACCCCATGCGCCGATGCGCTTACGCTTATGGGCATACGGACAATCACGATGGAACTGGATCAATTTCAACCCACAGAACCGGCTTCCGCGACCTGCCCTTCACACTCGAGACGCTGATCGATGCTATTCAGAAAACGGTTGCGGCCAATGGCTTCGGCGACTGCTACATCCGCCGCTGGTTTATCTGGACGGCGCCATGAATCATGAATATTGACACTATCCCGGTCGATCCCTTTAACCTGTCGTGGAAAACCAAGGAATGGGACTTCCGCACACGCTTAATCCTTATCTGGTGAAACAGTTGAGGAGGGACTCACCGCCCGCGATTCCGAACTTCAGCAGTACATTCTGAGCGGAAATGCTGCCCTCACCCGACTGGACGGCGAGTGGTGCATGGGATTTGCTCTAAGAGGACAACTCGAATGGCCGACGTTGCAGTTCACGGAGCCGTGCAGCCCATCGCGCTGAAGACCGCGACCGGTTGCCTGGCAAATCAGGTTGCCATTGTTACTGGTGCGGGTCGAGGTATCGGACGCGAGATTGCTTGCGCGTTGGGTGAGGCTGGAGCTTCTGTAGTGTTGGCTGCTCGTACCGCCGGACAATTGGAAGAGGTTAGCAGCGCGATCCGCTCACGTAATGGCAAAGCCCTCCCGGTGACCACTGATGTTACTGACAAGGGGGATGTTCAGCGCCTGGTGAAGACTACCGTCCAGGAATTTGGCAAGATCGACATTCTGGTCAACAACGCCGGGGCTAATTACATCTCCAGTCTCATCATGGCCGATGACAAGCGCTGGAGAGGAATTTTTGACGTCAACGTATTCAGTGTTTATCTGTGCACCAAAGCTGTACTCCCGCACATGATCCGGGCCAAGTCGGGACGGATCATCAATATCGCGTCGGTATCGGGCAAGGTTGGCGCTTCCCACAACAGTGCCTACTCGGCGTCCAAGGCGGCGGTGATCGGTTTCACCAAGGCTATCGCACTCGAGGTCGCGGCACTTGGTATCACAGTCAATGCGATCTGTCCGTGGCACGTGGATACAGAGTTGGTGCGTCAGTCCATGGCGGCGCGTGGCACGCTGTTCGGCAAGAACGCCGATGAATACCTTGCCGGGATCGTTGCCCGCAGTCCGCAAAAGCGCCTTATAACGGCAACCGAAGTGGCCGCTTTCACCGTTTTCCTTGCCTCTTTTGCGGCACGAGGAATTACCGGCCAGGCCCTAAACCAGTGTGGGGGAGCGGTTACTGCCTAGCTGCAATCTAGATGTCATCGACACCACTTTCCTCGGCAAGTGAAATCATATCCCGTCTCGTGACCCGGGATGGTTATTGTCTCCGCTACCGCGTCTGGAGCCGGCCGGAACCTCCTGACGGGGTTCTGGTTCTCCTCAATGGAGTGATGAGCCATTCCGCCTGGTTTCGCGAACTGGCTGGGGCAATGGCAGGTTTGAATCTCTGCGTTATCGGAGCCGATCGCCGAGGCTCCGGCCTGAACGAGCAAGATCGGGGCAACGTTCCCTCGCGATCGGCACTGCTGAGAGACCTACGCGCGATCATCGAGCAGCAGCGTGTTCCCAATGTTCCCGTGTACCTTGCCGGTTGGTGTTGGGGGGGAGTTTTAGCAGTTCACGCGGCACTTGAGTTTTCGGAGCTTTTCCGAGGCCTCATCCTGATCGCGCCCGGCCTGTTCCCTTCACAGTTAATCATCCGGGTTATGCAGGAGCAGAAAAAGGTCACAACGAATGCGCTTCTCGATCAGCCGTGTCTGAGAACACCCATCCAAGAAGATATGTTTACAAATGGTCCGCAGCTGAATGACTTTATCCTGAAGGACCAGCTGCGGCTGCTTACGTTCACCCCGCGTTTCTGGCGAATCATGATTGCCATGAGGGCATCTGCCGAAAGGCATTTGCCGCAACTTGCCCAACCAGTCCTGCTCATATTGGCCAGAAGAGATTTGACCGTGGAAAACGAAGAAACACTGAACGCCTTTACACACCTGGCAAAGGCTTCCGTCACGTCGGTCTTTTTCGACTGTCAACACGGACTCCAATTTGAGGCGCCGCAACTGCTGGCGAGCCATATTTATTCCTGGCTCAAGCGGGTCGGACTTGCGAACAGTTCCGGTTCACGCGAGCCAGGCGATCGGATTGGCAGGGAGCCTGGGCCTACGACCGAGGTAGCGCAATGATGCAAGGCTTACCAAAGATTCTCGACCGTCCCGACCTGCAGCAGCAAGGGTGCCTGTTAGAGCGGGTTTTGCTTCCCAACCGCGACTGCGAATACGGGCGCGACCATGGATTCTGCTCTATACGCTCGCCGCAGGATTACCAGAAGGCTGTCCCGATTTGCAGCTATGAAGATCTGCGAAAGTATGTGGAACGTATGCTGCAAGGCGAAACTGGGGTTCTCGTTTCGGCACCGGTTCGGCGATTCTTTCTAACCAGTGGCACCATGGCAGCACCGAAATATGTGCCAGTTACGGATTCGTTCATTCGCGACAAGTGGCGCGCGTTCCAGACGTATTGGAATTCCGCGTTCGAAGCCCACCCAGATGCGCGTCGAGGAGTTGTTGTTACAAACTTTTCTGACTCCTCTTCCGAAGAAAAAACGCCAGCCGGCCTGTTCTGCAGCTCCGAAAGTGCTTTCTGGAGTGCTTGGGCTTCTGGACCACGCGTCTGTGGCGCTTCCCCACTTGCGAATGTTGTTTCCAAAATTAAGGACGTCGAAGCTCGTTACTACGCCATCGCTCGGATCCTCCTCGAGCAGGATGTCTCCACGCTGATGACTTTGAACCCAAGCACGCTACTCGCACTGTTCGGAACCATGGACGAGCACGCCGACAGACTGCTTGATGACATCGAGCGCGGAGGCATCGACGCCGATCTACCGATTGACCCAGAACCCCGGGTCCACGTGCACACACGGTATCGGGGAAATGCGTATCGTGCTCGCCAACTCCGCGAGCTGCTTAGGAGCGGAAAGCCGAGACTGTTGCCCGCGCAAATATGGCCTCACCTCCGATTGGTAATCTCATGGCGAAGCCCAATGGTTGCGCCCTACTTGAAACTGTTGGAACCCTATGTTGGTTCTATTCCTCATCGGGATTACATCAGTATGGCCTCCGAGGGCATTATTGCCATTCCCCTCGAAGATGGTGCCAACGGTGGTGTGCTGGCGACGAGCACCCACTTTTACGAATTTGTTTCCGAAGAGCAGGCGTTTAAGCAAAACCCGGACGTCCTTCTGGCTCATGAACTGCAAGCTGGCAGGAATTACCTGGTTCTGCTCAGCACCTCGGGCGGACTCTATCGCTACAACATTGGTGATGTTCTTCATGTGCGAGGTTTTATCGGAGCTACGCCGGTGGTGGAGTTTCTCTACCGCGCGGGCGCGACATGTTCTCTCACTGGTGAAAAGCTGACCGAAGATCAAGTGGCCGGCGCGATCTCCGCGGCCGCTGCCAAGGTCTGTGTCAAGATGCATTCCTACACCATGTTTCCTGCGGCTACACCTTTTCCCCACTACGTGCTTATCGCTGAGTTTGCAGCGCCGACAAACGAGGGACGGTTGAAGATACTTCTGCACGAGTTGGACCGCCAACTCGGCCATCTCAACATGGAGTACAGTTCGAAGCGCAAGTCTCGCAGGCTCGGTGCACCTGAATTATGGGTCACGCCATCTGGAAGCTATGCCGCTTGGAGGCGCAAACGCATCGCCGATGGCGCCAATGACGCCCAGATCAAGGCTCCCTGCCTTACCCGCGACGCGCGCTTCCATCAGCATTTCGACGTGGTCGCACAGATCGATGCGAATTAGCTCGGTTAGCCTCCACCAGATTCGTATTCCCTTCCGGCAGGCGTTTGCCCATGCACTGCACGCTCGCAAGCTTACCGACGCCGTGATTGTGGGTACAGCTTCGGGTAACGGCACCATCGGCTACGGCGAGATTCTACCAAGGCACTACCTGACGGGTGAAACCCTGGACCGCGCCTTGTCCGAAGACGCTCCCAAATTCGCGCGTCGGTGGCTTGGGAAAACGTTCGAAACCAAGGAAGAGGTTTTCGCTGCTCTTGCCGATGATTTGCAGTTGGCGGGAAGGTCACTGGCCACTTTCGCCGGTTTCGAGCTAGCCCTGCTTGATTTAACCGGTAAGCTCTTTGACTTCGAAGCCGGCGATGTCTTACGGCGTCCAGCCGGACCCGGATTGCCGCCTGGCGTAGTTATCGACTTCAGCATCAGCACCGAGGATTTGACCAAGCACTGTCGCACGCTACGCATCGCCGGCGAGCGTCATGTCAAGGTAAAGGTCGGCTTACCCGACGATTTGCAGCGACTAGAAATCATTTCCCAGGTTCTCCAGAACAACGGTCGCCTGCGAGTCGATGCCAACGGAGCCTGGACCGCCATCGATGCCGTAAGAGCCTTGCTGACAATGCGAAAGTTCAATATCGAGTCGGTGGAGCAACCGGTGCCGGCATCGGACCTGATTGGCATGCGACGAGTTCGCGAATTAACGGGATTACCGGTGGTAGCAGACGAGTCCCTGTGCAGCCTCGAAGATGGCCATAGGCTGCTCGACGCTCAAGCTGCAGATGTGTTCAACATTCGGCTGGGTAAATGTGGTGGTTTTCTGGGTTCGCTTCGCCTCATCGAACTTGCCCAAACAAGTGGTTTGGGTTGTCAGCTGGGAACATTGGTTGGGGAAACCGGAATACTCTCCCAAGCTGCTGAAGTGTTTGGCAGCAGGATGAAATGCTTCGAGTACCTGGAAGGAAAAGGCCAGAATCGCTCCCTGCTGGTCCAGGACATCGTTGAGCCTCCTGCTTCGTCTGTCGATGGGACCCCACCATGCGCAGGGCTGAACATAAATGTCGCGGCAGATCGCCTCAGGCAGTGGGGTGTCTGTTCGCCTATGGTTTTTTGCGCCTGAGTCCGTTTTTCAGCACAATCAAGGAGCTTAGGGTATGAGAATGATCGAACAAGTCTTACAGTACATAATGACCGAGTTCGCGCCCAAATCCGAGATCCTCGCTGACACCAATCTCTTCTGCGAAGGATATCTGGATTCGACGGCGATGTTGGAGGTCATTCTTTGGATCGGAGAGACATTCGACGTCACCATCCAAAACGAGGACCTCAGTCCGGAAAACTTCGGTACTCCCCGCAACATCGTAGACTTTGTTCAACGGCAGTTGCAGACCCCAGAGGAGTTAGAGCATGATGCTGCTTCCCGAATTGCTTAGCAGGTGCGCTGAACGGTTTCCCGACAAGTCGGCGGTGGTATCCCGCAGCGAGCAAATTTCATTCCCCGACCTCGAGCTGCAAAGCGACCGGGTCGCTGCCAGACTCCATCGCCTCGCAATTGGCCCCGGAGACCGTGTCGCCATTCTTCATGACAATTCTGTGGCCGCCATCGTATTTTTTTGGGGCATTTTGAAGAGCGGCGCTCAAACTGTGGACATGCCGACGCTTGCGGGCGCTGAGACTCTGGCCAATATCCTGAGACAGTGTCGTCCCAAGGCGCTCGTCACATCCGACAAAGAATGGAAGAGGGTGATGGCTGAAATACCGGATGCACTTCCCTGCATTGTCTTCAGCAAAAATGACCTGCTGCACGGCTGTAAGCTCGGACACCGCAGTTTTAATCTTCTCCAGGATATATGTGCCGAAGAAACTACAGCTTGCCCGCGACTACGCCTAGACGAATCCCAGGTCGCAATGATTGTGTACACCTCGGGGACAACCGGACAACCAAAGGGAGTGATGTTATCCCACCACAACCTGATTTCTAATCTAGAGGCGTCCAACACCCTGATGGGCCTCACCAGCGAGGACAGCATCCTGGTCGTCGTGCCACTTCATTTCATACATGGCCGAATGCAATTGCTCCTGCATACTTTGATTGGTGGCACCGTCGTTTTATCTTCTGGGTTTCACTTTCCCCAAAACGTCCTTCGCGAAATACTGGAATATCGGGTGACCGGATTCTCTGGTGTTCCCTACCACTTCGTCAACTTGGCGGAACACACCGATTTGGGCCGCACTGCTCTCCCGGATCTGCGGTACGTCTTGATCACCGGGGGAGCGCTGTCCCCTGATGCCTTACGGAAGGTGATCGATGTTCTGCCCGGAGTAGCCGTTCACCTGGCCTACGGTCAGACGGAGGCATCGCCCAGGATTACCTACCTTTCTCCTGCGGAGGTACTTGCCAGGCCGCACTCGATCGGACGGGCCTTGCCTGGCGTGCAGGTTGAGATTTTGGGAAACGGGGGATGCACGGTGCTTCCCGGCAGCCCCGGTGAGATTGTGGTTAGCGGTCCCAATATCATGAGAGGTTATGTCTCTGGCGATGAGGTTACTTGCGGCAAGATCGACGATCAGGGACGGCTGCACACCGGTGACATTGGCACCATCGACGACGAAGGCTACCTCTATATCTCGGGCAGACAATCGGAGATGATCAAGTCTGCAGGAGAGCGGATCTTTCCTCGCGAGATAGAGGCCATCATCGACGCTTATCCCGGCGTGAGCGAGTCCGGCGTTTTGGGTGTGTCCGACCAGTTGCTGGGAGAGAGACTCGTGGCTTGCGTGGTTCCGGTCGCCGATAGTCAGGTCAGTCGAGATGACCTTCGGACCCACTGCCTCAAGTCTCTCCCTTTCGTACGAACACCTCGAGAGTTCAAATTCGTGGATCAGCTTCCGAAGACTGCATCCGGCAAAATCGACCGCGTCAGGTTGGTTTCCTTGTGGGCCGAAGTTGCCAGCCGAAGCACACCACATCAGGACAAGACGCCGCCTACTGAGCATGCTACTCTTGCGCCATGTGCGACCTTCGAAGCTTCATAGCGACCGCCCGGCGGGAAAAACCTAAGGAAGTGGTCGACATTTATCGCGAGGTGAGTCCGCGGTATGAGACGGCCGCCATACTGACAAAGTTCGAACACAGCTACCGCTCACCGCTATTGGTTTTCCATCGGGTTGCCGGATGCAATTTTCCACTTGTAAACAATGTTTGCGGCTCTCTGAGTCGACTTGCTCTCGCACTGAATTGCGCACCCCGCGAGCTCTCTGACTGCTACGCCAGCAGGTGCCAACATCCAATCAAGCCGGAAGCGAGGCGTGACGGAGCAGTCCAGGAAGTGGTCGTTCGGGGCAGGGATCTGGACTTATCTTCTCTTCCGCAGTTGATTTATCACGAGCACGATGCCCCCCGTGCTTACATCACCGCAGCGATTGTCGCTGCCCGTGACCCCGAGTCCAAGACAACGAACCTGAGCTATCACCGTCTGATGGTAACCGGCACGAATACCACAGGCATATTCATGGCCCGGGGGAAGCACCTGGAGACGATCTACCGTAAGTACGAGAGCGCCGGCCAGGCGATGCCAATTGCCGCTTTTATCGGTGTCCATCCTACGTGCTCTCTCGGCGCCGTATACACCGGACCCGCGGAAGTCGAAGAGTACGACATCATTGGAGGCCTGCAAGGAAGCCCGCTGGGAGTGGTGCGTTGCGTCAGCTATCCAGAGTTGATGGTCCCAGCCGATGCCGAAATGGTTCTGGAAGGCGTTGTCTCACCGCACGAGCGGGTCGAGGAAGGTCCCTTCGGTGAGTTCACTGGTTACGCCACGGGAACGACAAGCACACCGGTTTTTCATGTCGAGGCGATTACTCACAGGAACCAGCCAATCTTCCAGGACATCGCCAGCGGCCATATGGAACATCTCATCCTGCCGGTATTGGGGATGGAGCACCATCTGCTTTCAGTTGCTCGTACGGTAGTGCCCGGCTGCCTGAGAGTGAAAATGGAAGTGCCGCTGACTGCCATCTCGGTACTCAAAAAGACCGATGATTCACAGCCCCGCCAGATCATTGAAGCTCTATTAGACGCGGACGTTTATGTTAAGCATGTCATCGTCGTTGATGCCGATGTTGACCCGTCGGACCTGCGCCAAGTCTCCACTGCGGTTGCATTACACGTACAGCCGGATCGCGACGTTTTGATTTACAAAGAACGACTGGGTACGGAATTGGATCCCTCCTGTCCATCGCCCGACGGCTTGACGTCTAAAATGGGAATTGATGCCACAAAGCCAATCTCTCTGTCCCGTCCAATCGTGAGAAACACTGTTCCGCGGATGCTTTTAGATGCGATCGATCTCGCAGAGTTCCTCAAAAAGCCTAATTGAATACTCAGGAACTCGCATTCCGCGAAGTGATGGCCGATAGCCGACCAATTAGCGGCAGGCCCATGAAAACCTCAATATCAAGACACAAATGGGAAACACCAAGGTCGCCGCAATGAAGTCGTTTGAGACAGATGTACTAATCGTCGGCGGCGGAGGGGCAGCTACCGCCTCAGCGATCAGCGCACACGACAACGGTGCAAGGACTACGATGGCAGTCAAAGGCCGTTTTGGGGTGCCGGGCGTCAGGGGAGCCGGGGCAACTTCCAATCCAATCGGTGACTACTGGACGATTCGCACGGTCGGGCCAAACGGCAGTTTCTTCAATCCGCCGAGTCTCGTCTACCAGGACATGATCCAGACTGGACTCGGTATGGCGGATCCCGACCTATGTCGCATCTTTGTTGATGAAGTAGGCGAGGCTATCAAGCGACTCCATCAAATGGGTGTGCGGTTTAAGAGCAAGGTCCTTGCCACGATGGAAGCGAATCCGCAACTCGGTGGGACGAACAGCATTGTTGCCGTTCAAAAGGCTGTGATCGAGGCGACCAACACGAGGGTACTGGAGCGAGCAAACATTGTAGACCTGATCGTCGAAAAGGGAAGGTGCATCGGGGCCGTTGGGATCGACGACGATGGTACCCCACTGCTAATCGAGGCAGGAGCTGTGATTCTGGCGACCGGTGGTGTTGGCCAGCTCTTCCGCTACAGCTTCAATCCCTCCGGTAACACCGGAGATGCATACGCCATGGCATTGCGGGCTGGTGCGGAGCTGTTCAACATGGAATTCATGCAGCAGGGACTCGCTACCACTTATCCGACCCAAGCCATGGTGATGCTCTACCAAATGGACAAGCCTTACCGCCTGCTGAACGTAGACGGTAAGTCCTTTGTGGAAGACTACCTTCCGGAAGACACTAGTTTAGAAGAGGTATCGCAGCTGAAAGCCTTCCACTGGCCCGTCAGTTGCAGGGACAAGGCGATTCATTTGGATCGGGCAATTAAAGGTGAAGTACTCAAGGGTCGAGCTACCAAATATAGCGGAGTGTTTATTGACCTGTCACAGGCGGACCGGGGTTTTGAGCCAGAGCTGTTTGTCAAATTCATGCTATCCAAAGGCATTGACGTGAGGCGTGACTTGGTGCAAGTGCAAGTGCACCATCATACCAGCAACGGCGGAGTCCGCATCGACACCGAGGCCCAAGCCAACATAACCGGTTTGTTTGCAGTCGGCGAGGCGGCAGGATGGCAGGGTGCAGATCGGCTCGGGGGAACTATGTTGGGGGGATCACAAGTATTCGGTTGGCGTGCTGGGGCCAAGGCGGCGAAAGTGGCAGCCGGCAGACCCAACATAAGCCTCGGTCCGGATGCCGCTGGTCCTCTCCTTGCGACAATAAGGCGATTTTCGGAGACGAAGGGCAGGTGGCGCCCGAGTGATCTCAGGCCAGCTCTGCAGCAGACGATGTGGGAGAACCTCCTGGTCGAGAAGAACTGCGAGTCACTTACACGCGCTCGTGATTTTATAGCTACCGAGCGCGATCGCTTGGCCAGCGACGTTTTCATCTCTGAGCCCTTCGACGTTGCACTGGCATTTGAGCATCGCAACTTGTTGGACGTGGCTGAAGTAATCGTAGAGGCAGCCTCGATGCGCACCGAAAGCCGTGGTAGCCATTTCCGGAGTGATTACCCGTGCCGAGATGATAAAAATTGGTTAACTAACATCTTTGCCATGCGAAAAAACAGTCATTTGTCGCTTTCTCGCAAGTGGGTATCCGAAGCAAACGGTTGGGTGGACCAAGCGGGAGACGTGAGAATCAAGCCGTGGGGATAGGGATAGGACCCGTCGCGCAATATACTCCACCGAAGTTCGTCCGCAGAGTGCTCTGCCAAAATATCCGAGTCCAAGTTTCTCAACGGCCGATCAGATAGTTCGCTAGACGCACCCAAATCTCGACACCACCAGTGCTCTGCTTCTTCCCATCATACCTAAATTGCTAGACCGAGCTGCCGGATACTCGGAACGGACTGGTGGTGAACGCACAGGTGACCACGGCCTACGGTTCGGCGGAGTGTGCTTCAACGCGTTGCTGTTGGCGAGAGCGGCTGAGCAGAAGCAGGTGCATCCGGCTATTTTGAAAGAGGTAGTGGCGGATCTCGATCTGGATCGCATCCGGCTCAATACTGGCACGCCTCCAAGCGGCATGCGGGGCGTGCAGACTACTACCGGGCAGTCGTTGGGAAACACAGCCGAGGATCCACCCGCAACTAGCATCGATAAGACTTGCAAGGCCACCGTCTCAGGCGCCAAAGCGGACGCGGACGATGCTTCCACACGGCTAAGTGGCTTTGATGGAGTCGATCCGCTGGAGTTAGAGACAATCGCAGTGGAGATAGTCTCAACGAGCTCTGGAGAAAACGCCGAGCAAGCCGCCGTCTCAGGCGCCAAAGCGGACGCGGACGATGCTTCCACACGGCTAAGTGGCTTTGATGGAGTCGATCCGCTGGAGTTAGGGACAATAGCGGCGGAGATAGTCTCAACAGGCTCTGGAGAAAACGCCGAGCAAGCCGCCGTCTCAGGCGACAAGGCGGAGGCAGACGACGCTGCCACACGGCCGACTGCCTTAGATGAAGTTGATCTGGTTCAGATAGGGACTGTAGCGGCGGGGATAGTCTCAACAAACTCTGGAGAAAGAGCCGAGCAAGCCGTCGTCTCAGGCGCCAAAGCGGAGGCGGACGACGCTTCCACACAGCCAACTGCGTTTGATGAAGTCGATCTCGTTCAGTTAGGGACAATAGCGGCGGAGGCCGGCGAACAAGCGACGCTGCTGCTCGTCGAGCAGACTGTACAAGAGCAAAATGGCGGCTTTGAGTTCTTCGGGAGATATCGGGAGAGCGGAAGCATCGGCCACCAGAGGAACCGACTGTGCAGTTTTTCTGGTGCGGAGCTGATCTCGAGCCTGGCGACCTTCGGCGGAAGTGTACAGGAAGCGTCCGGTCAGCGCAGAGCGGTGCAGACGTCCCGCGCGCACCAGATCGTGGAGGGGATCTTGGACCTCGGCATGGACTGTGTCGGCCAGTTCGTCGGCGAAGTAGCCACGCGGGGACTGATTGACGAGCCCTCGATGGTGGAGACGAGGGTGCCATAGCGTGAAAACCAGACCGCATCGTGGGACCACAAGCCTGCGTCGTCGAAGCGAGCGGTTTCGCGGAGGGCATAGTAGCGGCCGCGATGGGTATAGCTGGACAGGTAATCCACTAGCTTGAGCTTGCGAAAGACGGTGAGGTCGGCGGCGGTACCGCGCGCGCTTTTGAGTTCGGGCAAGGTTGCGATTTTGTGGCGGAACAAGTGCTTGCGGAGGGCTTGGGGATCGAAGGCAAGTGGTCTCATAATGCTATAGTTCCGACTGATTGCGTCTTTCAATCGGAACTATAACACAACTGCCCAAGGTGCGGAGGCGTCGTCATCGCTGCGCCGACGCGTCAAGCTGCCAGAAACGGCGGTGAGTTTTCGGCAGCTTGTGAGCTGGCAGACCGCCATTCAGAGCGATCTGATAAGCGAACTCACTTGGTGTTCGCGTCTTGGAGGCGAAATACAATGAAACTCGTCCTCACAGGTCTCTGGGAGAACGATGACTTGCTTAGCCTCGAGCGTCGCGAACCTGTGTAGTCCCGGAACCAGCCGTATCGTGACCTCTAACTTGCTTATGTGAGTGGAAAAAGTAAGGCTTTCTGGAATTCATGCGAACGTCGCCGTTTTCATATGTCCGGGACAACGTAGGCGGAGCTTGATCTAAAGAATCCAACCTGAGCACGGGAAAGACAAAAGTGATGCTCGTAAATAAGCGCGCTGACGGCGGGGTGTCAGCGTCAACGACAATCCAGGTTCCCTTTCTTGACTTGCAAGCGCAATTTGCGGCCCTTCGCGCCGAAACGCTGTCGAGCGTTGAGCGGGTTCTGGAGAGCCAGCACTTCATCCTAGGTTCTGAAGTCAAAGCCCTGGAAGCAGATGTAGCGCACCTGGTTGAATGCCAGTTCGCGATCGGTTGTGCTTCCGGCTCGGACGCGCTCCTCCTTGCTTTGATGGCCTTGGAGATCGGACATGGAGATGAGGTGATCACCACGCCTTTCACCTTCATCGCTACTGCAGGATCCATAGCCCGCCTCGGAGCTCGCCCGGTATTCGTAGACATAAGTCCCGATGACCTCAACCTGGACCCACAGCAAATAGAAAAAGTTCTTACTCCCCGGACGCGCGCCATTTTGCCAGTGCATCTGTTCGGACGACCAGCAGATATGGACGCAATTCTGGAAATCGCTGAGGCAAGCGATCTGCCGGTAATCGAGGATGCGGCGCAGTCTATCGGAGCATGCTGGAAGGGCAAGGCGGTGGGAAGTTTGGGAAGAATCGGATGTTTCAGTTTCTTCCCTTCAAAGAATCTGGGCGGTGCTGGCGATGGTGGCATGGTTACGACCAATGATCCGGGGCTTGCTGATCGCCTGCGTGTCTTGCGGGTCCATGGGAGCAGAAGCAAATATCAATACGAACTTGTGGGGATTAACAGCCGGCTGGATGAGCTGCAAGCCGCAATTTTGAGAGTCAAACTACCCCACCTCGAGAAATGGGCGGCTCTGCGCGAGCGAAACGCTGACCGCTATCGCTCAATCTTCCATCAGTTGAAACTGGATGGTGTTGTCCGGTTGCCTTATGCCAGACCCGACGGTGAACATGTCTACAACCAGTTCGTAGTTCGCACGCCTCGGCGCAATGAAATTCGCGAATATATGAGACGACAGGGTATAGGGACGGAAGTCTATTATCCTCGACCCTTGCAATTTACAGGACGCATTCGCTTATTTGGGGTACAAGGCCGGAGATTTTCCTGAAGCCGAGCGGGCGAGTAACGAGGTAATGGCTCTGCCAATTTTTGCCGAACTGACAGAAAACCAACAGCAACGTGTCGTATCTGCGATTGCAACTTTTTTCGAGCAATAAACTGATTCATACAGGTGAACAAATTGAGCGTGAACGTAGCAGATGTCGCTGTCTTCGCGTGTGGTTACTAGGGAAAGAACCTGGTACGAACTTTTCATGCGCTCCGAAGATTGCGATGCGTGTGTGACCTGCGGGAAGAGCCTCTTCGGCAGGCTGAGCGTGAGTACGGGGTTGAGACGACGCAGGATGTACAGGCGGTTCTCCGGGGCGAGCGTATCCGTGCCGTCCGTGATTGCTGCCCCCGCGGTTGAACACTTCGACCTGGCGAAAGAGTCTCTTCTAGCCGGCAAAGATGTGTTTGTGGAGCCGCTCGCGCGTAGGGGGAGGATGGTTTTCATGAAGTCAGGGTCAAAGTCTATTTGATAAATTATTTTGACTCTATAAAGGCCTTGGTGGACAGGTCTCGGAAGTACATGGTTTAACTGTGTCAAAAGGCGCAGGACTCAGCTGCTTTGGCGGATCGGCGAGTGATCTTGAAAGCGAGGCGGTGTTGCGGAAGTGGCTCAGATCGGAGCGCGGCGTAGGTCGATGGGGCAAGTGCTCGATCATCTTTTTCGGGACGCTTGGAATTGCGGTGCGCTGGCGGTCCACGGGCAATTGGATCCGATGCACGTGGAGGACCTACGGCAGCGATGCTGCTTCTTCTACTGTGGCGGCTCTTGGCTGTTGGTCCACTCTCGCGATTCCGAACTTCAACAGTACATTCTGAGCGGAAAAGCTGCCCTCACCCGACTGGACGGCGAGTGGTGCATGGGATTCCCTTTAAATGATAACTGAATGGTTGAAGGCGCACTCACGGATGCGTACGGGCGGCGCCACACGAGGCCGCGGCGAGTGGTCTAATCAAGGCTACCGACGTTACGGTTGCGGTCGATGAGCTCTACGCTTAATGGCCAGGTCGCTATCGTGACCGGCGCTGGGCGAGGTATTGGTCGCGAAATCGCCCTTACATTTGCCCGAGCTGGCGCGGAGGTTGTGCTGGCCGTGCGTACTTGCACACAGCTGCACGAACTCGGCGATCTCATCACGTCCGAAGGCGGCGTCGCCATGCCCGTTCGGACCGACGTCAGCGACCATGATTCCGTCGCGAAGCTCGTGGCGAACACAATGGCAAGATTCGGGCGCATCGACATCCTGGTGAACAATGCCGCCGGAGCTAACTACATTTCCAGCCTCGTTCTCTCCGACGACGCACGCTGGAAGAAGATGTTCGACGTGAACGTGTTCGGCGTCTGTCTGTGTACCAAAGCTGTGCTGCGGGCACATGATTCGCGCCAAGTCGGGAAATGCCTATCGCTGCATTTCTTGGGGTCCATCCCACTTGTTCGCTGGGTGCGCTCTACACCAGATCAACGGACACCGAGGAATACGACATCATCGGCGGTCTGCAACAGTCGCCGGTCCAGTTGGTCAACTACAAAGAAGTCTGCGATTCTAGCGTAAGGTATGACTAACCATCCGTTAATGAACGCGACATCTGCGCAGTCGCCACGGAACAATGCACCGCCGCCACGCAGGGCTGATGACCGCGGTGCGCAAAAAGAGGAGTTGCAGCCCATCAGCGGACTTCGACCCAAGTTGCTCTATGAGCGATATGGCATCCTTGAGAACCCGTTCGGGGTGACGCCCAACCCGCGTTACTTGTATCACAGCAAGACGCACGACGAGGCAAGAGCATCTCTCATCATCGGCATTGAATGCGGAGTTGGATTCCAGGCGTTGATCGCTCCACCTGGGATGGGCAAGACGACGGTATTGTTTGATGTCCTGGAGCGGTTCAACAAGGTTGCACGTACAGCGTTTCTGTTTCAGATTCAGGGCGACTCGGGCGCCTTGCTACGTTATTTGATATCGGAACTAGGGGGCGAAGAGCACGATTCAGATCTGGTGTGCATGCAAGATACCATCAATGAATTGCTGATTCGCGAGCGTCGGTCGGGAAGGCAGACTATCGTCATCATCGATGAGGCACAGATCCTCAATACCTCTGTGCTGGAAACAGTACGACTGTTGTCGAATTTCGAAACCCCCACTGAGAAACTGCTCCAGATTATCCTGGCCGGACAACCACAGCTGGCACAAAGGCTGGCGAATCCTGAAATGTCGCAGTTACACCAACGCATCTCCATGCTGACGACTCTCATTCCCTTTGGCCTGGAGGACACGAGAAATTACATCGAACATCGTTTAATAATTGCCGGCTACCAGGGACCGCCGCTGTTCACGTCCGCAGCACTGAGATTAATTTGGGAACGCAGCGGCGGTGTTCCACGCGCGATCAACACGCTTTGCTTCAACGCGTTGCTGTTGGCGAGAGCGGCTGAGCAGAAGCAGGTTGATTCGGTCATTTTGAACGAGGTAGTGGCGGATCTCGATCTGGATCGCATCCGGCTCAATACTGGCACGCCTCCAAGTGGCATGCGGGGCGTGCGGACTACTAACGGGCTGTTGTTGGGAAACACAGCCGAGGATCCACCGGCAACTAGCATCGATAAAACTTGCAAAGCCGCAGTCTCAGACGGCAATGCGGAGGCAGATGACATCGTTGGCCGCGTGCTGCCGGAATCCCATGATCGATTTGACCACGAGCTGGTGGGGTGGTTCGCCCGACACGGAGGCGTCTGGTCTGGAACCGCGGCTGAATTGCGGGCCGCAGTAAAAACCAGAGTTGATGTTAGCAACGATTGGTGGCCCCTGTCTCCGCGTGCGCTTTATGCCCAAATAGAATCCCACAGGCAAATACTCTGGTCTTTGGGCGTGGACGTCTCGTTGCACCACGAATATCCACGGATGGTATCGCTCCGGTCGTGCCAGGACGAAAAACCTGCAAGAAACCCGTCGCGAACGCCCGGAATCAACCGCACCTCTGATCCACGAATAAATCTCCGTCCGCTTGCTGATGATCAGAAAACGAGCCCGCCGATTTTGGCGAGGTAAGTCCAGCGGTAAGCGAAACCTTCGGTCAAGACATCCCTAACGCAGAAACATCGTTGAGGAGATCCGCTCTGAGAGGCTCTGGGGCCGCCTGATCAACAATCAGCTGTGTCAGGGAGCCTGCCGAGCGACCAATCATTCCATCCCATGTCTATACTTTGAGACAAACCTTACAAATCGGGTACATCCTCTCTTCGATTGTGCCGCGATATGGACGCGTCACAAAGAGGACCCAATGCCATAACTGTTTCCACTGGAGCAACTTGCCATATTAGTTGAAAATGGCATTTTCGATACCACTACGCGTCAAATTGTTATGAACCTCGTACCGAGGAGGCATGCCGGGAATATCTGACGCGACTGCGGTGGCCAGACGGTTTCCGCTGTCCTCGCTGCGGATCGGCAAGGGCATGGCCGGTGCGCGAGCTGTGGCAGTGTGCGGGTTGTGGCTTCCAGACTTCGGTGACAGCCGGGACGATCTTCCGGGACACGCGGACCCCATTGCCAGTGTGGTTTCGCGCCATGTCGTGGGTGACGACCCAGAAGAACGGCGCCAGCACGTTGGGACTGCAGCGAGTGCTGGGGCTGAAAAGCTATGAGACGGCCTGGACGTAGCTGCATAAATTGCGCCGCGCGATGGTGAGACCGGGGCACGACTTGCTCACCGGCAGAGTCGAGGTAGACGAAACCCATCTGGGCGGTTTGAGGAAGGCCTGCCTGGTCGGCTCAATTTGTAGATGCTTCGGCCGAAAGAGTTCACGTTCCGTTTTAGTCCGCGGCGCTCAAGAAGTCGCGGCAAGCTCTTTTTTTCGCCTCGCGCAGCAAGCTGTGGCCGTCGATCACGTCCCTTATGATCCGATCGTTCACCCGACCCCCCAAGGGAAGACGAAGGCCAAACCACAATCCATAGGGGCTACCTGAGTCAAGCGGATACCCACCACCTCGAAATCAACGCAAAAACGGTGAGCCAATCTCAACGCACAATCCTACACGGATACTTTTGGAGTGACTCAATCCTACTAAAGTACAAAGAGGTCTGCGGTTTTCCCCACAAGATATGGTGAACCATCCGTTAATGAACGTGACACCCACCCAGTCGTTATGGGAAAGAGCACTGCTGCCACACGGGACTGATGCCCCCGGTCCACAAAAAGCGGAGCTGCAGGCCATCAGCGGACTTCTACCTAAGTTACTCTATGAGCGATACGATATCCTGGAGAACCCGTTCGGCGTGACGCCCAACCCGCGTTACTTGTATCAAAGCAAAACGCACGGTGAGGCAAGATCATCTCTCATCATTGGCACTGAATGCGGGGTTGGCTTCCAGGCGCTGATTGCCCCACCTGGGATGGGCAAAACGACCATACTGTTTGACGTCCTAGAGCGGTTCAATAAGGTTGCACGTACCGCGTTTCTGTTCCAGATTCACGGTGACTCCCGCGACTTCCTACGTTATTTGATATCGGAACTAGGGGGCGAAACGTATGATTCGGATCCGGTGCGCATGCAAGATACCATCAATGAATTGCTGATTCGCGAGCGTCGAGCCGGAAGGCGGACTATCATCATCATCGATGAGGCACAGATCCTCAATACCTCTGTGCTGGAAACAGTACGACTGTTGTCGAATTTCGAAACCCCCACTGAAAAGTTGCTCCAGATTATCCTGGCCGGACAACCACAGCTGGCACAAAGACTGGCGAATCCTGAAATGGCGCAGCTGTACCAACGCATCTCCATGTTGACAACGCTCATCCCCTTTGGTCTGGAGGACACGAGAAATTACATCGAACATCGTTTAACAATCGCCGGTTACAAGGGACCGCCGCTGTTCACATCTGCAGCAGTGAGATTAATTTGGGAACGTAGCGGTGGTGTTCCACGCGAGATCAACACGCTTTGCTTCAACGCGTTGCTGTTGGCGAGAGCGGCTGAGCAGAAGCAGGTTGATTCGGTCATTTTGAACGAGGTAGTGGCGGATCTCGATCTGGATCGCATCCGACTCAATACTGGCACGCCTCCAAGTGGCATGCGGGGCGTGCAGACTGCTAACGGGCTGTCGTTGGGAAACACAGCCGAGGATCCACCGGCAACTAGCATCGATAAAACTTGCAAAACCGCCGTCTCAGGCGCCAGAGCGGAGGCGGACGATGCTTCCACACGGCTAAGTGGCTTTGATGGAGTCGATCTGGTTGAATTAGCGACAATAGCGCCAAAGGGAGGCTCAACGAGCTCTGGAAAAAACGCCGATCAAGCCGCTGTCCCAGGTGCTGGGGCAGAGTCGGACGACATCGTTGGCCGCGTCTTCCTACCCGACAGACCAGCTTTGGCCAGTCATCGCAAAACAGATATGGTGATATTCGCCGGTGCCGGAGTAGCCGGCGCTCCACGTCGTGAGACGGAAGCAACTGGTAGTTCAACGGACGCTCTGCAGGCCATCCTCGAAGCGCGGGCAGCAGTTGAAGCGGCGTGGATGCCGGAGGCAAAACATGATTTGAGTTCGGGAAACGAATCCGAGCTTACTTCTAAGGGTCGTTTCGATTCCTCTATAGGAATCAAACCGGATCTGAAGATCGAAATCAAGTCAAAGCATGAATTGGGCGTCGAATCGACTCCAGAGGTCGAACCGGGTGTCGCGGCGGTAGTCCGGCTGCGCAACATTTTGGCCGAAAAGGACGCCGTTTCCGAAGCGGCTCAACAATCACTCTGGAAAATGGTCACGAAACCCTTCAGGTGGCTGAAGCAACAGGGGGAAGCGCACAGAGCCACCATATACCTTGGAACATCGATGTTGATTTTTCTACTTGTACTCTCGGACTCGGCATGGTTGCCGCGAACATCTCCCGAACCGGATCACACAATTTTTAAAGAACTCTTGTTGAGCCTCGGTCTGGCGGCGCCTCCGGCCGTGCCCGTGCATTACGACAACCCGGATATTGGAGTCTGGGTTGACGTTCGCACTGGGCTTTATTATTGTCCCGGGGCACCACTGTATGGCAAAACACGGGGGGGGAAGCATACGACTCAGAGGCAAGCGCGGCAGGAACACTTCAAAACGGCTGATGGTAAAGTCTGCCAATGATGCTTGGATCTCAGGAGTCCACACATCGGCTTATCCTCCGGAGCGAACTCCGCATTTTGTTTTGGCCAAGGAATTTACCCCTATGCGCCCCGGATTCTGCCATTTCGCATTTATTTAACGTTATTTGCCGCGCTCAGGTGCCCTGGGGCAGGAATCTGCCGCGGGGAGGGGCGTCCGAAAGAAAGTGCCGGGGGATATGACAGTTCGCTTACGCAATCTGTGGATCGAGGAACAGGGCCAAGATATCGTTGAATATGCCGTGATGCTCGCCGTCATACTCGTGATCGTTGTGGGTACCGTTCGGCTGATCGGTTCAAATGCCAATAGCGTCTTTTCCTCCGTGGCGAGTTCGGTCCAGTAAGAAAAGCAAAGCGTAATGTACCTGGATCGGGGTTCGGGCGACAGTCTAATTGCGTGATCCGATCGCCGCGAGCAAGAGGCCACGAAACTCGGGGCAAGCAATTTCATGTTTTGACCCACTGTGTTGGCCTGATCCAAGCAGCTCGCTCCCGCTAACAGGCCCCATTAATTCGTAAGCTCGTCCAATAGACTCCTTGACCCACAACTCTTTGTTTATGCCGTATCGGTGGCACAAGCGAGTCCGCAAAGGACCTTCTGGGCCATCGTCCTGATAGTTCTGCCTGCAATTGCGCTGGGGCTAATTGTAACTTTAGTTGCAACCTGGTTGCCTACGCGGCTCCCGTAACGCTGATAGCCAGCTTCGTTGGAATAAGAGCCGCACACCCTGCGTCAAGTAAGTTGTTGCCGAAGTAGTGCGCATCCGAATCGATCGATCTACGAGATCATCGATTCTGTCGGCTCGATCAAGATCAACAAGAGTCAGCACGGAAAACCGCTCCATCGGGGTGGTTTTTTTGCATTCCGCGCATTCTAACGTGGTCTGGCAGTAAAGATCATTCGCCCGGGAGAAACATAAAGACGGTCCAGGCTCTTACGTAACTCCTCAGGCCCACAGCCAGAGATCTTCGATTAGAGCGCTCGACGATTCACGCCAAGATCTGCCGTTGATGGTGCCTAGCGCGTCCACGAACCCGACAACCGCTCTTTCGGAAGCCACGGAAAAGCGGGGATTCAGAAACCATTTTGTACAAAGCAATAACCACTCACTTTGCGGGCGAAATGTCCTGCATGCCGTTCATTAGCGACCCTGAGTGGCGCACGGCGAAAAATCGAAACTTGGCGCCAACCCGGTAGTGTGCGTCGACCAGCCACTGGCGGACGCAGACTGCGTCCGCTCGATGAGTTTTCGGACAATGTACCTTTGTGCTCTTGTGAGACCCCTCTGACAGGAGTCAACATCGGGATCGCGATGGAAAAGAATAGTGATCGCAAGCGGCCGTCTTATTTCCAGGAACGCAAGTACCGCCGATTTTCGGTCCGCTACCCCGTTCAAGTGATGTTTGATGTCGCAGGTTCCGTTTCTGAGCTTCAGGCCCTCAGCAACAATGTCAGCCTGGGCGGAATTCTGTTGGAGGCTACCACTCCGATTCCCCAGCACTGCGATGTCACTTTTACAATGGCCGTGCCGGAGCATCATATCGTTGGTGCCGTTCAACTCGTCGGGGAAGGCGAAGTGGTGCGGGTGGAATCGCATCAGTCCGGCATAGGTTTTGCGATTGCAGTGAAGTGCAGACGTCCATTGTCGAAGTTGGAAGATTATCTTCCGACATCGGTAAATTGATCAGGAGCTGTCGGACATCCGGGCTCCATGCAGGCGCCTGTGGCATGCACTGCAAAGCGTAGTCAGGTTCCGCTCCGTGTCTTCCCCCGACTGGCTGCGAAATTCTTTGTGGTGGACCTCAAGATTCGACATCATTCCGCAGGACTGGCATCTCCAACCATCTCGCCGTAACCTGCCTCAGTGTGTCACATTTCTCTGTATAGAGGCGCCCGCCTGGCGTGCTTGACCGGATTCGATTCACGATGCAGTGCTTTCATTGTGACCATGTGCAGACACTAACCCGGACGGTGGTGCGATTTTTGCAACCCTAGCTGAGATCGTCATCCATCATTTGGACGAAAACGGGCTAAGTGGGCCGCTACTGCAGATGCTTCCTAAAGTGCTCGTTAGGCTCGCTTCGGGATGACCGTTTCCAGAACCTTCGAACACTCGTGGACTCTCAAGGGCTGGGGATCACAGCTTTCAGCTGGCTTGAGTACGTGCTTTCGACGCCGCTGGAATTGACGGCAGTACTGACGTAGTAATAGGTTGTTCCGCCTTGAACCGAGCCGTCGACGTAGCTCGTGCTGGCATCCAGGGCCGGATTAACCCTTGTGTACGGGCCCCCCGATATGGTGCTGCGGTATACGTTGTATCCCACAACCGTCGAAGAACTGGGGTTCTAATAAAGATCGACACTGTGTGGCGGCGTTGCCGTGCCAGATCCTGTCAGGGTCTCGACCGTCGGTGTATTGGCGGCGTTGCTGGTGAGGGAAATGCTCCCGGATGCGGTACCGCTACTCTGAGGAGTGAAGGTCAGTGTGAACGATGCGCTCTGGCCGGCAGTGATCGTTTTGGGAAAAGATAACCCGCCCAGACGGAACTCTGGGCTGGTGGAAGTCGCCGAAGAGACGGTCACGCTTGATCCTGTGGCGGTAAGAGTGGCGGTCAGGGTTTTGCTCGTGCCCACGGTCACGCTGCCGAAGTTCAAGGCGGTTGCACTGGAGGTCAACTGGCCCGCGGAGATGCCGGTGCCAGACAGAGCGACGGTTAGGTCAGGATTCAAAGCATTCGAAACTATTGCGATTCCTCCGCTCGTGCTCCCCGCCACTTTTGGAGTGAAGAGGACACTGAAAGTGACGCTCTGCCCCTTATTCAGGCTTAAGCGGTGGCCTGTGAAATCGTCACCGTCGAATTACCAGAGTTCGTCAGTGTTTCATGCTGCGTCTGGCTGCTACCCACTTGAACATTGCCAAAGCTGACGCTCGATGGACTGGCCGCAAGACGTTTCCAGTTGGTTCCCTGAAAAGAGGCCGAACTTGCAGGGCTCGCCGCTGATATCAGAAAGAGTGGAATGGTGAACACTAAGAGCCGGGAAATGCCTTGGGGGAATGACATGACTCCAGTTTTGAGCCGTCTTGGGCTGGATCGTAGGTCTAGCTAAGCTAGGGCATTTCGATAATCAGAGGTTTGAAGACTCTTGCGTAATCACAAGTACCCTGATTGCCCCTGAGTGTTCAACCGTGTGTGCTCCAGAATCAGATTGCAACATTTCCGGGGATGCATCACTCCGGTCCGTAGAATACGAATTAGTCGCGAATCGGCATGACAATCGAGATAGTGCACGACGGCTTTGCCTTCATAGCGGTGGTCGTACCATGGGCTTTAGGCGCCATTTTTCCTGGCCGTAGTCGGCCTGCTGTTTCGGCAGGGGCAGGAGTGTGTGCTGCAGAGGCTGAACGAGCGGAGTTGCAAGCCATTGGGAGTCTGCTGGAATCGGACAACAGCAAAACAGGACTTATCTCTTTGAAGGTACTGAATTGCAAGATTCAACTTCGCCGTACTTCAGGTGCTGGACCTCCTGACGACACTGCTTGCGTTTCATTTGGGGGCATTTTGAGATAAATCCACTTGTCCGCATCTGCGCCCAGTACTGGTGGTCTGCAGCGTCGCCCTCCCGGAGAATGAACCCGAAAATTCAGGCATGGTGATCTCCTTTCGCACGAGATTGTCGTCCTCCGGCGGAAACGGGTCAAGAGGGGGCAGTATGTCGCCACAACAAGAAAGGGCGAGCTCTGTAGCTCGCCTTCCCAAGTCACCAGTTGAGTTTCAGGCGGCTTTGCCGGCTAAGATCCGGTGGGTGGTCGAGCTGTTTACGTCGAACGTCCGGATGACGGGTTCGACCTCGAGCAAGTGTTTCAACATTTCATGGATCTTGGGATACTGCTCCTGGCGATAGCGCTCGGCGTCGTCCTTCTTGTTCCAAAAGCTCATGCCCAAGACACGGCTCGATTCGGTATCGGAAACCAAAACGGTCTCGTCCACGAACCCGGTCTGTTTTTTCAGAATGGGCAGGACCTTGTCATTGATGGTCTCGCAGAGTTCGCTTGCCTTTCCTGGTTTGGTGGTGAATTCTACGATTCGTGTATACATGGGAACACTCCTTTCTGTTGGTAAACAAAGTGAAAGGAACCGTCGCAGTGCGCGACGCGTGTCTACTCTAGGGGAGTGTCCAAAACCTACGCCCGTTCCTTTTCAGGGTCAAGTGCCCAAGAATGGTGCAACGACTCCCGGCAACGGCAGACCACTAACAGGTCACGTGGAGGATGGCATTGGTATCCTTCACGTCTTGTTCCAAAACCTTGATGGCCTCGGCGGTTGGCAGAACCAACAACTTGATCTTTAGACGCTCTGCCTCGCGCCGTACTTCCTGCATCACCGGTAATCTGCCGTATGCACCACTGCCGATGACGAGTTGGCGGCATTTACAGGGTATGTTTTCTTCAACGGAAAGGGGCGTGTGCCCAAACTCCTCGCGGAATTGCTTGGATGCTTTTTTCTTGCCTTTGGGATCTCCCCGCGGTCGATCACGACATCATGTTCATACGTGCTGCCATCGATCTGGATGGAGCCAGGAGAAATTGTCAAACTGCATAGGCGCCTCCTTGGAAAATGTGGTCAGGCGCTCTTCTTCGAGGTGATGGCGGAAAACGCGGACCAGCGCTGCTCGACGTTCTTGCTGCGGCAGTGCGGGCACTGCACCTCACCTTCTTCGTATTCCACGAGGGACAGAATCTTGTCGAAGAATTTCTTGCAGGCACGGCAGAAGAATTCGTAGTGGGGCATACAGACCTCCACAGTGCTAAAGGGTGACGGCAGAATTCTAGACCCCTTTGTCGGCAGGTTCAACATGGGGTCAGATCACGAATTCTGCGTGCTTTGGGTCTCGGATTTCTCAGGAGATCTGGGTCGCGGATTCTGCGAGGTTCAGCGGGCTGGAATTGGCGTAAACTGCGCACCAAAGAGGTTCAGGGGACAGTTCGGTGTTCAGCGAAGGGAGGCCTACTGCCATGTCACAACCACCCTATCGTGCTTTGCAGGTAGCGTTGCGCATTTTCTCCGTTCTGCTTGTTGTTGGCGCGCTATTCATGATTTTCGGCAGCCGGGGGTTTGTAGTCCGCGTGTTCATGCACCCTCCCGAGGCCGAGGTTTCGACCTTGCTCCTCTTCCTTCTGAAGGAGATGGGTGGGATAGTGCTCATGGTCAGCGCGATGCTGTTTCGTGCCTCCCGCGATCCGGAGCGCAACGTCGCTGTCGTCGATGGATTGATTGTGGGTCTTGTCATCCTCGCCGTGACACCTTTGCTTTCGCTCTACACCCTGGACATCGGGCGGGTCTATCCTGGCCACCTCATGTGGGGACGATCGGTGGTCAGGCTGGTGTTCGCAGCGTTCTTCTTCTATCTGCGGCCACGGGAGATGCCCTCGAAGCCGGTGGGGAATTTTTGAAGACCGAGCGCGAAGGGCAGGGGGAAGAGACGTGGCCTGGCGTGACACCGTTCGCCTTGGGCCGGGCCTACGCGCGGTTGCGCCCGCCTCGGTAGACATGCCGAAGAACTTGCCGAGCGCCTGGATGGCGGGGATGCGGGTCGTCATGGGCATGGCTGGCTTTAGCGGCGCCGGTGAAGGCGTTGTGGAGGCTCCAGGCATTGCGCGGCGCGACGGCTGGATCGAAGCTGTCGCCGAAATCCGGGTTCTTGGTGCCGCTGCGGTACCGCGTCCACCAACTGGTGTCTACGGTGAGTTGCATGAGATTGGTTAGCCTCCCGATTGCTGCGCACCGGTGGCTTGGCTGCTCGGCAAGGTACGAAACTCGTCAAGATTGACCGTATCCGCGCCCTTTGAAGCCAGATATGCGTTGATGAAAACTTCGTGGGTAAGCTCGTCTTCAGTATTGTCGTGGATATACTGCGCCATGTCGGCATCAAGAACTGCAAGAGCGGAGGTATAGAGAATCAGCGGACAATGGAAAATCGTGGCCCACGCCAGCGACCACAAAACCCGGCTTCCGGGAGGAAAACAATGTCTGATGAGCATGTACTAGCACTCGTGCAAACTGTTCTCCACTATGTGAGCAAGGGGCAAGAGAATCCTTGGCCAGCAGATGTGATGCTTGTGTATCGGCAGAACTTGATGGATGCGCGTCGTAAGTTGGCTGCCACTAAGCAGGACTAGTTGATAAGGCGCTACCAGTGGAACTGATCCGGGGGTCCGATGCGGTTTCCGCCATGCGTTTTGTAGGTAACACCAGTCTCCCGCTGAATCTGCTTTGGGGATATGCCGCAACGAGTCGAGTTCATGTGACCAGTCCCACGAGAAACCAGATCAGGAATGCGAGACTGATCGAGGAGAACGCCAGCCTGAAGAAGGGTCTCGAATTTCTGCTTGGCCGGTACTTTTCGCCTGGCGACTGTAGCTCATGCCCCCTCTCCTGCCCGCTTGTTGAGCAATGAAAGGGCGTCGCGCCCACGTAGTGGTGCT
>WNFD01000128.1_pt1 | contig 76118 bp, 63 predicted proteins | sample 5400491 | NCBI WGS metagenome assembly WNFD01 (sample SAMN13153343, study PRJNA577476) | soil metagenome | isolation source: 120 cm saprolite under Douglas fir tree site 2 hole 2 replicate 2 | place: USA:California | collected 2015-04-18 | reverse complement strand
CTCGATCGTCGCGACCTCGACGCAAGTCGTCATCAATGGCACGCCGAGCACGCAATTCACACTGCCCGACGGCACGCTGATGACGCTGCTCGGGGTCCCGCGGGCCGATTTCAACGGCTCGTTCTTCAAACCGTAACCCAGCGTTCGATGTAAAGACCACAGATTTAAACTATGATCGCGGAAGATCCATAAACTTAGATTCCAGATTTCGCAGAGTGTTCCGATTAAAGAGTGAATCCGTCGAATGAATGTCAACGTTACCTATGATACGAATACGCTGACGACGGCACCGTCTGATTTTTTCATCGCTGTGAACTATGTCGTGTCTTTATTTGACACCACCTTCACCAATAATGCTTCTATCAATATAGAAGTAGGCTACGGCGATTTCCCGTATGACGGCACACAGCTGACTTCTTATCTCGGGGAGAGTCAGCAAAACAATATTGTTTCGGCCAGCTATTCCCAGGTAACGCAAGCGCTCGTCAACGACAGCGCCTCCGGCGCCAGTACATTGCCGTCGAGTTCCCCGATCAGCGGCCGGCTCCAGGTTGGCTCGGCGCAGGAGAAGGCGCTGGGCCTGATCGGTACCAACGGCACCCTCGACGGCTGGGTCGGCATCGCCTCCGACGCCGAACTGCAGCAATTGGACGGCAACTCATGGAGCTTCAGCGCGACCGCGACGCCGGCCGCGAACCAGTATTACCTGGTTGGGGTTATCGACCACGAGTTTACCGAGGTCATGGGGCGGGATTCCTACCTCGACACCCGCGGCGAATATGGGGTCTTGGATCTTTACCGATATGCTGCGCCGGGCGTCCGCAGGACCGGTACCGGCGACCCGGCCTATTTCTCGATCGACAACGGGTCCACAAACCTCGACAGCTTCAACGACCCGCGCGTTGCCGCCGGCGATCTGGGCGACTGGGCATCGAGTGCCGGCCCCGGCGGCTTTTTCCAGTCCGCCGGCGCCGACGCCTTCCTCAACAACACGACACCCGGCCAGATCAACGGCCTGACCTCGACCGACCTCACCGAGATGGCGGCGCTTGGCTGGGACGCGCCGCCCGACAACACGCCGCCGTCCGAGCCGCAGAGCACCTTGCCGGTATCGATCGGCGGCACGGCGACGATCTCGCACGACTTTCTGTGGTCGTACGATCCCGACAACACCGCTGCAGAACTGAGCTATACCGTCGACACGGCCCCGACGCACGGCACGATCCTCGTAAACGGCTCGGCGGCGAGCAGTTTCACCCAAGCCGACATCGACAACGGCATCGTCCAGTATCGCGAGAATGGGGATGCCGCGGTCGGCGACGCCTTCACGTTCACGGTCTCCGATCCGGCCGGCAATCGCATCGGGCCGGAGCCCTACACGATCTCGATCGTGAACTCGACGGCGCCGGTCGTCGATGTCAACGCCAGTCTGTCGGTATCGATCGGCAGCTCGGCGATGATCTGGACGGATTCTCTGTGCATCGTCGCTCTCGGCAACGACCCGGCCGAGCTAACGTACAGCGTCGTCGCGGCCCCGCCGCACGGCACGCTGCTCGTCAACGGCGCGTCGGCAAACTCGTTCACGCAAGCCGACATCGATGACAAGCGCGTTCAGTATCGCGAAAACGGGGATGGCGTGAGCAGCGACGCCTTTGGCTTTCAGGTCACCGATGCGGCGGGGGACGAGACCCCGGTCACCATCTTCAACATTGCCATTTCGGACGGGGTGCAGGGGCCAGGCGCCGAGGCGATGCCGCTATTCAACCTGTCGAACCCCAGCTTCGGCGCTAACGCCACACTGGGCTATTCGGCTAACGGCGACAATGCCGGGGGCGCGTTGCCGGTCAGCGACGGGATGCACACCGCCAGCCTCGCGCTGGTCGGGCAATACGCCGCGGCCGGGTTCGCAACGGCGTCCGACCAAGGCGGCGGTACGATCGTCACCGATACGCCGGCGCAGGGCGGCGGCAGTGACCCGAATTTGCTGACCAACCCGCAGCATTAGGGCCACGGAGCCGGGTCAATGCTGGTGGATAAACAGGATGCCGCTGCCGATCAGCAACAGGCCGGCGAACTGGTGCCAGCCGAACGGCTCGTTCCACAAGAGATGCCCGATGATTGCGACGACGGCATAGCTCCCCGCGACCGAGGGAAACGCCACCGACACCGGGATCTTGTTCAATGCGATGATGTAGAAGAGCGCGGCGAAGACGTAGATCGCAAGGCCGATCAGGGTCAGTGGGTTGAAGATTTGGGCCATGACGGTCGGCGAGCCGAGCGCGGCCGATTTGAGCGCGATCTGCCCGGCGATGCCGAGCATGATCGACCCCGCGAGGCTGACATAATAGATCGCCAACGGCTGGTCCATCACGCCCGCTCGCGTGCCCGCACCGGTGGACGCTCCGTCTGCGGCAGCCGCGGCGCGGCGCGGACAACCGATTTAACCACCGATTGCGGCTTGCGGTTGGCGGTCAGATAGAGCCGGCCGAGATATTCTCCGACAATGCCGAGAATGACGAGCTGCACGCCCGACAAAAGCAGCACCGCCGCCATCAGCGAGGCCCAGCCGGCCGGCGGGGCGAAGAACAGCGCCTCGGTCAGGACGACGATGCTGCCGATCGTTCCGACAAGGCTCAACGCGAAACCGGTCAAGGTGCTGATCCGCAGCGGCATGACCGAGAAATTGACGAACATGCTGAGCCACAGCCGCAACAGCCGGCGCATCGTGTAATTACTGCGGCCGACCGCGCGCGGCAGATGGCGGACAAGCAGGCGGTCGATGTCCTGCGTGACCTGCAGGATGAGCCCGTCGACATAGGGGAACGGCCCGTCGTATCGGGTGATCTCGCGTACGACAAAGGCGCTCATGCAGCGAAAACTCGACAGGTAAAAGCCCCTTGGCTTGTCAATGACGAACCCGGCCACCCAGTTGGTGAACCGGCTGCCGAGGTTGCGCCAGGCGGCATGCTGCTTCTCGTCGTAATGGGTGTAGACGACCTCGCGCCCGCTTTGCTGGGCGAAGGCGAGCAGCCGCTCGACCTCCTCGGGCGGGTTCTGCAGATCGTCATCCATTGTGATGACATGGGCGCCCCTTGCGTGGCGCAGCCCGGCCATAACCGCGTTGTGCTCGCCGTAATTGCGCGAGAGATCGACGAGCGTGATCGGCACGCGCACCCGCGCGATGAGGTCGCGGCAGACGGCAAGGCTCTCGTCGGGGCTGCCGTCATTGACCAGCACGATCTCGTGCCCGCCGTCGATCGTCAGCTCTTGGAGCGCGGTGACGAGCTCGCCGACGCTGGTCGCCCCGTTATAGACCGGGATGACGATCGTCAACGCCAGTTGCGCCGGGGCCGTGTCAGGCATGGCCACCCCCTTCGATCGCTTCCTTGGCGGCAACCGCGATCAGCGAGCCGCCAAATGGAAACCGCACTCCGCGCCGCAACAGCGCTCGCTCAAAGCCGGTCGCGATCCGACATAGCGCCTCGACCGGCGCCGGATAGAGACGCACATCGCTGCTTGCGCGCTTGCCTTGGGGCACCAGCTTGCGGGTCACTACCATGATCGGGAACAGCACGAAATTCCAGTAGCTGGCAAAGAGGAGCCGGAAGCCCGCCGCATGCAGCAGCCGCGCGACACCGCGCCGGGTATAGCGCCGGACATTGTAAACCGCCGCATCATGACCCGACAGCATCCAGCGATAGGCCGGCAGGTTGAGTACCAGCACGCCTCCTTCCCATAGACACCGATGGAATTGCGCCAGTGCCGCCCGCTCATCGACGTCGCGATGGCAGAGCACGTCGGCGCTGAAGATCGCACCGAACGCGGCATCGCCAAACGGCAGCGCGTTGACCGACCCGGCGCAGACCGGGCGCGCGCTTTTCGCCGCCGCACGCGCGCAGGCGGTGTTGTCGGAATCGAGCCCGATAATGGTGCCGTCGGGATAATCGGCGGCGAGGCGGGCAAGCAGCCCACCGGTCCCGCACCCGGCATCGAGCAGCTTCGGGCGCGGGGCGGTCGATCCGGTCATCAGCCGGTACAGCAGCAGCAGGTTCGCATGAGCCGCGGCGAACCACCACATGTGCTCCTCGGTCCGGTCGAGCTTGTCGTATTCGGCGCGGTCCAGGCGACATCTCCGAAGCGCCCTGTCAACGGGCTAAGGCGAGACCAGAACGCGACGCACCGCTCGTCTATTCCGGCCGGCTTTCGCCTCCGTCAAGGATAGGCCGAAACCGGCAAGTGACGCGACGAGGCGCGCGCCAGCGGGCGCTTCGCAACCTGCTGCTCGGCGACGATATCGCGGCGATCGAGGACCAGCGAGAGCAGGGCGCCCATCCGCTCGACGCGATAGATCGCCCGACCCGGCAGCGCGCGATCGCAATTGTCCTTGGTAAAGGCGATGAAGAAATCGGCCCGGTCGCGCCGATGCACGAAGCGGAAATTCGCCGGGAAATAATATGCGGCGGAAACCGGCGGCCCGCACACGGCGACGGTAAACTCGTGATCCTCGAAATCGGCGCCGTACTCGTTCTGCAAATAGGTTTCCAGGCCACGCACCGCCTCGGCATAGGAATTGGCCCAGTAATCGATCTTGAACTTCTGTTGAGCCCCGTCGACCCCACCGATGAACGCGTTGTAATAAACGTATTGATCGGGATGCAGCAGCACCATCGTCGCGACGTGCGCAACCCCATAGAGCCCGAGCGCGGCGTAGATCGCCTGACGATACGGCACCTCGGACAGCCGGCTCGCCACGCGATCCATGGCGAGCGCCGCGGCAACCGCGATCGGCGGCAGCACGAATATGAAGTGGCGCATGCCGTCGAACAGCACCGCCTTGATCGCAATCGCGTACGCCACCGGAAACGCGATCGTCAGGCCCAGCAGAAAAAGCCCGAGCACCGTCTCCCGCTGCCAACCGAAGCCGCGCCGCATCAAGCCGACCGCGGCGAGTAAGCCGAGCATGGGGGCGGCGATCAGCAGCACGAGAACCAGTTCGGGAAGCGCCAGAAGGATATATGTCGGCAGGTATTGCCAGGGCAGATCGCTGGCCGGGACGAACCGGCCGTCGAACAAGGTGTTGAACGGAAACGTCTCATGCGAGAACGAGGAAAGCGCACCCAGCGCATTGCCGATCGGGTCGTGCTGCGCCCACGGCCAAAACGCCAGCATGATCACAAACGCGATTGCGGCGACCGGCAGCAGTACGCGCCACAGGCTCGACCATCCCGCGGTGATCGCGACCGACAGCCGTCGCGCGATCATCGCCTGCCAGCCCGCCGACAGAATCAGCAACAGCCCGAGATAACACACGAACAAGAGCCCGCCGACGCGCACCCCGAGCGCCAGCCCAATCGCCACTCCCAGCTTGATCAAGAGACGCAGCGGGGGGCGCGGCAGGCCCGGCAGGATGCGCACGATGTAATAGGTCGCCCACACGGCGCCGACCGCGAACGGGATGTCCTTTGGGTTGTTGAACATCTGGCCGTAATAATTCGGGGTCAGCAGCAGGAAGATCAGCGCGGTAAAGCCGACGCGCGGCCCGCCCAGCGCCCGTCCCAGCTTCCAACAGCCGGCGAGGCCAAGGATGCCGACAAACCCGTTGAGCAGATGGCGGGTCTCGTAAACCCCGAGCGGCGAGAAGCGGTTGAGCGCCGCCGCCGCCATGTCGAAGGCAGCGCCGTAATTGTAGAGATTGAGCCAGTGCAGCGCGCGCTGGTCGGCAAACAGCGAGAGATAGTAATCGAGCGCTAAAGCACCGTACCAGTTATGGACGTCTTCATCCCAGGTCACCCCGTAATCGGTGAAGGTGAAGACGACGAGGATCGCGGCCGCGACGAGCACGGCGCCGGCGAGCCGGTCCCAGATCCCGTCCGCCGCGAGGAGGCGCGCCGGGTTCGCGACACCAGTCGGCGCGAACCGCGCTCGGCGCAATGTTCCGACCAAATCCATGCTGCGTATTAGGCGGGTTAGCGAGGTGCTGGCAGATATCGCAGAGAGTCGTTTGCGCTGCGCGCGCGCCCCCTGCCAAGCTGGAATGCCCGAGAAAAGAGCAAATGTTCGTTCACAGCCCACTCCCCGTCACAAGCTCTTCAATCACTCGGTCGGCGGCGAAGCATCCGCCGGCCAGTTCGCGCGCCGCACGGCTATGGCGCGGATAATCGGCCGCAATTGCGTCGATCGCCGCGAGCGCCTCCTCATGCGTCGCGTAATCGAACAGGCCGCGCCCGACCGGGCAGAAGCTGGTAAAGCCGGTCCGCATCGTCACGACCGGCCGGCCCGCCGCCAGATAGCATACCGCACGATCGCTGAACCAGCCACTGTTCGGCCTGACGTAGATGTCCTTGGCGACCGTGAACTCGCCGCGCGAGCCGGTGATGAACGCCTGGTAGCTCGCCATGTCGGCCGAGATCGGGCGCGGATCGATGAGGCTCCAGCCCGCGCCTTCGACCTCGCGACGCACCGCATTATCGGGCGGCAGCATCGCCATCTGAAAGCCGGTTTGCGGCCGATGCTTTGGCAGATCGAGGAATTTGAGAAAGTTGACGTGCTTCGACCACAGATAGGCGGCGCCGTCGAACTCGATGTTCTTGCCCTTGTTCTCCCAGGTCGCGATCGTCGTGAAATAGGGCGGCTCACCCTCTCCGCGCGGCCACAGATCGACGTCGATCGGCGGCCGGGTCGCGCGCCACGGAATGCCGCACAGCGGGACCCTGCACCGATCGGTGCCGAGATTGGCGCCATAGGTGAAAAAATGCGTGTGCGCGCCGAGATAGGCACGGGCTCCCCGGTCGGCCTTGGCGTATTTGATCTGCTCGTAGACCGGGTCGGTGTCGATCATGATGCGCACCGGGCAGCGCAGATGTTCTTCGCGCAGCTGGGTTGCGCCGCACAGATTAATCAGCCCGTCGGCCTCGGCGTAGAGGGCGCGCACCCGCTCGCGCGACAGCCCATGATACACATCGTTGATCGCGTCCCAATAGGCCCAGCGCTCGCCAAGGCCGTGCCGCTCCATGACGTCGCGCAAATATCCGACGTTGTAGCCGCAATCCATGACGACGCTGCTGATGCGGGGATCGTATGGATTAGTCCCGTGATCCTCGACATACCAGGCTTCGTAGCCGAGCTTTTCGAGCCCGAGAAGATAATTCACCGCCTGCCAGGCGATGCCGGCCAGCGGCATCTGGCCGACGAAATGGAGGAGAATGATTCTGCCGCGTGTGCGCACAAGCGATCCGGGTCTGAACTGGGGCGTCGGCGCAATAACGTGCCACACCGGGTTAAATTTCGGCGAATTTTCATCGCTTCCCCCGCGTCGCGGCCGCCGGGTGTGTCGGGGCCGCAAATACCCCGGGCTCTTTGCCGGCATGGGCTTGCCCCTGCGGCAAGACGCGTGCTAGGCAAGGCGGCGAACTAGCGGACCCGCGCGGCATATCGGCGGGCCGTTGCGGTGTGTCGCTGCGTGGAAGGATTCGGGGCGTGCCCGCCCCATATGATCCGTACGCGATACGGCGATGAACCCGAGGAGAAGAACCCGACATCATGACCTACGTCGTCACCGAAGCCTGCATCAAGTGCAAGTTAATGGATTGCGTCGAGGTGTGCCCGGTCGATTGCTTCTACGAGGGGGAGAACATGCTCGTCATCCATCCCGACGAATGCATCGATTGCGGGGTATGCGAGCCCGAATGCCCGGTCGAAGCGATCATTCCCGACAGCGAGACGGTGGCCGAGCAATGGCTGGAGCTCAATCGCGAATACGCGGCAGCCTGGCCGAACATTACCCGCAAGAAGCCCCCTCCCGAGGACGCGGACGAATGGAGAGGGGTTGAGGGCAAATTCGAGAAATTCTTCAGCCCCAATCCCGGCGGCAGCTAACCGCACTCTCTCTGTTGCCGATTAGCCCGCCTGCGTTGTCAGGCGGGCATGGCTGATGTGCTGGCTCAGCCCGACACATTGTGATATATTATTACCCAGGCACTAACGACGCTTCCCCCTCGGTTCCGCACTCTTCGTAGAGGTGGTGAACGGTGGCCTTGCGGTCGGCGGCCATGGAACGCGTCGTAACAGCGCCAATCGGGTCGGTTGCGCGAGAGATAAATATGACGGCCGAGAAGGTACCATTCGCCACCGGCGATCTCGTGGTCTACCCCACCCATGGCGTGGGCCTGATCACCGCGATTGAGACGCAGGAAATCGCCGGCTACACGCTGAGCGTCTTCGTCGTCAATTTCGACAAGGATCGCATGACGTTGCGGGTGCCGCTGGGAAAGGCCAAGGTGTCCGGATTGCGCCGGTTGTCGAGCCAAAAGGAGATGGACGCCGCGCTCGGCAAGTTGCGCGGCCGCTCGCGGGCGAAGCGCACGATGTGGAGCCGCCGGGCCCAGGAGTATCAGGCCAAGATCGCGTCGGGGGATCCGGCCTCGATCGCCGAGGTGGTGCGCGACCTGTTCCGCAATACCGGCCAGCCCGAGCAATCCTATAGCGAGCGTCAGATCTATCAGGCCGCGCTCGATCGGTTCGTGCGCGAATACGCTGCGGTCGAGCGGATCGACGAGATGACCGCGACCCAGCGCGTCGAGCAGATGCTGGCAGCCTGAACGGGGCCCCGAGCGAAAAAATCCTCACCGGAGCGCGGCGAGTGCCGGGTCGCGCCGCAGACGAGAAATTCGCCCGATTGCGCACGGGGCGGCGGATCTGGGCGGTGGCTTCCATCCATGGCGAGGCGGAGCGTCTCGGCCGATTGCATGACCGCATCGCCGAGCGGTTCCGCGACGGCGACCGGATCGTCTATCTCGGGAATTATTTGGGCCGCGGTCGCGCGGTCGCGGCGACAATTGACGAGTTGCTGGACTTTCGCCGCCGCGTCCTCGCGCGACCGCACAGCTTTGCCTGCGATGCGGTGTTCCTGCGCGGCGCGCAGGAAGAGATGTGGCAAAAGCTGCTGCAGTTGCAATTTGCGCCCAATCCCGGCGACGTGCTCGCCTGGATGGTGCGCGAGGGTGTCGAAGCGACGGTTGTCGCTTACGGCGGGGAGCTGCAGCACGGCTTCGCGGCAAGCCGCGACGGACCGCGCACGATCACCCGATGGACGAGCGCGTTGCGGGACGCGATGAATGCCGCGCCCGGCCACAGGATCCTGCTCGCCAATTTGCGCCATGCGGTGTTGACCGAGGACGGCCGGCTGCTGTTTGTCCATGCCGGGGTCGACCCATCGCGCCCGCTGGCCGCTCAGGGGGACGCCTTTTGGTGGGGCGGACGCGACATCCTCGATCTTGCCGCGCCGTTCGACGGTTTCGGCCGGGTGATCCGCGGCTTCGACCGGCAAATGCGGGGGCTTGTCGAGGGTGAATTCGCGGTCTCGCTCGACGCCGGCGCCGGCCGCGGCGGCCCGTTGCTCGCCGCCGCCTTCGCTCCCGATGGCGCGGTGCTGGAGCGGCTTGAGGCGTAGTCGACGACATCGGGACCGCGGCCGTCTCGGCCGCATGCGGGCGGGACGCCTGCGGTCCGGGGCTCTTAGATTGCCGTATAGCCGCCGTCGACCAGAAGATCGCTGCCGGTGACAAAGCTCGCACTGTCGCCGGCGAGAAATACCGCGGCATCGGCGATTTCGTCGGGGCGGCCGAGGCGGCCCAGCAGGTGCTTTGGCCCGATCTGCGTGCGCGCCGCGCCGAACGAGCCGTAGCGGTTGAGCGTCCGCTGGGTTTCTACCGCGCCCGGCGACAGCGTGTTGACCCGGATGTTCTGCGCCGCGTGGTCGATCGCCATGACCTTGGCGAGCTGGATAAGCCCGCCCTTTGTCGCGCAATAGGCCGCGCGCCCGGCGCTGCCGACGCGGCCGAGCTGCGAGGCGATAAAGATGATCGATCCGCCGCCGCCGGCGATCATCAAGGGCACCGCCGCGCGGCTCAGCAGAAATGCTCCGGTCAGGTTGATATCGAGCACCCTCTGCCAATCGGCGAGGGAGGTCTCGATGATCGTGCCGCTGGGATCGTGCGGCGCCGCGCCGCTGACCAGGATGTCGAGCCGGCCAAAGGCCTCATGGGCCGCCTCGACAGCAGCGCGCGTCTGGCTTTCGTTGGCGACGTCGCAGGCCTGCGACAGCGAGCGGCCGCCGGCTTCGGTGACCAGGCGAGCGGTTTCCGCCGAGGCCGCGGGGTCGATGTCGATGCAGGCGATCGCCGCGCCTTCTTTGGCAAAGGCAACCGCGATAGCGCGGCAAATGCCGCCGCCGGCGCCGCTGATCAGGGCCGCCTTGTCCGCCAGCTGCATGCGGCGCCTCCGCTCGCTAGATCAGGTCTCAGAGCATCACCGTGCCGCCATCGACCGCGATGGTCTGCCCGGTGACAAACCCGCTATCGTCGGAAACCAGCCACATCACCGTCCCGGTCAAATCCGCGGGCATCAGGTTGCGCTGGATCGTCTGGCCGGCCTTGATCGTATCGAGCGCACGGTCGAGCTTATCCCCGAAAAACTCAGCCGTGCCCTCGGTGATGACCGCGCTCGGCGCCAGCGCGTTGACACGGATGCGGTCGCGGCCGAGCTCGCGCGCCAGCCCCCGGGTGAGGCCGATGACCGCGGCCTTCGATGTCGTGTAATGGAGCCCGTATGGCATGCCGTAGGTCGCCGCGAGTGAGGCGATGTTGACGATGCTGCCGCCGCCGGCTTGGCGCATCGCCGGGACCGCCGCCTTGCAGCAGTTCCAGATCCCTTTGACATTGACCAGCATCGCCGCGTCCCACTCTGCGTCGTCGATCGCATCGAAGCGGCCACCGTGGAGCGCACCGTAAAGCGCCGCGTTGTTGATCAGCGCGTCGACCCGCCCGAAGGCCTGCAATCCCGCCTCAACCATCGCGCGTGCCGAGGCGGGATCGGTAACGTCGAGCCGGATGGCGACGCCCTTGCCGCCTGCCGCGGCGACGAGCTCAAGTGTCGCCGCGCAATCGTTGATGTCGGCGGCGATCACCCGGGCGCCGGCGGCGGCAAGGCTGCGAGCGAATTCCTGGCCGAGCCCGCGGGCCGCTCCGGTGATCGCGACGATCTTGTCCCGCAAATCCATCTCTACCTCCCGAAACCAGCCTTGAGCTGACCCCGTCAGCCCCAGAACCCTGGCGGGGAACGGGACCAGGCGAGAGGCGATCCTATAGGATCTGATCGGTGCGCGGATCGATCAGATGCATGTGATTGAGGTCGGCGACGAGCGGCATTATTTCACCGGCCTTGCCGGCCGCGTTCGGATTGACCCGGCCGCACACCTCGACCCCCTCGACGATGAAATAGACCATCGTCTCCATGCCCATCGGCTCGACGACGTCGAGCTGCACATCGAACCCGGCCCGGCCGGACGGCAATTCGCCGCGCTGTTCGATGATGTCCTCCGGACGCAGGCCGAAGATCAGCTCCTCCCCGGTATGCGGTCGGTAGCGCGCTACGCGGTCCGGCGGAACCGGGAGGCTCAGCTTGTCCGACAGGTTGACCATGAGGCCGCCGTTACTCTCGACGAGTCGACAGGTCATGAAATTCATCGCCGGCGAGCCGATGAACCCGGCGACAAAGCGGGTCTGGGGCCGATGATAGACCTCATGCGGGGTGCCGATCTGCTCGATCCGTCCGGCATTCATCACGACAACCCGGTCGGCCAGCGTCATCGCCTCGATCTGATCGTGGGTGACGTACACCGTGGTGGTCGTAACCTTCTGATGGACCTTCTTGATCTCGGTGCGCATCTGGACGCGCAATTTGGCGTCGAGGTTCGAGAGCGGCTCGTCGAACAGAAAAACCTTGGGATTGCGCACGATGGCGCGGCCCATCGCCACCCGCTGCCGCTGGCCGCCCGAGAGCTGTTTTGGCTGCCGCAGGAGCAGGTCGGTGATGTCTAGGATGCGCGCGGCGTTGTCGACTCGCTCCTTGATCTCGGCCTTAGGGAACTTCCGCAGGCGCAGGCCAAACGACATGTTCTCGAACACCGTCATATGCGGGTAGAGGGCATAGTTCTGGAACACCATCGCGATGTCGCGGTCTTTGGGCGGCACGTCGTTGACCAGCTGATCGCCGATATAGATCTCACCCGAGGTAGCCTCTTCGAGCCCGGCGACCATCCGCAAGGTCGTTGTCTTGCCGCAGCCCGAGGGGCCGACAAGCACGACGAACTCGCGGTCGGCGATATCGAGATCGATCCCCTGCACCGCAGGCGTCTTGTCGAACATCTTCACGATATTACGCAGGGCGACTTGCGCCATAGGTTCTTACCTCTTTGTCGCGCCGGCGCTCGGACCGGCTAATGTGGTATCCGCTCTCTCGCCCGCCGCTAGCCTCGCTGCCCGCGGCGTTTGGTCGATTGTATCCCCGGTTCGGGAAGCGTTGCACCCACTCTACCCCAGCCATGCGAAAATGGCTCAGCCATTTTATCACACCGCCGGGCGAGCCAACGGCTGTCAGCGCTCGGTGAGTTTCATCTCGATCCGGCGGTTGCGACGATAGGCTTCCTCGCCGTTGCCGGGGTCGAGCGGCTGCTTGTCGGCGAAGCCAGCGACGGCAAGCCGGTTGGGCGGTATGCCTTGGGCGATCGCGTAGCGCACGACCGATATCGCCCGCGCCGTCGACAGCTCCCAATTCGAGGGGAATTGGGCGGTATTGATCGGCCGCCGATCGGTGTGGCCGTCGACCTGCAGGACCCAGTTGATGTCCGACGGGATCTTCTGGGAAATCTCAAGGAGCGCGGTGATCACCGGGTTGAGCTGTTCTTTTGCGCTGTCTGCGAGCTCCGCACTGCCTTGCGTGAAGAGGACCTCGGATTGAAAGACGAAGCGGTCGCCGACAATGCGGATGTCGGAGCGATTTCCGATGATCTCGCGCAGCCGGCCAAAGAACTCCGAGCGGTAGCGGGCCAGTTCCTGCACCTTGGAGGCGAGCGCCAGATTGAGCCGGCGCCCGAGATCGGCGAGCTGGGTCTGCTGGTCCTTGACCTTTGCCTCGGCCAGGTCGAGCGCCGCCGCGATCTGGGCAAGCTGCTCGCGCAACGCAGCGACCGAGGCGGTCAGCTGCTCGACCTGCGCGCGGGCGGCGGCGCTCGTCTGCTGTTCGCCGGTGAACGCCTTCTCGGCCTCTTCGGCGCGTGCCGCCAGCGTGCCGCGTTCGCTCTCTTTGGCCTTGAGCTGGGCGGTGAGGCTGGCGGCGCTGGCGCGCAAATCCGTGTTGGCGGTCCGCTCCAGCGCCAGCAGATCGCTCAGCTCGCTGATCTGCTGCTGCAGCTCCTTGAGCGCCTTGTCGCGCCCGGTCAGGGCGTCGGCGAGGAAGAACTGGCCGGCGGTGAACACCAGCAGAATAAAGATGATCACCATCAGGAGCTGCGCCAGGGCATCGACGAAGCCCGGCCAGATGTCGATGCTGGGGCGCCGCGAGCGGCGGTTGGCTAGAGCCATGGCCGCAGCGACTTACCGTCACCCCCGCGATAGCGCGGGAATGACGCAGAGTTTGTTGAAGAGCTCATCGTCATGCGCCGGTCAGCGGCCGCCCTCCTGGGCCACGCCGGCGATCGTGCGGGCAAGCAGCCGGATCTCGCCGCGCAACTCCTGCACGCTCTGCGCCCGGCCCTCGGCGACGTCTTCGGTCAGCCGTGCCAGATAGGCTTCGATGTTGCGCAGATGGGTGCGCAAGACGTCGTCCTGGCCGAGCGAGTTTTCCGCGATCGTCGCCAGCCGGGCGAGCGACGGCTTCAGCTCCATCTGGTTTTCGGCCAGCTGCACCATCAGCGATTGACCCGCCTTCATGTGCTCGCCGACATTGCCGAGCTGCTCGGTGAGCCCGGCGAGCGTGGTGTTTGCGGTGATCCGGCTTTCTTCGCCGCGGGCGAGGATGCGCTCGAGATTTTCGAGACTGTCCGCGGTCTGCTCCAAGAGCGCGTGCAGATAGGCCGGCGTCGAGCCCTCGCTGCCGTCGCCGAAGGGGCCCGAAGACAGCCTCGTGTAGGTCGACAGCCACTCCTCGAGATCGTTGTAGAAGCGGTTTTGTGCCTGCCCGGCCTGCAAGTCGAGAAAGCCGAGAACGAGGCTGCCGGCGAGACCGAACAGCGAGGAGCTGAATGCTGTCGACATGCCGTGCAGGGGCGATTCCAACCCGGCTTTCAGGTCGGCGAAGGCGCGGGCGAGATCGCTCGCCCCGACATTGAGCGCGCCGATGACGCCGCCGACCGAGCGCACCGTTTCGAGCAGCCCGTAAAATGTTCCGAGCAGGCCGAGAAACACCAGGACGCCGATCAGATAGCGCGATGTCTCGCGGGTTTCGTCGAGCCGCGAGGCGATGCCGTCGAGCAGGGTCTGCAGCGAGGTCGCCGACAGGCTGACCCGCCCGCTTTGCCGCCCGCCGAGCATGCGCGCCATCGGCGCCAAGAGCCGCGGCGCCGGCCCGGGGGGCGCAGTCAGATCCCGGTCCGCCAGGCGCTCGCGGAAGCTGTCGATCCAGTCGCTTGCCGGCCGCAATAGCAATACCTGGCGGAAAATATAGATGATGCCGGCAAGCAGAATCCCGAGGATCACGCCGTTGACCGCTGGGTTACCCATGAAGGCGGCGAGGAGCGGCCCGCCAAGCATGACCGCCAGCCCGGTCACCAGCACCAGAAACAGCACCATCCGCACCACGAAGCGGTGCGGGCCGCGCATGCTGCGCCGCTCGGGCTGGGCTGCCGCGGCGTCGCGCTCAGCCATGCCGATCCGGGATCGTTGTTGCGGCACTATCCGCCCGCGGCGGCGCGGCGGCCTGGGCCGTCCGCAGTGCCTCCTTGATCAGCGCCGCGAGCGGCAGATGGAGGTGGCCGTTAGCGGCCAGCACATCCCCGCTCGTCATCATCGTCTGTCCGCCGGCCAAATCGCTGACGAAGCCGCCGGCCTCGCGCACCAGAAGTAGCCCGGCGGCGATATCCCATGGGGACAACTCGAACTCCCAGAAGCCGTCATAACGCCCGGCCGCGACATAGGCCAGGTCGAGCGCCGCCGCGCCGAGCCGACGCACCCCGCTGGTCGCGGCCATGACCCGCGAGAGCGTCGCGACATAGATCGGGTGGTTGCCGTGTCCGCGAAACGGGAGGCCGGTGCCGATCAGCGCCTCGCCAAGCGCGCGCCGGGCCGACACCCTGAGGCGGCGGTCGTTGAGATAGGCGCCGATGCCTTTCTCGGCCCAGAACATCTCGTCCCGGGTCGGCTCGTAGACCAGCCCGGCTATGATCTCGCCATCGCGTTCGAGCGCGATCGAGATCGCGAAATGCGGGATCCCATGCAGGAAATTGGTGGTGCCGTCGAGCGGGTCGACGATCCAGCGGTGATGTGGATCGGTTCCCGCGGTCGCGCCGCCTTCCTCAAGCAAGAGACCGTAGCCGGGACGGGCGCGCAGCAGTTCGGTCTTCAACGTGCGCTCGGCGCGCAAATCGGCGGTCGAGACGAAATCGCTCGGGCCCTTGACCGAGACCTGGAGCTGCTCAACCTCGCCGAAATCGCGGTTGAGGGCGCGCGCCGCCTTGAGCGCGGCGTTGGCCATGACGTTGATAACCGGTGAGCGTACCGCCACGGCTGCGTTATTCCTGGTCAGACGGCAGGCTAAGGATCAGTCTTTCGCCCGCTCGACATAGCTCGCATCGGCGGTGTTGACGACGATGCGGGTGCCGGCTTCGATAAACGGCGGGATCATCACGCGCCTTCCGTTTTCGAGCTTGCCGGGCTTATAGGAGGAGGAGGCGGTCTGGCCGCGCACCACCGGATCGGCCTCGACGACCTGCATCACGACGCTCGGCGGCATCTCTACCGACAAGGGCGTCCCTTCATACAGCATCACCTTGCATATCATGCCGTCGATAAGGAAATCGGCCGGATCGCCGATCAGGTCGCGCGGCACGGACACCTGCTCGAAACTGTCGTTGTCCATAAAGGTCGCCTGGTCGCCCTCCATGTAGAGGAATTGCATCTCCTTTTCGTCGAGGCGCACGCGCTCGACGGTCTCCTGCGTGCGAAACCGCTCGTTGAGCTTTGTCCCGCCGCGCAAATCCCTGAGCTCGACCTGGGCAAAGGAGCCGCCCTTGCCGGGCTGGACCAGCTCGCGTTTCAAAACGATCCACAGCCTGTTCTGGTGTTCCAGGACGTTGCCTGGTTTGAGATCGATGGCGTTAATCTTCATGGCTATTGTCTCGCCGGAGAAAATCGGGGTTTGGCGGGGTTCCTACCAGCTTGCCAACACCGCGAAAAGCGGAATGCACCAGGGGTCCCGTAATAATAGGAGGGTCTGATGACGCCGTCATGGTGGCGGCCCGACCGCCTCGCAATGCGCCGCGCCAACCTCGCGGTGCGCGGTCGCGTGCTCGGTGCGGTGCGCGATTTCTTCGCCGCCGCCGGGTACCTCGAGGTCGACACGCCTTCCTTGCAGGTTAGCCCGGGCCTTGAACCGCATCTGAAGGCCTTTGCGACAACGCTGCATGACCCCCGCGACGCCGCCGCGCGGCCGCGCTATCTCCATACCTCGCCAGAATTCGCGATGAAGAAGCTGGTCGCGGGCGGGATGCGCCGGATCTGGCAGCTGGCTCACGTCTATCGCGACGGCGAACGCAGCGCGACGCACCACCCCGAATTCACGATGCTCGAATGGTACCGCGCCGGGGCTGGCTATCGCGACCTGATGGACGAATGCGAAGCGCTGCTGCGCTGCGTGCAGGCTGCGGCGGGCAGCACGGCGCTGCGCTGGCGCGGCCACAGCGCCGAGGCGCGAAAGCCGTGGCACCGCCTCACCGTCGCCGAAGCGTTCGCGCGCCATGCCGGCATCGACCTCTTGGCGACCACGCCCGAGCCGGCCAGGCCCGATGCGGCGCTGCTCGCCGCGGCGGCGACGCGGATCGGCGTCGCGCCGCATCCCGGGGACGACTGGGAGACGCTGTTTTTTCGCATTTTTCTCGAGCGCGTCGAGCCGCTGCTCGGGATCGCGGCGCCGACCATCCTTTACGACTACCCGTTGGCGCTCGCCGCGCTGTCGCGCCCCAAGCCCGACGACCCGCGCCTTGCCGAGCGCTTCGAGCTCTACGTTTGCGGCCTCGAACTCGCCAATGCGTTCGGCGAACTGACCGACCCTGTCGAGCAGCGCCGCCGCTTCGTCACCGATCAGGCAAAAAAACAGGCGCTCTACGGCGAAACATACCCGATAGACGAGGATTTTCTGGCGGCGCTCGAGCACGGGCTGCCGGAATGCGCCGGCGTCGCGCTCGGCTTCGACCGCCTCGTCATGCTCGCGACCGGGGCCGATCACATCGAGGAGGTGCTGTGGGCCCCGGTGACGTGAGGGATCCCGACAACGATGGCTCGCGCCGACCGGCGGTGATCGGGCTCGTCGTGGTGCTCGTGCTGGTCGTCGCCGGTTATTTCCTGATGACCGCGTTGCGGCAAAACGCCAATCTCGAAGACTGTCTGATGTCCGGCCGCAGGAACTGCGCACCGATCGAGACACCCCCGCCGCAGCGTTAACCGCATGAGATGAGATCGCCCGCGCATGGTCACAGCGCGCGGTCGGCTTCCTCATGGCGCTTGAGGTCGCGCAACACATTGCCGCGATTGTGAAGTGCCTCGGCATAGTCGGGCCTGATCGCCAGCGCGCGGTCAAAGCTGGCGAGCGCGATCTCATGACGCTTTAGCTGATGCAAGGCATTGCCGCGGTTGCTCAGAGCCTCGGCATAGTCGGGCTTGAGCGCCAGCGCATGGTCATAACTGGCGAGCGCTTCTTCATACTCCTGCAGTTCGAACAGGGCGTTGCCGCGATTGTAAAGCGCCTCGGCATAGTCGGGCTTGATCGCCAGCGCATTGTCGTAGCTGGCGAGCGCCTCCGCATGACGCTTGAGTTCGAAGAGGGCGTTGCCGCGATTGTTCAGGGTCTCGGCAGAGCCCGGCTTGATCGCCGATGCGCGGTCATAGCAGGCGAGGGCCTCCACATGCCACTTGAGTTCGAGCAGGGTATTGCCGCGGTTGTTCAGGGCTTCGACATAGTCGGGCGTGATTGCCAGGGCGCGGTCATAGCTGGCAAGCGCCTCCTCATAACGCTTCAGCTGATGCAAGGCGGCGGCGCGGTTGTTGAGGACCTCGGCATCGTCCGGCCTGATCGCCAGTGCATGCTCATAGCTGGCGAGCGCCGCCTCATGGCGCTTTAGCTGATGCAAGGCAGCGCCGCGGTTGTTCAGGGTCTCGGCGTGATCGGGCTTGATCGCCAGCGCACGCTCATAGCTGGCGAGCGCCTCCTCATGGCGCCGTAGTTCGAACAGGGTGTTGCCGCGATTGCTCAGAACCTCGGCATAATCGGGCTTGATCGCCAGTGCGTGGTCATAGCTGGCAAGCGCCTCCTCGTGATGCCCGAGTTCGCGCAAGGCATTGCCCATATTCGAATGCGCCGGCGCATAATTCGAGTTGAGCTTCAAAGCGCGGCCAATAAACAGGATCGCGCCCGCGAAATTCTTTCGTTGGCTCTCAATCACGCCAAGCATATGCAGTGCGTCAAAGTGGTCCGGTTGTTGTTTCAGAATTTTTTGATACAACGCCCCGGCTAGTCCCAGCTGGCCTTGTTGATGAAGTGCCAGAGCATTCTGAAGCCTGTTCGAGATTTCAGCCGATGGCGGCGGCTTGGGCTGATTGGGCTGCTGAAGTAGGGGACGCACCGTGCCCTCGCTCATGTTTCCGCTGTTTACGCGCATCGCCTCACGGCAACAGCTCGGGCAGCGCGCGGATGATGCGGTCGGGACGGATCGGCGAACCCTCCGGCAGCCCGATCCCGTAGCCGTCGTACCAGATTGCATAGATGCCGAGCCGCTGCGGCGCGACGACCTCCCATTCGAGATTGTCGCCGACCATCCAGGCCTCGCCCGCCGCGACGCCGAGCGATTGGAGCGCATGGCGGTAGGCCTGATCCTCGGGCTTGCCGAAGCCGTGCTCGCCCTCGATCTGGATGTGGTCGAAGCGGTGCGCCAAGGCAAAGCGCTCGACCTTGGCGCGTTGCGGCACGGCCGCGCCGTTGGTGACGAGCGCGAGCTTGACGCCGAGTTCCTTCAGGCGGTCGAGCGTCTCATGCGCGCCGGGGAACATGCGCAGCTCGGCGTGCTGGAGTTCGTTGAACCGGTCGGCGATTGCGTCGCACACCTCACGCGGCGGCGGCGGATGGCCGCCCGATGCCGTCAGCTCGGCAAAAGCGTTGCTAACGATGTGGCGCCGGGCCTCGCCGATGCGGTGGCGCCAATCCTTGTGCCGTGCTTCATCGGCCCACAGGTAGCGCGAATAGGCGAGGATCGCGGCGATGACATCGTCAGGCGGGTGGGGGTCGAGGCGCTCGGCGAACGCCGCGACGACGCGCTGCCACTGACCCGCCGTCTGGCCGAAGGCGAGGAGGATCGTGTCGTCGAGATCGAACAGGATGGCGCGGGGAAGCTGGGGCATCACGGACGAGCCAAGGTTGCGATGCGGACAGGATAGGTGAATTGCCGGCGGCGGGCGACCGTCGCTTCATCTCGGTGGGTCGGCGGCAGACGCGTCATCCCGGCGGGCGCGGCATTGTGACGAGGAACACGATCATGTCCCAGGCGTTTCGGATACCCGCGACCAGCAGGAAAGCGAGCGCGCCGGCAAGCAGGTCGAGGCTCACCGCCATCCCGCGCAAGGCGGTCGCCGCAGCGGCCAACAGCAACGCATAGCCGACGACCGGAAAGATCGTATACCAGAACCAGTCGCTGCGATCGGCGCCATCATGCTGGTTGAACCCCAGCATCTCGCGCAACGAGTAGACGAGCCCGGCGAGGCCGACGACCCCGACAACCCCACCGAGCCACAGCCAGTCGAGCGCCGGCACCATCGTCAGGGCGGCGCCGAACAACGTTGCCGACAGATTGGCCACGGTCGAGGTCAGGAACGTGCGGATCCCGATCGCGCGGTCGCGGGTCAGAAACCCGGTGCCGATCGAAACGACCACGAACATCGCCCCGATCAGCGTCGCCGACGCCGTGCCCAGGATCATGAAGTAGTCGTGCCATTCCCCGAGCTGAGGAGGCGCCTGCAACTACGCCGACCAGTGGTAGACGCGCTGGAGAGCCCCGCCCATCAGCATCGCCCGGTCGCTGTCAGACAGGCGATCGGTGACGCGAAACGCCTCGACGCCCTCTTTGTAGGTCAGCAATCCGACCGCTCGGGTCCAATCGGTGCCCCACAGGCAGCGCTCGAAGCCAAACGCATCGAAGATGCGGCCGAGCGGATCCCATATATCCTTATAGGGGAAAGGTTCGTGGGACAGCGTGCAGGCCCCGCTGATTTTCACCGCGATATTCTTGTGAGGCGCCAGGGCCAGCAGGTTCGGCAAAGCGGCGAAGGGCTGTGCCGGCGGCGGCGGCGCGAACGGCTGTTGCAGGCCGACGTGGTCGATGACCAGCTGGGCGTTCGGGTTGCGCGCTGCCAGCTGCGCGGCCTGCTCGAGGCGTCCCCAGCACATCAGGTTGACCGGCAGGGAATGCCGCGCCGCGGCGGCGATCGCCCGGTTGATGCCGGGGTCGGACGGGTCGCTCGAAACCTCGTCGCGCAACATGATCCGGACGCCGACCGCGCCCGGGGTTGCAGCCCAGCCGGCAATCGTATCCGCGACGCCAGGGTCGGTCGTATCGACCGGCTTGATCAGCCGGAAGCGCGCGGGATGCTTCGCGTGAACCTCGATCGCGTAGCTGGCGTCGTAGCGGTACATGCTGAACGGCGAGACCAAGAGTGCGCCGTCGACGCCGACGGCGTCCATCGCGGCCACCATGGCGTCGCCGGTAACCTCCGCCGGGCCGACCAGCGTGCCAGCCCAGGGGCGGCCCGGGTGGTTGCGTTCGTAGGCGTGAACCTGTGAATCGAATGTCGGCATGATCTGACCCCTCCTCAGGCCGGGCGCAGCCGCGCCGTCGCGGCATGGTCGACCGCGCCATCGGCGAGGAGCGCGACCCGGTAGTCGCGCTCGGCGATGTCGCGGCCGATCAGCCCGTCGGCGACATCGGCGGCGACTTGTTCGGGGTCACGCTCGGCGGGGTCGCCAAAGCCGCCGCCGCCCGGCAATTCGAGCCGGGCAAAATCGCCGCCCGGCACGGTCTGCCTTCCCTTCGAGCGGATCGGCTTGCCGGAGACCAGCGTCACCCGGCCGGGCGCCCCCATCCCACCGCCGTCGCGCCCGCGCGCCGGGTTGTTGATGCGCTCGAAATTGCATAACAGCGCGACCGGCGCCCCATCGGCGCCACCCAGCTCGATGATCTGACCGAGGCCGCCGCGGAAGCGGCCGACCCCGCCCGAGCCCTCGCGGAACTCGCGGCGGCGGAACATCACCGGCGCGACCGATTCGGTCGCCTCGACCGGGATCGTGCGCACCCCCGAGGGAAAGGCGGTGACGTCGAGCCCATCCTTGCCCGGCCGTGCGCCGGTCCCGCCGCAATGAAAGATGACCGTGCTGAACGGCGGCCTCTCGCCATCATTTGAACCGGCGCCGAGCTCGTCCTCGACATCGGCGCCGCCATAGATCTGCGGGTTCCATAAGGAGGAGGCGCCCTCGGCCGGAACCCCGCCCGCCATGACCTGGTGCAGGCAGCCGAAGACGACATCGGGCAGCATGTGCCCGACCGTGTGCCGCGCCGCGACGGCGCGCGGGCGCTTGACATTGAGGAGGCAGCCATCGGGCGCGCTCGCGGTGATCGGCGCGAGCGAGCCGGCGTTGTTCGGCACCTCCGGCGCGACCAGGCATTTGACGCCGAACGCGGTATAGGCCAGCGTGTAGTTCATCACGACATTGATGCCGAAGGCGCTGGCCGGCGAGGTGCCGGCATAGTCGAGATGGATGTTGTCGGGGCTGATCGTCATCTCGGCAGCCAGCGTCAACGGCCGGTCATAGCCGTCCATCGTCACGCTGTTCTTGTATTTGCCCGGCGTGAGCCTGCCGATCGCCTCGATCGTCGCCTGGCGCGAGGTTTCGATGATGTGCTCGCCGAGCCGGTCGAGGTTGGCGATGCCGAACTCGTCCATCATGTCGACCAGGCGGTTGCTGCCTGCATCGTTGCACGCGGCGAGCGCGTAGACATCGCCTTCGACCTGCAGCGGCTCGCGGACATTGGCGCGGATGATGCGCATCAGGTCTTCGTTCATCCGGCCTTCGCGGGCCAGCGCCATCAAGGGGATCGCGAGCCCCTCCTCGAAAACCTGGCGACCGTCCGGCCCCATGCCGAGCCCGCCGATATCGACGACATGGACCGTGCTGGCGAAAAGACCGACCGGCTCTCCGCGCAGAAAGGTCGGGCTGACGACCGTCAGATCATGCAGATGGCCACAGGTAAGCCACGGGTCATTGGTGATGTAGTGGTCGCCCTCAGCCATCGTGTCGAGCGGGAAGGCGGCGAGGAAATGCTTGACCGCGGCGGCCATCGAATTGACATGGCCCGGGGTCCCGGTCACCGCCTGGGCCAGCATGGCGCCGCTGCGGTCGAAGACCCCGGCCGAGAGGTCGCCCGCCTCGCGCACCGGCGTCGAAAACGCGGTGCGCACCAGCGTCTGCGCCTGCTCCTCGACGACGGCGATGAGCCGCGACCACATGATCTGCATGTGGATCTGCGACAGCGCGGTGTTGGGTCGGGAGAGCATGGGCTGTGTCCCTCGAAGCCGGGCTGCGATGGATATCGCTCCGGCATCTTAGTTTTGCCAGGCCGGGCAAGGCAATGCGCCAACATGCCGGCTCGGGACCGCGGCCGTCCCGGCCGCCTGCGGGCCGGAGGCCCGCGGTCCAAAACGCTTCCGCGTCGTCGTGGGGCCGGTTACCATTCCGACGAGACGAAAAGGCCCATGCGGCCAGGACTGCAGCGGGAAGAACGGGATGCTGAGATGGCTGGGACTGGGCCTCCTTTTCGGTGTGGGGCTTTGCAGCGCCGCCTGGGCGCAGGGCTCGGCCAGGTTCGATGGCCAATACACGGGTGAGCTGACGCTCACCCAAGTCATCGACGGCGACTGCACCCAGCCCCCGCTGGGGTCGCTTTACCCGTTGACAATTTCCGGGGGCGAAGTTCGGTTTGTCTATCTTCCGCGATTCAATACGACATTACGCGGGAAGGTTAGCGACAATGGAAGTTTCAAAGCCTCCGCGCGCTTGCGCAGGGGATTGATACAGATGACGGGGCGTATCCAAGGAAATAATCTTACCGCCGATATCGCATCCCCAAGTTGCAATTACACCTTCCAGACGAAGAACTAGAGCATCATCGCTTTTGATTACACCGTCACCCCCGCGCAAGCGGGGGTCCAGGGGCAGCGGCACGACGGTTGCTCTGGATTCCCGCTTGCGCGAGATTTGACGGCGTTCAATCTGCGGCGCTACCCCGGCTGATACTGGATGCGCGAGCCGTCGCTGCCGCGCAGCTCGACCTTGAGCAACTGGTGTTGCTGGTCGTACCAGACGTCCTGGGGGAAGCTGGTCCTGATCGAATAATGGTGTCCGGTCGTCGCGCGCCCTTGCAGAACCAGCGCCTCCTCGCCGTGATCGACCACCGAAACCGGCGTCAGCTGGCCATCCTGCGGGTTGATCGCGATCGTCGACCGGAGCAGCGAGGCGTTCCACAAACTGACCGGGATCACGGCCGGATCGACCGCGGCCACCTTGCCGTCGACGTCGACCGAGAGGATTTCGCCGCTTCTCGTCGCGCTGACCTTGTGGACCGTGCCGTTATCGTCGGTGTGGGAGCTCATCGCCGCCAACCTGCCATCAACCCAACGCTCGGTTTCGTTCTGGTCGTAGCGATAGACCGTGATGAAGGCGATCTTGACCTGAATATGGGTGACGATATCCGCCACCGTCTCACCCCCATCGCGGCTGATGCGCATCGTGGTCGTGCCGATCGGCTCGCCATTGCGCATCACGGCAAAGTTCAGAATCGTGGCGGCCGGCTCGGTCACTGCCTCCGCCGAAAACGCCATCGCCGGGGCGACAATGAGGGCTCCCAAACCCGAGAACAGCGCTCGCATCCAGATCTCCGTATGCAACGGTCGATCCAAGGCCGATGAATGGGGCATTTTCGTGTTCGAGCGATAACCCCAAACAGAGCCTCGGCAATCATGGAATGCCGCCAAGCAATGGTGGACTCGTCGGTGCACAGATTCCCGCTCTCCGTCCTTCGGGAGGGAGTGGGAGTAAGGGCTCTAATTGTGCCCACCAGCTCCGCGCCGGGGAACCTAATGGTTTTGTTCGGGTTTTATTGCTCACGTAAACTCGATGATCGCGCCGACGACGCCCGCGTCGCGGTTAACAGGCAGACCATGCTGAGATCCCCGATCGTCCGCCTCGTCGATTTTTGCGCGCGCTTTCCCTGGCCGGTCATCATCCTTGCGCTTGCCTTGACAGCCTCTTCGGCGGACTACGCGGCGCGGCATTTCGCGATCAAAACCGACGTCAACGATTTGTTCCCGCCCACTTTGCCGTGGACCGAGCGCGCCTCCGCCTTCATGAAGGCGTTTCCGCAGCGCGACATCCTCGTCGTCGTCGACGCGCCGACTCCGGAATTCGCCGACGCCGCTGCCGCCAAGCTGGCCGCTGTTCTAGCTGGCGATCACGAGCATTTCCGGACCGTCGAACAAGCCCAAGGCGGCCAGTTCTTCGCGCAGAACGGGCTGATGTTCAGGCCGACCGAAGAGGTCGCGCAGGTCGCCGGCGGCATGCAAAAGGCGGCGCCGCTGATCGGCACGCTGAGCGCCGATCCGAGCATCAGGGGTGCGCTCGGAGCGCTGAGTTATGGCGTAATCGGTGTCGCCGACGGGATGTACCCGCGCGACGCACTGGCGCGACCGATGAGCATGGCCGCCGACACGATCGAGAACGCGCTGAGCGGGCGGCCGGCACATTTTTCCTGGCGCGCGCTGGCCGACGGGAAATCGCCCGACCCGAGCGAGCTCCGCCGCTTTATCGCGATCGCCCCGCTCCTCGATTTCAAGGCGCTCGAACCCGGCGCCGCCGCCGTCGATGCGATCGACCGGGCCGCGCGCCGTCTCGACCTAGCCGGCGAATATCAGGCGCGAGTGCGCCAGACCGGTCTCGTCCCGATCGACGATGATCAGTTCGCTACGCTCACCGACCATGTGGTGGTTAACTTGACCGTGGCAATCGCCGCGGTCGTCATCATCCTGTGGCTGGCGCTGCATTCGTGGCGGATCATCCTCGCCGCCCTGATCAGCGTCTTTTGCGGCTTGGCGATGACCGCCGCTCTCGGCCTCTATCTGGTCGGCGCGCTGAACCTGATCTCGGTCGCGTTCTTTGTGTTGTTTGTCGGGCTTGGCGTCGATTTCGGCATCCAGTTCTCGGTGCGCTACCGCGCCGAACGGCATGAGACCGGCGAGTTGCGCCCGGCCCTCGTCAGCGCGGCGAGGAAAGCCGGGGGTCCGCTGGCGCTGGCGGCGGTGGCGACCGCGCTCGGGTTCTGCGCGTTCGTGCCGACGGCGTACCGGGGTCTGGCCGAGCTCGGCGCGATTGCCGGTCCCGGCATGATCATCGCGTTCCTGACCAGCATCACCCTGCTGCCGGCGCTACTCGCGGTCTTCAAGCCGCCCGGCGAGCCGCACCCGATGGGGTTTGCCGCACTCGCGCCGGTGGACCGGTTTCTCCAGCGCTACCGGATCGGGGTCGTCGCCCTCACCCTTATCGCGGTGGTTGCTGCCGTGCCGCAGTTGCGGTTCCTGCGGTTCGATTTCGATCCGATCCATATGAGCAATCCGCGAGCCGAGTCGGTGAAGACCTTCCTCGAGCTGCGGCGCGAGCCACAGACCGGCGCCAATGCGATCGAGATCATCTCTCCCGACGCAAGCGCGGCAGACGCGATGGCACAGCGCGTCGCGGCGCTGCCGCAAGTGTCGCGGGCAACGACGCTCAGCGCCTTCGTGCCGACCGACCAGGACAAGAAGCTCGCGGTTATCCGGCAACTGGCGGCGGCGCTCGGCCGCGAGCTCAACCCCGCGCAAACCAAGCCGCCGCCGACCGACCAGCAAGACGTCGCGGCGTTGCTGTCGACCGGCATCAGCCTGACGCAATTCGCCGCGGCGAACACGGGACCCGGCGCCGACGGAGCAAATCGCCTCGCCGGGCTGCTGCTGCGGTTGGCGACAGCCGACCCGGCGGCGCGTCAGCGGGTTGCCGCGGCGGTGGTCGGGCCGCTGCAGATGTCGCTCTTCGGGCTGCAGGAAATGCTCAAGGCCCAGCCGGTGACCATCGCCACCCTGCCGGCCGATCTCAAGGGCGATTGGCTGGCAGCGGACGGGCGGGCGCGGGTTCAGGTGCTGCCAAAGGGCGACCCGGACGACACTGCGGTGCTGCGCGATTTCGTCAAGGCTGTGACCGCGGCCGCGCCCGAGGCGACCGGCCCGGCGGTGCTGCTCTACGAAGCCGCCAACACCACCGTGCGGGCCTTCATCCAAGCCGGCATCTTCGCGCTGGCGGCGATCGCGCTCTTACTGTGGGTCACCCTGCGCCGCGTCAGCGACGTGCTGCTGACATTGGTGCCGCTCTTGGTCGCGGCCGTCGTGACCCTCGAACTTTGCGTCGCGTTCGACCTGCCGCTCAACTTCGCCAACATCATCGCGCTGCCGCTGCTGCTCGGCGTCGGCGTCGCGTTCAAAATCTACTACATCATGGCGTGGCGGCGCGGCCGCACCGCGCTCGTTCAATCGACGCTCACCCGCGCCGTCATTTTCAGCGCGATGACGACCGGCACCGCCTTTGGTAGCCTGTGGCTGTCGAGTCATCCCGGCACCTCCAGCATGGGCGAGTTGATGGGTGTGGCGCTGTTGTGCACGATGGCAGCGGCGGTGTTTTTCCAACCCGCCCTGATGGGTCCGCCGCGCGAAGCGGCGACCGAAGAGCCGACGCCGGAACCGGTTGCGGCGGCGGCCGAGCCCGCGGCGAAAGTCCGCGAGCCGGCCGGCTGGGTCGTCGGGCGGCGCGAGCCCGGCCGCCCGGCCCCTGATCGGACCTCACCCGCCGAGGCCGAGGAGCAACGCGAAAAAGAGCCGGCGCGCCATGAGTGACCGGCTGGGTCGAGACGCTGCACCGGCGAGCCTCGCGATCGATAATCTGCGGGCCGTCGTCATCCTGCTCGTGGTCGCTTTTCATTCGGTGCTGGCCTATCTCGCCTCGCTGCCGCCCCATCCGTTCCCGTTCGACAGCCCGCCGTTTTTATGGCGCAGCTTTCCGATCGTCGACAGCGAGCGGTGGCTTGGCTTCGACCTGTTCTGCGCCTGGCTCGACGTTTTTTTGATGTCGTTCTTTTTTCTGCTGTCGGGCCTGTTCACTTGGCCGAGCCTGACGCGCAAAGGGGCGCGCGGCTTTCTTGTCGACCGCGTCCGGCGGCTGGCCGTGCCGTTTGCCGTCGTCGTGTTGCTGCTGATGCCGCTGGCGCATTACCCGGCCTTTATGCAGACCGCGGCGGAGCCCGGCATCGCCGATTTCTGCTGGCATTGGCTCGCACTCCCGCTTTGGCCGAGCGGGCCGGTGTGGTTCCTGTGGCTGCTGTTCGTCGGGGATGTCGCAGCGGCCGGGCTCTTCCAGCTGATGACCGGGCACCGCGATGCGGTCGTCCGGCGTTCCCTCCATGCGCGCGAGCATCCGGCGAAATTCCTCGCCGGGTTCGTGCTTGCCGGTCTCTTGGCCTATATCCCGCTGGCGCTCGCCTTTGGCCCCTCAGCCTGGGTTCAGGGCGGGCCATTCTCGCTCCAGCTCAGCCGGCCATTGCATTACGCGCTCTATTTCTTCGCCGGCGTCGCGATCGGCGCGTGCGGGATCGAACGCGGCTTGATCGCAGCGGACGGGCCACTGGCGCGGCGGTGGCCGAGGTGGCTCGTGGCCGCTCTGTTGCTGTTTCCGCTGTGGCTCGGGCTCACCGCGGCGACGATGGACCGGCCGGGCTCGGTCTCGCTCGGGCTGGAAATCCTCGACGATCTGAGCTTCGCGCTGGCGTGCTTCACCAGCTGTTTTTTTGTGCTGGCTCTCGCCATGCGGTTTGCCCGGGCGCGCGGGTCGTTGCTCGACAGCCTCTGCGGCAATGCCTATGGCATGTATCTCGTCCACTACGGGTTTGTCGTGTGGCTGCAATTCGCGCTGCTCGGCATCTTGTTGCCGGCGATCCTCAAGGCCACGATCGTTTTTGCCGGAGCCTTGACGTTGAGCTGGAGCGCGAGCGCCGCGCTGCGTCGGGTCCGGCCGATCGCCGAGATCCTCGGCGGCGCTCGCCATCCGCCGCCCGCCCGGTCGCCGCCCGCCGCCGTGCCGAGCCGCTCCGAAGGCCTCGCTGACTAGCCCGCGCCGGCGGTTCGCTGCCGGATGAAAGCGCCAATCCGGGCGATCGCGCGCAGCGCCTCCGGTATCATCGGCGCAAAGACGTGCCAGACATGCGGCATGCGCGGCCATATTTCGAGCGCCACCTCGCATCCCGCCACGCGCATCCGCTCGGCCATCCGCACCGCATCGTCACGCAGAATCTCGTCGCTGCCGACCTGAATGAGGCTCGGCGGCAGACCGGCGGGATCGCCATACAGCGGCGAGGCGTAAGGGTTGCGCGGATCGGCGCCGGCGAGATAGCCGGAGACCACATAAGGTAAGGTCGCGGCGTTCTGCATCGGGTCGGCGGCGGCGTTCCGACGGAGCGACGCGCCGGTCAGCGCGAGATCGGTCCAGGGCGACAGCGCGACGATCGCCGCGGGGAGTGGGGTGGCCGCGTCGCGCAGCCGCAAGCTCAGCGCCAGCGCCAGCCCGCCGCCCGCCGAATCGCCGATGATGGCGGTTCGGCGCGGGTCGGCGCCTTCATCGAGGAGCCCGTGCCAGGCGGCCGCCGCATCGTCGAGCGCGGCTGGGAATGGGTGCTCGGGGGCGAGCCGGTAGTCGACGGCTGCGACCCGCGCGCGCGCCGCCGCTGCGAACCGCCAGATGACGTGACGGTAGAGCTCCGGCGATCCGATGACATAGCCGCCGCCGTGGAGGAAGAGGATGTGGCGATCGGGGTTTGCGTCCGGTGTCGCGACGCGCAGTGCCGCTATTCCGCCCAGCTCGCCGCGCAGCACCTCGGTGCCGGCCGGCGGCATCGGCGCCCGGCGCGCGAAACGCGCGGTGCGCTCGCGGAGCCGGGCGATCGTAACGCGCGGGCTGTTGCCCGGCTTTACGAGCAGGCGCAAGCCCAGCCGCAAAAGTTCGGCGCGCACACTCATCGCCGCATCCCGATAGCCGCCACCCTCGTCGCTAACGGAATCGCGACCTGATCGGCCCAATCAGCAGCGGATCACCTCGACGTGACCAGCATCAGCGTAATCGATGATCCTTCGATCTCGCGTGACGATTGGCAGGCCAAAGTAACGCGCGGTCGCGATGATCAATCGGTCACCCGGGTCGCCATGCAACTCTCCCGGCAGAAACGAGGCATCGATCGCGATCTGAGACGTCAGGTGCGCTTCCCAAATTCCCGGACCTGCCAACACCTTTGCGAACCACGTCTTGGGGTCAGGCAAAAACCGCAAAGCCACGCTACGCCGCGCCCGTGGCTTGCTTAAGAGACCAATTTCCCAACCGGAGATTGGCGAGATAAATACCCCTTCTGTGTGGCCTGCGTGGTCGATTGCCTCGGTTGCTGTTTTAGTGAGCGGATCGCCGTTGGCGAGCCAGATCATGGCGCAGGTGTCCAGCAACAACGCGCGCGGCAGCGCGGCATCGCTCATCGATGAACTGCTCCGTCCTCCGCGGCAAAGACTTCGTCAGTGACAGGCGCTGTCAGATCGGCCTCAGGTGGGATGACCACGGATCCGCGCAAGAACCCATGAAGCCCCCCAACCGCGGCGGGTCGACCAGCTTTATCAGCCCTTATGAATCTGATCCGTGGATCGCGCTCGCGCTCTTGGCGCAAGGCTTCTTTCGCGCCTTCCTCGATCAACGGGATCTCCTCCGATGTAGCCAAGCCCGGGTGGAGCAACTTCACGCCGCCGGTGTCGTCATACTCGAAAGCGGAATGGACGACCGAGTGAAAGACTGTGCGGTCACGTGGGTTAACTGTGTATGGGACCATTCCGCCAATCGTGCTCAGACGCTCCACTAATACCGACCGCAACTCGGTCACGACTCCCGCCGGGATCGGAAATTCACCGGTGAGCCAGCGCCGCATCGTTCGATCGGAAACATGAAGGTCATTGGCAAGCGAGGTCTGCCACCGCTCACCATAGAGGGCGCGGCCTGCGGTCGCGAGCTCGTCAGGAGTCATGCTGGGTTTTCGCTGCACCGCATGCGGGCCTCCTGCCCGGTTTGGCCGGACCGGAGTGCCCGCACCATGACCTAAATTTAGGTCACGCACCGATGACTTCAAGCGGCCGCGAAGGGGTGGTGCTATGCCGGCGTCGGCAGCCTCCATGACGCACGCGCCAGCAGCTTCCAGGCGGCATCCTGTTTCTGCCAGACCTGGATGACGCCGATTTTGGTGTTGGTGACTTTGCCTTCGAGCTCGCTTTCCGAGACCCAAAGGTGTCGCACGACGCCGGTATTTCCGACGATCTGGGCTGTGAGTTCTGGCCATTCGAGCGACTTGACGGTGGCCTTTCGCGTCATCACCCCGTCAATGAATTCGGCCTTGTTCTGAAGCCGAGCGTCGGAATGGCTGTAGCTCAGCTGCTCCGCTGCGAGCGACGCCATCTTCGCTTGGTCCTGTTTAAGCACGGCCGTCCGCAACTCATCGACGGCCTTTTTCACCGCCCCTTCATCGGCTGACTCGGCCTGTGCCGGCCGGATAAAGGCCGATGCGCCGAGCGCGAGCGCGCCGGCGGCGGCCAGATCACGACGTGTCAACTGCATGGCGTTCCCTCCCATTTGAGATCACGCGCGGGGTGTTCTCGTCACCCCAGCGCCTGGCGGAGCTGTCGGCCCGCGACAACCAGCATAGCAAGATCGGGGGCGGCCGCGGCACGCAATTCGCCGGCGATCGCTTCGGCCGGCGCGAGCTGGCCGGCACGGGTCTCCAGCCAGGTGCCAAGCGGGTCGGCCGCACCGTCAGCGCCGGCCAAAACGCGGGTCGCGAGATCGGCCTGCAGCACATAGAAATCGTCGATCAGGGTCTCGACGGCGGCCTTCTGCCATGGCGTTTCGGCCGGCAAGCGGCGCGCGGCGGCGCGCAGCTCGTCGAGGGCAAAGCGGGCGCCGACACCGTAAAATGTCCGCGCGGCGTGATCGACCGGCCGCGTCGAGCGCTCGGCCAGTTCGCCGATTTCGAAGGCCGTGGTGAGAAAGATCACGCCGGCAATTCGCGCCGTCAGCGGCTGCGGCACGCCGGCGGCGGCATAATTCGCGGCGCGCTGATCGAAGAGCGCCCGCTCGCTCGGCGGCAACAATTCCGGGACGATCTCGGCCAGCTGCTGGACCGGCGGCGCGAAGCGGGCGATCTCGGGCCCGAGATCGAGCCGGTTGGCGCGCAGCAGCCACCCGGCGACATGCTCGACGAGGCCGGAAATCTCCAGCAGCATCTGGTTCTGCACCGGCGCCGCAACCTGGTTGTCGAGCGCCTCGATCTGCGCCCACAGCGCCGGCAGCCCGAACACCTCGCGGACAATCCGGTAGCTGCGGGCGATGTCGGGGGGCTCGCGCCCCGTGCGCGCACGCATGTCGTGGATGAAGGTGAGGCCGGCGCGGTTGACCAGGTCGTTGGTGACGACCGTGGCGATGATCTCGCGCTTCAAGGGATGGGCGGCGATCTGCGCCGCGAAGCGCTCGCGGACCGCCGGCGGGAAGTAGTCGCGCAGGTCGGCGGCGAGCTCGGGCCGGTCGGGCAGGTCCGAGGCGAGCAGGTCCTCGTCGAGCGACATCTTGGCGTAGGCGAGCAGCACCGCCAGCTCGGGGCGCGTCAGCCCGCGGCGCGAGGCGGCACGAGCCGCCAGGGTTTCGTCGTCGGGCAGGAATTCGAGCGCGCGGTCGAGCCGCCCGGCGCGCTCGAGGTCGCGGATCAGCCTGGTCTGGCGATCGAGCGCGCCGGAAAACCCCACCGCTCCCCGCGCCTCGGCGAGCGACAACGCCTCGCCCTGCAGGTAATTGTCGCGCAACACCAGGGCGGCGACATCGTCGGTCATCTGCGCCAGCAGCGGCTCGCGCTCCTGCCGGCCGAGCGTCCCCGCGGCGATCGCGCCGCTGAGCAATATCTTGATGTTGACCTCGTGGTCCGACATGTCGACGCCGGCCGAGTTGTCGATCGCATCGGTGTCGATGCGGCCGCCTTTGAGCGCATAGGCGACCCGGCCGCGTTGCGTCACCCCGAGATTGGCGCCCTCGCCGACAACCCTGGCACGGATCGCCTCGCCATCGATGCGCAACGCGTCATTGGCGCGGTCGCCAACCTCGGCATGGCTTTCAGTGTGCGCCTTGACGAGCGTGCCGATGCCACCGAAGAACAACAGGTCAATTTCGGCCATCAGCAGATAGCGGATCAGCTCGGCCGGGGTCAGGTGGTCGTCGGTTATGCCAAAGACCAGCTTCATCTCGGCGCTGATCGGAATCGCCTTGAGGGCGCGGTCGAAGACGCCGCCGCCCCGCGAGATCAGCCGCGGATCGTAATCGGCCCAGCTCGATCGCGGCAGGTGAAACAGCCGTTCTCGCTCGGCAAAGCTCGTCGCCGGGACGGGCGCCGGATCGACAAAGATGTGCAGATGGTTGAACGCGCCGAGGAGGCGTGCGTGGCGCGATTGCAGCATGGCGTTGCCGAACACGTCACCCGACATGTCGCCCACCCCGACAAGGGTGAAGTCGCTGGTCTGGATATCGCGGCCCATTTCGCGGAAATGCCGCTTGATGAGTTCCCAGGCGCCGCGCGAGGTGATCCCCATAGCCTTGTGGTCGTAGCCGGCCGAGCCGCCCGAGGCGAACGCGTCGCCGAGCCAGAAGCCGTGTTCCTCGGCGATGCCGTTGGCGATGTCGGAGAAGGTCGCGGTGCCCTTGTCGGCGGCGACGACGAGATAGGGGTCGTCGCCGTCATGGCGCACCACCTGGGGCGGCGGCACGATAGTATGCGCCTCGGCGCTGTTGCCGTCACCCGTATTCGCCGCGACGATGTTGTCAGTGAGGTCGAGGAGGCTGCGGATGAGAATCTTGTAGCATTCGACCCCCTCCGCGGCGAGCTGCTCGCGATAGTTTTGCGTCCCTTGGGGGGGCGGCCGCTTGACCACAAAGCCGCCCTTTGAGCCGACCGGCACGATGACGGCGTTCTTGACCGTCTGCGCCTTCATCAGGCCGAGGATTTCGGTGCGGAAATCCTCCTTGCGGTCGGACCAGCGGATCCCGCCGCGCGCGACCTTTCCGGCGCGCATGTGCACGCCCTCGACGCGGGGGCTGTAGACGTAGATCTCATAGAGCGGCCGCGGCAACGGCAAGAGGTCGATCGTGCTGGAGGCGAATTTGACCGCGAGCGCCGGCTTTGGCTCCCCCGATGGCCCGGTCTGGTAGTAATTCGTGCGCACGCTCCTCAGGATCAGCGTCAGGTAGGCGCGCAAGATGCGGTCTTCGTCGAGGCTCTCGACCCGGTCGAGCGCGTGATCGATCGCCTGGATTTCGGCCACCGCATCGAGGGAGGCGCTCGCGATCCGGTCCGGATCGAAGCGATGCTCGAACAGCCGCACGAGGCGGCGCGCGATCGGCGCATGCCGCGCCAGCGTGTCTTCCATGTAGCTTTGGCTGAAATTCGAGCCGGCCTGGCGCAACACCTTGCAATAGAGCCGCAATATGGTGGCCTGGCGGGCCGACAGGCCGGCGGCGAGAACCAGCCGGTTGAAGCCGTCATTCTCGACCGCGCCGGTCCATACGGCGACAAGCGCTTCCTCGAAACGGTGGCGCACCGCCGCGGAAAGCGCCGCGGGTACCCCGGTCGCGCCGCCACCGGGACTAAGCGTGAACTCATGGATCCATACCGCTCGGCCGTCTTCGCTGTCGATGCGGAACGGCTCCTCGGCGATGATGCGTAGACCGAGATGTTCGAGGATCGGCAACACATCCGACAGGGCCGCCGGCTCACCCTGGCAGTAGAGCCTGAGACCTGACCCCTGGCCGTCCGCCCGCGGGTGCAGCGATGCCTCGATCGGCGTGCCGGCGAGCACCGCCTCGATTCGGTCGAGATCGGCGATCGCCTGTTCCGGCTCGGTGCGCGCCTGATAGGCGACCGGGAACGGCTTGAGGCGGCGCAGCCGGGCGCGGCCCGGGACCTCGCCGAACGCGGCGGCCGCCTTATCCTCGACCTGGTTCGCCCAGGTCCGCCCGGCATCGACCAGCAGCTGTTCGAGCCGGGCCACGTTGACCGGCGGTACCGCGCCGCGGGTGACGCGGATGATGAACTGGACGCGCGCCAGCACCGATTCGTCGAAATGGGTATAGAAATCGGTGACCTTTCCGGCAAACGCCTCTTCGAGGATCGCGGCAAAGCTCTGGCGCAGGCGCGTGTCGTAGCGCTCACCCGGCACATAGACCAGGCACGAGACGAAGCGTTCGAGCGGGTCGCGACGGACGAACAGCGCGATGCGCTGACGCTCCTGCAGGTTGAGGATGCCGATCGCGGTATCGTAGAGCTCGTCCTCGGTGATCTGGAACAGCTCGTCGCGCGGGAAGGTCTCGAGGATATGGAGGAGGGCCTTGCCGTCATGGCTCTCCGGGGGGAAGCCGGCGCGCTCGATTGTGCGCCGCACCTTCTGCCGCAACAGCGGGATCGAGTGCGGGTTGCTGCTATAGGCGGCCGAGGTGAAGAGGCCCACGAACAGCTGCACCGCCACCACCTCGCCCGCCGCGTCGAAGCGGCGGATGCCGATCGCATCCATCGGGACACGGCGGTGCACGGTGGCGCGGCGCTCGGTCCTGGAGACGATCAGCAGCTCGCGGCGGCGCACAAACTCCTGGACGTCGGGCGGCAGCGCGGCGAGGTCGCGCAACCCGCCGAACACCGGATAGCTCGCTTCGGCTAGGATCCCGAGCGGTTTTCGCGGCGTCTCGACCGCAGCACCGGGGAAGACATATTCGCGAAAGCCGAGATAGGTGAAATTGCCGTCGTCGAGCCAGCGCAGAAACTCGACGCCCTCGGTGATCTCGGCCGGCTCCAGCGGCACAGGCCCGGCCAGCGCCTCGTCGGCGACCGCCCGCAGGGCGCGGCGCATCGCCAGCCAATCCGTCACGGCGCTGCGCACATCGGCGAGCGCGCCACTGAGCCGGGCCCTGAGCGCCTCGCGTTCGGCGGCATCCGGTTCGCGCGTAATCGCGATCTGCATCCACGATTCGCGCAGCCCGCCTTCCGGCGGATCGATCTCGGCGAGCGATCCCACCTCATCCCGCGCGACGTTGAGGACCGGGTGGATGACGAGCCGCACCTCGCGGCCGCCGTCATTGATCGCCGCGGTCACCGAATCGACGAGAAACGGCATGTCATCGTTGACGATCTCGACGATCGTGTGCGGCGACGACCAGCCATCCCGGCCGGTCGGATTATAGACGCGAACCCTGGCCCGGCCGCTCTGGCGGCGCGCGCCGAAATGCCACAGTGCGAGCGCGGCGCCGCACAGATCCTCGGGGCTGCGTGCCGCAACGTCGCTCGGCGGTACGTGCTCGTAAAGCTCGGCGATGAAGCGGTGCAGCGGGGCGCGCTTCGCCGCCTCGGCCTGCTGATCGGCCAGTGCCTGCGCGTCGCGGACCAATGCCGCTTTCTGTGCCTCGATCGTGCCTGTCACGGCCCTCTTCCCTCTCGGCGGCGGGAGACGTCGGCAACCGGGCACGCGGTTTCCGCCGCGAATAGTGACTCAGTTTGGCGATGCATGCGCGTCGTGCGTCCTTCGAGATGCGCCCGTTGGGCGCTCCTCAGGATGAGGTGAGTTTTTGATGGCATAAAGAAAAAACCTCATCCTGAGGAGGCCGCGAAGCGGCCGTCTCGAAGGACGCACGACGCGCATCCAACCGGGCACTCTGCCGAGAGCGGCACCGAAACGCTGGAAATTTTGGCGCTATTTTGACAATCATAGGGCCGATCCCGCTCGAATGATGCGCGAACCCCGTTGAAGCGTCTCCTTTCCTCCCTCCGCCGCGGCGTCATCTACTGGCTGCCGGCGGTGCTGTTGCTGGCGACCGCCCTGGCGCACCTCGTCATTCCCGACGAGTTCGAGCAGCTGTCGGCGCTGATCGCCTTTGACGTGCACCAGCGGCTCGCGCCGCGCGAACCGCCCCCGGATGCGCCGGTTCTGATCGTCGACGTCGATGAGCTCAGCCTCAAGCGAATCGGGCAGTGGCCCTGGCCTCGCACTGTGATGGCCCAGCTGGTCGACAGGCTGCACCAGGCCGGCGCCGCCGTCATCGGCTTCGACGTCTTGTTCAGCGAGCCCGATCGCACCTCGCCGCAGATGCTGATGTCGCTCTTGACCGAGCGGGGCGTGGGCGACGAGGAGGCGAAACGGCTGCTGGCGTCGATGCAGGATCCCGACGTGCAATTCGCCAAGGCGATTACCGATGCTCCTGTCGTGGTTGGGTTCGACCTCACGGCGACGGCAGGGAAGGGGGATCCGGTCATCAAGGCCGGGTTCTCCTGGGTCGGCGCATCGGGCGCCAACCCGCTCCGGTTCGTGCGCAGCTTTTCCGACGCGGTGAGCGCGCTGCCGCAGCTGCAAAAAGCCGCCTCTGGCAACGGCTTCGTCAACCAGATTTCCGATTGGGACAACGTCGTCCGGCGCGTGCCATTGCTGTTGCGCCTGGGCGACAAGGCGGTCCCTTCGCTGGCCGCCGAGACCTTGCGCGTCGGTCTCGGAGCGTCCGGCTATATCGGCCGGTATTCAGGCGCCCAGGCGGCGAAAAGCTTAGGCGAAAACACCGGGTTGAACGCCATAAAGATCGGCTCGCTGGCGGTCCCGACCGACGCCAAGGGCCAGGTCGTGGTCCACTATCTGCAGCCCCGTCCGCGCGATTCCGATCCGCGCTACATCTCGGCGAGCAAGATCATCGCCGGGGATTTCGATGCCGCGCGGATCGCCGACCGCATCGTGCTGGTCGGTTCGTCGGCAGCTGGGCTCAACGATTTGAAGGCGACGCCGATCACCCCGGACATGCCCGGCGTGGAAATCCACGCCCAGCTGATCGAGCAGATCCTGCAGCAGGATTTCCTGTTCCGTCCGGACTGGGGCCCCGGCGCGGAGATCCTGTTCGCGGTTGTGTTCGGGATCATCGTGATCATCACCATCCCGCTGGTCGGCGCGCTGCCGAGCGCCGGGGTTGCCGGGGGTGCGATGATCGTCGCGGCGGCGGCGTCGTGGTTCGCCATGCGCCACGGCCAGGTGGTGATCGATCCGGTCTATCCGATCGGCGTTCTGGCGAGCGTCTACTTGTGCGGGACGCTGCTCAACTATCGGCTGACCGAAACCCGCCAGCGCGAAATCCGCGAAGCGTTCTCGCGCTACATGTCGCCGCATTATGTCGCCGAGCTCGCCCGCAACCCCGAGAAGCTCAAGCTCGGCGGCGAGGTCAAGCTGATCACGGTGATGTTCTGCGACATCCGCGGCTTCACGAGCCTGTCCGAAGGGATGAGCGCGGCCGAACTCGGCCAGCTGATCAACGAGTTCCTGACGCCGATGACCGACATCATCATGGCGCACAAGGGAACGATCGATAAATACATCGGCGATTGCATCATGGCGTTCTGGAATGCGCCGCTCGACGATCCCGACCACGCCAAGAACGCCGTGGCGGCGGCGCAGGAGATGCGGCTGAAGCTGGTCGAGCTCAACGAGGCTTGGGCGGCCGAGGGACGCCGCGACTTGCACATCGGCATTGGCGTCAACACCGGGGAATGCAGCGTTGGCAATTTCGGCTCGCACCAGCGTTTCAACTATTCGCTGCTCGGCGATCCGGTGAACCTGTCGTCTCGGCTCGAGGGGCTCACCAAGCAGTACGGCGTCGATCTGATCATCGGCGAGGATACGGCGGCCGGGCTCGACGACCCCGGCCTGATCGAGCTCGACCTCGTGGCGGTCAAGGGCAAGACTCGCGCAGTACGCATCTTCACCCTGCCGCCGCATCCGGTCGAGAGCCAGCAATACCTGGCGCGACACGCGGCCCTCCTGGCCGCCTATCGCCGGCGCGACTGGGATGCCGCGCTCGGCCTCCTCGAAGATCCGGTCCTGGCTGCAGAACGCGATATGGCCTCGCTCTACGGCCTCTTCCGCGAACGGATCGCGCAGCTGAAAGTTGAAGCGCTGCCGACCGACTGGGACGGCGTGTTCGTAGCACACGAGAAGTAGCGGACGGCGAACGCCCGCCGGCGGTTCTCGCAGGCCCGTGGAATAACCACCAAGCGCGGCCGTTCTGCTTGGATGTGGCGGTGCCGGCAAAATTGTCGCACCGTAACCGCGGCTTTTCGAGGCAATTGCCTGCAAATTAACCTTCATCTTATGCTTCTCAACCGTTGCGATGGCGTAGCATCGCCGTGCCGTGAAGGCGAAGCATCTTGGTCGGGGTGAGAGCCCCGGCCCCGGAGGAATGAATGGCGGTCAAGGCATTCGAGGTTTGCCGGCAGGCGCGCAGCACGCGGTGGATCGTCCGGCTCGACACAGCAATCTACGGCGCCTATCTCGAGAAGGAACAGGCTCTCCTCGACGCGGTCGACGCCGCGCGCGATGCGTTGCTTTGCGGGTGCGAGGCGCAGGTCTGGCTCCGTGACCGCGCCAGCGCCGCCCGGATCCTATAAGCCGCCCCTAAAGCTCCAAGCGCCGCTCGTACGGCCGGGTGAAAGCCCGCTCTAATCGTGCTTGCCGGTGCCGTGCGGGCCGCCGCCGGGATGCACCGCGCCGCCGCCACCACGCGGGCCACCACCGCCACCGCCACGCGGCCCGCCACCGCCGCCGGCATGCGGCCCGCCGCCACCGGCAGGTGCGCCACCGCCACCGGCATGCGGAGCGCCGCCACCACGCGGGCCGCCGCCACGGAATACGGTCGCAGCGCCACCGCGCGCGACCGTGGCGTGCGGCGCCCGCGCCGAGGGGGTAGTGAAGTGGCGCGCAGCGGCACGCGCCCCGGCCGGCACCGAGGCGCCCTGGAACCGGCGTCCGGACGCAGCGATGCGGGACCCGCCGCGGGCCGCGAAGGGAGCGGCGGCCGCGCCACGCGACCTCGTTCCGGCAACGGTACTCGGGGCTGCGGCTCTGGCTCCACCACCTCGAAGCGTCGCCGCGCCGGCAGCGCCGGCTGTCGCGACGGCCGCAGCGCCACGCGTCGCGCCCGGGCCGGCGACGCCAGCGGTCGCGCCAGCCGTTCCGGCACGCGCTGCGCTCGGCTGGACCGCCGGCGCTTGCGCCGTGACCCGCGCGTTCTGCGCGGCCAAATTGGAGACCGGCACGGCGGCATTGCCGACCCGCCCGCCGCCGGCGAAGGTCTGTTGCGGCACGATTGTTGCCGCACGGCGGTTGGCGAAAGCAGCGGTCGCCGTCGCCGGGTCGCCGGTCGGGCGCGCGCCGAGGCCGACGGAACCGCTCACCACGCCGGCATTGACCGCCCGGATGTAGCCCGGATCGTTCGTATAGCTCGGCCAATAGGCTTCGCCCAGCCCGAGCGGAAACCAGCCGACAAGCGGGGCCGCCGCTGCGGTAAACAGCAGCGAGGCCGGGTCGCTGAGATAGGCGACGAGCGCCGGCGCGTACACCGGCGAGGGCACAAACCCGCCCGGGACCCACCCCCAGGCGTTGTTGATAAAGGCCCAGCGGCCGTAATGCGACGGCGCGAAGCCCCAGGGCTCGGAAGCGACCCAGTTCCAGCCCCACGGCTCGACCCAGCTCCAATAGCCGTTGCGGTAGGGGACCCACCCCGCCGGCAGCGCTCTCGGGTACCACACCTCACCGTATTCGGGGACGGCGCGCCAGCTGCCATAGTCGTCGAGTTCCTCATAGCCGGTCATCGCCGGCGAGATGTGATAGTGCGAGGAGAGGCGCTGCTCCTTGTAATCGCGCGATCGGCACCATTCGACGAAGGCGTCCGGCGCGGCCTTTTCGATCGTCGCGGTCAGCGTGTCGGTGCCGCCGATCACGGCAGCCTCGCCATTCTTGATGGCGATATCGACGGTGCCGCCGACAAACCGCGCGCTGCCGTCGAACACCATGATCCGCGCCGGCCGATCCGGGCTTCCGGCCGCGATGTCGTAGATGCCGGGCTGCAACAGCCAGACCCCGCCGCGCGGGATGTCGATTTCGACGCTGGTGCCTTCCGGGAATTGGCGCAGATGCAGCTCGATCCGGCCTTGCGCGACGGCGAGCTGCATCAGCTGCTGGTCGAGCCGGACGACATCGAGCGCGGTATCGTTGGAGAGGCCGATCGTCTGTGCTCCGATGCGGATCTCGACGCGCGATTTCGGGTCGGTCCAGAACGATCCCCCGCCAGCGACCGGGAAATTGACCGCCGCCGCGGACCACTCGGTCTCGCCCTTGGCGTGGAAGGCGAGCTTGCCCTCGACAAAGCTGATCCGGCCGACGCGGGTCGGCGGCCCCTCCTCGGCGCGCGCCGGCCGGTTCGACCCCAGAACAGCGGCGATCACCACGAGGGCGAGGATGCTGACGGCGAGGCGGCGCATTGGGGACCTCGAAATACTGGCAACGACAGACCATCCGCGGCGCCGCCGCGGCGCCACCACCCCCGATAAACGCCGGAGGGGACGGCGGTTCCAATTATGCGCGTCAACGACGCGTAATAAAGCTGCGGCCAATCAGCTGGCGATGGATCTGGTTGGTGCCTTCCCAGATCTGGGTGATCTTGGCGTCGCGCAACAGCCGCTCGACCCGGTAATCCTTGATATAGCCGTAGCCGCCATAGAGCTGCACCGCCTCGGTGGCGATGCGCATCGCCAGGTCGGAGGCGCGCATTTTCAGCATCGAGGCTTCGATGGCGATGTCGGCGACGCCGCCGTCGATGAGGCCGGCGACATGCCAGAGCCAGTTTTCGCACATCGCCAGATCGGTGGCGAGGTCGGCCAGCAGGAACTGGATGCCCTGAAACTCGATGATGCGCCGGCCCGATTGGCGGCGCTCGTTGATGTAGGCGACGGCATCCTCGAACGCGGCGCGGGCGATGCCGAGGGCGTGCGCGGCGACGCTCGGCCGCGACTTGTTGAGCGCCGCCAGCAGCAGCTTCAGGCCGTCGCCCGGCATGCCGATCAGATTGTCGCGCCGGACCCGGCAGTCCTCAAAGGCGAGCGCCGCGGTCGAGGCGGCGCGGTGCCCCAGCTTGTCCTCGGTGCGTAAGACGGCGAGGCCCGGGGTGCCCTTCTCGATGATCAGCGCCGAGATCGCCTGGCGCGAATCGGCGACCTCCGCCCATTTGCCGAAGACGAGATAAAGGTCGGCGACGTCGCCGTTGCTGATGAAGGTTTTGCCGCCCGAGACGACGACCGTATCGCCATCCGGCGTAAACCGCGTCGTCATATGCGTGGCGTCCGAGCCGGCATCCGGCTCGGTGATCGCCAGCGCGCCGATCGCCCCTTCGGCGACGCGCGGCAGGAGTCTTCGCTTCTGCTCGTCGGTTCCGAAATCAATTAGCGGCTTTGTCGCGTGGAAATTGGTCGCCCAGATGATCCCGGTCGAGGCGCAGGCCTTGGAGATCTCGCGCACGCAGGCGAGATAGGCGGCATAGCTGAGCGCGGCGCCGCCATAGGCTTCGGGGACGAACATCGCGTTGAGGCCGAGCCCGTTGATCGCGCGGATGTTGTCCCAGGGAAACTCGGAAGTGCGATCGTACTCGGCGGCACGCGGCGCGATCTCGTCGCGCGCGAGCGCCGTGACGCTGTCGAGCAGCAGCCGCTCCTCGGGGGAGAGCGCTGGCAGCGCATCGAGGCGGGAGAAGAGGGTCACCGCCGAGCCCCCACCCCAACCCTCCCCCGCAAGCAGGGGAGGGAGGAGCCCGCGTCGCTTGGCGTGGGAGGGTGGGGGCGTCTTGGCTCACCCATCCTTGAACACCGGTTTGCGCTTTTCGATGAAGGCGGTCATCCCCTCGACGGCGTCCGCGGTCTGGAAGGCGAGGGTCGAGAGATCGGCCTCGATCTTCAATCCGTCGTGCAGCGGCAGATCATGGGCGCGGCGGATCGCGTCGCGCGCCAGGCAGAGGACCGGCAGGCTGAAGCCGGTCATCTCGCGGGCGAAGGCCTGGCCGGCCTCGATCAAATCGCCCTCGACGATGTGGTTGATGAGGCCGATCCGCTCGGCTTCATCGGCGGCGACCGTGCGGCCGGTCAGGATCAGCTCGGTCGCCCGTGCCTCGCCGACGAGGCGCGGTAGGCGCTGCGTTCCGCCATATCCCGGGATGAGGCCGAGCTTGATCTCGGGAAAGCCGAGCCTCGCGCTCGGCGCGGCCAGGCGGAAGGTGCAGGCGAGCGCCAGTTCGAGCCCGCCGCCAAAGGCATAGCCGTTGATAAGCGCGATCGACGGCAGCGGCAGCTGGTCGAGCTTGGCCAGGACCGACTGGCCGAGCATCGCGCCGGCGCGCTGCTCGACTAGGGTGCGCCCCATCAGCTCCTTGATGTCGGCGCCGGCCGAAAAGGCGCGGTCGCCAGCGCCGATGACCAGCAGCGCGCGGGTATCGTTGCTGGCGATCGAATCAAGCTGCCGGCTCAAATCGTCCAATAGCGCGAAGCTCAGCGCGTTGAGCGCCTCCGGCCGGTCGAGCGTGATCAACGCCAATTCATCGATGCGCCTCATGTGGATCGCCATGTGCTCAATCCTCCTTGGGCTCGGTCCAGCGCACCGGCAGCGGCGCGATGCGGCCCGATTTCGCCCATTCGACCAGTTCGCGCTTCAGGATCTTGCCGCTCGCGGTCAGCGGATAGACGGTCATCGCGATGAAATACTCCGGCATGTCGTAGCGCGACAGCCCGGCCTCGTGCAGATGCGCCAGCAATTCATGCGCCGCGGCGCCGGCGCCCTCGTGAAAAATGACCGACAAGCACACCTTCTCGCCGAGCCGCTGATCGGCGACCGCGAAGGCGGCAACGCGGGCCACCGCCGGATGGCGCATCGCGAGGTCCTCGATCCGCGCCGGATGGATGTTGTGGCCGCCGCGGATGATCAGATCTTTCTTGCGGCCGACGATTTCGAGGCAGCCCTTATCGTCGAGCCGGCCGAGATCGCCCGACATGAACCAGCCGCCGCGGTTGAACGAATCCTCGGTCGCCTGCTGGTTGTCGAAATAGCCGAGCATCAGGCAGGCGCCGCGCCCGCCGATCTCGCCGATCGCACCGGGCGCCACTTCGACGTCCGGGTTGTCCTGGTCCCAGAGCTTGATCTCGTAGGCCCGGCAGGCGCGGCCGCAGGTGGCGACGATGGTTTCGGCCGGGTCGCTCGGCAGGGTGTATTGGTGCGAGCTGTTCTCGCTCATCCCGTAGACGTTCTGGGGGATGACGCCGCGATCCAGAAAGGCCTGCGCGACCTCGCGCGGGATCGGCGAGCCAGCCATGTAGAAGGTCCTGACCGCGCCGAGGTCGTCGAGCCGGCGCTGGCGCATCTCGCCGAGGATGTCCATCGCATGCGTCGGCACGCCCATCACATAGGTCGCGCCGGTCTCGAGGATCCAGTCGAGCGGCGTCAGGCCGGGGGGAGGGGCGTTGACCGCGAGTTCCATCCCCGCCGCCAGCGATTGCGCCAGCGCCACGGTGGCGATGTGATGGCTCAGCGGGCTGAGGCTTAAGAGGATAGAGCGCTTGTCGTGATGCCAGTCCTCGACCATTGCGCGGGCATTGGCCAACAGCGTGTTGTCGGAGTGCATGACGCCCTTGGGCGTGCCGGTCGTGCCGGACGTGAAGGCGAGATAGACGATCTTGTCGGGGTTCGCGTCGACCGGCGGCAGTGACGCGGCAGGCCGCGCTTCGGGGAACCGAAATGCGCCTTCGGCAGCCAGCCCGAGCGAATAGACGCGGCGCAGGCATGGCAACTGGGCTGTCGCGCCGAAAATTTCGACGGCTTTCACGTCAGCACCGTAGCCGGGCTGCGCGAACAATGCCGCGGCGCGGGTCCGGCGCAGCAACTCAACAATCTCGGCCACCGTGTAGTTGCGGTGGAGCGAGGGGTTGCAGACATAGCCCTGGCGCGAGCAGGCGAGCAGCACGGCGACCGCCTCGACCCGGTTGGGCAGCCACACCGCGACCCGCTCGCCGCGCTTCACCCCGGCATCGTCGAGATCGGCCGCGACCGCATCGACCAGCGCCAAGAGCGCGCGCCAGGTGAGGCGCCGCGTCCCGTCGCGCAGCGCGAAATCATCGGACCGGTGCGTCGCGTGATCGCGGAGCAGCGTGTAGAGCGTGTCCGCGCGCCACAGCCCGGCATCGTAATAGCGCCCCGCCGCCTCCGGGTCGTGCAGGGTGAGTAGGGTGCTAGTCATCTTGCGCCGCCAATAGTAACTCCCTCTCCGCCCCTGGGGGCGGAGAGGGCAGGGGTGAGGTGGGGGATTCCAGGGCGTTCCCATGCGGACCGCGGCCGTCCCGGCCGCATGCGGGCGAGGCGCCCGCGCTCCAGAAGAATACCCACCTCACCCTCCCACGGCTTCGCCGCGGGCCCCTCCCTCTCCCCCCTGAAGGGCGGAGAGGGGGATCACCACGTGGCAGCGTTGCATCATCAATGCCCGAATTTCTTGGGGTCGGGTTTGCGGCGCTCGGCGAAGGCTTCGCCCAGTTCGTGGGACTCGTCGCTGTCGAGATAGGGGCGCAGCAGCAGATCGTGCGCCAGGCGGGCGAGGCCGCCGACGCCGCCGTGGCGGGCGCTGAACGCGGTCTTGATCGCGGCCAAGGCAAAGGCGCCGCGCTCGGCGATTTCGAGCGCCATCGCGCGGGTCGCGGCGGCGAGTTCATCGTCCGGGACGACCTGGTTGATCATGCCGAGGTCGAGCGCCTCGCGGGCGGAGAGGCGCGGGTTGCGGAACCAGATCTCCTTGGCCTTTTTCTTGCCGACAAGGTCCTCGAGATACCAGGTGCCGAACCCGGCGTCGAAGCTGCCCATCATCGGGCCGACCTGGCGAAAGACCGCGCTTTCCTTGGCGATCGTGATGTCGCACATGATCTGCAGGACATTGCCGCCGCCGACCGCATAGCCGTTGACCGCGGCGATCACCGGCTTTTGCAGCCGCTCGATCGACTCATACATGTCGAGGGTCGGCAGCACGCCGGCATAGAGAAGGGTCTCCTCCATCCCCGCCTTGCTACCGCCGATGCAGAAGAATTTGTCGCCCGCGCCGGTGAGCACGAGCACCCGGGTCCGGGTCTCGCGGCGCACCGCGTTGATGCAGTCGCGCACCTCGTGGCACATCGTCTCGGTGAACATGTTGCCGTCGTCGGGCCGGTTCAGCGTCAAGGTCGCAACCGGTCCGTCCTCGGCATAGAGGATCGTCTCGTAACCCATCGGCGGTCTCCTTCTCGGCACAGGCTTGCAAAGCGGCACATGGAACTGACAAGGTCAGCTCCGGCATCACAGGAGGCGGCGCGATGTTACAGGATTTGTTGCCCCAGGCGGAACGGATCGCGGCAAAGCTGAAGGCGCGCAAGGAGACGGTCTCGGTCGCCGAATCGTCGACCGCCGGGATGATCTCGGCGGCGCTCTTGGCGATCCCGGGCGCCTCGGCCTATTTCATCGGCGGCGCGGTCGTCTATACGCGCCAATCGCGCACCGAATTGTTGCGCGTCACCGAGGCCGAATTGGCCGCCCTCACCGGGATCACGCCGTCGACCGAGCCCTACGCGCTGCTCTTTGCCCGCAAGATCAAGGAGCGGCTCGCCACCACCTGGTCGGTCGGCGAGACCGGGACCGCCGGCCCGACCGGAAGCCGCTACGGACATGCGGCGGGTCATTCCTGCGTCGCGGTCATCGGCCCCAACGGCGAACGCTCGCTGACCGTCGAGACCGGCAAGGACGACCGGGTCGACAACATGCGCGTCTTTTCGATCGCGGCGCTGGATCTGCTGGAGAAAAACCTCGGCTGAGGCACCGAGCGAGATCGGGCCTACCCGAGCCTTTCGTAGAGCGCGGTGACGCGCTCGCGGTAGCGGGCGACGGAAAACAGCTCCGCCTGGGCTCGGCCGCGCCGCGACAACTCGGTGCGTAAGCCCTCATCGGCGGTGATCGTTTTGATCGCGTCGGCGATGTCGTCGACGTCATAGGGGTCGACGTACAAGGCAGCATCGCCGGCGATTTCGGGCAGCGATGAGGCGCGTGAGGTGACGACCGGGGTGCCGAGCAGCATCGCCTCCAACACCGGCAGCCCGAAGCCCTCGTAGAGCGAGGGAAAGAGGACGGCGCGGGCTCCCCGGATCAGCGTCACCAGCATCGGGAAGCTGACGAATTCGAAGTGATGGATGCGCGGGGTGCCCGGCGCCCGCCCCTCGGCCCGCAGCCCCTCGATCATCTTGACTTCGGCCCGGTTGCCCCAGCCACCCGCGCCGGTGATCACCAGCGGAATGCTGGCCCCCGAGAGCAGGTAGGCCTCGATCAGCCGCCCGACATTCTTCTTCGGTTCAAGCGCGCCGTAGAACAGCAGGTATTGCTGCATTTCGAGGCCATGCGAGCCGCGCAGCTCTTCGGCGATCACATCGTCCGGGCGCTCGACGAGTTCGCGCGGAAATTCGACAGCCTCGTAGGTGTTCGTGACGCGCGCTTCGTCGACGCCGAGGAGCTGGACGATATCGCGTTTCGAATGCTCCGAGACGGTAACGATGTGGTCGGCCTCGGCCGCGATCTTGCGCAGCAGACTGTAGGTCTGCCGTTTGTTGTCGAGCGTCGCGTAGGGCAGGCGCAACGGCACGAGATCGTGGATGGTATAGACATTGCGCGCCCGCTTGGCACGCAGCGGCAGCTGGTAGGTGCAATGCAGGATGTCGGGCGCGGTATCGAAATTCAGCTCGATGAACCGGCCGCTCCACGAAAAATACCGGCGCGCATTGGCGAACAGGTTGCGCGCGACGAACAAATGGTCATGCAGCGGCAGGCGTTCCTGAAGCTCGCCGGTGATGACGGTGCCGGTCAGATCGACTGTGCTCGGCTCCAGCCCGAACGGGCAGCGGACCTGATCGCAGATCGTGTCCCATACCTTTTTGGGGTACGCCACCGGCGCTGCATCACGGGTGTTCAGGAACGAGATTTCGCGGCGCAGCGGGTTTCTCGCCGGTCGCCGGGGCGAGCTGTAAACGACCCCGACCTCGAAGCCCAGATCGTGCACGATTTGGGCGAGCTTGCGCGTATAGGTCGCAATGCCGGTGCCGCGTTCGAGCGATAGATTGAGGCCGTCAAAATAGATGCGCCGGCTCATCGCCTCAGTCTCGCCCCCGTCCCGGCGCCGCTCCAGCTCGATGGACGAGGCCGATACCATCATGGCCGGGGCGTGTCGAGAGCGACGCCCGCGGGTCCGATCGAAGGCCGGAACCAGGAGGCGGTCAGGCGCTGTCGACCAGCACCAGTTCGGTATCGTCGAGCGCGGCGAGGCGCAAGAGGCGCTCGTCGCGAATGGCGGCGCCGTCGCCTTCGTCGATGCGGATGTCGTTGACGGTCAGGGCGCCGCTCGCCGGCACGAGATAGGCGTGGCGGCCGGGCTGCAACGCATATTCGATCGTCTCACCAGCTTTGAGCCGGGCGCCGAGCACCCGCGCATCGGTGCGGATCGGCAGCGCCTCGGCATCAGTTTCGTCACCGCTCGCCAGGGTGACGAGGCGCCCGGCGCGATCGCCTTGCGGGAACGGCCTGGTGCCCCAGTTCGGCGGGCCGCCGCGTCTGGTCGGGACGATCCAGATCTGAAAGATCCGTGTCGGCTCGGCCTCGTGATTGTACTCGGCGTGGCGGATGCCCGATCCCGCCGACATCACCTGTACGTCGCCGGCCACGGTGCGGCCCTTGTTGCCGAGGCTGTCCTCGTGGCTAATCGCGCCTTCGCGCACATAGGTGATGATTTCCATATCGGCATGCGGATGCGGCGGAAACCCGGTTCCGGCGGCAATCTCGTCGTCGTTCCACACGCGCAGCGCACCCCATCCCATGCGCTCGGGATCATGGTAGTGCGCGAACGAGAAGTGATGATGCGTGTCGAGCCAGTCGAGCTTGTCGCCGCCCAGGCTGGCAAAAGGTCTGCGTTCGATCATCTCGGGGGCTCCGGTGGAAGCGAGGCCGCATATGTGGGCGCGAGGCGCCGCCATTCCATGCTGACTGCCGCATCGCTCTCATGCTTCAACCGGACCGCGGCTTCGGCGGCGAGATCATCGGCGCCGGCGATACGGCCGAAGGCCCAGACCGCGGCGCCGCGGACCAGCGGCGACGGATCGTCGAGGGCGCGGAGGACCGCGGCAACAAGCTCGCGGCTCGGCTGCGGCACATTGCCGATCGCGATCAGCACATTGCGCAGAAACCGGTTGCGCCCGATGCGCTTTACCGCGGTGCCGGCGAAGCGGGCACGGAAGCCGGCATCGTCGATGATGGCGAGCTCGGCCAGGAGCGGCGCGGTCAGCGCGGCACGGGGCAGAAACTCCGGCTCCTCGGCGACGCTGGCGAATTTGTTCCAGGGACAAACCGCCAGGCAATCGTCGCAGCCGAAGATGCGGTTGCCGATAAGGGGCCGCAGCTCATAGGGGATCGGACCCTTGTGCTCGATCGTCAGATACGAGATGCAGCGCCGCGCATCGAGCCGATAGGGCGCAGGAAAGGCGTCGGTCGGGCAGGCATCGAGACAGCGCCGGCAGGCGCCGCAATGATCGCTCTCCGCAGCATCGGGCGCGAGCGCCAGGCTCAGATAGATCTCGCCGAGAAACAGCCAGGAACCGAACTCGCGCGACACCAGGTTGGTGTGCTTGCCCTGCCAGCCGAGTCCGGCCGCCTGCGCCAGCGGCTTTTCCATGACCGGGGCGGTGTCGACGAACACCTTGAGCTCGCCCGGCCAGCACGTGGCGATCCAGCGGGCCAGCCCCTTCAGCCGCCGCTTCAGCGTGTCGTGATAATCGCGGCCGCGGGCATAGACCGAGATCGCGCCGCGCTCGGCGTCCGCCGCGGCGGTCAGCGGGTCATCGTCGCTGCCGTAATTGAGGCCGAGCACGACGATCGTGCGCGCCTCGGGCCACAGCGTCTGCGGGTCGCCGCGCCGCTCGGCGGTGGCGGCGAGCCAGCCCATATCGCCGTGATAGCCGCGCCGGAGGAATTCGCCGAGATCGGCGCGCGCCGCCTCGGCGAGCCGCGCCTCGGCGAAGCCGACCGCGTCAAACCCCATGGCCAGCGCCTGGCCCCGGATCGCCTCGCGGATCTCGGCCGATTTCGCTCCCTCTCCGCCCCCGGGGGCGGAGAGGGTAGGGGTGAGGTGGGGGATTCCAGAGCGTCTGCGGATACCCACCTCACCCTCCCACGCCTTCGGCGCGGGTCCCTCCCTCTCCCCCCTGGAGGGCGGAGAGGGCTACTTTGGGCAGCCGGCGGTGCCTGCGCATGCCGGCGCTTTCAGCCCCGGCCACGATAGGGGGCGACGCCGGGATCCGGCAGCCAGATTCCGGCGGGCGGCTCGCCGGTCTGGTAGAACACGTCGATCGGGATGCCGCCGCGCGGGTACCAGTATCCGCCGATGCGCAGCCAGCGCGGGCCTAGGACCGCGACCAGCCGATGCGCGATCGCCAGCGTGCAATCCTCGTGAAAGGCGCCGTGATTGCGGAAGGAGCCGAGATAGAGCTTCAACGACTTGCTCTCGAGGATCGTGGCGTCGGGAACGTAGTCGATGACGAGATGGGCGAAATCGGGCTGGCCGGTCAGCGGGCACAGCGCGGTGAATTCTGGGCAGGTGAAGCGCACGAGGTAGCCGTGCCCGGGATGCGGGTTCGGCACGGTGTCGAGCACCGCCTCTTCGGGCGAAGCCGGTAAGGGCGCGGGGCGGTGGGGGACGGGTTTGGTCACCGCGGCAACCTCTCAGACCAACGAGATTGCTTCGTCGCTCCGCTCCTCGCAATGACGGTCCCCCTTGCTTTCATTGCGAGCGCAGCGAAGCAATCTCGTAGATACGGTGGGTGCCTCATGCCGCGCTCTCCGCAAGCACGAAATCGGCGAGCCTTCCCTCGCTGATCGCGGCGCGCAGATCGGCCATCAGATCGGCGTAGTAGGTCAGATTGTGCGTGGTCAGCAGCATGCTCGCCAGGATCTCTTGCGCCTTCGTCAGGTGATGTAGATACGCGCGGCTGAAGCCGGTGCAAGCCGGGCAGCGGCATAAGGGATCGAGCGGGGAGGGGTCGTCGGCGTGGCGGGCGTTGCGCAGGTTGAGCGCGCCGCCCCTTGTAAAGGCTTGGCCGGTGCGGCCCGAGCGGGTCGGCACGACGCAATCGAACATATCGACCCCGCGCCTAACCGCGCCGACCAGATCGGCGGGCTTCCCGACCCCCATCAAATAGCGCGGCCGATCGGCCGGCAGCACCGGCACGTCGGCCTCGACCATCGCGAAGGTGGTCGCCTGGCCCTCGCCGATCGCCAGCCCGCCGATCGCATAGCCGTCAAACCCGATGTCGACGAGGCGCGCCGCCGCACGCTGCCGCAGATCGGGGTGCACGCCGCCCTGCACGATTCCGAAGATCGCGTGCCCGGGCCGCGGCGTGAACGCGGCGCGCGAACGCTCGGCCCAGCGCAAGGTCCGCTCCACCGAGGCGTCGATCGCCTCCCGCTCGGCGAGGAAGGGGGCGCATTCGTCGAACGCCATCGTGATGTCGGCGCCGAGCAAATGCTGGATCTCGATCGAGCGCTCCGGGGTCAGGAGGTGACGGCTGCCATCGAGATGCGAGCGGAACGCCACGCCCGCTTCGCTGATCGTCCGCAGTGCTTTCAGCGACATGACCTGGAACCCGCCGGAATCGGTGAGGATCGCGTGCGGCCAGTTCATGAAGCGATGCAGCCCGCCGAGCGCGGCGATCCGCTCGGCGCCGGGCCGCAGCATCAAATGGTAGGTGTTGCCGAGGACGATGCGCGCTCCGGTGGCGGCAACGCCCTCCGGCGTCATCGCCTTCACTGTCCCGGCGGTGCCGATCGGCATGAAGGCGGGCGTATCGATCGCGCCATGCGCCGTCGTCAGGCGGCCCGCCCGCGCCGCACCGTCCCGCGCCAGGATCTCGAAGCCGAGGCCGCTCACCGGTCACCTTTAGCCCCTCTCCGCCCTTCAGGGGGGAGAGGGAGGGGCCCATCCCCGGCGCATCGAAGATGCGCCGGCCCGGCAGGCGCAAGCTGTGCTTGCGCCGAGAGGGGCGACGGGAGGGTGAGGTGGGTGTCGGCGAGCGCTCTGGAATCCCCCACCTCACCCCAGCCCTCTCCGCCCCCGGGGGCGGAGAGGGAGTATCGCGGGGGAGCTTCGATCAGGCAGGCGTCGCCGTAAGAGAAAAAGCGGTAGCCCACGTTGGCGGCGTGGGCATAGGCGGCCTTGATCCGGTCGAGCCCGGCCAGTGCCGCGACCAGCATCAGGAGGGTCGAGCGCGGCAGGTGGAAGTTGGTCAGCAGCAGGTCGATCGTCCGGAAGCGATAGCCGGGCAGGATGAAGAGCCGGGTCTCTCCGCAGAATTCCGCGACCGCACCGGTCTCGGCGGCGGCGCTTTCGAGGAGGCGCAGGCTGGTCGTGCCGACCGCGATGATCCGCCCGCCGCGGCCGCGCGCCTCATTGATCCGGGAAGCCGCCTCGGCGCCAACCATCCCCCATTCGGCGTGCATCTTGTGCTCGCGCGGGTCCTCGGCCTTGACCGGCAGAAACGTGCCGGGCCCGACATGTAAGGTCACCGTCACCCATTCGGCGCCACGAGCGGCGATCGCGGCGAGGAGCGCCGGGGTGAAATGGAGACCCGCGGTCGGCGCAGCGACGGCGCCCTCGGCGCAGGCGAAGATCGTCTGGTAATCGCTGCGGTCTTGTTTGTCGCCGCCCTGGGGCCGCCTGATGTAAGGCGGCAGCGGCATCGCGCCGTAGCGCAGCAGGGCCGTGCGGAACGCCTCGCCCTCGCGATCGAATCGCAGCATCACCGCGCCATCAGGGCTCTTGTCGACGACCCCGGCCGAAAAATCCGCGGCGAAATCGATGCGGTCGCCGGGGCGCAGGCGTCGCGCGCCCTTGGCGTAGACGCTCCACACGCCGCCGCCGAGGTCGCGCGCGAGGGTGATCTCGACCGTCGCGAGGCCGCGGCTGCCGACCAGCCGCGCCGGGATCACCTTGGTGTCGTTGAAGACCAAGAGATCGCCCGGGCGCACCAGCTCCGGCAGATCGGCGATGCGGCGGTCGCCGAGCCCACCCGTTGCCGGCAGCACCAGGAGGCGCGCCGCCTCGCGCGGCTCGGCCGGCCGGCCGGCGATCAGCTCGCGCGGCAGAGCGAAATCGAAATTGGCAAGGTGCATTCAGATCGTCATATCGCCGGGGATCCTCGCACCGGGGATATGGGCAGCGGCGCGGTTCTTGCTATGCTGGACGGATAAGAACGGAACGTCGGGAGGCAATGATGGCTGATCATCTGACCCGCCGCGGCTTCGGCAAAGTGGCCGCGGGCGCCGCGCTTGCCGCTGCCGTGCCGCGCGGCGCGGCGCGCGCCGCAGCGGCGGACAACAAGGTTCTGCGCTTTATCGCGCAATCCGACCTGCGCGTGCTCGACCCGGTCTGGACGACCGCCTACATCACCCGCAACCACGGCTATTGCGTGTTCGACACGCTGTTCGCGATCGACGCCGAATTCGTGCCGCATCCGCAAATGGTCGGCGAGCACGCCGTCTCGGCGGATCAGCTCACCTACAATTTCAAACTGCGCGACGGCCTCGCTTTTCATGACGGGAGCCCGGTGCGCGGTACCGATTGCGTCGCGAGCGTCAAGCGCTGGTTGGTGCGCGACGGGCACGGTCAGTCGATCGCGGCCGTGCTCGACGAGATCAAGCCCGACGGCGACAAGGGCTTCACGATCAAATTGAAGGAGCCCTTTGCGCTGATGCTGGACGCGCTCGGCAAGGTGTCGAGCCTGGCGCTCTTCATCATGCCGGAGCGGCTCGCCAACACCGACCCGTATCAGCAGGTGACCGAGATGGTCGGCTCGGGGCCGTTCAAATTCGTCAAGGACGAGTTTGAGCCGGGCCACCGGGTGGTTTACGTCAAGAACAAGGACTACGTGCCGCGCCAGGAGCCGCCGAGCTGGGCCTCGGGCGGCAAGGTGGTCAAGGTCGACCGTGTCGAGTGGCTCTACATCCCCGACGCGATGACCAAGGTCGCGGCGCTGATCAACGGCGAAGCCGATTGGTGGGAGAACCCGCCGCTCGACGTCGTTCCGGTGCTCGTCGCCAACCCCGACATCACGGTCAAGCGGGTCGATCCGCTGCCGAGCCCGATCATGGTGAAGTTCAACCACCTCTTACCGCCGTTCGACAATGTGAAGATGCGTCAGGCGGTCCTAGCGGTGACCGACCAGGCCGATTTCCTCGCCGCTCTCGCCGGAGAGCAGAAGAATTGGGACGTTTGCCCCTCCTTCTTCACCTGCGGCGGACCGATGGCCAATGAGGCCGGCTCGCAGGCATTGAGCGGCAAGCGGGATTTCGACAAGGCGAAGAAACTGATCGCCGAAGCCGGCTACAAGGGCGAGAAGATCGTCGTGCTCGACGCGGTTGATCAACCGGTTTCGCATTCGCAGGCGCTGGTCGTCACCGACCTGCTGAAAAAGCTCGATCTCAATGTCGAGCTGCAGGCGATGGATTGGGGCACGCTGGTCACCCGCCGCGCCTCGAAAGAGCCGCTCGACAAGGGCGGCTGGAACATTTTCGCCACCGGTTGGGTCGGCCCCGATCTGCTCGACCCGGCGATCAATCCGGCGCTGCGCACCAATGGCACGAAGGGACATTTCGGCTGGCCCAGCGACGACAAGATCGAGGCGCTGCGCACCGAATGGCTCAAGGCGACGACCGCCGACGAGCGCAAGAAGCTGGCGGCCGCGATCCAGGAGCGCGCCTTCGAAATCGTGCCCTATATCCCGACCGGGCAATGGAAGCCGGTGACCGCCTTCCACAAGAGCCTGAAGGGCGTCGTCGAGGCGCCGGCCTATCTGATGTGGAACGTCGAGAAGGTCTGAACGCAGCGCCAAGCGGAATTGTAGGGTGGGTTAGCGAAAGCGTAACCCACCATTCTTTGGGCGACCGGACGCTCTGGTGGGTTACGCTACGCTAACCCACCCTACAACGGCGTTACCGCTCCAATAATTTCGCGCCGGGCGGGGTGGGGACCTCGAAGACGTTGAGGGTTACCGAGACGAACGAATAATAGCCGATGAGGCCGGCGAGATCGACCGCGCCCTCTTCGCCGAAGCGTTTCTCGACGCGCGCCAGGGTCGCATCGTCGACCCGGTGGTCGTCATAGTAATCGCGGCAGAAATCATAGACGAGCTGGTCGTCGGGATCATCGAAACGCGGGGTGCGGCGCTCGGCGATCGCGTCGATCGCGTCTTGCTTGAGGCCGGCCTGCAGCGCGAGCCGCACATGCGCGGCCCATTCGAACTGCGCAGTCCAATAGCGCGCCGTCATCAGGATCGCGATCTCGGTCTGCTTTGGCGTAAAGCCGGTGCCGAACCGGACATGCGCGCCGAGCTTGTGGGCGTGGTCGGCGAGGCCCGGGCTCTTCAGCCAGACATGGACCGGCGGCGGCACCGAGCCGCGCGGGCCCGATTTGCACTCGTTCCACACTCGGCGCTGCGCATCGTCGAGCTTGGTTTCGTCCACTTGCTGGTAGCGCGGCATATCTTCTCTCCCGGGTTGGCATGGGCTGGCGCGCGATCATACTGTTGCGCCGGCATCTCTAGGAGGCGGAATATGGAGCGGCGCAGGCTTGGGGCACTGGAGGTATCGGCGATCGGGCTCGGCTGCGCGACGATGACGCCGTTCTATGGCGAGCCCGATCCGCAATCGGGGATCGCGACGATCCGGCGGGCGAAGGAGCTCGGCATCGATTTTCTCGATACGGCGGACGGCTACGGACGCGGAGGTAACGAAGAGTTGATCGCGCAGGCTGTGGCCGGCCATCGCGACGACTATGTCATCGCCAGCAAGTTCGGCAATGTGGGGCTCCTTGGCGACCCACGCTTCGCGGATGGACGTCCGGAATATGTTCGCGAGGCTTGCGAGAAGAGCCTGAAGCGGCTGGCGACCGACTTGATCGACCTCTACTACATTCACCGGGTCGATCCGACCGTCCCGATCGAGGATACGGTCGGTGCGATGAGCGATCTGGTGCGCGCGGGCAAGGTGCGCCATCTCGGGATCTGCGAAGCCGGCGCGGCGACGATAAGGCGGGCGCATGCGACCCATAAGATGAGCGCGGTGCAGATCGAATATTCGCTGTGGACGCGCGATGTCGAGGCCGAGGTTTTGCCGCTCTGCGAGGAACTCGGCATCGGGTTTGTCGCCTACAGCCCCTTGGGGCGCGGGTTCCTCACCGGCACTGTGACCAGCCTCGACGCACTGGGCGCGGGCGACGCGCGCCGCAACATGCCGCGCTTTCAGGGCGACAACCTGCGGCACAATCTGGGCCTGGTGGAGGAACTGAAGGCGCATGCCGCCGCCGAACGCTGCACGCCGGCGCAGCTCGCTTTGGCCTGGGCCTTGTCGCGCCGCCCGTTCGTCGTGCCGATCGCCGGCACGAGCCATCGGCGCTGGCTCGAGGAAAACGCCGCCGCCGCAGCCTTCGCCATCTCCGCCGACACGCAGGACGCGCTCGATCACGTGTTCGCACCGGGCGCCGCGAGCGGCACGCGCTATCCGGCCAACCACCTCGCGCGCCTCCTGATCTGAGGAAGGCTCGTCATTGCGAGGAGCGTCGCGACGAAGCAATCTCGACGGGTCGTGCACCTTGGCGCGAGATTGCTTCGCTTCGCTCGCAATGACAGCCTTCTTCCTGTCATTGCGAGGAGCGTCGCGACGAAGCAATCTCGATGGATCGTGCACCTTGGCGCGAGATTGCTTCGCTTCGCTCGCAATGACAGCCTTCTTCCTGTCATTGCGAGGAGCGGAGCGACGAAGCAATCTCGATGGATTATGCGCAGTCGGCGCGAGATTGCTTCGCTTCGCTCGCAATGACAGTGTGGCGACAACTGGAGTACGCCCATGGAATTCGGCATGTTTCACGAGTTTCCGTCGATGCCGGGACGCGGCGAGACGGAGATGTTCGACGAGGCGATGGCGCAGGTCGACGCCGCCGAGCGCTGGGGCCTCGATGTGATGTGGCTGGCCGAGATCCACTTCGCGCCGGAGCGCACCTACCTCTCCTCGCCGCTCGCCATCGCCAGCGCGATCGCGGCGCGCACCAAGCGCATGAAGATCGGCATCGCCGTCCAGGTCTTGCCGCTGTGCCATCCGTTGCGGCTCGCCGAGGAGGCCGCCACGGTCGACCAGATCAGCCAGGGGCGGCTGATTTTCGGGGTCGGGCGCAGCGGCGTCGTCGGCACCTACGATGCCTACCAGGTGCCCTATGACGAAAGCCGCGAGCGCTTCGCCGAAATATTCGAGATCGTCAAGCGGGCGTGGAGCGAGAAGCGGTTTTCGTATCAGGGCAAGTTTCACAGCTTCGACAATGTCGCCTGTGTGCCGCACCCCTACCGCAACAAGCTGCCGCCGATCCGCATCGCCGCCAGCACCCCCGACACCTTCCCGGCGATCGGCGGGCAGGGCTATCCGGTCTTCGCCAGCGTGCGCCATGTCGCCTGGCCCGACCTCGCGCCGCAGATCCGCAGCTATTACGACGCCTACAAGGCGGCCGGGCATCCCGGCAAGGGGACGGCCTTTGTCTCGGCGCCGATCTACCTCGCCGAGACCGAGGAGCGGGCACGGGCCGAGGCCGAGGAAAGCGTCACCCATTTTTACCGGCTGCAATACGAGCTGATCGCCGATTCGGCGCGGCGCTCCGGCCGGCAGGCCTTCATCGATCGTGCCGAACGGCTGCGCACGCTGACCTATGCCGATGTGCTGCGCGGCAATGTGCTGGTCGGCACGCCGCAATCGGTTGGCGAGAAGCTGCGCCGGCTGCAGGAGGAGATCGGCTTCGACGGGATCCTCGCCGAACTCAATTGCGGCGGCCTCATTCCGCATGAGCGGGTACTGAACGCGCTCCGGCTGTTGTGCCAGGAGGTGATGCCGCAATTTCGCTGATCCGCTAAGGCGACAGGCGAAACGGCGCGCGATGCCCCCCTCGCCGGTGGTCGAGTGGCTCGCGCAGCATCGGCCCGAGGCGGGGCTGACCGTGCGCATGAGCGCGGCCGGATTGCTTGCGTTCGGCGTCGCCGACCTGTTTGGGCTGACGCAAATCTATTGGGCCGTGCTGACCGCGGTCCTGGTCACTCAGGCGAGCATCGGCGGCTCGCTGAAGGCGATGGTCGATCGCTTGATCGGCACGATCGGCGGGGCCGTATGGGGTGTCGCAGTCACCTTGACGCTGCCGCATCAGAGCATGCTTTCGACCGGACTCGCCCTCGCGGTGGCGCTGGTGCCGTTGGCGGCGGTCGTGGCCGTCCGACCGGGCTATCGCATCGCGCCGGTGACCGCGGCGATCGTCCTGCTCGCCAATTCCAGCCCGGCTGGCGTCGTCGAAGCGGCGCTCGAACGGGTGTTGGAGATCGGGCTCGGCAGCGCCGTCGCGCTCGGGGTGGCGTTGATCGTGGTGCCGGCCCGCGCGCACGACCTGCTTTGCGCGGCGGGTCGCGACGCCCTGGCGCTGATGGCCGACCAGGTCGAATTGCTGCTCGGCGGTTGGGCGGGGCCGCCTGACCTCGCTGCCGTGCAGGGATTGCACGACCGCATCCGCGCGGCGGTCGAGCGAGCCGCCGCCGCCGCCGACGAAGTCGAGCGCGAGCGGCGAAGCTACATCACCGACGCGCCCGACCCCGACCCGCTGGTGCGCACGCTGCGCCGGCTGAGCCACGATCTGGTCATCATCTCCCGCGCGTTGACCGCGCCGTCGCCGGAACCCGTCGTCACCCGACTGGCTCCGCCCGTTGCCGCCATCGCCGCCGCGCTCTCGGCCGCGTTTGCCCGGATCGGCGCCGCGCTGGCGGGCCGGTCGGCCCCGCCGGACCTGGCCGCGGTTGCCCAGGCGCTGGCCTCGTTCGAAGCGGAGCTGGCCGCCTTGCGCCGCGATGGCGTAACCCGCGCCCTGGCGGAGGAGGCGGTCCAGCGGCTCTTTGGACTGGCCTTCGGGCTCGAGCAGATCGGCCGCAACCTCGACGAGTTGGCCGGCCGTACCCGAGAACTGGCGGAGCGGCGTTAGCGGCTACGGTCGAGCGTTCGCCGTGCTCGCAATGACAACGCTGCGTGGAGTAAAATCTCGGCTAATATCGGGGAGGAGGAGAGCCATGGCGAGGTCCCGCAACATTTCGCCCGGCGTGAAATTCGCCGCGGCGCTGGTCGCCGTGGCCGGGTTTGCGGTCCCGGCGTCCGCCGCGGAGCCGATCAAGATCGGCTTTGGCATGGCGTTGACCGGCGGGCTTGCCGCCAACGGCAAGGCGGCGCTGCTGGCGATGCAGATCTGGGAGGAGGAGACCAACGCCAAGGGCGGGCTCCTCGGCCGGCCGGTTCAGCTGATCTACTATGACGACCAGAGCAACCCGTCGACCGTGCCGGGAATGTTCACCAAGCTGCTCGATGTGGACAAGTTGATCTGGTGGTCGGCGATTACGGCACCAATCTGCTGGCGCCGGCCATGCCGGTCGTGATCCAGCACAAGATGACGTTCCTCGGGCTGTTCGGCCTCGACGTCAACCACGAGTTCCAATACCCGAAATACTTCTCGATGGTGCCGACCGGCGGCCCCGACCCGGCCGAGAGCTTCTCGCAGGGTTTTTTCGCGATCGCCGAGGCGCAGAACCCCAAGCCCAAGACGATTGCGATCGTCGCCGCCGACGCCGAGTTCTCGCGCAACGCCGCGGACGGCGCGCGCGCCCAGGCGAAGAAGGCCGGGATCGACATTCTTTACGACAAGACCTATCCGCCGAACACGACCGACTACACGCCGATCGTCCGGTCGATCGACGCGACCAACCCGGATCTCGTGTTCAGCGCCTCCTATCCGCCCGACGCGGTCGGCATGGTGCGCGCGGCCAACGAGGTCGGCATCAAGGCCAAGATGTTCGGCGGCGGTCTCGTCGGATTGCAATTCACCTCGATCAAGACCCAGCTGGGGCCGCAGCTCAACGGCATCGTCAACTACGATTTCTGGGAGCCGGCGCCGACGCTCAAATCCGCCGAGGTCAGCGAGTTCCTGAAGAAGTACCAGGCCAAGGCGGCAAGCGCCGGGGTCGACCCGCTCGGCTATTACCTGCCGCCCTTCGCCTACGCCAATCTGCAGGTGCTGGCCGCCGCGGTCGAAAGCACCAAGAGCCTCGACCAGGACAAGATCGCCGACTTCCTGCGCAGCAACACGATCAAGACCATTGTCGGCGACATCAAGTGGGGGCCGAACGGCGAATGGGCCGAGGCTCGGGTACTGGCGGTGCAGTTCCACGACGTCAAGGGCGGTGACCTCGAACAGTTCAGGGACGACAGCAAGCAGACGATCCTGTGGCCGGCGAAATACGCCACCGGCAAGGTCGTCTACCCCTACGCCGACGCGAAAAAATAACGTGGAGCGGGGCCGCAAATACCATTGTCATTCCGGGACGGCGCGAAGCGCCGGGCCCGGAACCCATAAACACGACCGTGGACGGGCTGGCATGAGCGCCGGTGCACCCCACGATCCGATTGGTGTTTATGGGTTCCGGGCTCCGGCTTCGCCGGCCCCGGAATGACAAGAAATTGAAAGGGAAGAGCAATGGAATTCGGGATGTTTCACCAGTTTCCGGTGGTGCCGGGCGGCAGCGAGACCGACGCTTTCGGACAGGCCTTCGAGCAGGTCGACGCCGCCGAACGCCATGGCCTCGACGCGATGTGGCTCGCCGAGTTGCACGTCGATCCGGCGCGCTCGGTGCTGGCGGCGCCGATGACGATCGCCAGCGCGATCGCCGCGCGCACCGAGCGGATCAAGATCGGCATCGCGGTGCAGGTATTGCCGTTGTGCCATCCGCTGCGCATCGCCGAGGAGGCCGCGACGGTCGACCAGATCAGCCGGGGCCGGCTGATCTTCGGGGTCGGGCGCAGCGGGTTGCCGCGGACCTACGAGGCCTACGGAATTCCCTATGCGGAGAGCAAGGACCGCTTTGCCGAGACGCTGCACGTCATCGAGCAGGCGTGGTCGCAGCCGCGGTTTTCCCATGAAGGCAAGTATCATAGCTTCGACAATGTCGCGGTGACGCCGAAGCCCTACCAGAAGCCGCTGCCGCCGATTCGCGTCGCGGCCAGCAGCGCCGACACCTTTCCGGCGATCGGCAAGCTCGGCTATCCGATTTTCGTCATGCCGCGCGGCACCTTCTCCGACATGCTGCCGGCGATCGAGAGCTACCGCGAGGCCTATCGCGCGGCCGGGCATCCCGGGCGTGGCCAGGTCTATATGCGGGTGCCGCTCTATGTCGGCGAGACCGCCGAGCGGGCGCGCGATGAGCCCGAGCCGAGCATCATGAGGTTCTTCCGCGAGCAGGCGGCGCGGCTGCGAGCCTCGGCGAACCGCCCGGGCACCTCGGCCAGCGACGGCCGGACCGAGCGCGCCGCGATGCTCGACACCCTGACCTACGAGGATGCGATCCGCGGCAAGATCATCATCGGCACGCCCGAGCGGGTGGCCGAGCAATTGCACGCGCTGCGCGACGAGCTTGGCCTCGACGGGATCCTCGCCGAGCTCAACACAGGCGGCCAGATCCCGCATGATTGCGTGATGAACGCCCTGCGCCTCTTGTGCAGCGAGGTCATGCCGCGATTTCATTAGCGCATTGATCCACCCGTCACCCCCGCGGAAGCGGGGGTCCAGGGACAGCGCCGCAGCGGTCGCCCTGGATTCCCGCTTTCGCGGGAATGACGGCCCAATCCGGTTGAATACCCTCTAGAACAGGCGTTTGCGGAGCGCTCCGCGTTCGCTACAATAATTTGCGATTGTCGTCGGCAGGAGGCTTGCGATGGCTACTCGGGCGCCGTTCTTGAAAACACGGTACAGCGGTTACCTGCATCGGCAAGTCCCGCAGGAGGACACCGAACTCACCCATGTCGGCCCGGATAGCCCGTGCGGCGAATACATGCGCCGCTTCTGGAACCCGATCTGCTTCTCCGACGAGCTGAAGGACCTGCCGCAGCGCGTCAGGATCCTCGGCGAAGACCTCGTCGTGTTCCGCGACGGGAACGGCGCGGTCGGCCTCCTGGAGCTGCATTGCCCGCATCGCGGCACGTCGCTGGAGTTCGGGCTGGTCGGGAAGGAGGGGATCCGCTGCTGCTATCACGGGTGGCTGTTCGGCGTCGATGGGGCGATCCTGGAGACCCCGGGCGAGCCGGCCGACAGCACGCTGAAGGACCGCCTCTTTCACGGCGCTTATCCGGTCCAGGAGGCGCACGGGCTCGTCTTCGCCTATATGGGCCCGCCCGCCGAGCAGCCGGCGTTTCCGGTCTACGACAGCCTGATCCGGCCCGGCTACCGCGTCATCCCGGGGCGGAAGTATTTCTATCCGTGCAACTGGATGCAGATCCAAGACAACACGATGGACCCTACCCACACCGCGTTCCTCCACACGATCGTCAGCGGTGCGATGTTCACCGAGGAATTCGGCGTATTGCCGGAGCTCGACTACCTCGAAACCCCGATCGGCATGATTTACGTCGCGACGCGGCGGGTCGGCGACAATGTCTGGGCGCGGATGGTCGAGACCGTTCTCCCCAATTTGCAGCAGGTCGCGCCGATCTGGGAGAATGGCCGGCAGGAGCGCGCGTTCAGCGGGCCGATGATGAGCCGTTGGCTGGTGCCGATGGACGACACCAACACGATGTTCATCGAATTGCGCCATGTCAGCGAGACCGACGGCGAGACGCCGGGCTGGTGGGCCGATCGCGGGCAGATGCTGCCCGGGCAGATCGCCGCCGATTCGTATGAGGAAGGCCAACGGCGTCCCGGCGACTTCGAGGCCCAGGTATCGCAGCGGCCGATCGCGCTGCACGCCCTCGAACATCTCAGCGAGACCGATCGCGGTGTCAGCATGTTCCGCCGGCTGATGCGGCGCGGCATCCGCGCCGTTCGCGACGGAAATGATCCCGCCGGTGTGTCCCGTGAGGCCGGCGCCGTGATCTCGACCTTTTGCAACAACACCGTCATGCACATGCCGCCGGCGGCGACCGAGGCGATGGACAAGAAAATGATGCGCGCCGCCGGGATGCGGCTCGCCAAGAACTATCTCAGCGCCCCGCCGCTGATGATGGCCGCCGAGTAGAACGGAAGCGTCGGGGTATGCGGTTCGGATTGTTCGGCGGCGCCTGCACCGAAATCGGCGAGCAGGCGAGCGATAGCCGGATCTATACCGATTACGTCGACTATATCTGCGAAGCCGAGGCGCTCGGGTTTCACAGCGTGTTCCTGGTGGAGCACCATTTCACCGGGTTTGGCCAGATCTCGGCGACGCTGAATTTCCTCACATATCTGGCCGCCAAGACGACGACATTGCGGCTCGGCACGGCTGTTCTGGTATTGCCTTGGCACAACCCGGCGCTGCTGGCCGAGCAGGCCGCGACGCTCGACCTCCTATCCAACGGCCGCTTCGATTTCGGCATCGGCAAGGGCTATCGCTGGGGCGAGTTTCACGGCTTTTGCATGGCGATGGCTGAGGCCGAGGAGCGCTATCAGGAGACCGTCGCTTTTCTGAAGAAGGCGTGGACGAGCCCGGGCCGTTTTTCGCATCACGGGAAGTACTGGCATTACGACGATTTGGTGATCGAGCCGGCGCCGGTGCAAAAGCCGCACCCGCCCTTATGGGTCGGTGCGCAGAGCCCCAATTCGATCCGCTATGCCGCCGAGAACGGCTTCAACCTTCTGCTCGGGCAGGCCGGCAGCCCGGATGTGGTCGCCGAGGCCATCGGGGTCTACCGCCGGGCGGTCGAGGCGCAGGGGCGGGTCTTCGACCCGATGAATGTCGGGCTGACCCGCGCCTTGCACATCGCGATGAATGCCGAGGAGCGCGCGGCGGCGCATGAACTGCGCGCCACATTCATGCACAACGTCCAGGTTCTCTCGCTGTCGCCGACCGGCGAATCGCCGAGCTTGGGCCGGCCGCGCCGCTTTCTCACGCGCGAGGAAATGCACAAGGCGACCGAGAGCGACGCGCTGCTCGGCCCGCCCGATGAGATCATCGCTCGCCTCAAGCGGCTGGAGGCCGGCGGGGTCCGGTACGTGATGGTGATCGATGTCGGCGGCTCGTTCGACCATCTGCGCACCTTCGCGCGCGAGGTAATGCCGGAATTCTCAGAGCAGTAGGCGCGCTGCTGGAGCGTGGCCGTCCCGGCCGCGTGCGGGCCGGAGGCCCGCGGTCCATCGGGTTCGGGTACTCGTTGATGAGGCCGTTCACTGAGTTCCCCGCAGCGCTGTCCAGCCAGATCCGCTTCGTGCTGAGCGATGTCGACGACACGTTGACGGACGGGCCGCGTCTGCCGGCCGCCGCCTATACGGCAATCGAGCGGCTACAGACTGCCGGGATCACGGTCATCCCGGTGACCGCCGCGCCGGCCGGCTGGTGCGATCTGATGGCGCGGATGTGGCCGGTCGGCGCGGTGATCGGCGAGAATGGCGGCCTCTGCTTCCGCCACGACCGGGCGAGCGGCGTCGTCGAGCGCCATTACTGGGCGGATCCGGCAGAACGTGAGGCGGCGGGCGCGCGCCTTTTCGCGCTCGCTGCGGACATCGCCGCCGCGCTGCCGGGCTGCGAGATCGCGCACGACCAGCGCTATCGCGAAACCACGCTCGCCTTCCGCAACCGCGACACGGCGCTGTCGGAGCTGATCCTGGCGCGGCTGCGCGAGGCCGGCGCGCGCTCGACCCTAAACTCGATCTGGGTGCTCGGCTGGTTCGGCGATTTCGACAAGCTGGCGATGGCCCGGCGCATCATGGCCGGGCTGTTCGCGACCGACATCGATCGCGATGCCGAAAGCTGCCTCTATGTCGGCGACTCGCTGAACGATGCACCGATGTTCGGCTTCTTCCCCCACTCAGTCGGGGTCTCGACCGTGCGCCGATATGCCGACCGGCTGCCGTCGCTGCCGCGCTGGATCACACGAGGGGCGGGCGGCGCCGGCTTTGTCGAGGTCGCCGAGGCGCTGCTCGCCGGCCGCGGCGCCGAGACGTGAGATGGACCGCGGGCCTCCGGCCCGCGCGCGGCCGGGACGGCCGCGCTCCCAAATAGCCGGCGCCGGGTTCTGCCTACGTGCGGCGCGGCGCGCCGGCCTTTTCCACGAGCTGTTCCAGGATCTCGTAGGGCTGCGCGCCGACGACGCCATAGCGCGCGGCGACAAAGGTCGGGACCCCGGTCACCCCGTATGCATGCGATTTCGCCCAATCGGCGTCGATCGCATCCTTGAACCGGCGCTCCGCCAGGACAGCGCGCGCCTCATCCGCCGGGAGCCGGACGGATTGGGCGATCTCGACGAGGATATCGGGGTCCCCGATGTTGCGGGCCTCGACGAAATAGGCCTTGTAGAGCGCATCGTGGATCGCCCAGCCGCCGGGTTGGGTGTCGGCCCATTTGCCGAGCTCCTGGGCGAGCCGGCTGTTGTAGGTGTGGGTGCGCCTTCCGTAGGGGAGGCCCTCGGCGTCCATCAACCCCTTCATGCGCTGATACATCGCCTCGGGGTCGACATTGCGCCCGGCATACAGCTCCGCCATCGAGCGCCCCTCGACGGGCGTCTCCGGGTGCAGCGGAAAATGCACCAATTCCGTCTCGATTTCGAATGCCGCCTTGAGTTTTTCAACACGCCCGGTGCTGAGGTAACACCAAGGTCACACGTAGTCGGTGAAGATCTCCAAGGTGACCGGCGCCGTCATCCGCTGCCCTCCTCGCCTGAGATATGTTGCCGCTATTGTAGAGGCGGCTGATCCGGCAATGCAAACGCCGCGCTCGGTCGGCGGATCCAGATCCGCACCGGGCCGCTGCGTCCGCGCAGCGCCTGCTCGCCCTGGTCTTCCAGTGCGCCGAGCAGTTCGGCGGCGCCGTTTGCCGGCGCCGCCGCGATTGCGCTGACCAGCGCATCGCCGACCACCAGCGGCGTCCCCAGGCTGCGGGTCAGCCCCTGGAGGCGGCTCGCGGTGTTGACCGTATCGCCGATCACGGTGAACGACAGGCTGTGCTCGCTGCCGACGTCGCCGAGCACCGCCGGGCCGTAATTGAGCCCGATGCCGATCGCGAGCGGCTGCTCGCCCCGTTGCCGGCGCTCGATGTTCCACCCGGCGAGGGCGACGATCATCAAGTCGGCGCATTTGAGCGCGTTGGCGGCATCCTCGGGGGTGGGATCAGGCAGGCCGAACACCGCGAAAATCGCGTCGCCGATATATTTCTCGACGGTGCCGCCGCAAGCGAAGATTTGCGCCGTCATCCGCTCGTGGAACTGGCGCAGCATTGTCACGACGGCCTCGGGCCCGAGATCCTCGGACATGCGGGTGAAGCCGACGATGTCGACGAACAGCACCGCGACGGTCTGGCGCCGCACCGCGCCCAGCGGCTCGTCGCGATCGGCCAGGAGCGCGACCAGGTTCGGCGAGAAATAGCGCGACAGATTGCTGCGGGCGCGCTCGGCGGCGGCGCGCTGGCGGTCGAGCTCGCGCAGCTTGTCGATGTCCTCGAGGGTCTTTCGAATCGTGATTTCGAGGTCGTTGAGGTCGACCGGTTTGGTGACGAAATCGAAGGCGCCGCGGTTCATCGCGGTGCGCAAATTGGTCATGTCGCCATAGGCCGAGACGATGATCGCGCGCACATCGGATTGCCGCTCGCGCAACTCGGCGAGGAGCGTCAGCCCGTCCATCACCGGCATGTTGATGTCGAGCAGCATGAGCCCGATATCGGGCTCCTCGGCCAGCACCGCGAGCGCCTCCTCGCCGTGATGGGCGAAGCGGAAGGCGAATTCCTCGGCGCGGATCTGGCGGCGGAAGCGCTGCCGGATCAGCGTTTCGAAATCGACTTCGTCGTCGACCGCGAGGATCTTGGCTGGGCTCATGGGCTTTTATTCACAATGAGACAGTGCGACGGTGAGAAAAAGAAAAACCCTTCACCGCAAAGGACGCAAAGGACGCGCAAAGGTCGCTGAGGTGAATTCTTGTGGCGCGAAGCGCCCAATAAATTTCCGGCTCGCGCGCACGCCGGAGGCTCATTGGCGCTGCGCGCTGTAGAATCGCCTTCGCGTCCTTTGCGCATCCTTGGCGTCCTCTGCGGTAAGGAGTCAATTTTCTTCTCACCGCCTCACCGCCTCATTGTTGAATTCATGACTCCGGGCCGGATGGCAGCTGGCGCAGCTGGGCTTTGAGAAGGTCGAAATCCACGGGCTTGGTGATGAATTCGGCCGCGCCATATTCGTCGGCCATCCGGCGCCGCTCGTCGTCGCCGTAAGCCGTCACCATCATCACCGGCATATCGGGCCACCGGGTCTTGATTTCGCGTAAGAGCGCGAGGCCGTCCATCCCCGGCATGTTGATGTCGGACAGGATGACGATCAGCTGCGGCTCGATCTCATTTCCAAGTTTTTCGAGCGCCTCCTCGCCGGAGAACGCGAAATGGAGGACGTAGGTGCCTTGCCTTGCCTCGCGCCGAAAGCGCTGGCGGAACAAATCTGCGACATCGGTCTCGTCGTCGACAACCAGAATACTGACGCTCATGATTCCCCGCTTGCCGCTGCGCTGTTCGATCTTGCGTTGCGAGCCGGCGCGCCGCCCGGCCCGCTACGCGGCAATCGCACCGTGAACTCGGTAAATTCGCCGACCCGGCTGTCGACGGTGATCGTCCCGCCATGCTGCTGGGTCACGATGTCGTAGCTGATCGACAGGCCGAGACCGGTGCCCTCGCCGGTCGGTTTTGTCGTAAAGAACGGGGTGAACAGCTTGTCGCGGAGCTCCGGCGGGATCCCTGTCCCGTTGTCGCGCACCTTGATCTCAACCTCGCCGCCCAGATCGCGGGTCGAGACCTTCAAGACCGGCCGGTAGGCCGGGTCGCTGGTCTCTTGGCTGCGCCGGTTGGCGGCGTAGAAGCCATTGCCGAACAGGTTCAGCAGCACCCGGGTGATCTCCTGCGGCACCATTTCAATGGGCGCGATGTTGTCGGCGAAATCCTTGTCCTGGGTGATGTTGAAGCTCTGATCCTGGGCGCGGGCACCGTGATAGGCAAGGTTCAACGCCTCCTCGACGAGGGCGTTGATGTCCGCGCTTTGCCGATCGGCGCTGCCGCCGCGCGAATGGAGCAGCATGCTTTTGACGATGCTGTCGGCCCGGCGGCCGTGCTCGGCGATCTTTTCGAGGTTGCCGGTCAGCATCTCCATTGTCTCGTCGACCTCGGCGCGCTCGTCGTTGCCGAGCGTCGCCACCGCCGGAGCCGTCGCTGTCTTGACCTCGTCGAGCAATTCGACCGAAAGGTCGGCGAAATTGTTGACGAAGTTCAACGGGTTCTTGATCTCGTGCGCGATCCCGGCGGTGAGCTGACCAAGCGAGGCCATCTTTTCGGAGTGCACCAGGTTCGCCTGGGCTGCCTTGAGGCGCCCGAGGGTGTCGCGCAATTCGTTGAGGGTGTCGCGGAACAGCGCGAGGATCCGCGCCATCGCCCCGATCTCGTCGCGCCCGGCGGGGGGAATATCGACCTCGGTTTGTCCGGCAATGAGGCCGTTCATCGCGGCCACCAGCGCGCGCAGCGGGATCGAGATCGAGCGCAGAACGAGGAAGGTGAGGAGTGCCCCGCCCAATAATGCGGCGGCAAAGATCGCATAGGCGATCCGGGTCGCCGATCCGGCCTCGGCGACCACCTGGTCGCGCGCGGCGATTGCATCGGCGGTCACCCATCGGCGGTCACCTCGGTGACGATCGAGCCCAGCAGCTCGTCAAGGACGAGGCTGTGTTGGCGGGCCTGCGCCAACAGCGAATTGCCGATAACCCGCTGGTCGTTGGTGTAGGCGTCCACCGCCTTGCCGGCAAACTGGGCGTACTCGGCCAATTCGGTGCGCACCTTGGCAATGCGCTCCGGCTTCTGCCCCGCCAGCCGATCGAGATCCTTCTCCATCTGCTCCCGCGCGGCGGCGGCCTTCTGCTCCGCCAGGGTAAGCTGGCTTACCGCGAGATCGGTGTTCCAATAGCGCAATTCGCCGAAGGCGATCCGGGCGCTGCTTGCCCGGTCGGCGATCGCCAGCATGTCGGCGGCCCGTGCCGTTGCCGCGGCCTCGTCGGACAAGGTGTGGGTCAGGTATCCGGTCGTCGCGGCGAGCACGAGCAATAATGCGCTCGATAGCATCGCCAGACGGAGGCGGATGGTCAGCTGCATTATGCCCGGCTTCCGGCTACGGGGTCAGTGAAACAGCGTGATGCTGATGACGGCGCCGAGGTCGCCCACCTTGGCGCCTTCCTTCGGGTAGCCGGTCTTGTCCATCTCGCCCTTCGGCGTGCCGTGGCAGGTGAGGCAGGATTCAGCGTAATACTCGGGCACCATGATGCGAAAAGCGGGCCGCGCGTCCTGCACCATCGTCGAGAACGGCTGGCCGCGCGGCCAGTCGGCCTGCAGCAGCTTGGTCGAGATCACCTCGGCCTCCCACGCATCCGGGCGGGCCTTGCGGTTGCGCACGAGGTTGAGCGGCGCGGTGACCTTGATTTCCGCCTCGCCCTTCGCGCGGCGGGCGAACGCCTCGTCAACCAGCCGCGCGAAGACCGCCGGGATGAACCCCTTGAACCCGGTTCCCTTGGCGTTGATCTGGGCCTGGTTGTCGTCCATCACCTCGACGATCGAATCCATCACGGCCTTTAAGAGCGTGCCCTGACGGCTCTTCGGATCGATCGAATTTGGATCGACCCCGGTCGTCGTCTTGTATTTCTGGATCGCCAGATCGAGGACGACGCGGCCGGTCAGTCCCTTGTCGCCGACCGCGGGATCGTCGATCTTCGCCTGGCTGTCGGAAATGACCGTGCGCGCCGAGCGCAGCATCTGCGCCAGGCTCTGCGCGATCGCCGCATCGTCGTCGGCGGCCGGCGCGGGGGCGGCCCACAGCGCGACAAGGCCGACGATAAGCAGCGAGGCGGGGATACGCCAGATCCTAAGGTTCAATTTGGGCTCCGTGGGTTGATGGCCTGCCGTTCGCGGGGGAGGCGGACGGTGAACTCGGTAAACTCGCCGACCTTGCTGTCGACCGTAATCGTTCCGCCATGCTCTTGCGTCACGATGTCATAGCTGATCGAGAGGCCGAGCCCGGTGCCCTCGCCGGTCGGCTTGGTGGTGAAGAATGGCTGGAATAGCTTGTCGCGCAGCTCCGGGCCAATGCCGATTCCGTTATCGCGGACGGCGATCTCGACCGCGTCGCCCATCTCGCGCGTCGTCACCTTGAGGATTGGCTTGAACTTCCCGTCGCCCGCCGCTGTTCGGCGCTTGTTGGCAGCATAGAAGCCGTTGCCGATCAGGTTGAGGAAGACCCGCGTCACATCCTGCGGCACCAGTTCCACGGGCGCAATCGCCGCGCCGAACTCGCGCTCCAGCGTGATGTTGAAGTTCTGGTCCTGGGCGCGGGCGCCGTGATAGGCGAGGTTGAGCGATTCTTCGACCAGCGCGTTGAGGTCGACGCTGCGGCGGTCGCCGGTGGCGCCGCGCGAATGCTCCAGCATGCTCTTGACGATGCCGTCGGCGCGCCTGCCATGCTCGGCGATCTTTTCAAGGTTGCTGGTCAGCATCTCGACCACCTCGTCGATCTCGGCGCGGGTGTCCTCGTCGAGCCCGGCAAGGCCCGGCGCCGCCGCCGCCTTCAGCTCGTCCAACAGCTCGACCGAGAGGCCGGCGAAATTGTTGACGAAGTTGAGCGGGTTCTTGATCTCATGGGCGATCCCAGCGGTCAGTTGGCCCAACGAGGCCATCTTCTCGGCCTGGATCAGATTGGCCTGCGCCGTCTTCAATTCGCCGAGCGCCCTCTCGGCGGCGTCGCGCGCGGCATGGATTTCCGCTTCGGCGCGCTTCCGTTCGGTGACGTCGCCGTAAATCAGGACAAAGCCGCCGCCCGGCACCGAATTGTATCGCACCTCGACGACCCGCCCGTCCGGCCGGGTGCGCTCGACCGACCCTTGCGTCCCGACCACCCCGGTCATCCGCTGCACTTCCGCCTCGACATCGGCGGCGCCGAACTCGCCGCGCTCGGCGAGATAGCGGGCGTATTCGGCATAGCTCGGCCGCGCCGCCACGAAGTCGTCGGCCAGATCCAGAACCTTCTGGAAATTCATGTTCCAGGCGGCGAGCCGCAGCCCGGCGTCGAACATCGCGACCCCGTCGCCCATGTTGTCGAACGTGACGCGCAACTCGGCCTGGCGATGCCGGATTTCCTGCAGCAACCGGGCATTGTCCATCGCGATGACCGCCTGCGCCGCGAAACTCTGCAACAGCGCGATCTGCTTGTCGGAAAACGGCCGGACTTCCAACCGGTGCATCACGAAACCACCGACAACCTCGCCTTCTTTGAGCAATGGGACAAACAGCAGCGTGCGGATTCCGGTCGCGGCCGCCGCGGTTTCGGCCGGCGCGCCGGCTCGAACCGATTCGTCTTCGCGGATGTCGTGAACATGGACGACCGACCGATTCGCCAGCATCCGGTATGGCACCGAATCTCGTGTGATGATGTGCGGCACCGGCGTGTTGAGCGGCAGGATCTTGTCGAAATCTTCTGAAACTCCAAGGCTGGCCGCGCGAGTGAAATAGGGGTCGTCGTACCGCAATAGATGAGCGGTTTGCCCCTCGCACAGCCGGATTGCCTTTTCGAGCATTGCACCAAACACCGGCGCGAGATCGCCCGGCGAGGAGTTGATGACCCCGAGCACCTCCGCGGTGGCGGTCTGCTGCTCCAAAGACTCGCGGAGTTCCGTGAGGAGCCGCGCGTTCTCGATCGCGATAACCGCCTGGTCGGCGAAGGTGCGTACCAATTCGATCTGGCGCTCGGTGAACGGCTCGACCCGATGGCGGCCGAGCGAAATCACCCCGATGGGTTCGCCCTCGCGCAATAGCGGTACGCCAAGATCGGTAAGGATTCTCCCGAGTGTCACGGCCTTTAGGGTGTCGTAATCTGGATCGGCGACGGTGTCGGCAACATGAACGATCCGGCTTTCGAGCAGCGCCCTGGCGACGACGCCACCGCGTCCTGGGGTGACTACCGGCCGCTCCCGCAGCCATCTCTCCCACTCGGGCCCGACTCCAAAATTTGCGACGGCCCGATAGCCCTCGCCGTCGCGGCGCCAGATCGCGGCCAGATCGGCACCGCACAGCCGCGCGGCGGTCTCGACCAGCGTGTCGAGCACCGGTTGGAGATCGAAGGTCGAGGCGCTGATGACCTTGAGCACATCGCTGGTCGCGGTCTGGTATTCGAGCGATTCTTCGAGGTCGCCGGTGCGCTCGCGCAATTCGCCCAGGAGCCGGGCGTTCTCCATCGCGATCACCGCCTGCGCTCCGAAATTCTGCAACAGAGCAACTTGCTTGTCCGAGAACGCCAGCGGTTCTTGCCGATAGATTGTTATCGCGCCGAGAAGCGTGTCGTCCTTGCGCATCCCGACGGCGAGAACGGCTCGAAACCCGCCGAGCGATAAACCCTGGCGAACCAAGTCACCACCCGCCGCGAGATACTCATCAGTAGTGATATCGGGGATGTGCGCCACGCCCTCGCCGGCCGCTATGCGGCCAATCGCTGTCAGTGGTTCGGCTCGGACCGACTCCCGCAGGAACTCGGCATAAGCAGGCGGAACGTTGCGAAATGACACCGCCCGGAAACGCCCATCGTCATATGTCCATAAAATACCGAATGCTGCCTCGCTCAGCCGCGTTGCCTTTTCCAGCATGGCATCGAACACCGGCGTGAGCTCGCCGGGCGAGGCATTGATGACCCCCAGCACCTCGGCGGTCGCGGTCTGCTGCTCCAAAGCCTCGCGCGTCTCGTTGATGAGCCGAGCGTTCTCGATTGCGATCACCGCCTGGTCGGCAAAGGTGCGGATTAGCTCGATCTGCCGCTCGGTAAACGGCTCGACCCGTGAACGGGTGAGCGAGATGACGCCGATCGGCTCGCTCTCGCGCAGCAGCGGCACGCCGAGGGCGGTTCGAGCGTGGCCGACGCTGATCGTCTCGGGCAAAGCGTATTCGGGATCGGCGTCGAGGTCGGCAACGTGGACGACCTGTCCGTCGAGTGCGACCCGGCCGACCATGCTTCCCCGGCCACGCGTGAAGACTTGCTGTCGGATGAATGCGTCGAACTCGGGTGTCGCCGAGCATGTCGCCACATAGCGATAAGTGTCGCCTCCGCGGATTGCGAGTCCGGCCATCTCCGAATTGCACAGCCGTGCGGCGGTTTCGACCAGCGTATCGAGAACCGGCTGCAGGTCGAAGGTCGAGCGGCTGATGACCTGCAACACATCGCTGGTCGCGGTCTGGTATTCGAGCGCTTCCTGAAGGTCGCCGGTGCGCTCGCTCAGTTCGTTGAACAGCCGGACATTCTCGATCGCAATCACCGCCTGGGCGGCGAAAGTCTTTAAGAGGTCGATCTGCTTGTCGCTGAACGGCTCGATCTCCCGGCGGATGACGGTGATCGCCCCGATCGGATCGCCGTCGCGCAGCATCGGCACCGAGAGCGCGGTGTGCACCCCGGCCTGGGCGAGGCTCGGTGCGTATTCGGGATCGGCTTCCATATCGGCGACATGCGCCACCTGCCGCGTCACGAGCGCGCGCGCCGTCACGCTGGCGCGGCCGGGCGGCAGCGGAAATACGCGGCGGGTCACGTCGAGTTCGGCGGCGGTCAAGCCGTGATGCGCGACAAAGTGGATGAGCCTGCCGTCAAACCGGAAGACGGTGCCGCTGGCCGCGCCGGACAGCGTCGTCGCGGCGGCGGCGATCGCGTCGAAGGTCGGCTGGACATCGGTCGGCGAACTCGAAATGACGCGCAGGATCTCGGCCGTCGCGGTCTGGCGCTCCAATGCCTCACGCTGCTCGGTCAGGAGCCGCGTGTTCTCGATCGCGATGACGGCCTGGTCAGCAAAGGTGCGGACCAGCTCGATTTCCTTTTCGGTGTACGGCTCGATCCTGCGGCGCGCGAGACCGATGGCCCCGATCGGCAACCCCTCACGGAGCAGCGGCACGCCCAATAGCGTATGGATGCCGCCCACCCGCGCGTCTTCCTTCACTTCATAGAGCGGATCGGTCCAGCAATCGGGGATCTGAACCGTGGTGCGGCTAAGCGCGACGCGCCCGATCAGGGTGCCGGTGCCGGGCCGGATCCTCACCTCGCGCTCGATCTGCTCGTAGTCGGGCGCCAGCGAATGCCCGGCAGCCCACCGATATTCGCCATCCTGGAGGCGGTAGATGGTCGCCTGATCGGCGCGGCACAACCGCACCGCGGTGCTGACCACCGACTCCAGCACGGGCTGAAGATCGAAGGTCGATTGGCTGATGACCTTGAGCACATCGCTGGTCGCGGTCTGGTATTCGAGCGATTCCGACAGCTCTGCGGTGCGCTCGCGTGTCTCGGTCAGAAGCCGCGCGTTTTCCATCGCGATGACTGCCTGCACCGCAAAATTCTGCAACAGCGCGATTTGCTTGTCGGAGAAGGGCCGAAGCTCCTGGCGGTAAAACCAGAGCGAGCCGAGTAATGTGTCGTCCTTGCGAAGCGCAATCAGCAACCCGGTGCGGGCACCGCCCATTTCGGTCACGGCGCGGGTCTGTGGGTGCGCCCGCCTCGCCGCGCTGCTCGCCGCGAGATCCGCGTGCACCAATGGTTCGCCGCGAACCAGGTTCTCGTGATAGCTGCCCGGACCAGCGATCCACGGCTCGCGAAAAGCCTCCGCCGCTGCCGGCGCCAAACCGCGCAGGGCGAGCGTGTGAAAACGTTCGCCGTCAAAGGAGGTAAGGCCGCCAAAAACCGCCTCGCACAGGCGCATCGCCTTGTCCAGCATCGCCTCGAACACCGGCTTGAGGTCGCCGGGCGATGAATTGATGACCTGCAACACCTCGGCGGTCGCGGTCTGCTGCTCGCGCGCCTCGCTCAGTTCCGCGCTCAGCGCCGCGATGCGGGCCTCCAGCGCGGCGATCGACGTTGGCGCCCGGTCGCCGGTCTTCGCGGCGGTCGCGGCGCGCGCAATTTGTGCCATTCCCTGGCTCCGTCTCCGTTCCGTCGCGGCGCGGTTGCCGCCGGCCGAGATTGCCGCCTCGGCCCGGGCTTCGCTTTGTTTCTGGGGCGGAAATCATAACCCGGCGGCGCCGGGCGGGCCTAGCGGTTTGGCGTGGGCTCCCTATATGCCGGCGTGGCTGTGCGTTGGATGCGGGGCCGTCCGGGAGGTGGGGAGGTGCCACCGGGAGGCAGCCAAATTCCCTGCATTTCCCTGCGAGGGGCGCAAAATTCCCTGCGCGGCTGCGAAAAATTCCCTGCGCCGACACCGGTATATTCTCATGAGACGTTGATTTAATTCTTTTTTGAACGCTCGCCGCGGCGAAATTCCCTGCGGGGCAGGGAATTGCCCTCCTAGACCCCCAGATAGCGATGCTGCAGCTCGGTCGCCGCCGCCAGCTCGGCCGAGGAGCCGGCCCATACGGTTCGGCCTTTCTCGAGGATGTAATGGCGGTCGGCGAGCCTGAGGAGCGGCGCGATGTTCTTGTCAATGAGGAGGATCGCCTGCCCGCCGGCCTTCAGGGTCGCGAGCACCCGCCAGATCTCGGCCCGGATGCGCGGCGCGAGGCCCTCGGTTGCCTCGTCGAGCAGCAAGAGGCGCGGGTTGGTCATCAGCGCGCGGCCGATCGCCAGCATCTGCTGTTCTCCGCCCGAGAGCAGCCCGCCGAGCTGGCCCTGCCGCTCGCGCAACCCCGGAAACAGATCGAGCACCGAATCGAGGATCCACCGGCCGGGGGCTGCCGTTGCTATCAGGTTTTCGCGGACCGTCAGGTTCGGGAAGATCTGGCGGCCCTCCGGCACCAGGCCGAGCCCGAGCCGGGCGATGCGGTAGGGGGGCAGATGCTGGATCGACGCGCCATCGAGGCGGATCGTCCCGCTCTCGGCGCGGACGATCCCCATGACCGCAGAGAGGGTCGTGGTCTTGCCCATGCCGTTGCGCCCGAGCAGCGTCACGAGCTCGCCGGAAGCGACGGCGAAATCGACGCCGAACAGGACCCTGCCGTCGCCATATCCGGCTTCGAGCCCGCTGACTTCAAGCATCCTCTGCATATCGAGTCTTTCCCTCCGGCAGAGAAAAAACCCCTCTCCGCCCTTCAGGGGGGAGAGGGAGGGGCCCATTGCGCAGCAATGGGAGGGTGAGGTGGGTGTCGGCAAGCGCTCTGGAATCCCCCACCTCACCCCAACCCTCTCCGCCCCCGGGGGCGGAGAGGGAGCGTGTAGACCGTCACTCACGACTCATCCTCCAGCGATCGCTAGGCTATGGTGACGCCGAGTGCGCCGCGACTGCGCGACGGAAGGGAGATTGCCATGGAAAGCGAAGCCGAGCTCCTCGCCAGCGCCCGCCGCTACAGCTTTCGCGCCCGCATGGATGGCAAATCCGGGGCGGGCGAGATTGCCGGGCCGGTATTTGTTTCAGGCAGCGGCTCGGAGGTCGAGGACGTCAATGGCAAGCGCTACCTCGACTTCAATTCGGGCCAGATGTGCGCCGCGCTCGGGCACAACCACCCGACCGTGACGGCGGCGATCAAACTTGCCTGCGACACGCTGATCCACGCCCATAGCAGCTATTACAACGTGCAGGAGATCCGGCTCGCCGAGCGGCTCGCGCGGGTCATGCCGGCGGGGCTGGAGAAGAGCCTCTTCCTGCAATCGGGGTCGGACGCCAACGAGGCCGCGGTGATGATCGCGCGGCAATATACCGGCGGGTACGAGGTGGCGAGCCCGCATGTCAGCTTTCACGGCCTCTCCGACACGGCGCGCTCGCTGACCTTTGCCGGCTGGCATGGCGGGCACGGTGCGTTGCCCGGCGGCAGCTATGCGATGATCGCGCCCTATTGCTACCGCTGCCCGCTGCGCCAGAGCTTTCCGGCGTGCAATTAC
>WNFD01000166.1_pt1 | contig 76304 bp, 65 predicted proteins | sample 5400491 | NCBI WGS metagenome assembly WNFD01 (sample SAMN13153343, study PRJNA577476) | soil metagenome | isolation source: 120 cm saprolite under Douglas fir tree site 2 hole 2 replicate 2 | place: USA:California | collected 2015-04-18 | reverse complement strand
CGCAGCACCAGACCGGGCGGGTTATCCGGGGTTCTCGGGTCCATGTCGGCCAGCGCGACCCCCACGCTCGCGGTGAGCGCGATCTGCTGGCCGGCCACCCGGAACGGCTCCGCGGCGACCGCGGCGGCCAGCCGCTCGGCGAGTTCGGCCACTTCCTGGACGTTCCCGGCGTTCTCGACCAGGACGGCGAACTCGTCGCTGCCCCAGCGGGCGACGGTGTCGTGAACCGGGACGACGGCGCGCAGCCGCCGGGCCGCCTGGGCCAGCACCAGGTCACCCGCGCCGTGGCCGACCGAGTCGTTGACCGCGGTGAAGCGGTCGAGGTCCAGGAAGATGACGCCGGTCCGGCTGACCACCGCGGTGTCGCCCAGTACGTCCCTGGCCCGCTCCTCGACGTAGGCCCGGTTCGGCAGCCCGGTCAGCCCGTCGTGGAAGGTCAGGTGCGTGACCTGCTGGCGCAGCGCGACCTGGTCGCTGACGTCGCGGGCGGTGACGAGCATCTGGATGGGCTCACTCGGCGCCTGGTAGCGCAGCACGGTGGACTCGATGTGCCGCCACGTCCCGTCGGCGGCCCGCACCCGAGCCGGAAACCGTCCCGAAAAGCCCGACGAGCCGGGCCCCTCGGCCGACTCGGATCCGGCCACCGCGGCGGACCCCGCGGGATCGGTGGGGTGATAGCCGCCGAGGGCGAGCCGGACGGACGCCAGCGCGGCGGACCGATCCTCCGGGTGGACGAAATCGAGCAGCCGCCGGCCGGCCAGCGCCCCCGGCGCGTAGCCGTAGTCCTCGACCGCCGGGCTCGCGGACCTGACCACGCCGTCCAGGTCGCAGACCAGGACCACGTCGCTGGTCCGGTTGGCGAGATCCCGCAGGCTCCGGCTGGACTCCCGCCATATCCCGAGGACGGCCCCGTTTTCCCGGACGAGCATGAAGACCCGCGCGGCCAGCACGAGCACCCCGGCCCCGCCCGCCACGACCAGCGCGACCCCGGACGCCGGCGCTCCGGCCAGGCCGTTGCCGATCACCACCAGGGTGGCGGCGGACGCGGCCAGCACGGCGATGACGGTGGCCGCCGCCGAGCTTGTCGTCCGGCGGGCCCAGCTGGCCTCGGTCACCCGCCACGGGGCCACGCCCAGCAGCAGCGCCGCGACCACCGGCATCAGCTGCGCGGCGACGCCCAGGTGCCCGCCCGACACCCGCTGGCCGACGGCCAGGGCGTCGCCTACGGCGACGGCGAGCAGGGAAAGGTAGGGCAGCGTCACCCGCCGCCAGGCCGTGGTGACCATGGGCAGCAACGCGCCGAGCACGGCCAGGTCCGCCAGCGGGTGGACCAGCGCGAGCAGGAAGGTGCCCGGGCGTTCACCCGACCGGTGGAACTCGGCGCTGAACAGCGTGATCCAGCCGATCACGAGCAGGGCGACCGCCATGACGTAGCCGTCCGCCAGTCCGGGCAGGACCGAACCCGCCGTCCCCTCGGCTCCTTCCGAGCCATCCGGCCGGGCCGGCCGGGCCAGCTGCGGGCGCTGGAGGCTGCCGCCGCCCTCTCGTTCCGCCGTGGTCAGCATCGCGGTACCGACCGCCGCGGCGGCCAGGGCCAGCAACGGCGGCAGGTCGGTGGACGACAGGCCCGGCGCGGGGTTCAGCGTCCCGCCGAGGACACCCTGGATGACCAACCCGGCGCAGTACAGCGCGGCACCTCCCGCGAGCCACCGGTAAGCCCGCCCGACGCTGTGCTGTCCAGGGGGGACGCCCCCCCTAGACCCCCCCGCTGTTTCTCCCGGGGGGACCCATCCCCCCGGACCCCCCTTGGGAGGGATCCATCCCCCCGGACCCCCCTGGGACCCCCCTTGCCCCCCCGCGAGGTCGTACGAGCGCGCGCCGAGCCACAGGCTCACCGCCGCCGCGCACCACGCCAGCATGCCAAGCACGCTCATCCTCGGCACCCCGAGATAATCAGGCGCACCCGGGCTCCTTCCGTTCCGCCCCGCTGTTCTTTGTACTCAACGCACGCCGGGCAAAAGCGGATAGCTTAGTCACGCTTTCGTTACCTCGTCGTAACGAAAAGTCGCCGTCGTCGCGCAACTCCGTGCGCCGACAACCACCGAGAGTCCCAGCCCCAAGTGACGGTCTCGCAACCGGTCTGGCGCTTACTCTACGTACCCGAGGTCACGCTTTGATTGAGGAAGTGCGTATAGCGGGAGACAAACCAGGGGTCACCGCAGATGCTCGAACTCTCTGCCCATGTTCGTGGTATGCAGTGCCGGTATGTACCGATTGTCGCGTTCCGGCCGCTCGTAGCGAATAGAGGCGCCGGGACGCGGCGGCTGATACAGCATCCGCCCGGACCCGCCTCACCAGTGCCGGAAACGGCCGCAGCTGCGAGCCGCGATTCGTCCTGATCTAGACTCCTGCCCAGCCGCTAGTCCGGTCCCGAGGCATAGGAGAGGCCGCCGTGCGCAAGGTGCTGATCGCGAACCGCGGCGAGATCGCCGTGCGTGTGGTGCGGGCTTGCCGTGATGCCGGGCTGGGCAGCGTGGCCGTGTACGCCGAGCCCGACCTGGATGCGCTGCACGTCACGATGGCCGACGAGGCCTACGCGCTGGGCGGGACGACCAGCCAGGAGACCTACCTGGACATCGACAAGATCATCAAGGTGGCGGTCGAGTCCGGCGCGGACGCGGTCCACCCCGGCTACGGCTTCCTGGCCGAGAACGCCGACTTCGCCCGGGCCGTCACGATGGCGGGCCTGACCTGGATCGGCCCCCCGCCGCAGGCCATCGAGGCGCTCGGGGACAAGGTCCGGGCCCGGCACATCGCCCGCGAGGCCGGGGCGCCGCTCGCGCCGGGCACCCGGGACCCGGTGCGGGACGCCGCCGAGGTCCTGGTGTTCGCCCGGGAGTACGGCTACCCGGTGGCGATCAAGGCGGCGTTCGGCGGCGGCGGCCGCGGCCTGAAGGTGGCCTGGCGCGAGGAGGAGGTCACCGACCTGTTCGAGTCGGCGGTCCGGGAGGCCACCGCGGCGTTCGGCCGGGGCGAGTGCTTCGCCGAGCGGTACCTGGACCGGCCGCGGCACGTGGAAACGCAATGCCTGGCCGACGCCCACGGCCACGTGGTGGTCGTCTCGACCAGGGACTGCTCGCTGCAACGCAGGCATCAGAAGCTGGTCGAGGAGGCTCCGGCGCCGTTCCTCTCCGCGGCGCAGACCGAAGCCCTCTACCAGTCCTCCAAGGCCATCCTGCGGCTGGCCGGCTACGTCGGCGCGGGTACCTGCGAGTTCCTCGTCGGCCAGGACGGCACGGTCAACTTCCTGGAGGTCAACACCCGGCTGCAGGTCGAGCACCCGGTCAGCGAGGAGGTCACCGGCATCGATCTGGTCCGCGAGATGTTCCGCATCGCCGAGGGCGAGCCGCTCGGCTACGACGACCCGCCGGCCCGGGGGCACTCGATCGAATTCCGGATCAACGCCGAGGATCCGGGGCGTAACTTCCTGCCCGCCCCGGGCACTATCACCACCTGGAACCCGCCGTCGGGGCCGGGCGTTCGGCTTGACTCCGGGTACGCGGCCGGGATGACGGTCCCGCAGGTGTTCGACTCGCTGATCGCCAAGCTGATCGTGACCGGCGCGAGCCGGGCCGAGGCGCTGGCCCGGTCGGCCCGCGCGCTGGCCGAATTCGAGGTGGGCGGGATGCCCACGGTGCTGCCCTTCCACCGCGCCGTGGTCGCGGACCCCGCGTTCGCCGGCGAGCCGCTGCGGGTGCACACCCGCTGGATCGAGACCGAGTTCGACGCCCCGATGCCGGCCCAGGAGGCCGCTGGGGTGGCAGAGTCGGCCGAGCGGGAGAAGCTGACCGTCGAGGTCGGCGGGAAACGGCTCGAGGTGGTGGTCCCGGCTGATCTCGCCGTGACCCGCCGTACCAATGTCGCCTCTTCCGGGGCCGAACGGGCCCGCGGTACCAGCCACGGGCGCCGACGATCCGCCCCGGCCGGGAGCGGCGACACCCTGGTGAGCCCGATGCAGGGCACGATCATCAAGATCGCCGTCACCGAGGGGCAGCGGGTTTCGGCCGGAGATGTGATCGTGGTCCTGGAGGCGATGAAGATGGAGCAGCCGCTGACCGCGCACAAGGGCGGCACGGTCACCGGCCTATCGGTGGAGGTGGGCCAGACGGTCACCGCGGGCGCGGCCATCTGCGAGCTCACGGACTGATCGCGGTGAGCAGGCTCCCGGGGGACCCGGGTGCGGGGCGCCAGGCGCTGTTCGCGCTCGGCGTCCGGCTGCCGGAACGGAACCGGGAGTGGGTGCGGCACGAGCTGACCGACGCCGGCTGGCGCGGTCGGCTCGTGGTCCGTCACATCATCATCACGCTGCCGTTCTCCGCCGCGCTCGCGCTGCTCCCCGGCGCGCTCTGGATCCGCATCGCGGTGCCCGCGCTGTTCCTGATCTGCAGCGTGGGCATCGTCGCGCTGTACGCCGACGACATCCGGGTGTCCCGGCTGCGGCGGAACGGGCTCGAGCCCCCCGACGATCCCGACCTGGGGCGGCCGTCACATTGAGGACGGCACGCGCCATGGATCGTTCGGGCGCTGGCGGGGCGGCGCGCGTTCACGGGGGCGCGGACCAGGCTCGTTCGGGCGCTGGCGGAGCGGGCCGCGTTCACCGGGCACGGACCAGGCTCGTTCGGGCGCTGGCGGGGCGTTCCGCGTTCGCCGGGGCGTGGACCCGGCTCGTTCGGGGATAAAGCTTTTGATCTTTTTACGGGACGTCCGGGGTGAACTCCATCAGCTTGCGGGCCGCCTCGGTGACGCTGCCGGACAGGGACGGGTAGACGGCGAACGTATGCGCCAGCTGCTCGGCGGTGAGGCGCTGCTCCATGGCGACCGAGACGGCCAGGATCAGCTCGCTGGCCCGCGGGGCCACGATCACGCCGCCGAGCACGACGCCGGTGCCCGGGCTGGTGAACAGCTTGACGAAACCGTCATGGAAGCCGGCCATCTTGGCCCGCGGGTTCGTGGCCAGCGGCAGCTTCAGCACCCGGGCGGAGACCTCGCCCGCGCTGACCGCGCGCTGCGACACGCCGACGGTGGCGATCTCCGGGTCGGTGAAGATGGTCGCGGCGACGTGGCCCAGCCGCAGCGGCCCCACCGCCTCGCCGAGCGCGTGCCACATCGCGATCCGGCCCTGCATGGCGGCGACCGAGGCCAGCATCAGCACACCGGTGCAGTCCCCCGCCGCGTACACGCCGGGCACGGACGTCCGGGACACCCGGTCCACCTCGATGAAGCCGCGCGCGTCCACCTTCACCCCGGCCTCATCCAGGCCGCAGCCCTCGGTCCTCGGGATCATGCCCACGGTCAGCAGGCAGTGGCTCCCGGTCACGGTCCGGCCGTCGTCCAGGGTGACCGTGACCCCGTCCGGGTCCCGGCGGACGGCCTGGGCGCGTGACCGGCCGAGCACCGTCATGCCGCTGCGGCGGAACACGTCCTCGATCAGGCCGGCCGCGTCCTCCCAGGGTGACCCGTGAGCCGAGCGCCTGGTAGGCGCTGGCGAACTCGGCTCCGGTCACGCCGGAGCCGACCACGATCAGGTCCCGGGGAAGTTCGGTCAGGTCATAGAGCTGCCGCCAGTTCAGGATGCGCTCGCCGTCGGGCTCCGCGCCTGGGAACACGCGGGGCAGCGCCCCGGTGGCGATCAGGATCGCGTCGGCCTTGATCTCCTCATCGCCCGCTTTGACGGTTCCGGCACCGACCAGCCTGCCCTTCGCGGCGATCACCTTGACGTCTTCGGCCGCGAGCCGCGCGGCGATGTCGTGGGACTGGGCCCGGGCCAGGTCGGTGATCCGCTGGTACAGGCGCGCGGCGTTGACGGTGGCCAGGCCGCCGGTCGCGATGCCGAACCCGGCGCTCCGGTTGAGCAGCGTCATCGCGTTGGAGGTCTCGATCAGCGACTTGGAGGGCACGCAGTCGGTGAGCACGCAGGCGCCGCCGAGACCGTCGGAGTCCACGAGGGTGACATCGGCGCCGAGCTGGGCCGCGACGAGGGCGGCTTCGTAACCGCCGGGGCCGCCGCCGAGGATCGCGATTCTCTGACGTGGCAAGGTCACGATTAGTAATTCTTCCCGTCGAGTTGGTCGCAGTCAGGTATCGGGCGCGGGGTAATGCCCGGCGTCCGGCGGCGGGACACGTACGCTTGCCCCCGTGGCACTGTACGCGGCCTACGGCAGCAACATGGACCCAGCGCAGATGCTCCTGCGTTGCCCGCATTCACCACAGCGGGGAACCGGCTGGCTGGAAGGATGGCGGCTGACGTTCGGCGGTGAGGACATCGGCTGGGACGGCGCCATGGCCACGGTGGTCGAGGAGCCGGGCGCCCGGGTATTCGTCGTGCTCTACGACGTGTTCGAGACCGACGAGAAGGAACTCGACAACTGGGACGGTGTCACTCTCGGTTACTACCGCAAGGCCAAGGTCCGGGTGGAGACCCTCGACGGCGACGTGCTGGCCTGGCTATACGTGCTCAACTTCTACGAGGGCGGGCTGCCGTCGGCCAGGAGCATCGGCATCCTCGCCGACTCCGCGGAGAAGGCGGGCGCCCCGGCCGACTACGTCGCGGCGCTGCGGGCCCTGCCGGGCGGCAAGCTCGGCGACTCCAATGCCGGGGTTACCGGGTTCGAGCCCCCGCCGCAGACCGCGCCCGGCCCTTAGCGGCGCCCCGGGCGCTAGCGGTGCCCCGGCGCTAGCGGCGCCCGGGCCTGGCGATTCGGGCTGAGCGGTCAGACCAGGGAGACGATCAGCAGGATCAGCGCGGGGATGACCAGGGCGGCGATCGCCCGGCCGCTCCACGTGCTCCTCAGCGGCTGGAGCCAGCCGATGGCGTCGAGAGCCGCTGGGCTGGCTGCCTGCGTTCCCGTGGTGCACTCTGTTCTCGTGGTGCCTTGGGCCTCGGCGATCTCGACCGTGCCGCTGGCCCAGACCGCCTCGGCCTGGGCCGCGGTCGCGCGCTCGCTGAGCACCCGGGCGATCGTCTCCGCTTCCGCTTCGGCGGCGGAGGCGCCGGGGCCGGGGCCGGACGCCGTGGCGCCGTAGGGCAGGCCGCGGCCGGCGCCGCCGGACGGGAGGCCGAAGGAGCCGAAGGACGAGCGCCGCGGCCCAGACGCGCGCCGCGCCTTAACCTCGGCGGCGAACCGGCGCCGCCGGGAGTAGGGTACGGCCCAGGCGTGGATGACCTTGCTGTGTTGGCCCGGGGGGGCGACCCCCCGGGATCCCCCCGATCCTGGGGGGGAACCTTCCCCCCCAGACCCCCCTGGGGACCCCCCTTGGCAGTGCACGCGCAGCAGTTCGGCCAGGTCCACCTTGGTCACGGCCGCCCAGCCGATCTGGTGATCGCGCAGCGGGTTCCTGATCGTCAGCCCGGCGTCATCGGCGATGATCCGGGGCCGCTGCGCCGCGACGTAGACGGCACCGGTCGCCAGCAGCAAGATGGCCGCCGCGACCGCCGAGGCGTGGTCCCGGCCCTGAACAGCCAGGTCGATCCCGTTGCCGACGGCGAAAAGCAGCCACACGATCCAGACGACGACCGCGGTCGGCGAGCGGAACGTCTGCGTCTGGCCCACCGGTCTAGCCTAATGGCCCCGCTGCGCAGCAGGATGCACGGCTAAGCCCCGGTCACGCCGGGCAGCGGCTGCGCGACGATCGCGCCGTCGTCCCACAGGGCGGTGATCGCCGTGGCCGCCATCACGCGCACCCCGACGCCGATGGCACGCTCGTCGACGTCGAAGGTCGGCTGGTGAATGTCGTGCGACACGACCGAGCCGGGCACGCGGGTGCCGAGCCGGGCCAGCGCGCCCGGGATGGACTCCAGGTACCAGGCGAAGTCCTCGCCGCCGAGGCTCTGCGGCGTCTGCACGACCGAGCCCGCGCCGAGCACGCCGAGGGCCGCGGCGGAGATCATGGCCGCGCTGGCCTGGTCGTTGACGGTGGGCGGCACGTACCGCTGGTAGCTGAGCTCGGCGTGCACCCCATACGCCGAAGCCACCGAGTCGATGAGCTCCTTGAGCAGGTCAGGTGCGGTGTGCCAGGCAGCATCGTCGAGGCAGCGGACGGTCCCCTCGGCGATGCCGCCGTCCGGGATGGCGTTGGCCACGGTGCCCGCGCTGACCCGGCCCCAGACCAGGCTCAGGCTGGACCGGGGGTCGACCCGCCGGGACAGCGCCGCGGGAACCTCGGTGAGGATCTTGCCGAGCGCGTAGACCAGGTCCGCGGTCAGGTGCGGCCGGGCGGTGTGCCCGCCGGGCCCGGACACGCGCACCTCGATCCTGTCGCAGGCGGCGGTGATCGCGCCGGAGCGCACGCCGAGCTGGCCCGCGTCGAGCCGGGGGTCGCAGTGCAGCGTGAAGATGCGGCCGACCGAGGCGATCCCGCCCGCCGCGAGCACGTCGAGCGCGCCGCCGGCCGCCTCCTCGGCGGCCTGGAAGACGAGCCTGACCCGCCCGGGCAGCACGCCCGCGGCGGCCTGTTCGGCCAGGAACAGGCCGGCGCCCAGCAGCACCGTGGTGTGCACGTCATGACCGCAGGCGTGGCAGACGTTCGGCACGGTCGAGCGGTACGGGACGTCCTTTTCGTCCGCCATCGGCAGCGCGTCGAGGTCCGCGCGCAGGGCGACCACGGGCCGTTCGGTATAAGTAACCTGCTCCGACCAATTGGGCGAGGCGATGTCGACGAGCAGGCCGGTGCCCTTGGGCAAGATCACCGGCCGCAGGCCCGCCGCGGCCAGGCGCAGCGCGACCCGGCGGGTGGTGCGGTGCTCGTTGTAGGCCAGTTCGGGGTGGGCGTGCAGGTCGCGGCGGAACTCGATCAGCTCGGCTTCATGCTCCGCGAGGAACGTGTCCAGATCCGCGACCAGATCAGTGCCTTCCATGCCCACCATCCCCGTACGTGCAGAATCTGTCTTCGGCGAACTCGGTAACGAGAGCGTCTACCACGCTGACAAGATCCCCGGTCTGCGCGTAGACGGCCCGCTGCCGTTCGTAAGAGGCGCCATGCTCGAGCACTTCCGAGGCCACGGAGAGCTCGTCCAGGCAGCCTAGCCGCGAGGCCACCGGCTCGAGCTCGGCGAGCAGTTCGTAAAGCTCGTCGCGTAGCGGCGCGGTGGCGCCGGCCTCGTCAGTGATCACGATCGCGTCCAGCCCGTACCGCGTCGCGCGCCACTTGTTGTCCCTGACCACCCAGGATGACGGGCACGGCAGCGTGTAGCCGCGGTCCAGCTGAGCGTCGAAGAGCTGAACCAGGCACTGCGAGAGCGCCGCTACCATGCCGACCTCGCGGAGCGTCGGTACCCCGTCGGACATGCGAATCTCGACGGTACCGAAGTCCGGGTGCGGCCGGATGTCCCACCAGACCTCCTTGATGCTGCGGATCGTCCCCGCGCGCAGCAGCGTGTTCATGTAGTCCTCGAACTGTTTCCAGTCCGTGAGCCGATGCGGCGGACCCGCCGTCGGCAAGGCGCCGAATGTCACCGACCTGCTGGAGGCAAGCCCCGTGTCATACCCGCACCAGAACGGGCTCGACGCGGTAATGGCGAGAAAATGCGGAAGGTATGCGGCCAGGGCATTGACGATCGGAATCGCCTTGCTCCCGTCACGAATCCCCACGTGAACGTGCACGCCGAAGGTCTGAATCCGGCGAGCAAGCCACTGCATTTGCTCAACCAGCTCCGTATAGCGCTGGATAGGCGCCATCGTCGCGTCTCGCCAGTCACTCACCGGGTGAGTTCCGGCGCACGCCAATAGGATACCGTGCTCCGTCGCCATCCGCTGGACTTCGGTGATCGTTGCGGCCAGGTCGTCTTTTGCCTCGGACACCGTGCTGCAGATGCCGGTGACCAGCTCAAGCGTGGACTGCATCAGCTCGTGGCGGATGCGCGGATGCTCCCCCGTGTCGGTCACGGGCAGCTCGTCGAGCAGCTTGCCGGCTTCCTGGCGCAGCAGCCTGGTCTCGCTGTCGATTAGCTGGACCTCCCATTCGACGCCGAGCGTCGCACCACGGGAAGGATTCCACTCGATAGCCATGCCCGGCCTCCGTGCCCGAAATTGTTAAATTATCAAATTTCCCCGGGCTGATACTCGCCCCAGACATCCCGTAGCGCGTCGCAAACCTCACCAAGGGTGGCGTCGGCCCGCAGTGCGTCCCGGAGCGGGTAAAGGACGTTACCGGTGCCTTCCGCGGCTGATTTGAGTGCAGAAATCGCGTGGCCTGCGGCGGCGTTGTCCCGCTGCCCGCGCAGCTTGGCCAGCCGTTCGGCTTGCTGGGCCTCGATGGACGGGTCGCCACGCAGCGGCTGATAGGGCTCCTCGCCGTCCGCGGTGAACCTGTTCACCCCGACGATCACCCGCTCGCCCTCGTCTATTTCCCGCGCGACCAGGTAGGCCGCGCTCTCGATCTCGGATTTCTGGAAACCGCGCTCGATCGCCGCGGCCGCCCCGCCCATCTCCTCGATGCGGTCCATCAGCGTTGCGGCGGCCGATTCGACGTCATCGGTCATCGACTCGATCGCGTACGAGCCCGCGAACGGGTCCGCCGTCGCGGTCAGGTCGCTCTCGTAGGCGATCACCTGCTGGGTGCGCAGCGCCAGCCGGGCCGCCTTCGCGCTGGGCAGCGCGAGCGCCTCGTCGAAGGAGTTCGTGTGCAGCGACTGGGTCCCGCCGAGCACCGCCGCCAGGGCCTGCAGGCTCACCCGGATCAGGTTCACCTCCGGCTGCTGCGCGGTGAGCTGCACGCCGGCCGTCTGGGTGTGGAAGCGCAGCATCTGGGACCGGGGATCCTGCGCCTTGAACTCGTTTTTCATGATGCGGGCCCAGAGCCGCCGCGCCGCGCGGAACTTCGCGACCTCTTCGAGCAGTGTGGTCCGCGCGACGAAGAAGAAGGAGAGCCTTGGCGCGAACTCGTCGATTTCCAGCCCGGACGCGATAGCGGCCCTTACGTACTCCTTGGCGTTGGCCAGCGTGAACGCGATCTCCTGGACCGGGGTGGCGCCCGCCTCGGCCATGTGGTAACCGGAGATGGAGATCGTGTTCCACTTCGGCAGCTCTTGGCGGCAGTAGGCGAACGTGTCGGCGACCAGGCGCAGCGACGGCCGGGGCGGATAGATATAGGTGCCGCGGGCGATGTACTCCTTGAGCACGTCGTTCTGGATCGTCCCGGTCAGCTTTTCCGGACGTACGCCCTGTTCTTCGCCGACCGTCTGGTACATCAGCAGCAGGATCGCGGCGGGCGCGTTGATGGTCATCGACGTGGAGACGTCGCCGAGCGGAATCCGGTCGAAGAGCGTGCGCATGTCATCGACGGTGTCGATGGCTACGCCGACCTTGCCCACCTCGCCGTGCGCCACCGGGGCATCGGAGTCGTATCCCATCTGGGTGGGCAGGTCAAAGGCGACCGAAAGCCCGGTGGTGCCCGCCTCGATCAGCTCGTGATAGCGGCGGTTGGACTCTTTCGCGGTCGCGAAGCCGGCGTACTGCCGCATCGTCCACGGCCGGTCGACGTACATTCGCGGATACACTCCGCGAGTAAACGGATACTCGCCCGGCCTGCCAAGCTTTTCTTCGGGCCGGAAATCCGTAAGCTTGCTGTCGTCGTAGACGGGATCGATGGGAAGTCCTGACTCGGACATGCGCTCCATGTGCCCAGGTTACTTCGGGGCGGCCGGACGACCCACGGTGAGAGCTGGGAGACTCATGCTGGACCGGTTCGGCCTGTGGACCACGTTGGCCGTCGCGGGGACGGTGCTGACCGCCGCTGCCTCGGTGTCCGCCTCCGCTGCTGCCTCGGTGTCCGCCTCCGCTGCTGCCCCGGTGTCCGCCTCCGCTGCTGCCCCGGTGTCCCCCGCGGCCATCGGCGGAGCGCAGTTGTCCGGCCGCGGCGTGATCGTCAACTACCCGCCCGGCTCGGTGCGACGACTGCCCGGCGTCAGGGCCTCGGCGTTCGTCATCGCCGACGCCGGCACCGGCCAGGTCCTCGCGGCCCGGGACCCGCACGGCTGGTACCGGCCGGCCAGCACGCTCAAGGTGCTCACCGCGATCGCGCTGATCCCGGTGCTCAACCCGGACGCCACGGTCGTGGCCACCAAGCAGGCCACGACGGTGGTGCCGAACGTGGTCGGCCTCATCCCCGGCCACGCCTACCAGATCGCCGGCCTGTTCACCGCGCTGCTGACGATCTCCGCCAACGACGCCGCAGTCGCGCTGACCCAGGCGACCGGCTCGTTCGGCCGGGGCATGGCGCTGATCAACGCGGAGGCGCGGCACCTGCGGGCCGACGACACCGTGGCGGTCCAGCCCAACGGCCTCGATGGCCCCGGCCAGCGCACCTCCGCCTATGACCTGGCCCTGATCGCCCGGCAGGCGCTGAAGATGCCGGCCTTCCTGAAGTACGACCAGGCGATCACCGCGAAGTTCCAGGTCAGCGCCAAGAAGCAGGTCACCCTGTACAACCAGAACGGACTGCTCACCAGCTACCCGGGCGCGGTCGGCGGCAAGATCGGCTGGACCAGCGCGGCCGGGGCTACCTACCTGGGGATCGCCAGGCGGAACGGCGTCACGCTGATCGTGACCCTGCTGCACTGCCCCGCGCTGACCGAGGTCGACTCGGCCAAGAGCCTGCTGAACTGGGGCTTCGCGGTCGACGGCAAGGTCAGGCCGGTCGGCACCCTGGTCAGCGCGCTATCGCCGTCCGCCCCCGCTCCGGCCCAGTCCGTTCGGGCCCAATCCGTTCCTCCCCGGTCGGTCGCCGCGGTCCAGTCGGCGGCCGGCCGATCGCATTCGGTGGCCTCCGGGCCGTCGGTGCTCGCCGCGGCCGGGTTCAGCTGCGTAGCCCTGCTCGCCGCGGGAATCGGCTTCGCCTACAGCCGCCGTCGGCGGCCCGCGGCCCGGTACCCGCGCCAGCGGGACTGACAGGGGGCTCCTGGGGTTTTTGGGACCAGGCCGGCGCTTCAGCCGGCTGGCTTGAGCAGGCCGATGTGGTCGCGGACGGCCGTCATGGTCCGGCCGGCGACCTGACGCGCACGCGCGGCGCCGTGCGCGAGCAGCCGGTCAAGCCCGGCCTCGTCAGCGAGTATCCGTTCCGTCCGCTCCCGGATCGGGGCGAAGCTGGCGACGATGAGTTCGGCCAGGTCCTTCTTGAACCCGCCGTAGCCCGCGCCCTGGTACCTGGCCTCCAGGGCGGCCACCGGCTCGCCGGACAGGGCGGAGTAGATCCGCAGCAGGTTGGTCACGCCCGGCTTGGCGTCCGGGTCGGCGCGGACCTCTGAGCCCGCGTCGGTGACCGCACGGGCGATCTTCCTGCGGATCACGGCCGGGTCGTCCAGCACGTCGATGATGCCCTGCGGGGAAGAGGATGACTTGCTCATCTTGGCCGTCGGGTCCTGCAGGTCGTAGATCTTGGCCACGTCGGCCAGGATGTACGGCTGCGGGGGCACGAACGTCTGGCCGTACCTGTGGTTGAACCGCTGGGCCAGCGTCCGGCTGAGCTCGAGGTGCTGCCGCTGGTCCTCGCCCACCGGCACCTGGTCGGCCTGATAGAGCAGGATGTCCGCGGCCTGCAGGATCGGGTAGGTGAACAGGCCGACCGAGGCCTGGTCCTGGCCTTCCTTCGCCGACTTGTCCTTGAACTGGATCATCCGGCTCGCCTCGCCGAACCCGGTGATGCAGCCGAGTATCCAGGCCAGTTCGGCGTGCTCGGGCACATGGCTCTGCACGAACAGCGTGCACCGGTCCGGGTCGAGCCCGGCCCCGAGCAGCTGAGCGGCGGCGATCCTGGTCCGCCGGGGCAGCAGGGCCGGGTCCTGCGGCACCGTGATGGCGTGCAGGTCGACCACGCAGTAGAAGGCGTCGTAGCTATCCTGCAGCGCCACCCACTGCCGCACCGCGCCGAGGTAGTTGCCGAGGTGGAAGGAGTCGGCGGTGGGCTGGATGCCGGAAAGCACGCGGAGCATGGGCAGGAGTCTAGCGGCGGCCGCCGGGCAGTCCGGAATCGGCGACGACCACCTCGACCCGCTGGAACTCCTTCAGGTCGGAGTAACCGGCCGTGGCCATCGTACGGCGGAGCGCGCCCATCAGGTTCATCGAGCCGTCGGGAACGGTCGACGGGCCGTGCAGGATCTGCTCCAGCGTGCCGATCGTCCCGACGCGGACCCGGGCGCCCCGGGGCAGTTCGGTGTGGTTGGCCTCGCTGCCCCAGTGGTAGCCCCGGCCAGGCGCTTCGGTGGCCCGGGCCAGCGGCGAGCCCACCATGACCGCGTCGGCGCCGATGGCCAGCGCCTTGGCGATGTCACCGCTGCTGGTCATGGACCCGTCGGCGATCACGTGGACGTAGCGGCCGCCGGACTCGTCCAGGTAGTCACGCCGCGCCGCGGCCACGTCGGCGATCGCGGTGGCCATCGGCACCGCGACGCCGAGCACGGTCACGGTGGTGTGGCCCGATCCGCCGCCGAAGCCGACCAGCACCCCGGCGGCCCCGGTGCGCATCAGGTGCAGCGCGGCGGTGTAGGTCGCGCAGCCGCCGACCACCACGGGGACGTCAAGCTCGTAGATGAACTGCTTGAGGTTGAGCGGCTCGGCCCGGCCGGAGACGTGCTCCGCCGACACCGTGGTGCCGCGGATCACGAAGATGTCCACGCCCGCGTCGACGACCGCCTTGGCGTACCGCGCGGTGCGCTGCGGCGACAGGCTGGCCGCGGTGGTCACCCCGGCGCGCGCGATCTCCTCGATCCTGCGCCCGATGGCCGCCCAGCCGGCCGATCTGGATGGCGGTGGCCGGCGACACGACGCTGTCCATCGGGCAGGCCATCAGCGGCAGCTCGAACCGGTAGGCGTCGATCTGCCAGGCGATCGACACCTCCTCCGGGTCCCGCGTCCGGCGGGCGGGCACGATGCCGATCTCGCTGAGCGAGTATGCCCGGCGCCCGGTCTTGCCCCGGCCGATCTCCACGTCGCTCACCTGTCTCCCGCTCGCGGCCTGATCCCGGTTCTGGCTTCTTGGCAGGTCACTGCGGGGTCCCGTCCCGCCCTGGCCGGCCAGCGTAGTTCGGCGCCTCGACGGTCATCTTGACGTCGTGCGGGTGGCTCTCGGTCAGGCCGGCCGCGGTGATCTGGATGAACCGGGCGTCCTGCAGCTCGGCAATGGTCCGGGCGCCGCAGTAGCCCATGGCCGCGCGCAGCCCTCCGACCAGCTGCCCGGCGACGGCGGCCAGCGGACCGCGGTAGGGCACCTGCCCCTCGATGCCCTCCGGCACCAGCTTGTCCTCGCGCAGCACGTCATCCTGGAAGTACCGGTCCCTGGAGTAGGACCGGCCCCGCTCCCGGTTCCGCATGGCACCGAGCGAGCCCATGCCCCGGTAGAGCTTGTACTGCTTGCCGTTGATGAAGACCATCTCGCCCGGGCTCTCCTCGCAGCCGGCAAGCAGGCTGCCCAGCATGACGGTGTCGGCGCCCGCGGCGATGGCCTTGGCGATGTCGCCCGAGTACTGCAGGCCGCCGTCGCCGACCACGGGCACGCCGGCCGACCGGGCCGCCTGCGCCGCCTCGTAGATCGCCGTGACCTGCGGGACGCCCACGCCCGCCACCACCCGGGTCGTGCAGATGGATCCCGGCCCGACGCCCACCTTGATGCCGTCCGCGCCCGCCTCCACCAGGGCCTTCGCACCCGCCCTGGTGGCCACGTTGCCGCCGATCACCTCGCGGTCCGAGTTGGCCTTGATCTGCGCCACCATGTCCAGCACGGCCTGCGCGTGCCCGTGCGCGGTATCCACCACCAGGAAGTCCACGCCGGTCTCGATCAGCGCCTGCGCGCGGCGCTTGGCGTCCTCGCCGACCCCGATCGCGGCACCCACCACCAGCCGGCCGGCCGGGTCCTTGGTCGCGTAGGGGAACTTCTCGCTCTTGGTGAAGTCCTTCACGGTGATAAGCCCGCGTAGCCGGCCCGCGTCGTCGACCAACGGCAGCTTCTCCACCTTGTGCTGCCGCAGCAGGCGCAGTGCCTCCTCGGGCGCCACCCCGACTGGCGCGGTGACCAGGGGCATCGAGGTCATCACTTCGGCCACCCGGCGGCTGTGGTCGGTCTCGAACCTGATGTCGCGGTTGGTGACGATGCCGACCAGCACGCCGTCCGGGCCGGTCACCGGCACGCCGGAGATCCGGTAGCGGCTGCACAGGCCGTCAACGTCCGCGATGGTGGCGTCGGGCCCGCAGGTCACCGGGTCAGTGATCATGCCGGCCTCTGACCGCTTGACCATGTCCACCTGCTGCGCCTGCTCCTCCACGGACAGGTTGCGGTGCAGCACCCCGACGCCGCCCTGGCGGGCCATGGCGATCGCCATCCTGGCCTCGGTGACGGTGTCCATCGACGCGGACACCAGCGGGACGCGGAGCCGGTAACGGCGCGTGATCCGGGTGGTGGTGTCCGCCTCATTGGGCAGCACCGCGGAATGGGCGGGCAGCAAGAGCACATCATCAAAGGTCAGACCGACGGGCGCGAACTTGTCATCCGGGCCCGGACGTACTTGGTCAGTCATGGCACCTTCACCGGGAGTGGCAGCGGGGATGTACCCATCCTAGTGAGGCCCAGCCCCGCCCGCTCCGGAGTGCCCCTCGCTTGCCCCGTGTGGCCGTTAGCAAGCGTCCTCCGCGGGCTCGCGGGCGGCGAGCGCGCGGAGCCGGACCAGCGCCCGGTGCTGGGCGACGCGGACCGCGCCCGGTGACATGTCGAGCACGTACCCCGTGTCCTCGGCGGACAGCCCCGCCACCACCCGGAGCAGGAGCAGCCGCCGCTGTCCGTCGGGCAGGCTGGCCAGCAAGATCCGCACCTGCCTCGCGTCGACGCCCGCGACCGCGGTCTCCTCGGGTCCCAGGCACCGGTCCGGCAGGTCGGGCAGGACCGGCACGGGCAGCGGCGAGCGCGCGGCGCGGCGGGCCGCGTCCGCCACCTTGTGTGCGGCGATGGCGAACACGAAGGCGCCGAACGGCCGCTCCATGTCCCGGTAGGACGGCAGCGCGGATAGCAGCGCGAGGCAGACTTCCTGCGCGACGTCATCCTCGTCATGGCTGCCGGTCCGGGCCAGGCGAGCCCGGCAGTACCTGACGATGGCCGGCCTGAGCTGGCGCAGCAGCGCCTCGATCGCATCCGGCCGGCCCGTCTCCGGTCTCAGCCAGGCCGGGACCGCTGTGTCGTCCGTGCCTGCCGTGTACTCCGCTTCCGCGCCGGTGAACGCGAGGTGTCCCCATGTAGTCACTCAGAGTCAATGCCCGCCTGGCGGTCAGGTGTCCCCGCGAAACGCCGAACGCGGGGGCCACATTCTTGTGGCCCCCGCGTTACTCCACTGTTGCCCGCCGTCAGATGCGACGGCTGAGGCTTAGTGCGAGTGGCTGTGCCCGTGGCCATTGGCCCCGGGGGTCTCCTTCTCCTCCGGCTTCTCGACCACCAGGGTCTCCGTGGTCAGCAGCATGCCGGCGATCGACGCGGCGTTCTGCACGGCGGACCTGGTTACCTTCACCGGGTCGATGACGCCCTGAGCCACCAGGTCGCCGTACTCGCCGGTGGCCGCGTTGAAGCCGTGCCCGGCGGGCAGGGTGGCGATCTTGGCGACCACGACGGAACCCTCCTGGCCCGCGTTCAGCGCGATCCAGCGGGCCGGCTCGCTCAGGGCGCGCTTGACGACGCGCACACCGGTCGCCTCGTCACCCTTGCGGCCGAGGTCGTCGAGGTCGGTGGCCAGGTGCACTAGGGCACTGCCGCCACCGGCGATGATGCCTTCCTCGATGGCCGCCCGGGTGGCGGAGATGGCGTCCTCAAGGCGGTGCTTCTTCTCCTTGAGCTCCACCTCGGTCGCGGCGCCGACGCGCAGGACGCAGACGCCGCCGGACAGCTTGGCCAGCCGCTCCTGCAGCTTCTCCTTGTCCCAGTCGGAGTCGGTGTTCTCGATCTCGGTGCGGATCTGCCTGATCCTGTCCTCGATCTCCGACTTGTCGCCCGCCCCGTCCACGATCGTGGTGTCGTCCTTGGTGACGACGATCCGGCGGGCGCGGCCCAGGCTCTCAAGCCCGACGGACTCCAGCTTGGTGCCGAGTTCGTCGGTGACCACGGTGCCGCCGGTCAGGGCCGCGATGTCGGCCAGCATGGCCTTGCGGCGGTCACCGAAACCGGGCGCCTTCACGGCTACCACGTTCAGCAGGCCGCGGATCTTGTTCACCACGAGGGTGGCCAGCGCCTCGCCCTCGACGTCCTCGGCGACCACCAGCAGCGGCCGCTTCACCTGCGCGATCTTCTCGAGCAGCGGCAGGAAGTCGGACATCGAGGAGATCTTGGCCTGGTGGATGAGGACGTACGCGTCTTCCAGTACCGCCTCGAGGCGCTCGGGATCGGTGATGAAGTACGGCGAAATGTAGCCCTTGTCGAACTGGAGGCCCTCGGTGAACTCCAGCTCGAGTCCCATCGTCGGCGATTCCTCGACGGTGATGACACCGTCCTTGCCGACCTTGCTGAACGCCTCGGCGATCAATTCGCCGATCTTCTCGTCCTGCGCGGAGATCGTCGCGACGTGCGCGATCTCGGTCTGCTCCTCCACGTCACGCGCGGACTCGAGCAGCCGCTTGGAGACCTCGGCGGCGGCGGCGTCGACGCCGCGCTTGAGGTCCATCGGGTTGGCGCCGGCCGCGACCGAACGCAGTCCGTGATGCACCATCGCCTGGGCCAGGACGGTCGCCGTCGTGGTGCCGTCCCCGGCGATGTCGTTGGTCTTGGTGGCGACTTCCTTGGCGAGCTGGGCCCCCAGGTTCTCGTACGGGTCCTCCAGCTCCACCTCCTTGGCGACGGTCACGCCGTCGTTGGTGATGGTGGGGGCGCCCCATTTTTTATCGATTACGACGTTGCGGCCCAGAGGGCCTAGCGTCACCTTCACGGCGTCGGCGAGCTTGTTGACGCCGCGCTCCAGCGAGCGGCGGGCGTCCTCGTCGAACTCCAGGATCTTGGGCATTTACTACCTCAACCTACGGTTGGATCGAGTTCTCAGTCAGCATGCGATTAGCGCATGCTCACGGGCCCCGGCGGCAAGACCCCGGCGATTCGCCGACCGTCCTGCCTCCGGAGCCCGCGAACTACTACTACTTGTCGATGATGGCGAGTACGTCGCGGGCGGAGAGCACCAGGTACTCCTCGCCCCCGTACTTCACCTCGGTGCCGCCGTACTTGCTGTACAGCACCACGTCGCCGACCTTTACGTCGATCGGCACGCGCTTGGTTCCCGCGTCGTCGTAGCGTCCAGGACCCACCGCAAGGACTTCGCCCTCCTGGGGCTTCTCCTTGGCGGTGTCCGGGATCACCAGTCCGGACGCGGTGGTCTGCTCTGCCTCAAGCGGGCGGACCACAATCCGGTCTTCGAGCGGCTTGATAACTACCTTGGTGGCGGTCGTCACGATCGGACCTCCCCCTCCGGAAAGGCTAATGGTGAGTTGCTAGAGAGGGCGAACATGGCCGCCTGCCGTCGCGGGGGTCAGACTGCCTCGTCGCGTTAGCACTCTACACTAGCGAGTGCTAATCCCGAACAGTAGCGGTACCAGGCGGACTCGTCAAACGAGCGAGTTGGGCAGCAATCAGCCTCTTTCGCTCTCCGCACACAACTGATTACGAAGAGCTACTAGAGTTGTCCGGTCCCCGGTCCCCGGTCCCCGGTCCCCGGTCCCGGTCCCAGCGGGGACCGACCTGAACGACCACCGGGATGAGCAACCCCCGGGATGAGCAACCCCTTCTGAAGGAGCATCATGGACCAGCCGGGCAACCACGTCCTGCTTCGCGGAAACCAGCCGGGTGCCGCCGATCGCATGCGCGAGCTGCTCGCCCGCACGGTACAGGACCACGTCGCCGACCAGCGGTCGAACGCCGGCGTGCTGGAAGACATCCGCCAGCGAATGGAAGGGCTCGAGTGGCTGGTGAAGGAGGTGCGCGAGCGGGAGGTTCCCGCCATGACGGCCCGGCTGGACGGCCTGGCCCAGCACCTTGACGAGACCACGCAACGGCCGCCCCAGTGGGCCGAGTCGCTCGCCGAGCACATCAAACTGCTCCGGGCCCAGGTCGCCCCGGTGGCCGAGCTGCACTCGCTGTGGGCCGACGTGGGCACCGTCTCGGAGAACGTCGAGCAGGCCCTGCCGCAGCTGCAGGCGGTGTGCGACACCATCGGCCAGGCCACGGAGGCGCTGCGGGCGCAGGACGAGCGGCTGACCAAGCTGCAGCAGAGCATGAGCAAGCTGCAGCAGAGCATGGAATCGGCGGCGGGCCGTTTCGGCCGCCTGGACAAGGCCGTCGCCGAGCTCGCGCAGCGGACCGGCCAGCTCGATAAGGAGATCTCGGCGGTCAAGGGGCGGGCCGAGGTGGGCTTCGGCACGCTGGCGGCCAAGGTGGAGCAGAGCGCGGAGGCCTCCTCACGCCAGGTCACCCAGGCCATGGAGACAATGGCGGCCACCGTCGACGGCCTGGCGGAGAACGTGGCGGGCGTCGGCGGCCAGGTCGACCTGCTCGGCGGCCAGGTACAGGTGGTGCACGGGCGGATCGAGCGGCTCGACGAACGGCTGGCGGACACCGACGGCAAGCTCGGCGCCCTCGACACCAAGCTGGACGCCACCGACGGCAAGCTCGGCGCGCTGGGCGCCAAGCTGACGGCGACCGACGGCAAGATCGGCTCGACCGACGCCAGGGTCGCCGCCCTCGACACCAGGCTGGAACGCCTGGACGAGCGCCTCGACGACCAGTACGACCGGGTGAGCGCCATCGGCAACACGCTCGGCGCCACCGACACCAAGCTCGGCGCGATCGGCAACACCCTGGCCGCCACCGACACCAGGATCGGCGTGGCCGAGGCCGCGCTGGTCGCCGTCGACACCAAGCTTGGCGCGATGGACACCAGGATGGAGCGGTTTGACGACCGGCTGGGCGAGCACGGCAAGGGGCTCACCTCGGTGGACGGCAAGCTCAGCACGGTGGCGGGCAGGCTCGGCCCGGTCGACAGCAAGCTCAGCGCGCTGGACAGCAGGCTCGGCGCAGTCGACGGCAAGGTCGGCACGCTCGGCGGACGGCTCGACGGTCTCGACGGCAGGCTAGAAGGCGTCGGCGCGAGAATCGACGGCCTCGGCGACAAGTTCGGAGTGCTGGACGGCAGGTTCGGCGTGCTGGACGGCAGGCTCGAGACCGCGAACGGCCGCTTCACCGATGTCAGCGGCAAGCTCGAGGCGCTGGGCCAGGAGCTGGCCGCGGTGGGCGGCAGGCTCAACTCGGTGGGCGAGCACCTGACCAGCCAGCTCGAGCCGCTCGCCGACGAGCTGCGCTCTCGCCCGGGTCATCTCGAGGTCACCGAGGCGCTGGCGAAGATCGTCGACGCCGCCCAGACCGACGTGACCGCCCACCTCGGCTCGCTGGAGGAGACCGTGCTCACCCTGGCCGAAGCCCTGCTGCGGCCGCAAGGACGTCAGATTCCCGCGCCCAGGGAAGGTAACCGCATCTAGCTCCGCGCCACCCTCCTTCCGCGAGGCAACGGCGCGGTGGCCAGGGAGTTAAGGTGTGCGGTATGTCCCAGGTGTTCTTGGAGCGGGCGTACGCCGAGGAACTGGACGCGGCGGATCCGCTGGCCGGGTTCCGCGAGCGGTTCGCCCTTGACGACCCTTCCCTGATCTACCTGAACGGAAATTCGCTCGGCGCCCTCCCGCGGGCCACGCTGCGGCGGATGGAGGCGATGCTCCGCGAGGAGTGGGGCGCCGCGCTGGCCAGGTCGTGGGACCACTGGGTGGACCTGCCCGGACGTGCCGGCGACCTGGTCGGCGAGCTGACCGGTGCCGCGCCCGGCCAGGTACTGGTCGCCGACAACACCACGGTCAACCTGTACAAGCTCGCCTCGGCGGCGCTTGACGCCCGGCCCGGCCGGCACGTGATCGTCACCGACCAGGACAACTTCCCCAGCGACCGCTACGTGGTCGAGGGAATCGCAGCCCAGCGGGACGCCGAGCTGCGCATGCTGACCACCGACATCAACCAGGGCCTGGACCCGGACGAGGTGCGCGCCGCGGTGAACGAGGACACCGCGCTGGTCAGCCTGTCCCACGTGGCTTACCGCAGCGGCGCCCTCGCCGACATGGCGGCCATCACCCAGATCGCGCACCAGGCCGGCGCGCTCATGCTCTGGGATCTGTGCCACTCGGTCGGCGCGGTGCCCGTCGAGCTTGACGGCTGCGACGTGGACCTCGCGGTCGGCTGCACCTACAAGTACCTCAACGCGGGTCCCGGCGCTCCCGCGTTCCTCTACGTCTCGGCCCGGCTGCGGGAAGTGCTGCGACAGCCGATATGGGGCTGGTTCTCCCAGCGCGACCAGTTCGCCATGGGGCCCAGGTACGACCCGGCGGCCGGCATCGCCAAGTTCATGACGGGCACCCCGTCTATCCTGGGCACCGCCGCGGTGGAAGAGGGCGCGCGGCTGCTGCTCGAGGCTGGCCCCGGCCCGATGCGCGCCAAGAGCCTGCGGCTGACCAGCTACCTCATCGACCTGGGGGACGCCTGGCTCGAGCCGCTTGGCTGCATGCTGGCTACGCCGCGGGACAGCGGCCGCCGCGGCGGCCACGTCACCTACTGCCATCCGCAGGCCGAGCAGATCGTCGGGCAGCTCGCTGCCGCGAACATCGTCACGGACTACCGCACCCCGGAGCGGTTCCGGTTCGGCCTGTCCCCGCTCACCACGCGCTTCACCGACGTCTGGACCGCCGCCGGCGCCGCCCGCGACATCATCGAGCAGAAACGCTACGAGAACCATGGCTGAACCCGTCACCTACTCCGGATACCTGCGGCTTGATCAGCTGCTGTCGGCGCAGCAGCCCAGGTCAAGCGAGCACGACGAGATGCTGTTCATCGTCATTCACCAGATCTACGAGCTGTGGTTCAAGCAGTTGCTGCACGAGCTCGCCAAACTGCAGGCCGAACTCGAATCCGGCGGCACCACGCACGCCATGCGCACGCTCCGGCGGACGCTGGCCATCTTGAAGATCGTGGTGGCGCAGCTTGACGTGCTCGAGACCATGTCGCCAACCCAGTTCACCAGGTTCCGCGACTGGCTCGGCACCTCGAGCGGGTTCGAGTCGGCGCAGTTCCGCGAGCTGGAAGCGGTCCTGGGCCGGCGGGACCGGATGATGGTCGCGCAGTACGCCCAGGGCAGTGCGGAGCGGGAACGCATCTCGGCGGCGATGTCGCGGCCGTCCCTGTTCGACTCCTTCGTCTGCTACCTGGCCGGCCAGGGATACGACGTGCCCGCCGACACCATGCACCGCGACGTCAGCCAGCCCATCGAGGCCTCTGCCGGGATGCAGCAGGTGCTGAAGAAGGTCTACGACGACGACACCGACGCGGCCGCCGTGTGCGAGCTCCTCGTGGACCTCGACGAAGGCATGCAGGAATGGCGCTATCACCACATCAAGATGGTGGAGCGGACGATCGGCGGCAGGCCAGGCACAGGCGGCTCAGCAGGCGCCACCTACCTCAGGGCCACGCTGGGAACGCCCACCTTCCCCGACCTCTGGGCCATGCGCAGCCTCGGCTAGCGGGCCGTGACCAGGATCGTGGGCTGTTACTGCCCTCATAGGGGCAGCAGATGCCCACGATGATTCGTCAGCCCGCCCGCGGGGCCGGGAACGGGGGCGGGACGGGGCCGTGGCGCCGGCCGGGCAGGGCTGGGAGAGGGGCCGGGGCGCGGACGGGGCGGGTTACCGCAGGGTGGGCGAGAAGGGGTGCCGGGGCGGGAACGGGGCCCGTTCGGTAGAAGTCTTTTACTCCCATTCGATGGTGGCGGGGGGCTTGCTGGTGACGTCGAGGACCACGCGGTTGACTTCGGGTACCTCGTTGGTGACGCGGGTGGAGATCCGGGCCAGCACGTCGTCCGGCAACCGGGCCCAGTCCGCGGTCATCGCGTCCTCGCTGGTCACCGGGCGGAGCACGACCGGGTGGCCGTAGCTGCGGCCGTCGCCTTGCACGCCCACCGAACGCACGTCGGCCAGCAGCACCACCGGGCACTGCCAGACCAGGGTGTCGAGCCCGGCGGCGGACATCTCCTCCCGGACGATGGCGTCGGCCTCGCGCAGGACCGCGAGCCGTTCGGCGGTCACCTCGCCGATGATCCTGATCGCCAGCCCGGGGCCGGGGAACGGCTGGCGGCGGACGATCGCCTGCGGCAGGCCGAGTTCCTCCCCCACCCGCCGCACCTCGTCCTTGAAGAGCCAGCGCAGCGGCTCGACCAGGCGGAACTTCAGGTCGTCGGGCAGGCCGCCGACGTTGTGGTGCGACTTGATGTTCGCGGTGCCGGCGCCGCCGCCCGACTCGACCACGTCCGGGTACAGCGTGCCCTGGACCAGGAACTCGCACACCTCGCCGTGCTCGCCGGCCTCGGCGGTGATCTCCCGGGCGGCGCGCTCGAACGCGCGGATGAACTCCCGGCCGATGATCTTCCGCTTCTGCTCGGGATCGGCCACCCCGGCCAGGGCGGAAAGGAACGCCTCGGCTTCGGTCGCCACCATGAGCCGGACCCCGGTCGCGGCCACGAAGTCTTGCTCGACCTGTTCGGCTTCGCCCTTGCGCAGCAGGCCATGATCGACGAACACGCAGGTGAGACGGTCGCCGATGGCGCGCTGCACGAGCGCGGCGGCGACCGCGGAGTCCACGCCGCCGGACAGGCCGCAGATCGCCCGGCCGCCGCCGACCTGCTCGCGGATCAGCGCCACCTGCTCCTCGACGATGTTCAGCATGGTCCAGGACGGACGGCATCCGGCCAGCTCGAGGAAGCGGCCGAGGATACGGGTGCCCTGCTCGGTGTGCATGACCTCGGGGTGGAACTGGACGCCGAACATGCGGCTCTGGACGTTCTCCACCGCCGCCACCGGCGTCACGCCGGTCCGCGCGGTCACCGTGAAGCCCGGCGGGGCCGCCGTGCAGGTGTCGCCGTGCGACATCCACACCCGCTGGCGCGCGGGGGTCCCGGAAAGCAGGGCGCCGCCGGAGCTCTCGAGCGCCGTGGCACCGTATTCGGCCGCACCGGTCCGCTCGACCGTCCCGCCCAACCCGGCCACCATCAGCTGGAATCCGTAGCAGATGCCGAGGACGGGCACCCCGGCCTGGAAAAGGCCGGCCGGCGCGGGCGGCGCGCCCTCGGCGTAGACGGACGAAGGGCCGCCGGACAAGATGATCGCCTTCGGCCGCTTGGCCAGCATCTCGTCCACCGGCATGGTGGACGGAACGATCTCGGAGTAGACGTGACACTCGCGTACCCGGCGGGCGATCAGCTGCGCGTACTGCGCGCCGAAGTCGACGACGAGAACGGTGTCAAAGCCGCCGGGCACGCTGACCGCCTTTCACCCAGGGCCGCCTTCGGGGGCCTCTGAGTCTAGCCGGACCTGATCCCGGTGACCTGCCGAAACCGCGGGGTTGGCGGGGCTAGAGGGGCTGGCCGGGGTGGTGGGGCTGGCCGGGGTGGTGGGGGTGGTAGGGCTAGAGGGGTTGGCGGGGGTAGCGGGGCTGGCAGGAGCGGCTGGGGTGGCAGGAGCGGCTGGGGTGGCCGGGCTGGGGGCGTTGGAGGTGACGCGGAGGCGGGCGATGCGGCGGCCGTCTAGTTCGGTCACGGTGATCGTGCGGCCGGCCACCTGAACGCTGTCGCCTTCGGACGGCAGGTCGCCGAGGGCGGCCAGGACGTAGCCCGCGGCGGTCTCGTAGGGGCCTTCCGGCAGCTCGACTCCGGTCTGCTCAGCGAACTCGTCCAGGTTGAGCAGGCCGTCGACCTCGACCTCGCCGGCCTGCAGCGTGGTGGCCTGGTCCTGCTCCAGGTCGTATTCGTCCCAGATGTCGCCGATCAGCTCCTCGACCAGGTCCTCCAGGGTGACGATGCCGGCCGTGCCGCCGTAGTCGTCGACGACGATGGCCAGGTGAGCGCGCTCGCGCCGCATCTCGGACAGCGAGGAGAGCACGGTCTTGCTGATCGGCAGGAACTTCACCGGCCGGCTGATCCGGGCGACCGGCACCGGGCCCTTGGCCACGCCGGGCCCGAGCAGGTCCCGGACGTGCACGAAGCCGATCACGTTGTCGTAGGTGTCCTGGTAGACCGGCAGCCGCGAATGCGGCACGCCCGCGGCGATGGCGGCGGCCGTGGCGACCGGCGTTTCCGCGTCCAGGAACACCACCTCGGTGCGGGGCACCAGGACCTCGCGGATCTGGCGCTTGCCGGCGTCGAAGACCTCGCCGACGATGTGCCGCTCGTCCTGGCTCAGCGCCTGGGCACCGGTCACGAGATCGCGCAGTTCCTGCTCGGTCATGGCCTGGCGGCCGACGCGGGGATCGCCGCCGAGGACGGCGACCACCAGGTTGGTCGTCGCCGTCAGCAGCCACACGACCGGCCTGGCCAGGGTGGCGATCCGGTCAAGCAGCGGCGCGGCCAGCAGCGCCAGCCGCGGCGCCCGCTGCAGTGCGATCCGCTTGGGCGCGAGCTCACCGAGGATCAGGCTGAAGAACGTGATGCAGACGGTCACCACGATGAACGAGACCGGGCCCGCCCAGCCCGCCGACATGTGCTGCCTGACCAGCCATGACCGCAGGACGCCCGCGAGCGTCGCGGCACCGTAGGCGCCGGAGACCAGCGTGGCCAGCGTCACGCCGATCTGCACGGCGGAGAAGAACCTGTTCGGGTCCTGCGCGAGCCTGGCGGCCCGCTGGCCCCGCCTGCCGCGCTTGGCCAGTGCCCTGATCTGGCCTTCGCGCAGCGAGACGAGCGCCATCTCGGCGGAAGCGAAGAACCCCCCGATGCAAATGATGACGAGGACGACAATAATGTCCAGGACGACCTTGCTCACGCTCTGTCTCCTGCTCGCCTCCGGGGCGCTTTGAGGCGCCGCCTTCCCTGGTCGCTCGTCCCTCGCTCCTCAGTCCAGGCGGCGCCGCGCCCCTTCGGCTCGAGCGAGCGCCGACTTCCTCCGTTCAAGCACCGTTGCGGCGGATCCCAGGGCCCCCGAAGATTCTCCGCCGCCGGTCGCATGATGTGTCTGGCCAGTCTAGACCGGATAACGTAAGTGTCCCGTGGGCACGCAATCAATCTGGAAGTCCAGCACCCGGCTGGCAGATGGGCGCGAGATCGTTTACTTCGACGAGGCGCCCGGCCTCGGCCGCGACCTGGCCCGTGACACCAGGAACCTGCCGCCGCTGCCGCCGGGGCCCGCGCTGCCCACCGGATCGCCGGAATCCGGGATCCGCTGGGACCAGCTGGCCGGGGAATGGGTGGTGATCGCCGCCGCCCGCCAGGACCGGACCTTCCTGCCGCCGGCCGGCCAGTGCCCGCTCGACCCGTCGGCGCCGGGGCGGCCCACCGAGATACCGGCGGACAGCTACGACGTGGTGGTGTTCGAGAACAGGTTCCCATCGCTGCGCGAACCGCTCGGCCGTTGCGAGGTGGTCTGCTTCACCTCCGATCACGACTCCTCGTTCGCCCAGCTCACCCCGCAGCGGGCGCGCACCGTGTTCGAGGCCTGGGTGGACCGGACCGAGGCGCTGAGCGCGCTGCCCGAGACCAGGCAGGTGTACTGCTTCGAGAACCGGGGCGAGGAGATCGGCGTCACGCTGCATCACCCGCACGGGCAGATCTACGCGTTCCCCTTCGTGGCGCCGCGCCTGGAGCGGATGGCGGCGCAGGCCCGCGACTACGCTTTCCACCACGCCGGCGGCAACCTGTTCGACGACCTGGTCGCAGCCGAACTGCAGGCCAGGACGCGGATCGTGGCCCGCAACGAGCACTGGATCGTGTTCGTGCCCGAGGCGGCGCGCTGGCCTTACGAGGTGCGGATCTTCCCTGTCGTCCGGGTACCCGACCTGACGGACGTCGGCCGGACGGCGCGGGACGCGTTCGGGCCGCTGTACCTGGACGTCCTGCGCCGGTTCGACGCGCTGTTCGGGAAGCCCGCGCCCTACATCGCCGCCTGGCACCAGGCCCCGGTCAGGGACGAGATCGCGCGCCGCCAGTTCGCCGCGCACCTTCAGGTACTGTCGGTCCGGCGGGCGACCGGCAAGCTGAAGTACCTGGCCGGAACCGAATCGGGCATGGGCGTGTGGATCAACGACATCGTTCCTGAAGAGGCAGCGCAACGGCTCAGGGAGGCCTGATGAGAGTGCTCGTCACCGGCGGTGCCGGTTATATCGGCAGCGTCGTCGCCGCGCAGCTGGTCGCGGCCGGGCACGAGGTCACCGTGCTTGACGACCTGTCCACCGGGTTCGCCGGCGCGGTTCCGCCCGGCGCCACGTTCGTCAAGGGCACGCTGCGCGACTGCGCGGCCGAGGTGCTGTCCGACGGCATCGAGGCGGTGCTGCACTTCGCCGCCAAGTCGCTGGTCGGCGAGTCGGTGGCGGACCCGGCCAAGTACTGGTCGAACAACCTGGGCGGCACGCTCGCGCTGCTCGATGCGATGCGCGAGATGCGGATCCGCACGATCATCTTCTCCTCGACCGCCGCCGTCTACGGCGAGCCCGAGCGCACGCCCGTCGAGGAGACCGATCCCACCCGTCCGACCAGCCCCTACGGCGCGTCCAAGCTCGCCGTCGACACCGCTTTGACCGAGTTCTGCCGGCTGTACGGCTTCGGCGCGGTCAGCCTGCGTTATTTCAACGTGGCCGGCGCGCAGCAGGCCGCCGACGGCACGTGGCTCGGCGAGCGGCACAACCCGGAAACCCACCTCATCCCCAACGTGCTGGCCGCCGTGACCGAAGGCCGCCGGGTGCAGATCTTCGGCGACGACTACCCCACCCCCGACGGGACCTGCATCCGCGACTACATCCACGTCACCGACCTGGCCGACGCGCACCTGCGCGCGCTCGGCGCCTGCCGGCCCGGCCAGCACAGCGTCTACAACCTCGGCAACGGGGCCGGCTTCTCGGTCCGCGAGGTGATCGAGGTGTGCCGGGAGGTCACCGGCCGCGACATCGCCACCGACGTGACCGGGCGCCGGGCCGGCGACCCGGCCGTGCTGGTCGCCTCGTCCGCGAAGATCCAGTCCGATCTCGGCTGGCGGGCGTCCAGGGACCTGCGCGCCATGGCCGCCGACGCCTGGCAGTTCACCCAGGCCCGCGGCCATTCCCTCGCGGGGGGGTCTGGGGGGTCGTCCCCCCGGGGCATGCCCTCGCGGGGGGGTCTGGGGGGGTCGTCCCCCCGGGCCAGCAGTGAACGAGCCGGCCAGCAGCGGTGACGACGACCAGGAGGAGGAGGGGGCTAGCCGGGATCGGTGAACTTTTCCGCGCGCGGTTCGGCGGCGCGCCCGACGGGGTGTGGCTAGCACCCGGCCGAGCCAACCTGATGGGGGAGCACACCGACTACAACGACGGGTACGTGCTGCCGTTCGCGCTCGGCCAGAACATCGCGGCCGCCGCGGCCCGCCGTACCGGGCGGCGGCTGGCGCTATGCTCTCGCCAGCAGCCGACGGCCGCGGTGGAGATCGCGCTCGACGGCCTGGCGCCCGGTCAGGTGACCGGCTGGGCCGCCTACCCGGCCGGCGTCGCCTGGGAGCTCGAGCAGGCCGGCTACCAGGTGCCGGGCGCCCGCATCGCCATCGACTCCGACGTGCCCGCGGGCGCGGGCCTGTCCTCCTCGGCCGCGCTCGAGTGCGCGACCGCGCTGGCCCTGACCGAACTGGCCGGGCTCGATGTCCCGCGCCCCGAGCTCGCCGCGATCGCACGCCGGGCCGAGAACGAGTTCGTCGGGGTGCCCTCGGGCATCATGGACCAGTCCGCGTCCCTGCTCTGCCAGCCCGGCCACGCGCTGCTGCTCGACTGCCGCTCGCTGGAGAGCTCGCAGGTGCCGTTCGACCCCGCCGCGGCGGGAGCGGGCCTGCTGCTGATCAACACCCGGGCCAAGCATGACCTCAGCGACGGGGAGTACGGGCGGCGGCGGGCCGAGTGCGAAGAGGCCGCGCGCCGTCTCGGCATCCCTTCTCTTCGATCCCTAACGAACCTAGCTGACGTCGACCGGCTTACCGATCCCGTCCTGCGGCGTCGCGCCCGCCATGTCGTCGCCGACAACCAGCGGGTCCTCGACGTGGTCGGGCTGCTGAGCTCCCCGTCCGCGGCCGTGGCGGACACCTACCACGACATCGGGCGGCTGCTGACGCAAGCTCACCTGTCGCTGCGTGATGACTTCGAGGTCTCCTGGCCGGAAGCCGACGCGACGGTGGAGGCGGCGCTGGCCGCGGGAGCGTTCGGGGCGCGGATGATCGGCGGCGGCTTCGGCGGCTCGGTGCTCGCGCTGGTGCCCGCGGCGTTCGGCGGCCCGGTCCGCGACGCGGTCACCGGGGCGTTCGCGCAGCGATCCTGGACCGCGCCCGAGTTCCTCGACGCCGCCCCGTCGGCCAGCGCCCACCGGGTGGCATTACAGTTGGTTCGGCTACGGCCCACAGGAGGATCAAGTGCCGGTGCGTGATGAGGCCGCTAAGCTGGCGGGCGAGCTCGCTGAGCTGCGGCATTCGATCCACCGCGAGCCCGAGATCGGCCTGGACCTGCCGAAGACGCAGCGCAAGGTGCTCGACGCCCTGGACGGGCTGCCGGTCGAGATCAGCACCGGCCGGGGGCTCAGTTCGGTGACCGCCGTCCTGCGCGGCGGCCGGTCTCGCGGTCCGGGCCTTCGGGGTCTTCGGGGTATTCGGGATCCGGTCGTGCTGCTGCGGGGCGACATGGACGCGCTTCCCGTCACCGAGGAGACGGGGCTGCCGTACGCGTCGACGGTTCCCGGCGCGATGCACGCCTGCGGTCACGACCTGCACACGGCCATGCTGGCCGGCGCCGCGCGGCTGCTCTCGGCCCGGCAGGCCGACCTGCCCGGCACCGTGATCTTCATGTTCCAGCCGGGTGAGGAGGGCTACGCCGGGGCCCGGCACATGATCACCGAGGGCGTCCTCGACGCGGCCGGCGAGCGCCCGGTCGCGGCCTACGGGCTGCACGTGACCTCGAACCGGCTGCCCTGCGGGGTGTTCTCCACCCGGCCGGGCCCGATGCTGGCCGCCGCCGACCAGATCACGGTCACCGTGCACGGGCGCGGCGGGCACGCGTCGGCGCCGCACCGGGCCGCGGACCCGATCCCGGCCGCCTGCGAGATGGTGCTCGCGCTGCAGACGCTGGTCACCAGGAAGTTCGACGTGTTCGATCCGGTCGTCATCACCGTCGGCAGCTTCCAGGCCGGCACCACTGACAACGTGATCCCGGACCAGGCCAGGTTCCTGGCCACCGCCCGCTCCTACAGCGCCTCGGCCAGGACCGCGCTGGCGGACCTCGTGCCTCGGCTGATCAGGGACATCGCCAGCGCGCACGGGCTGACCGCCGACGCCGAATACGCGACGGGGTACCCGGTCACCGTCAACGACGCGGCGGAGGCGGCGTTCGCGGTGCAGACGATCGCCGAGGTGTTCGGGCCCGGCCGCGGCGAGACGGCCGAGTTCCCGATCACTGGTGCCGAGGATTTCTCCTTCGTGCTGGAGGAGGTACCCGGCGCGTTCGTCATGCTCGGCGCCTGCCCGCCGGACCGCGACCCGGAGGCGGCGCCCACCAACCATTCGGCGGTGGCCGTCTTCGACGACGCGGCGCTGGCCGAGGGCACCGCGCTGTACGCCGAGCTGGCCCTGAGGCGCCTCGCTTCTGTCTAGCCGGGAGCCGCTACAGGCTGGCTACGTCGGCTTGCTTGGCGCGGACGGCCTCGGCGGCGGTGCGCAGGCCGATCAGCTCCTCCTCGGTCAGGTCGCGCTCGACCACCCGGCGGACGCCGGTCGCGCCGATCTCGGCCTCCACGCCCAGGTAGACGCCGGAGATCCCGTACTGGCCGTCCACCCACGCGCACACCGGCATGACCGCGCCCGAATCCTCCGCCACCGCGCGGGCCATCCGGGCCGCGGCCGCCGAGGGGGCGTAGTACGCGGAGCCCGTCTTCAGCAGCGCCACGATCTCGCCGCCGCCGTTCCTGGTCCGGGTGACCAGCTGCTCGATCTCGTCGGCGGACAGCAGGCCGGACAGCGGCTGGCCGTTCACCGTGCAGGCCGAGGGCACCGGCACCATCGTGTCGCCGTGCGAGCCGAGCGTCAGCGTCTTGACCGAGCCGACCGGCACGCCCAGCTTTTCGGCCACGAAGTAGGTGAACCTGGCGGTGTCGAGCATGCCCGCCTGGCCGAGCACCCGGTGCGACGGGAACCCGGACACCTTGGCGGCCAGCGCGGTCATCTCATCCAGCGGGTTGGACACCACGATCAGCACCGCGTCCGGCGCGTACTTGGCGACGTTCTCCACCACGTTCCTGACGATCTTGGCGTTGACCTCGATCAGGTCCATCCGGCTCATGCCGGGCTTGCGCGGCAGCCCGGCGGTGACGATCACGATGCCCGAGCCGGCGAGCGCCTCGTAGCCCTCGCCCGCCTGGCCGGTCGTCTGGCCGGTCACCCTGGTCTCGAACCCCTCGACCGGCCGCGACTGGTTCATGTCCAGGGCCAGCCCCTCCGGCTTGCCCTCGATGATGTCGGTGAGCACGACCTCGTCGAAGATGTCGTACTCGGCCAGCCGCTGCGCGGTGGTGGAGCCGTAAAACCCGGCGCCGACGACGGTTACCTTGCCCCGGCGGGGAGCTAGGGGGGGCTGACCCCCCTGGCTAGCAGTGCGTGCCATTGTGGCGAACTCCTTCGTCCGTGAATTCAAGTCAGCGGGCCGGGGCAAGCACCGCGGCTCGTTCGGGATAAATTGCTTTTGATTTTAAGAACCCATTGCCTTGCGCAGATTATTATCGAGTGCGCCGAGGAATTCCTCGGTGGTCAGGAACGGCGTGTCCTTACCGACGAGCATGGCGAGGTCCTTGGTCATCTCGCCGCCCTCGATGGTCCGCACGCAGACGTCCTCGAGCGTGCGGGCGAACCCGGTGACCTCGGGCGTGCCGTCGAGCTTGCCACGGTGGGCCAGCCCCCGGGTCCAGGCGAAGATCGACGCGACCGGGTTGGTGGACGTGGGCTTGCCCTGCTGGTGCAGCCGGTAATGCCTGGTCACGGTGCCGTGCGCGGCCTCGGCCTCGACCGTGCGGCCGTCCGGCGTCATCAGCACGCTGGTCATCAGGCCGAGCGAGCCGAAGCCCTGGGCGACCACGTCGGACTGCACGTCGCCGTCGTAGTTCTTGGTGGCCCAGACGAGGCCGCCCTCCCACTTGAGCACCTGCGCGACCATGTCGTCGATCAGCCGGTGCTCATAGGTGATCCCGGCCGCCTCGAATTCCGCCTTGAATTCGGACTCGAAGACCTCGGCGAAGATGTCCTTGAACCGCCCGTCGTAGGCCTTGAGGATCGTGTTCTTGGTGGACAGGTAGAGCGGGAATTTGCGGTCAAGCGCGTAGCGCATCGTGGCCCGGGCGAAATCGCGGATCGAGTCGTCGAAGTTATACATGGCCATCGCGACGCCGCCGCCGGTGAACCGGGCGACTTCCATCTCGATGGGCTGGTTGGCCTCGCCCTCGGGAACGTAGGAGATCGTCACCGTGCCCGGGCCGGGCACCACGAAATCACTGGCCTTGTACTGGTCGGCGTGCGCGTGCCTGCCGATGATGATGGGCTTGGTCCAGCTCGGCACCAGCCGGGGAATGTTGGAGATCACGATCGGCTCGCGGAAGATGACGCCGCCCAGGATGTTCCGGATGGTGCCGTTCGGCGAGCGCCACATCTTCTTCAGCCCGAACTCGGCGACCCGCGCCTCGTCCGGCGTGATCGTCGCGCACTTCACGCCGACGCCGTGCCGCTGGATGGCGTGCGCCGCGTCGATCGTCACCTGGTCATCGGTCTCGTCGCGGTGCTGCACGGACAGGTCGTAATACTCGAGCTCGACATCCAGGTAGGGCAGTATCAGCTGGTCCTTGATGTCCTGCCAGATGATGCGCGTCATCTCGTCGCCGTCGAGTTCCACGACGGGGTTCGCTACCTTGATCTTGGACATGATTTTCTCAGGTTCCCTTCATCGGTTTGCTGCTTATGGCAGCATCAGCGCGACCGCGAGCACCCCGGCGCCGAACACCGTGAACGCCAGCACGTCGGAGGCTTTTCGCCGGGTCGACAGCAGGCCCGCGTAGCGCGGCGGCAGGATCAGCCGGGCCAGCCCCGCGGCGAGCAGCGAACAGCCGACCAGGCCGGTTCCCCGGCCCGCGTACTGCGATCCGCGCCAGGCGATGAACATCCCGGCGGCGACGCCCGCCAGCACGATCAGGTAGGGCACCCAGGCCAGCGCGCTGACCCCGGGATCTGCGCGATCCCTGGGCGGCCGGGATTCCACGGATTCCCTGGGTTCCCTCGGGCGGGCGGCCCGGTGGCCGACCGCGGCGCGAGGGGCGCCTGGGCGGGGGGCGCCTGGGCGGGGGGCGCCGGCGCGGGGCGCCCCTGGGCGGGGCACGCCGACCTGGGGGGCGCCGGGGAGGGCGGCACCGGCGCGGGGCAGGCCGGCGCGGGGGGCAGCGGCGCGGGGGGCGAGGTCATGGTGGACGGGCGGCGGTGGCGCGGCGGCACCCAGCGGTGGCGCAGCGTTACCCAGCGGCGCCAGTTCCCTGCTAGAGCCAGCATTCGCCGGCCTATTCGCCTGCATGTGCCTCCCGGCTTTCCGCTCGGAAGTTTACCGGGGCCGAGCCACGCCGTTGCCACTGTGTACCCCGTATCGGCATGTAATCTCACGGTAGGACCAGTGACACTGGGGGTAACCAGATGGTGAGATACCACTAACGGCTCCGATAGAAAGGAGGGCCGCGGTGGACACACCGTTCCTCCGGGTTGAGGAAAGCGGCGAAGTCTTTCCACTGCGCGACGTGGTGACGACAGTTGGCCGCGGCCAGGGCGTTGATATCCGCCTGGAGGATCCGAGCGTTTCCCGGCTGCACGCCGAGCTCATCCGGCGCGGCCCCTATGTCTACGTCGTCGACCTGGGTTTATCACGGAACGGAACCAGGGTTAACGGGCGGCCTATCGCCCGCAGGGTTCTCGACGAGGGCGATGTGCTGAGCTTCGGAGCGGCCCGCTGCCGGATCGGCGGGATCCCGCAGGAAGAGATCACCGCCGAGGCCGAGCTACGCCGTTCGGCCGTTCCCGAGCTCACCCGCCGCGAACTGGACGTGCTGACCTCGCTGTGCCGACCCGCGCTATCCGACGAGGCCTTCGCCACGCCTGCCACGGCGCACGAGATCGCCGCCGACCTGGTCGTGACCGAGGCGGCGGTCAAGCAGCACCTGCTCAGGCTCTACCAGAAGTTCCGGATCCCCGAAGGCCCGAACCGGCGCACCAGGCTGGCCAACGAGGTCGTCGCGCTCGGCCTGGTCAAGCCGATGCCGCCGGCCGACCTCGGCGAGCAGTTAAAGGTGCGTGTACTTCAGCAGCCAGTTCGACGCGGACGTGATCAGTCCGTGCAGGCCGGGTAGGTGCCCGGGAATGTGCACAGCCATCGCGGGCCAGTAATACGGGGTCTGCGACGAGGCGAACATGACGGCAGCGACCGCCAGCGCCCACACCGCGAGAGCCGTCGCCGCCGCGGACACCCGGGTCCGCGCCACGACGCCGGCCATCCGGTTCAGCTGCCGCCGCGGCCGGCCTGAGCCTGGCCCGAGGCCATACCAGGCCACGACGGCCGCGGCCGCGTAGGCGCCTGCCCGCGGCATGTTCATGCTGTGCGTGAACACGACCGTGAGGCCGTAGGCGGCCGCGCCGACGAGGAGCGCGAGCGGGGCCATCAGGACCTCGGTGAGCAGCGCCCTGGCCACCGTCAGCGGGGCGGTGACCAGCACGACAAGCAGGTCGCTAGCCCGCGGCCCGCGCACGGACCTGCGCACCGCCAGCTTGCTCTGCGCCCGGTCCGCGGCCCGGAGCAGGGTGATCACGACCAGCGAGGCGATCAGGCCGGCCACCGGAAGCATCACGGTCAGCGCGACGGCGGCCACCATGATGGCGAGGCCGGCCATGGTGTTCGGGCGTGACTGGGGGCGCGAGCCGGGGGCTGCGGGCTTGGGGCCTCTGGGGCCCCAGGGGGGTTCGGGACTTCTGGAGTTATTGGGGTTTTTGGGGTTTTTGGGGTTTTTGGGGTCAAGGCCTGCTGGGCCGGCCTGGTCCCTGTCCCTGGACGGCGCCGGCCAGGCCGTGGGCACCTGGGCTTTCCCTGGTTTCCGGACCGGAGCGTAGAGAACCGGCGGCAGGAGATCAGCGACGTCCCTGGCCGCCTGCTTGGGCGCCTTGGGCACGTTGGGCGCGGCATACGGGACGGCCAGCACCGGTGCCGCGGGCATCGGCGCCGCGGGCGCGCGGGAATCACCGGGGACGCGGGAATAATCGCCGGGCGCCCCGGACTCCGGGAACGGCGGGCCGGTGTACACGGCCGTCGGCGCCGGGCCCGCCTCCGACATGTCCAGGGCGATCGCCTGGGTGCTGAGCCAGCTGGCCGACGGGCGGTGCGAGGGGTCCCTGGCCAGCGCCGCGGCTATCAGCGGCACGAGCGGCGCGGGGACTCCGGTCAGGTCGGCGCGGCCCGAGACAATGCGGTAGAAGATCGTCTCGTAGGTTCCGCCGCCGAACGGCAGGTGGCCGGTGGCCGCGAACGCCATCGTCGAGCCCCAGGAGTGCACATCCGACGCGGGGCTGCTCGGCTGGCCCTCGATCACCTCGGGAGCGAGATAACCGGGCGTTCCCATCACCAGCCCGGTCTGGGTCAGCCGGGTCGCGTCGCCGACCTGGGCGATGCCGAAGTCGATCACGATGGGCCGGTCGTCGGTGAGCATCACGTTGCCCGGCTTCAGGTCGCGGTGCACCACGCCCGCCGCGTGGATCGCGGTCAGGGCCTCGGCCATGCCGTAGGCGAGCCGGCGCAGTCCCTGGCCGGACAGCGGGCCACGGCCGCGCACCATCTCATCCAGGGTGGGCCCGGACACGAACCGGGTGACGATGTAGGGATACTCGCCGGTCACGTCGGCGTCGAGGACCTCGGCGACGAACGGGCTGCGGACCCGGCGCATGGTCTCGACCTCGCGGGCCAGCCGGCGGCGCGCGTTGACGCCCTCGATGCCGAGCGGATGGAGCACCTTGACCGCCACCGGGCGGCCTTCCGGATCGCGGGCGAGATGCACCACCCCCATGCCGCCTTCCCCAAGGCGGTCCTGAAGGCGATACGGGCCGAGAGTCCTCGGCAGGCGTTCCGTCGCAGGCATCGCGCATCCAGAGTACGAAACAGATCGCCAGTTGTGGAGCGAACGAGATGTTGCCTATGTGTAACGGTCCTGGCGGGTGCGGGCCTGATCCTGGCGCGTGGGCCTGCCGGGGCCAGGACCAGAGCTAGGGAATGGGCGGGGGCGGGGCATGGCTGGGCACACTAGAATCAACGAGCATCTACCTGTGGGGCTGACCGATGACTGAGCATGATGACGCGCTCTCGCTGGACATGGTGACCGCCGCGCTGCGCGCCGACAGCACCGACGTGGCGATCTACGCTCGGGTGCTGGCCCAGTCGCTGGGTGAGGCGCTGCCCAGCGAATTCGTGTCGGTGGAGCGGGACCGGACCATGTCCGACCGGATGCGCGGGCGCCCCGGCGAGATTTCGAAGATCGTGGCCCGGCTCGGCGAACTGCAGATGACGCTGGCCGTGCGGAACGGCCAGCCTGTGGCGGAGATCTGCCGCGCGGTGCGCGGCGTGGTGCTGTCCAGGCAGACCGTGCCGATCGGGGAATGGGCCGCGGCGCTGGCGAGCGCGCTCGTCAGTTACGCCCAGCAGAACGCCCAGGCCGCCCAGGCCCTGCGCAAGCTCGTCGCCGGAAGCTGAATTCATTTTCGTGTCTATCTACCCCCGGATAACGGGGGTTAGATACACACGATAACTTCGGTCGCGGGCGAGGCGCGGGCGCGGGCGCGGAGGCGGGCGGGGCGCGGGCGCGGGCGCGGGCGCGGGGTTAGCGGCCGGTGAAGGTGGCTTTGCCTGGGCCGTTTTCCAGGAAGCTGCGCATGCCGGCCCGCTGGTCCTCGGTGCCGAACAGCGCCGCGAACTGCACCCGCTCGATCTCCAGGCCGGTGGCCAGGTCCACGTCGAGGCCGTGGTCGATGGCCTGTTTGGCCGCGCGCAGCGCCAGGGCGGGACCGGCCGCGTACCGCTTCACCATGTCCCGCGCCGCCTGGTACACCGAGTCGTCGGGCGCCACCAGGTCGAGCAGGCCGATAGCGTGCGCCTCCGCGGCCTTGAGCATCCGGCCGGTGAACACGATGTCCTTGGCCTTGGCCGGGCCGACCAGGCGGGGCAGCCGCTGCGTCCCGCCGGCCCCGGGGATGACGCCGAGCAGGATCTCGGGCTGGCCGAGTCGGGCGCTCTCGCCCGCGACCCGGAAGTCGGCGGCGAGCGCCAGCTCCAGCCCGCCGCCGAGGGCGTATCCGGTGATCGCGGCGACGACCGGCTTGCCGATGGCGGCGACCAGCGACAGGGCCGACTGCAGCCCGCTCGCCCTGGTCGCCATGTCGGCGTAGCTGGCCTCGGCCATCTCCTTGATGTCGGCGCCCGCGGCGAAGACCTTCTCGCCGCCGTAGATGATCACCGCGCGGACCTCGTCCGAGCTGGCGGCCGAGCGCGCGGCGTCCGCGAGCTCGGCGGTCAGCTGGTCGTTCAGCGCGTTGACCGGCGGCCGGTCCAGGCGGATGGTGCCGATGCCGTCCGCGACCTCCAGCCTGACAAGCTCACCCATGAGGACCCCTTCCCAGCGCAGGTTCTAGCGCAGGTCGCCGTTGGTCATGCCGGCCGGCGCCTGCGGGTAGGTCACCAGCCCGAGCTCGGCGCGGCTGTCGAGCAGCGGGTGGTTCGGCAGCACTCGCACCGTGTACCCGAATGGTCCTGGCTGGTCGAGCGACACCTCGCCGGAGTACCGCACCAGCCCGTTAGCCCCGGGGGGTACGGGGGGGCGGGTTCCCCCCGCAGGGGGGCCGGGGGGGCGGGTTCCCCCCGCAGGGGGGCCGGGGGGGCCTGGGGGGGAAGGTTCTCCCCCAGGAGCGGGGGGTTCCGGGGGGTCGTCCCCCCGGGCTAGCACTGCGTACGAAGGCGAGACGATCTCGTCGGCCTCGTCGGGGCGCCCGTACACCACTTCCACCGTCACGTCGTCCTGGGTGAGCTCGCCGAGCGCCACCAAGACCCGCACGGTCAGCGCCGAACCCAGGGCCGGCCCGTCGGCCTCCGCCTCCACGTGCTCGATCCGCACCTGCGGCCAGGCCTGCATCACGCGGGCCTTCCAGGCGGCCAGTTCCCTGGCCGGCCCGAACCCTGAATCGTCGGCCAGGGCCCGGGAGGCGACCGCGGCCGGCACGTACAGGGTCGACACGTACTCCCTGACCATCCGTTCGGCCTGGACCTTCGGCCCGAGCGAGCGGAACGTGTGCCTGATCCGCTCCACCCAGCCCAGCGGCACCCCGTCCGTGTCCCGGTCGTAGAACAGGGGGGTCACCGACTTGCCCAGCAGCTCGTACAGCGCCGTGGCCTCGAGCTTGTCGCGCCGGGCGGGATCGGCCACGCCGTCGGCCGACGGTATCTCCCAGCCGTTCCCGCCGTCATACCACTCGTCCCACCAGCCGTCCCGCACCGAGACGTTGAGCCCGCCGTTCAGCGCGGCCTTCATGCCCGAAGTCCCGCAGGCCTCGAGCGGGCGCAGCGGGTTGTTCAGCCACACGTCGCAGCCCTGCACCAGGGCGTGCGCCATGGCCATGTCGTAGTCGGGCAGGAACACGATCCTGCGCCGCACGTCCGCCGAATCGCTGTACTGGACCATCTGCTGGATCAGGCCCTTGCCGCCCTCGTCGGCGGGGTGCGCCTTGCCCGCGACGACGATCTGCAGCGGCCGGGCGGGGTCGTTCAGCAGCTGGCTGAGCTGCGCGGGATCGTTCAGCATGAGCGTCAGCCGCTTGTAGGAGGGAACCCGCCGGGCGAACCCGATCGTGAGCACGTGCTCGTCGAGCACGTCGTCGATCCAGGTCAGCTCGGCCTCGGACGCGCCGCGCTGCCGCCAGGAGGCGCGGAGCCTGCGCCGGGTCTCCGCCACCAGCCGGGCGCGCAGCATGTGCCTGGCCTCCCACAGCACCGCGGGCGGGGCGGCGGCGGCCCGCTCCCAGTTCCCCAGGGGGGTCTGGGGGGATGGCATCTCTCCCAAGGGGGGTCCGGGGGGATGGGTCCCCCCGGGAAGAAGAGCGGGGGGGTCCGGGGGGTCGTCCCCCCGGGTCAACACAGCGATCTCCGGCGCCACCCAGGTGGGGGTGTGCACGCCGTTGGTGACCGAGCCGATGGGCACCTCACGGGTGTCGAACCCCGGCCACAGGCCGGCGAACATCTCCCGGCTCACCTGGCCGTGCAGCCGCGAGACGCCGTTGACCCGCTGGGCCAGGCGCATGCCCATCACGGCCATGTTGAAAATCTCCGGGTCGCCGCCCGGGTAGGTCTCCGCGCCGAGCGCGAGCACCTTGTCGACCGGCAGCAGCGGATGGTCGGCGAAGTGCTCCCGGATCAGGCTGCCTTCGAACCTGTCGATGCCCGCGGCGACCGGGGTGTGGGTGGTGAACACCGTGCCCGCCCGGCAGACCTGGAGGGCCTCGTCGAAGCTCAGCCCCTGCTCGGCGTACTCGCGGATCCGCTCCAGGCCGAGGAACCCGGCGTGCCCCTCGTTGGTGTGGAACACCTCGGGCGAGGGGTGCCCGCGCAGCGCGCAGAACGCGCGGACCGCGCGGACCCCGCCGACGCCGAGCAGCAGTTCCTGCCTGAGCCGGTGCTCGCTGCCGCCGCCGTACAGCCGGTCGGTGACCTCGTGCAGGTCGGCCTCGTTCTCCTCCACGTAGGAGTCGAGCAGCAGCAGCGGGATCCGGCCCACCTGGGCCACCCAGACCTGGGCGGACAGTTGCCTGCCCGCGGTCAGGCCGACCGTGACGCGCACCGCGGCCCCGGCCGCGTCACGGAGCAGTTCGAGGGGCAGCCCGTTCGGGTCGCCGGCCGGGTAGCGCTCGGCCTGCCAGCCATCGGCGGACAACGACTGGGTGAAGTAACCGTGCCGGTACAGCAGCCCGACCCCGATCAGCGGCACGCCGAGGTCGCTCGCCGACTTCAGGTGGTCACCGGCCAGGATGCCCAGGCCGCCCGAATACTGCGGCAGCGCGGCGGTGATGCCGTATTCGGGCGAGAAGTACGCGATCGCGGCCGGGCCTGGCCCGCGGCGGCCACCGGGACCGGCCGGGCTCTCCGGGGCGACCGACGCGTACCAGCGGGGCTCGGACATGTACTGGCGCAGGTCCCGCTCGGCCGCGCCGAGCCTGCCGAGGAATTCCTCGTCGGCGGCGAGCGCGGCGATCCTGGCCGACGGCAGCGCGCTGAGCATCGCGACCGGGTCGCCGCCCGACGCTTCCCAGGCGGCCGGGTCGATCGACGCGAAAAGGTCAGCGGTCGGGCCGTGCCAGGACCAGCGGAGGTTCAGCATCAGGCCCTGCAATGCGGCCAGCGGCTGAGGCAGGCTGACGCGGACGGTGAACCGGCGAATCGCTCTCACGGGCAGACCATAGTGGGTTCGCGCCCGCAACGCCGAACCATCGGCCGGCTACGGGTCCCGGACTAATGGGGCAGGACAGGAAAATCAATTCAAATTATCCCGAACGAACTGCGGTAACACTTCATCTGAAAGTTCAACGAGAGACTCAGTCACGCCACGGGATTCAAAGCGGTACCCACGCTGGCATGAACTAACCCACGCTCGGTAGCGTAACTGGCGTGATTGGACGAATCCCGATCCTTGATGTCGAGCCAGCGGTGGAGTGCGGGCGCCGCCCGGCGAGGGCGGTGACCGGCGAGACCTTCCAGGTCAGTGCCACGGTATTCCGCGAAGGGCACGGCATCATCGGCGCCGGCGCGGTGCTGAGAGACCCCGAACGCAAGGCGAGCCCGATCGCGGTCATGCGCGAGCTCGCACCAGGCACCGACCGCTACGGCGCCGACGTGACCGTGACCGGCGAGGGCCTGTGGCGCTTCCACGTGGAGGCCTGGGCCGACCCGATCGCCAGCTGGCACCACGACGCGGCCATCAAGATACCGGCCGGCCAGGACGTGGAGCTGGTGCTCACCCAGGGCGCGCTCCTGTTCGAGCGCGCCGCGCGCAAGATTCCTCAGCCACCCGGGGCGAGCCGTCCGGCGGCGGCCCGCACGGCGCTGCGCGCGCTGGTCGCCCGGATGCGCGACCGCGGGCTGACCCCGTGGGACCGGCTGGCGGCGGCCGAGGATCCCGCCATCGCCGCCATCCTGGCTCGCTGGCCGCTGCGCGACCTCGTCACGCGGTCCAGGCCGCTGACCGTGCACGTGGACCGGGAACGGGCGCTGTACGGGTCGTGGTATGAGTTCTTCCCGCGCTCTGAAGGGGTTCAGATTGACCCAATGGGCCGCCGGGCGCCGACCTCGGGCACGCTGCGCACCGCGGCCAAGCGGCTCGACGCGATCGCCGCCATGGAGTTCGACGTGGTGTACCTGCCGCCGGTGCATCCCATCGGAACCACGCATCGGAAGGGCAGGAACAACACGCTGACCCCGGTCGAAGGCGATCCGGGCTCGCCGTGGGCGATCGGGTCCCCGGACGGCGGGCATGACGCGCTCCACCCGGACCTGGGCACGATGGACGATTTCGACGCCTTCGTCGGCCGGACCCGTGAGCTGGGCATGGAAATCGCCCTCGACCTGGCGCTGCAGGCCTCGCCGGATCACCCGTGGGTGAAGGAGCACCCGGAATGGTTCACCACGCGGGCGGACGGCTCCATCGCCTACGCCGAGAACCCGCCCAAGAAGTACCAGGACATCTACCCGATGAACTTCGACAACGACCCCGAGGGCATCTACGCGGAGATCCGGCGCATCGTCCGGCTCTGGATGGACCACGGCGTGCGGATCTTCCGCGTCGACAACCCGCACACCAAGCCGCTGCGGTTCTGGGAACGCCTGCTCACCGAGATCCGCGGCACCGACCCCGACGTGCTGTTCCTGGCCGAGGCGTTCACCCGCCCGGCCATAATGCACACCCTGGCCAAGATCGGCTTCCACCAGTCCTATACGTACTTCACCTGGCGAAACGGCGTCGGGGAGCTGACCGAGTACATGCGCGAGCTCTCCGGTGCCGCGGCCGCGTACATGCGGCCCAACCTCTTTACCAACACCCCGGACATCCTGAACGAGTACCTGCAGCACGGCGGGGTTCCCGCGTTCAAGATCCGGGCCGTCCTCGCGGCGATGCTTTCGCCGACCTGGGGCATCTACTCTGGGTACGAACTATGCGAAAACGTACCGCTCCGGCCCGGCAGCGAGGAATACATGGATTCGGAGAAGTACCAGTACCGACCGCGCGACTGGGAGGCAGCCGCCAGGGACGGTTTCGGCATCGCGGATTACATCACCGAACTCAACCGGATCAGGCGAGCCCACCCAGCCCTGCACAGGCTGCGTAACCTGCGCTTCCACGGCGTTGACCAGCCGGAACTAATGTGCTTCTCCAAGCGCGTTGATAAGGTTCCGGGGACGGCGGGGAGCGATACCGTACTGGTAATCGTGAACCTCGACCCGCACCAGAGGCGGGATGCGACGGTCTGGCTTGATATGCCCGCACTGGGCGTGGACCGCGAGTTCATCGTGACGGACGAGCTAACCGGCGAGTCCTATCAGTGGGGGCATGCCAACTACGTCCGCCTCGACCCGGCGACCAGGCCTGCGCACGTCTTCACCGTCACGCCCAGCTTGTAAGTCCGCAGCTTGTAACACGCAGCACAATCCAGTAAGACCCAGGAGATCTTGCCGTGACAGAACATCACGAGGCGATAGCTGACTCGTTTTCTTTCGAAGCGCCACGGGACCCGGAGTGGTACCGGCGCGCGGTGTTCTATGAGGTCCTGGTCCGCGGCTTCCAGGATTCGACCGGGGACGGCACCGGCGACCTGCGCGGGCTGATCTCCCGGCTCGATTACCTGGAGTGGCTCGGCATCGACTGCATCTGGCTGCTGCCGATCTACGCCTCGCCGCTGCGCGACGGCGGGTACGACATCTCCGACTTCACGGCCGTGCTCGGCGAGTACGGGAACATCGGCGATTTCGTCGCGCTCGTCGACGAGGCGCACAAGCGGGGCATCCGGGTCATCGCCGACCTGGTCATGAACCACACCAGCGACCAGCACCCGTGGTTCCAGGCGTCGCGGAGCGATCCGGACGGCCCGTTCGGCGATTTCTACGTGTGGTCGGACACCGACGACAAGTACTCGGGGGCCCGGGTCATCTTCGTCGACACCGAGCAGTCCAACTGGACGTTCGACCCGGTCCGCGGGCAGTACTTCTGGCACCGGTTCTTCTCCCACCAGCCGGACCTGAACTTCGAGAATCCCAACGTCCAGGACGCGATGATCGAGGTGCTGCGGTTCTGGCTCGACCTCGGCATCGACGGCTTCCGGCTGGATGCCGTGCCCTACCTGTACGAGCGGGAGGGCACGAACTGCGAGAACCTGAAGGAGACGCACGAGTACCTGAAGCGGATCAGGGCCGAGATAGACGAGCTCTACCCGGACCGCGTGCTGCTGGCCGAGGCGAACCAGTGGCCCGCCGACGTGATCGAGTACTTCGGTGACGCCGAGACCGGCGGCGACGAGTGCCACATGGCGTTCCACTTCCCGCTGATGCCGCGCATCTTCATGGCCGTCCGCCGGGAGCAGCGCTACCCGATCTCGGAGATCCTGGCCCAGACGCCGCCCATCCCGGCTAGCTGCCAGTGGGGCATCTTCCTGCGGAACCACGACGAGCTGACGCTGGAGATGGTCACCGACGACGAGCGCGACTACATGTACTCCGAGTACGCCAAGGATCCCCGGATGAAGGCGAACATCGGGATCAGGCGGCGGCTGGCCCCGCTGCTCGACGGGGACCGGAACCAGCTCGAGCTGTTCACCGCCCTGCTGCTGTCGCTGCCCGGCTCACCCGTGCTGTACTACGGCGACGAGATCGGCATGGGCGACAACATCTGGCTCGGTGACCGGGACGGCGTCCGGACGCCGATGCAGTGGACGCCCGACCGCAACGGCGGCTTCTCCCGGTGCGACCCGCAGCGGCTCTACCTGCCGCCGATCATGGACGCGATATACGGCTACCAGGCGCTCAACGTCGAGGCCCAGCAGCGCAACGCCGGCTCGCTGCTGCAGTGGACCAGGCGGATGATCGAGATCCGCAAGCGGCACCCGGTCTTCGGCACTGGCGCGTACCAGGAACTGACCTCCTCCAACCCGAGCGTGCTCGCCTTCGTCCGGCTGCCGCACGAGTCGGCCGATAGTGACTCGGACGGCTCGGACCGCATCTTGTGCGTCAACAACCTGTCCAGGTTCCCGCAGCCGGTCGAGCTCGACCTGCGCCGGTTCATGGGCGTCACGCCGGTGGAGTGCATGGGCGGCGTGACCTTCCCCAAGATCGGTGAGCTCAGCTACCTGCTGACGCTGCCCGGCCACGGCTTCTACTGGTTCCAGCTGCCCGCGCCCCGGGAAAGCCACCAGCAGTGACGCCGCCTCTCATCCCCGGCCAGTTGCTGAAATAAGTCAACATGAAGCCCGTAAATCGGCCGGAGCGTGTTTGCCGGGACGAGCCATGGGGATGGGGTAAGCGCTCATGACTTTCGAAGACACACTGGCAACGTGGCTGGTCAAGCAGCGATGGTTCGCAGGCAAGGGGCGAACCGTCCATGACCTCGCGGTCGTGGCCGACACCGAGATCATCCCTGGTGACCCGGGCCTGCGGCACCTGATGGTCACGGTCTCGCACGGCGCGACCTCCGACTGCTACCAGCTCTTCGTCGGCTCGCGCGCGCGGCTTCCGGCCCGGTTGCGGCACGCGCGGATCGGGACGCACGCCGGCCTGCAGATTTATGACGGCCTGCACGACACCGCGCTGACCCGGACGCTGCTCGACGCGATCCTGACCGACCGGACCATCGGCATGCTGCGGTTCTGCCGGATCCCCGAGGCCGAGATTCCGTGGGATTCTGCGGGTTCCGGGGATGAGCCCGGGCTTGACAGCCTGGTGCTCACCGGCGAGCAGAGCAACACCAGCCTGGTGTTCGGCGAGTCCGCCATCTTCAAGGTGTTCCGCCGGGTCTCCCCCGGGCCGAACCCCGACCTGGAGGTGGCCGCGGCCCTGGCCAAGCTCGGCTCGTCGCACATCGCGGAGCCCTACGGCTGGATCGAGACCAGGATGGACGGCGCCACCGCCGTGCTCGCCATCTTGTCCCGCTACCTTCGCGCGGCCTCGGACGGCTGGTCGCTGGCCGCGACCAGCGTGCGCGACCTGTACGCCACCGAGGGCACCCGTGCGGCCGAGGCCGGCGGCGACTTCGCGGGCGAGGCCGAGCGGCTTGGCGTGGCCACCGCGCAGGTCCACCAGGACCTGGCCGAGGCGTTCGGCCGCTCCGAGCTCGAGCCCGAGGCCATCCGCGAGCTGGCCGAGCAGATGTACCGGCGGCTCGACATCGCCACCGCGGCCGTGCCCGAGCTGGCCAGGCACGCCGACAAGATCGGCGACGCGTACTCCAACCTGGCCAAGCTGATCGAGCCGGTGCCGGCCCAGCGCGTGCACGGCGATTACCACCTGGGCCAGGTCATGCGGACGCAGACCGGCTGGGTCGTCCTCGACTTCGAGGGCGAGCCCGCCAGCCCGCTGGCCCAGCGCCGGGCCCGGTCCTCCCCGCTGCGGGACGTGGCCGGCATGCTCCGCTCGTTCGACTACGCGGCCCGGCACCAGCTGCTCACCCATCCGGACGCGGCCAGCCTCGCGCCGAAGGCGACCGACTGGGTCCAGCGCAATAGCGACGCGTTCTGCGCCGGCTACGCCGCGGCCGGCGGCCTGGATCCGGCCGAGAACTCGGTGCTGCTCCGTGCCATGCTGCTAGACAAGGCGGTGTACGAGGTCATCTACGAGGCCAGGAACCGCCCGACCTGGATCCCCATTCCGCTAGAGTCCATTGCCGAGTTGTAGCCCTCACAGATCGAGTTGCCGTCATGACAGAACCTGAACTCAGCCTGGGCGAGATCGAGCGGGTGGTCGCCGGGCATTATCATGACCCGCACTCGGTGCTCGGCGCGCACCCCGGGCCGGACGGCGTGATCATCCGCGCGCTTCGCCCGCTGGCCACGTCGGTGACGCTCGTCCTCGACGACGGCCGCAGGCTGCCCATGACGCACGTGCACCAGGGCGTCTTCGCGGTCACGGTGCCGGACGAGAAGGTGCCGGGTTACCGGATCGCCGCCACGTACCCCGGATCCAGGGGCGAGGAGGTGCGCGACGATCCGTACCGTTACCTGCCCACGCTGGGCGAGTTCGACCTGTACCTGATCGGCGAGGGCAGGCACGAGGAACTGTGGAACGTGCTCGGCGCGCACGTCCGCGAGGTCGGCCAGGCTACCGGGACCGCCTTCGCCGTCTGGGCCCCGAACGCCCACGGTGTCCGCGTCACCGGTGACTTCAACTACTGGGACGGCAGCGCGTACCCGATGCGCTCGCTCGGCGGTTCTGGCGTGTGGGAGCTCTTCATACCGGGCGTGACCGAGGGCGCTAGGTACAAGTACGCGATATGCGGCCCGGACGAAGTGTGGCGGGACAAGGCCGACCCGCTGGCGAACGCCACCGAGCAGCCGCCCGCCACCGCCTCGGTGGTCTACACCTCGCGGTACACCTGGAACGACGCCGACTGGGTGACGGCGCGCGCCGAGCGCGCGCCGGTGCGCGAGCCGATGAGCATCTACGAGGTGCACCTCGGCTCGTGGCGGCCGGGGCTGTCCTACCGGGAGCTGGCCACCGAGCTCGTCGACTACGTCACCGACCTCGGCTTCACGCACGTGGAGTTCATGCCCGTCGCCGAGCACCCGTTCAGCGGCTCGTGGGGCTACCAGGTCACCTCGTATTATGCGCCCACCTCGCGGTTCGGTAACCCCGATGACTTCCGCTTCCTGGTCGACGCGCTGCACCAGGCCGGCATCGGCGTGCTGGTTGACTGGGTGCCCGCGCACTTCCCGAAGGACGACTGGGCGCTGGCGCGGTTCGACGGCACCCCGCTGTACGAGCACGCCGACCCGCGCCGCGGCGAGCAGCCCGACTGGGGCACGCTCATCTTCAACTTCGGCCGGACCGAGGTGCGCAATTTCCTGGTCGCCAACGCCGTCTACTGGCTGGAGGAATTCCACGTCGACGGACTGCGCGTCGATGCGGTGGCCTCCATGCTGTACCTGGACTACTCGCGCAAGGAGGGCGAGTGGGTCCCGAACCAGTACGGCGGCCGGGAAAACCTGGACGCGATCTCATTCCTGCAAGAGGTCAACGCCACCGCTTACAAGCGCGTCCCCGGCATCACGATGATCGCCGAGGAGTCGACCGCCTGGCCCGGGGTGTCCCGGCCGGTGCACCTGGGCGGGCTCGGGTTCGGCTTCAAGTGGAACATGGGCTGGATGCACGACACGCTCTCCTACCTGAGCCAGGACCCCATCTACCGCCAGTACCACCACAACGAGATAACGTTCTCGCTGATCTACGCGTTCTCGGAGAACTTCATCCTGCCGCTGTCGCACGACGAGGTGGTGCACGGGAAGGGCTCGCTGCTCGGCAAGGTGCCCGGCGACGAATGGCGCCGGTTCGCCGGGCTGCGCTCGCTGCTCGCGTATATGTGGGCGCACCCCGGCAAGCAGCTGCTGTTCATGGGGTCGGAGTTCGGCCAGGGCAACGAGTGGGACGCGGACAAGGGGCTCGACTGGTGGGTGCTCGACTTCGACTTCCACCAGGGCGTGCAGCGGCTGTCCCGCGACCTGAACGCGATCTACCGGCAGACCCCCGCGCTGTGGAAGCTCGACGCCTCACCGGAAGGGTTCAGCTGGATCGACTCCAACGACGCCCAGGGCAACACGCTGTCCTTCCTGCGGATGTCCGATCCGCCCGGTCCAGCCGCTGACAGGACCGCTGATGGAGCCGCTGACCGGGACGAGCCCGGCGTGATCGCCTGCATCGCCAACTTCTCCGCGCTGCCCCACCTGGAATACCGGGTGGGCCTGCCCCGGGCGGGCCGCTGGCGCGAGGTCCTCAACACCGACGCGGTGATCTACGGCGGCAGTGGCGTCGGAAACCTGGGCGGCATCGAGGCCTTGCCCGAACCCTGGCACGGCAAGCCGGCCTCGGCCACGATCACCGTGCCGCCGCTCGGCGTGCTCTGGCTCACCCCCGAGCCCTGAGCAGGCTGATCCGGGCACCCTCAGCGGGCGGCCCAGATCCCGCCGTCCACCGGGATGACGGCGCCGGTCACGTACGCCGCCCCGCGCCCGCTCAGGTAGACCGCGACGCCGGCCATGTCGTCCGGGCGCCCGATGCGCCCGAGCGGGGAGGCGGCCGCGATCTCCGTACGGCTCTCGGCCAGAGGCACCGCCATCATCTTCGTCTCGAACGGGCCCGGGGCCACCGCGTTGACGGTGATGTGCCGCGGCCCGAGCTCACGGGCCAGCACGCGGGTGAGCTGGTGCAGGCCGGCCTTGCTGGCCGCGTAGGAGTAGGTGTGGAACTCCGGCACGCGCAGCCCGTCGATGCTGCCGACGTTGATCACCCGGGCCGGGTCGTCCGCGGTTCCCGCCGCCTCGAGCAGCGGCAGGAACGCCCGGGTAACGTAAAACGGCGTCTTGAGGTTGAGGTCAACGACCTTGTCCCAGCCCACGGCCGGGAACTCTTCCAGGGCCGCGCCCCAGTTGGTGCCGGCGTTGTTGACCAGGATGTGCACGCACTCCTCGGACCGGCCGACCTCGGCGGCCAGCCGCACGCACTCCTCCTCGCGGGCCAGGTCGGCGGGCACTGACAGTACGACACCGTACGTGGAGAGTTCGGCGACCGCGGCCTCGCCCGCCTCGGGCTTGCGCGAGCTGATGTAGACCGACGCGCCGGCCTGCAGCAGGCCGCGCGCCATCATCAGGCCGATCCCGCGGGTCCCGCCGGTCACGACGGCCACCTTGCCGGTGAGATCGAACAGGTACACGGGGCCTCCGAGTCAGTCAGCTGAACAGACACCGGCGCAGGCAGCGCGGCTGTCCGACCCGAATTCGGTCAGTCGCGGGCGTCCTTCGAGGCATTGTAGGCCTCCCAGGAGCTGCGGTGCCCGCAGAACTCCGCGTCCTTCTGCGCTGGTTCAGCCTGGCGAGCTTCAGCCTGGCGAGCTTCAGCCTGGCGAGCTTCAGCCTCGCGAGCGAACGTAACCCCGGGCCACCGTCCGGGCCAGGATCCCGAGTGTGGCCCGCAGCGCCGCTTCGGAGATGACCGGGAAGATCCCGGCCTCCCGCCAGTGCGGGTCGATGGCTGACCAGTCGTAGTACGAGGTGACCAGCGTGCCCTCGTCCCCGGCGGGATCGAGCCGGTACCCGTAGACATGACCGATCTGCGGCCGGATCCGGCCGGTGACCTTCCAGGCGATCTCCCGGTCGGGAACCAGCGCGGTGATGGTGACGGTCACGTCGTAGCGGCCGAGCGGGTAGTCGTTCAGCGCCTCGCGGTCCATGTGGACCACGAAGGTGTCCCCGGCAGCGGTCGCCGGTTCCCCGGTCGCGTCCATCAGCATGCCCGAGCTGTCGATCGCCACGTGTCCCTGCGGATCGCACAGCACCCGGAAGATCGTTGCCGGCTCGGCTCCGATCATCCGCTGGACTTCCAGCCGCTCGCCTGTCATGTCCTCATCGTCCCACCCGCCCAGTGGGTCGGCAGGGTCATCTCGGGCGGGACCAGGGCGGCGGGGTTCACCCGGCGGACGATCTCGTTCATGACGATGCGGACGTAGGGCTCCCCGACCCATAGGTGCTTCGCGCGGTTGACGCCAATCACCTCGGCCGCGGGCACTCGCGCGAACCGGTGCCGCGCCTCGTCGGGGCGCAGGTAGTCGTCGAGTTCGGGGATCAGGGCGATCAGAGGCCGGCCCGAGGCGGCCCACCGGTCAAGGTCGGCGTCGCTGGTCCGGTGCAGCGGCGGCGACACCAGGATGGCGCCCTCGATCCCGCAGTTAGCCGCGCCGGGCCCGCCGGCCACCGCGCCGGGGCCGCTGACCGCTGCGCCGGGCCCGCCGGCCGCCGCGCCGATCCCGCCGGACGCGCCGGGACCGCTGGCCGCCGCGCCAGTCCCGCCGGCTGCGGCGTCTGCGGCGTGCAGGCCCCATCTCAGCGCTAGTTCGGTGCCGAACGACCAGCCGAGCAGCCAGCGGGCGGGCAGGCCGGCGTCGGCGGCAAAGGAGAGGGCGGCGGCCACGTCGTGCCGTTCGTCCTCGCCCGCGCCGAACGAACCCTCGCTGGTCCCCTGCTCCGAGGACGTGCCGCGGGTGTTGAACCGCAGCACGGCCAGGTTCGCCAGGGCCGGCAGGCGGAACGCCGCCTTCTTGAGCAGGTGGCTGTCCATCATGCCGCCGTGCGTGGGCAGCGGGTGCAGGCAGATCAGCGTGGCCACGGGATCGGCGTCCGCGGGCAGCGCCAGCTCCCCGGCCAGCCGCAGCCCGTCGGCGGTGTGCAGGGTGACCGGCGTGCGCTTGGCCGGGAGCACGGTGGCGGCCCTGATCTCAGTCACGGGTTTCCTCTCCTCCAGACGCCCGGCCCGCGGCGTAGCCGGTGCTGCCAGCACGCCGTGTGCCAGTGCCTGCGCTCCTCCACGCCCACGCCACCGGCCATGCGTGCGCCGTCGGCAGGCCAGGCCACCACGTGCGGGGTCCCCGGCACGATCTCCTGGTCACATCCGGGACAACGGTATGCCTTCGCCGATCCGGCGCCGGGCACGCGCCGGACGACCCAGTCCCCGTCGGGCCACGACTCGACGCGCTCGGGCCCGGGCACGGGGTCCGGAGGGCCGGAGCGCTCGCGGCGGATCCGGCGCGGGCTCACGCCTGTCAAGGCTATGTGAGCTGGCTAGGTTCGCTGGGCGCATCCGGTTGCGGCTGGCGGCCAGTAGAGTTACCGAACGTGCGGCTCGTCATCGCCAGGTGCAGCGTCGACTACGTCGGCAGGCTCACCGCTCATCTTCCCTCGGCCCTGCGCCTGCTGATCGTGAAGGCGGACGGCTCGGTGCTCGTGCACTCCGACGGCGGCTCGTACAAGCCGCTGAACTGGATGTCGCCGCCGTGCTGGCTCACCGAGGAACCGGGTAAGTGGTCGGTCACCAACAAGGCCGGCGAGACGCTGGCGATCACGATCACCGAGGTGCTGAGTGACACCTCGGTCGATCTCGGTGTCGACCCGGGGCTGGTCAAGGACGGCGTCGAGGCGCATCTGCAGGAGCTGCTCGCCATCCAGCTCGACCTGCTCGGTGACGGCTGGCGGCTGGTCCGGCGCGAGTACCCGACCCCGATCGGCCCGGTCGACCTGATGTGCCGGGACGGGGCGGGCCAGAGCGTCGCCGTCGAGATCAAGCGACGCGGCGAGATCGACGGCGTGGAGCAGCTCACCAGGTACCTTGCCCTGCTGAACCGGGATCCGCTGCTGGCCCCGGTGCACGGCGTCTTCGCGGGCCAGGAGATCAAGCAGCAGGCCCGGACCCTGGCCACAGACCGCGGCATCCGCTGCGTCACGCTGGACTACGACCGGATGCGCGGCACCGAGGACGACTCGCTCCGCCTCTTCTGAGCGGGGCGGCCGCGGTCGTCGTGCGGGCTCATCACGCCGGCCCCCGCGGTGACGAGGACGGCGAGGGCCACCAGGCCGCTGACCCGCACCAGCGTCACCGGGCCGAACCGGCCGGCCAGGCGGGCAGCCGGGCGCTCCACGTCGCCGTGGCGGCCCCGAGCACGAAGAAGTAGCCGAATATCGCGACCCTGGCCCGGCCCAGCTTAGGATCCAGCTCAGCCGCGGTCACGCGGCCACCACGAGATCAGCGCCCGACCAGGTGGGCGTTAACCGCTCTGGCCCGGTCGGCCGGCCCGGGCAGCTCGGTGACGGCCACGCCTGCCGCCCGGAGCTGTTCGGCGCCCGCACCGTCGGTGAACAGGCGGGGCTCGCGCCAGGCGAAGACGACCCTCGGGATGCCGGCCGCGACGATGTGCTGGACGCAGGTCACCGGGCGCGACGCGCGGGCGCCGCAGGGCACCAGCGAGCTGTACAGGGTGGCGTGCCGCAGCCGCGGGTCGGACCAGCCGAGCTTGCGCAGCGCCACCTCCTCGGCGTGATCGTGGTCCTCCTGCTCGCGGGAGAACCCGGTGGCCAGCACCTCGCCGTCCTCGCCGACGATGACCGCCCCGACGGAAAAGGCGGAGCCCGACGGCGGGCACAGCCGGGACAGCTCGACCGCCCAGCGCAGGAACCGGTGATCCGGGCCGCCCGGCCCGAGCAGATAGCGGAGCAGCACGACCTCATCGACCCGCCGGACTTCAGCGAGCGTCATGGGGTTATTGGGGGAATTGGGACTCACAGTGCTATTGGGATCGCGGTCCGGAGGGGCGGAGGGGAGGGAGGGCGCAGGCGCTGGGGCGGATACGGGACCGAGAGCGGGGCATGGGAGGTTGAGCCGCGGGGCCGCCGGGTCGGCGACGAAGAAGGGGGCGATGGCGAGGTTGAGTTCATCGGCGAGGTCGCAGGCCAGGAACTCGCCCAGGACGTGCGCGCCGCCTTCGACCAGGAGACGCACCACGCCTCGTTCGGCCAAATCTTTAAGGATGAGATCAAGGGAAAGCGGGTCACCGGCGTCAATGAGTACGGCGCTCTCCCCCAGCCGCGCCCGGGCGCGGGCGATCGCAGGCGCGGCGCAGTAGACCAGGCGGAGCGCGCCGGGGGCGAAGAAATGCGCGTGCGGGTCGAGGTCGCCGGTATCGGTGAGGGTGACCCGGGCCGGGTGCCCGGGCAGGCCGCGGGCGGCGCGGCGGGCGCTGCGGCGCGGGTCCCTGATCAGCAGCCGCGGGTTGTCCGTCCGGACCGTCCGCGCGCCGACCAGGATCGCGTCGCAGCCCGCCCGCACCTCGTCCACGCGGTCCAGGTCGGCGGGGCCAGACAGGATCAGGCGCCGCGGGCTGGCGTCGTCCAGGTAGCCGTCCGCCGAAGTGGCGCAGCTGAGGAGCACGTACGGGCGCGGCGGCAATCCAATCCCCTTTTGTCAGTCCTACCCCAGCGTAGCTTCGGGCCAGCGGGCGGTGCTTTACTGGTCAGCGATGCTTGAGACAGTAAACCCGGCGACCGGGGAAGTGCTGGCCACCTTCCCCGTGCACGGGCGCCGTGAGGTCGATGCCGCCGTGGCGGCCGCCCGGGAGGCTGCCGTCTGGTGGGCCGGGCTGGGCTGGTCCGGGCGGCGGATCCGGCTGCTCGCGTGGAAGTCGCACCTGACCAGGTACATGGGCAGGCTGGCCCAGCTCATGCACGAGGAGACCGGCAAGCCGCTCGACGACGCCAAGCTCGAGATCATCCTGGCCATCTTGCACATCGACTGGGCCGCCCGGCACGCCCGCCGGGTGCTGCGCCCGCGCCGGGTGCGCAGCGGGCTCGCGGCCATCAACCAGGCGTCCACGGTGGAGTACCACCCGCTGGGCGTCGTCGGCGTGATCGGGCCGTGGAACTACCCGGTGTTCACCCCGGTGGGCTCGATCGCGTACGCGCTGGCGGCCGGGAACGCGGTCGTCTTCAAGCCATCGGAGCTGACTCCGGCGACCGGGGAGTGGCTGGTGGAGTCGTTCGGCGAGGCGCTGGGCATTTTCGGGGCGCCGGAGCCGGTGCTCCAGCTGATCACCGGGCCGGGTTCCACCGGCGAGGCGCTGGCCCGCAGCGGGGTCGCCAAGATCGCCTTCACCGGCTCCGCGGCCACCGCGCGCAAGGTGATGGCCGCCGCCGCGGACACCCTCACCCCGGTCCTGGCCGAATGCGGCGGCAAGGACGCCATGCTGGTGGGCGCCGACGCCGACCTCGACGCGGCCGCCGACGCAGCCGCGTGGGGCGCGATGTCCAACGCCGGGCAGACCTGCGTCGGGATCGAGCGCGTCTACGTGGCCGAGGCCGTGTACCACAGCTTCCTGGAGCGGCTGACCCAGAAGGTTTCCGGGCTGCGGCCGGGGTTCGACGCGGAGGCTTCGTACGGGCCGATGACGTCGCCCGCGCAGGCCGAGATCGTGGCCAAGCACGTGGCGGACGCGCTGGCCCGGGGCGGGCGGCCAGTGAAGGGGGATGGGGAGGTGGGTGGGGGCCCGGACGCGGTGGCCGCGCCCTACGTGCGGCCGGTGATCTTGACGGACGTGCCCGAGAACAGCGCGGCGGTGACGGAGGAGACGTTCGGGCCGACCGTGACGGTGACGTCGGTCGCGAACCTGGCCGAGGCGGTCTCGTTCGCCAACGCTGGGCGGTACGGGCTCGGGTCGGCGGTGTTCGCCAAGGACCGTTCGGCGGCCATGACGGCGGCACGTTCGCTGCGCAGCGGGATGACCTCGATCAATTCGGTGCTCGGGTTCGCGATCGTGCCCGCGCTGCCGTTCGGCGGGGTGGGCGAATCGGGGTTCGGGCGGATCCACGGCGCGGACGGGCTGCGCGAGTTCACGAGGCCCAAGGCCATCACCCGGCAGCGGATGCGGCCGCTGATCAACCTGACGTCGTTCGGCCGCACCGACCGGGATATGCGCCGGATTGTCACGTTGATTTCGTTGCTTCACGGCAGGCTCTACCGGCCCCGCGGATCGCGCCGGGGGCGCTTACGGGCCAGCCGGGCCGACGGCGTTGCCGGCGATCGCTATGGCGTCGACTGGATCGGCGGGATCGGCCGCGGCCAGGGGCGCACGGCCGGCGATGAGGTCGGCGGCGCGTTCGGCGATGGCGATCGTGGGCGCGTTGGTGTTGCCCCGCGGCACGGCGGGCATCACCGAGGCGTCCACCACGCGCAGCCCGGTCACGCCGCGGACCCGGAGCTCGGGGTCGACCACACTGTTCCAGCGCGACTCACCGCCCATCGCGCAGGTGCCGACCGGGTGGTAGAGGGTCACCACGCTGGTCCGGACGTACTGGAGCAGTTCGGCGTCGGAGCGGATGTGCGCCCCGGGGGCCAGCTCGCTGGAGCATATCGCGGCCATCCGCTTGGCCGTCACGAACTCCCGGGCCATCTTCAGCCCCGCGGCCAGCGCCCGGCTGTCCCGGTCGTCGGACAGGTAGCCGGGATCGATGGCCGGACGGTGCCTGGGGTCGGCGGTGCGCAGCCTGATCCGCCCCCGGCTGGCCACGTCGACCAGGCCGACCAGCACCGACATCGCGCGCTCGGTGGGGTCGGCGAGGCCCTGGTTTTTGTACGGTGCGGGGAGGGCGTGCAGCTGCAGGTCCGGTGCCGCCAGCCCGGGTTCGGAGTGGGCGAAGCCGCCTGACTCCGCCGTGTTGCTCGCCAGCGGGCCGCGGTGTGTCAGCTGCCAGCGCAGCACGTTCGCGTTGCCGGTCTTCTCCCACAGGCCGCGGAGCCGCGGTGTGGACCAGATGACCGGCAGCACCGGGTGGTCGCTGAGGTTCACGCCGACCCCCCGGCTGTCCGCCACCACGTCGATGCCCATCTCGATCAGGTGCTCGGCCGGGCCGATGCCGGACAGCATCAGCAGCTGGGGGCTGTTGATCGCACCGCCGGACAGGATGACCTCCGCGTTAGCACGGGCGGTCTGGGGCTCGCCTTTTCGGAGATAGCTCACGCCGATGGCCTGGCCGCCTTCGACGAGCACCTTGGTGACCAGGGCGTCGGTGTGCACGGTGAGGTTCGGCCGGGACATGGCCGGGTGCAGGTAGGCCGTGGCGGCCGAGCACCTTTGGCCATTCCGCTGCGTCAGCTGGTACCAGCCGACGCCGTCCTGGCGCGGCCCGTTGAAGTCATCGTTGGCCACCGCGCCCTGCTCCTGCGCCGCCGCGATGAACGCCTCGCACGCTTGTGATTTGTACCGGGGGTCGGTGACCGCCAGCGGACCGCCCGTGCCGTGGTACGCGGAGGCCCCGCGCGAGTTGTCTTCGGCCCGGCGGAAGTAGGGCATCAGGTCCGCATAGCCCCAGCCCGTGCAGCCGTGCTCGTCCCGCCAGGACTGGAAGTCATGACGGCTGCCGCGGATATAGATCATCGCGTTGATCGAGGACGAGCCGCCGAGGACCCTGCCCCGCGGCCAGTAAATGGACCGGCCGGCCGCGCGGTGCTGCGGGACGGTCCGGTAGTTCCAGTCGTATGTGGTCTGGAACAGCCTGTTCAGCGCGGCGGGGGCGCGGATCTCAACGGCGTCATCGGCCGGCCCGGCCTCCAGGAGCAGGACGCTGACGCTGGAATCGGCGGACAGGCGCGCCGCCAGGACGCAGCCTGCGCTTCCGGCGCCGACGATGATGTAGTCATACACGGCGGTCTCCTCCAAGGGACAAAGGGAACAATAACGCGTTAGCGATCGGAGGGGCGCGGCGCCGCCTGGACTGAGGAGCCGTGAGCGAGCCGGCAGGGCGCGGCATTGCCTGGACTGAGGAGCGACGAAGGAGCGACGAGGGAAGGCGATGCCTCGAAGCGCCCTGCAAGCGAGCGAACAAGAAGCCGGGGACGAGCGACGAGGGAAGGCGGCGCAGTGAAGGGGGATGGGGAGGTGGGTGGGGCCCCGGAGGCGAGCGGGAGACACCGTGGTCGGGTCCGGGGCCAGGGGGCTGCCGGGGTCCCTGGGGATGGGGGCCTGGCTGGGGTTTGGGGGTCCGGGTCCGGCGGGCCCCCGAGAACCGCCGGGCCCGGACGTCTGCGATGCTCACCGTGAGCTGACAGGATGGCTACGTCAGACGCGCACGGTAACAGCGGAGGGACGACGCTGATTATTCCAGGCCACTGCTGATCACTCATCGTAGCCATACGATGCCACATCGTGAGCTGAATGGGAACACCCCTGGTCAATCCGATGATCTCGTTTTGATCGCGGTCGACCGGGCTCCGGGCCCCTGCAGCTCGGCGCCGGGTCCCTTAGGGTGGGTCCATGTCGCGTAACCGCAGCGAAAACCCCGTCGTGCTGTCCCGCATCTACACGCGCACCGGCGACGACGGCAGTACCGCGCTCGCCGACGGCAGCCGCACGGCCAAAACCGACTCGCGCCTCGCCGCCTACGCCGATGTGGAGGAGGCAAACTGCGCCATCGGCATGGCGATTACTTTCGGTAACCTCTCCGCGGACGTATCCCTGCTGCTCACCCGGGTGCAGAACGAGCTCTTCGACGTCGGCGCCGATCTGGCGAACCCGGTGACCGACACGCCGCCGCCCTACCCGCCGCTGCGGATCGACGAGGCCTACATCACCCGGCTGGAGAACGAGTGCGACGCGTATAACGAGGAACTGCCGACGCTGCGCAGCTTCCTGCTGCCGGGCGGCAGCCCGGGAGCTACGCTGCTGCACATGGCGCGGACGGTCACCCGCCGGGCCGAGCGGAGCGCGTGGGCCGCGGCCGGCGAGCACGGCGACTCGGTGAGCCCGCTGCCCGCCAAGTACCTGAACCGGCTGTCCGACCTGCTGTTCATCCTCGGCCGCCAGGCCAACGCGGGCCACGACGACGTTCTGTGGAAGCCGGGCGGCGAGCGCGGCTGAGCGGCCGACCGCCATCGTGTGAAGTTACCACCCAAAAACCGGGGGTGACTGCACACGATCACGGGGACCCACGCTTAGAGGCCTGGGTGGGAGCCGGGGGGCGCGGCTTCGAGCCAGGAGAGCAGGCCGGTGAGCGCCGCCTCGCCCAGGGCCAGTTCGACCGTGCTGGCCTGGTCGCCACTGCTGTCCTGGTCGCCACTGCTGTCCTGGCCGCCGCGGCTGCCCTGGCCGCCGGTTCCGCCTTGGCCGCCACTGCTGTCCTGGCCGAGCTTGCACTCCACCACGATCATGCCGGGACCCAGGCTGGCCGCCTCCGCGTCGCTGGGCAGGCGGCGGGACACCAGGGTCAGGTCACGCCGGGGAAAGACCTCGTCCGGACGCATCGAGAACCCGAAGATGCCGAACCAGCACAGCTCCTCGCGCTGGTAGGACGCTAGGCCGAGGCGCCAGGACCCGGTCCCCTTGCGCAGACCGCATTCCACCGTGCCGCCGCCGCGCTCCAGCAGGAACCTGCGGGCGGCGATGCCGGTGGCGACCAGCACGAGAATGATCAGGAAGGCGGCGAGGAGCCAGGCCGCATCAAGCGCCAGCGCTCCGCCCACTGAAGGTTAAGCCTGGTCGCCTGCGGCCCGCAGACGCGCCCTGGCGTACCTGACCGCGGGTGAGTCCTCCGTGCCCGGGCTGGCTTCGGCGAGCGCGGTGGCAAGCTCATGCCGCGCTTCCTCGATGTCGACCTCACCGCCGAGCTGAGCCTGGGCCGCCAGGACCGACACCCGGTCATCCGCCACGGAGAGGAACCCGCCGGCGACGGCGGCCCGCACCTCGGAGTCCTCGGTGAGGATCTCGACCACGCTGGCCTCGGCCAGGACGCCGAACACCGGCGAGTGCCCGGTGAGCACGCCGATATCGCCCTCGGTGGTCTTGGCGATCACCGTCCTGGCCTCGCCCGACCACAGCTCGCGGTCCGGCACGACCAGCGCTACCTGCAAGGTCACCGCTCCAGCTCCCTGGCCTTCTTCTCCACGTCCTCGATCCCGCCCACCATGTAGAACGCCTGCTCGGGCAGGTTGTCGTACTTGCCATCGCTGATCGCCTTGAACGAGGAGATCGTCTCCTCCAGCGGGACGAAGACACCTTCCTGACCGGTGAACTGCTCGGCGACGTACATGGGGTGAGACAGGAACCGCTCGATCCGCCTGGCCCGCTGCACGACGACCTTGTCCTCTTCGCCGAGTTCGTCGACGCCGAGGATGGCGATGATGTCCTGCAGTTCCTTGTACCGCTGCAGGATCCGCTGCACCTCGCGGGCCACGTCGTAATGCTCCTGGCCGATGTACTTGGCGTCCAGGATCCGTGACGTGGAGTCTAGCGGGTCCACGGCCGGGTAGATCCCCTTCTCGGTGATCTCCCGGGACAGCACCGTGGTCGCGTCGAGGTGCGCGAACACGGTGTGCGGCGCGGGGTCGGTGATGTCGTCCGCGGGCACGTAGATCGCCTGCATGGAGGTGATCGAGTGGCCGCGGGTCGAGGTGATCCGCTCCTGCAGCTGCCCCATCTCATCGGCCAGCGTCGGCTGGTAGCCGACCGCCGACGGCATCCGGCCGAGCAGCGTGGATACCTCGGAGCCCGCCTGCTCGAACCGGAAGATGTTGTCGATGAACAGCAGCACGTCCAGCTTCCGCACGTCGCGGAAGTACTCGGCCATGGTGAGCGCGGACAGGCCTACGCGCAGACGAGTGCCCGGCGGCTCGTCCATCTGGCCGAACACGAGCGCCGTGTCGTTGATCACGCCGGACTCGGTCATCTCCAGGAACAGGTCGTTGCCCTCGCGGGTCCGCTCCCCCACCCCGGCGAACACCGAGACACCGCCGAAGTTCAGGGCCACGCGGCGGATCATCTCCTGGATCAGCACGGTCTTGCCGACTCCGGCCCCGCCGAACAACCCGATCTTCCCGCCCCGGACGTACGGGGTGAGCAGGTCGAGGACCTTGATGCCGGTGATGAACATCTCGGTCCTCGGCTCGAGCTGGTCCAGCGGCGGGGGCTCGCGGTGGATCGGCCACCGCTCGGTGACCGTCAGGGACGATGTGGGCACGTCGAGCGTCTCGCCGAGGACGTTGAACACGTGCCCCTTGGTGACGTCGCCGACCGGGACCTCGATCGGCGCGCCGGTGTTGGTCACCTCAGCGCCGCGCACCAGGCCGTCCGTGGGCTGCATCGAGATCGCCCGCACCACGTTGTCACCGATATGCTGCTCGACTTCCAGCGTCAGCATCCGCGTCGTGTCGCCGATCGTGATATCCACGTGCAGCGCGAAGTAAATCTCCGGCATCTGATCGGCCGGGAACTCCACATCTACGACGGGGCCGATGACCCTCGCGACACGGCCGGTGCTCGCGGCGGCCTCGCCGCTCTGGGCTGGGTTGTCTACGGTCGCGGTCATGTGTCCCTCACTCACTCGTTGCGCTTGCGCCGGCGAGCCCGGTGGCGCCGCCGACGATCTCGCTGATTTCCTGGGTGATCTCCGCCTGCCGTGCGTTGTTCGCCTCACGGGTCAGCGTCTCAAGCAGATCGCCCGCGTTGTCTGTGGCCGCCTTCATCGCGCGCCGCCGCGAGGCCAGCTCGGCCGCGGCCGCCTCCAGCATCGCGTAGTAGATCCTGCTCGCCACGTACTGCGGCAGCAGGGCGTCGAGCACCTCGCCCGGTGACGGCTCGAACTCGTACTGCGGCAGCGGACCCGACGGGCTCTCCTCTTCCGTCTCCTCGATCTGCAGCGGCAGGAGCCTGCGCGCCGAGGGCCGTTGCGTCAGCATGGACACGAAATCGGTGCTGACGAGGTGGATCTCGTCCACGCCGCCCTCGTCGGCGGTGAACGCCTCGAGCAGCGCGGTGGCTATCTCCTGCGCGTCCCGGTACCTCGGCGCGACGGAGAAACCGCTCCACGAGTCCGCGAGGTCGAGTTCGCGGAACCGGTGCCAGCCGATGCCCTTGCGGCCGGCCACGTAAAGGACCGGCTCGATGCCCCGGTCCCGCAGCAGCTGGCGCAGCCGCGCCGCCTCACGCAGCACGTTCGAGTTGTAGGCGCCGGCGAAGCCCTGGTCGCTGGTCAGGATCAGCACCGCAGCGCGCGATGGGTTCTGCGGCTCCTCGGTGAACGGGTGGGTGACCGTGGACGAGCGGCTGATCACCGCCTCCACCGCGCGAGTGAGCTCCCGCGCGTACGGCTGGGCCTCGCGCATCCGCTGCTGCGCCCTGACGATCCGTGACGACGCGATCAGCTCCTGCGCACGGGTGATCTTGGAGATGGACTGGACCGTGCCGATCCGCCTCCTGACCAGGCGAAGCTGTGCTCCCATGGGCTACTTCTTCTCGGCTTGGGCGGGCGGGACGCGCCTCACGATCTTCTCCTGGCCCTCTTCCTCGAGCGCCTCGGCCGGCTCATCGGAGCCGCTGAGCAGCTCGCCGGAGCTGGTCTCGAATCCCTTGCGGAAGTCCTCGATCGCGTCCTTGAGCGCGGTGACGGTGTCCTCAGCCAGGTCGAGCGATTCCCTGATCGCCTGGAGAATGCCGGCGTGCTGCCGCCTCAGGTATTCAAGGAAGCCGGTCTCGAACCGCCCGATGTCTTCGATCGGCACGTCGTCAAGCTGCCCGCTGCCGCCGGCCCAGATCGACACCACCTGGTCTTCCACGGGGAACGGCGCGTACTGCGGCTGCTTGAGCAGCTCGACCAGGCGGGCGCCGCGATCCAGCTGCGCCCGGGAGGCCGCGTCGAGGTCGGACGCGAACGCGGCGAACGCCTCGAGGTCGCGGTACTGCGACAGCGAGAGCCGCAGGTTGCCCGCCACCTTCTTCATCGCCTTGATCTGCGCGTTACCGCCGACTCGCGACACCGACCGGCCGACGTTGATGGCGGGACGGACGCCCGCGTTGAACAGGTCGGCCTCAAGGTAGATCTGCCCGTCGGTGATGGAAATCACATTAGTCGGGATATATGCGGAAATGTCGTTGGCCTTGGTCTCGATGATCGGCAGCCCGGTCAGCGATCCCCCGCCGCGCTCGTCGGAGAGCTTCGCGCACCGCTCGAGCAGCCGCGAGTGCAGGTAGAAGACGTCGCCGGGATAGGCCTCACGACCCGGCGGCCTGCGCAGCAGCAGCGAGATCGCGCGGTACGCCTCGGCCTGCTTGGACAGGTCGTCGAAGATGATCAACGCGTGCTTGCCCTGGTACATCCAGTGCTGCCCGATGGCCGAGCCGGTGTAAGGCGCGATGTACTTGTACCCGGCCGGGTCGGAGGCGGGCGCGGCGACGATCGTCGTGTACTGGAGCGCGCCGTTCTCCTCGAGCGACTGGCGCACCTGGGCGATGGTGGAGCCCTTCTGACCAACCGCGACGTAGACGCAGCGCACCTGGCGCTTCTCGTCGCCGGAGTCCCAGTTCGCCTTCTGGTTGATGATCGTGTCGATGGCGATGGCGGTCTTGCCGGTCTGCCGGTCGCCGATGATCAGCTCCCGCTGACCCCGGCCGATCGCGGTCATCGCGTCGATGGCCTTGATGCCGGTCTGCAACGGCTCCTTCACCGGCTGGCGCTCGACCACCGAGGGCGCCTGCGTCTCGAGCGGCCGCAGTTCGGTGTCCTCGATCGGGCCCTTGCCGTCCAGCGGCTCGCCGAGCGGCCCGACCACCCGGCCGAGGAAGCTGTCGCCGACGGGAACGGACAGCACCTCGCCGGTGCGCCGCACCTGCTGACCCTCCTCGATCTCGTTGAACTCGCCGAGGATCACCACGCCGATCTCGCGCACGTCCAGGTTGAGGGCCAGGCCCCGGACGCCGTTCTCGAACTCGAGCAGCTCGTTGGCCATGGCCGAGGGCAGTCCCTCGACCCGGGCGATGCCGTCACCGGCCTCGGTGACGGTGCCTATCTCTTCCCGCGAGGCGCCCTCGGGCTCATACTCCTGGACAAAACGCGCCAGCGCTTCCCGGATCTCCTCCGGCCGGATCGTCAGCTCAGCCATTGTCCTCTGTGTCTTTCCTTGCGTAGGCTTCCCGGCTCGTCTTATTCTCGGCGGCGGATGCTCCCGCTTGCGATCGCATGTCAGCCCGCCAGCTTGCGCCGGACGGAGGCCAGCCGGCTGGCCACGGTCCCGTCAATAAGCTCATCCCCGATCCGGATGGAAATACCACCCATGACCGAGGGGTCAATCACGACATTCAGGTGAACTTGGTGCCCGTAGGAGGCGGCGAGGGCCTCGGCGAGCCGCCTGCGCTCGATCGCCGACAGCTCGATCGCCGAGTGCACCACCGCGATCAGCTGCTCCCGGCGCCGCGCCGCGATGGCGGCGCACAGGTCCAGGGCCACGGTGAGCGACCGCCCGCGCGGATGCAGCACCACCTGGCTGATCAGGCGCAGGGTCACCGGGGTCACCTTGCCGTCAAGCAGCGCACCGAGCAGAGCCTGCTTGCGACCCGCGGGCAGCGAGGGATCGGTTAGCGCGGCGCGCAGGTCCGGCTGCCCGGCGACCACGCGGCCGAACCTGAACAGCCCGTCCTCCAGCTCATCGAGGCTGCCGTCCGCCTCCGCGGCCAGCACCATCGCCTCGATCGCGAGCTGCTCGATCGCGTCCATCATGTCGCCCGGGGTCGCCCACCGGGCTTCGGCGGCCGCCACGACCAGCGCCTCGGTGCGCTGGGTCACCTTGCCGTGCAGCAGCGCGCCCGCGACCGCGCCCTTCTCCGCCGCGGGCTTGCCCGGATCGGACAGCGCTCGCCGCAGCGCGTGCTCGGTGTCGAGCAGGCCGACGACGGCGAACAGCTCGTCGGCGAGCCTGGTGGCCACGGCGGCGCTCGAAATGTCCTCCGCCGCCAGCCGCTCACGGAGGTCGGCGAACGAGGCCCTACTCGCACCGCGCACGCTCATCGCCTCCCGGCCGTACTTCGGAGATTTTGTCCGAACGGGCCGTGGTGACAGCCCCCCGACCGCTCTGTGTTTCCCCGGGGGGACGACCCCCCGGGATCCCCCCGATCCTGGGGGAGAACCTTCCCCCCCAGACCCCTCCGGCCCCCCGCATTACCCGCCTCACCGGCTGGACACCTGCTCGATCTCGCCGAGGAACCGGTCCACCATCCGGCGCTGCCGGGCCTCGTCGGCCAGTGACTCACCCACGATCCGGCTGGCCAGCTCAGTCGCCAACGTGCCGACCTCGGCCCGCAGTGAGATCAGCGCCTGCTGCCGTTCGGCCTCGATCTGCGCCTGGGCGGCCTCGGTCACCCGGCGCGCCTCCGCCTGGGCCTGCTCGCGCATCTCGGCGATGATCTGGGCGCCCTGCTCCCTGGCCTCCTCGCGGAGCCTGGCCGCCTCGTGCCGGGCCTCGGCCAGCTGCTGGCGGTACTGGTCAAGCAGCTGCTTGGCCTCGGCCTGGGCCTCCTCGGACCGGGCCAGGCCGCCCTCGATCAGTTCAGTGCGCTCGGCCAGCGTCTGCTGGAGCCTCGGCAGCAGCATCTTGCCCAGCACGCCGAACACGACGATGAAAACGATTGCTCCGATGATCAGCTCGGGCGTGCTGGGGATCAGCGGGTCCTGTCCCGTTGACGATGCGGCTAGGTGCAACATGGTGCGGCCACCTCCGGCGGAGATCAGGAGTACTTGAAGATGAAGGGGGCCACGAGGCCGATCAGGGCCAGCGCCTCGGTCAGCGAGAACCCGATCCACATGTACAGAGAGATGCGGCCGGTCGCCTCGGGCTGGCGGGCCATCGCCTCGATCGCGTGGCCGAAGATCAGGCCGATGCCGATGCCGGGGCCGATGGCCGCGAGACCGTAGCCGACCGCGCCGATGTTGATGTTCAACGTGGAGGCGGCGGCGAGATTAGCGGCAAGAGACATAGGTTCAGTCCTTTACATTTCGTGCCGGCGGCTCGTCCCGCCGGATCGGTCGTACGTGCAGCGGGTTAATGTGCCGCCTCCAGCGAGCTGGCGATGTAGACGGCGGTCAGAGTGGTGAAGATGAACGCCTGCAGCAGGTCGATGAGCAGCTCGAGCAGGAAGACGAAGAACACCATCACGAACGAGCCGGCGGCAAACAGCAATCCGATGGACAAGCTGGCCAGGTACCAGCTCGCGAGCGTGAAGATCAGCAGCAGCAGGTGCCCGGCGAACATGTTGGCGAACAGCCGGACCCCGAGGGTGAACGGCTGGACGATGAAGAAGCGGGCCAGCTCGATGGGGATGAGGATGATCAGGACCGGCTTGGGCACGTCCCAGGGGATCATGTTCTTGATGTAGCCGGGGAACCCCTGATGCTTGAAACCCAGGTACAGGTACAGCAGGTAGACGAACGCCACCAGCGGCCAGACGAAGCCGATCCTGGACATGGCGGGGAACTGGAAGACCGGGATGAGCTCCATCAGGTTCATCAGCCAGATGTAGAAGAACAGCGACACCAGGAACGGCAGGTAAGAGTCGCCCCGCTTGCCGAGCGAGGGCCGCAGGATCTGGTCACGCACGGCCAAGATGCCGATCTCGGCGAGGTTCTGCACGCCGCGCGGGATCAGCTGGGGCTTGCGGAAAGCCGCCCAGAAGAAGCCGATCACCGCCAGCATGCAGATCACGGCGATCAGCATCGGCTTGGTGAAATTGAACGAGCCGATCGTGAACAGCGGGCGGAAATCGAAGCTCTGCAGCCCGGGCGCGGGGTAGCCGCACCCGCTGAAGATGTGGCATCCGCCCGCCGGGGCCGCCGGGGCTGCGACCACGCCAACGTCACCGGTCACCGGTCATCTCCTTCCGGGGAGGCCGCGCTACCGCTCCTTGCTTGCCGTAGCGGTAGATGATGAAGCCGATCGAGATCGCCAGGCCGGCCAGCATGCCGATCGGGAAGAGCAGCGACACGTGGACGGCCTGCCCGATCAGCCAGCCGATGCCGCCGTAGGCCAGCATCCCGCCGATCAGGTAGCTGAACACGGTCCAGCCGATGTCCAGGCCCTGAGCCCGGCCTTCCGCCGCGGCCCGCTCCCTGATGCCCCGCGTGCTGGCGTCGTTGCCTGTCCCGCTCATCTCACCCGCCTCGCCGCGCCGCTGGCTGTTCTGGCTCGACGTACAGCATCTTGACCTTGATCGTCGTGATGACCTGCGTGGCGCTCCAGACCAGGATGCAGCCGATCGCGGTGAAGCCGAGGGCCCTGGTGCTGAACGCAGTCGTGCCGTTGAGGGTGGAGACGACGACGGCCAGGGCGACGATCTTGACCAGGTACGTGATCATCGCGGCCACCATCATGGCCTGCGGACTTCTTCGCGCGGCCCGGCCCACCACCAGCACGCTGATGCCGAAGAACACGGTGACGATGGCCACCCCGACCAGCGCGCCGATCAGGCCCTTGACGCCGACCACGGCGGCGCTCACGGCAACCATGATCGCGGCCGCGACGGCCGTAAGCGCTCCCGCGCGCCGCACGATCGTGGCGTACTTCGCCAGCATTACATGGCTCCTGAGGGTTCGACAGCAACACTGCTGACGCGGGAGAATGTCCCGCGTGCGTTGCAGGAGCCGGTTGCCGCATCGTTGCCGCGGTGCGGGTATCCGGTCAGGTTTACGAAAGGTATCACGGGCCTCTCATTAGCCGTAGAGGGGCTGCTCGTGAAACATATCACAAAGTCCTTGACTCTGTCTTTACCTGATCGCACACAATTTATGACCAACACCCGATGCTGAGCCTCCCGCGACCCGCCGTCTGGCCTCGGATCGGTGTCCTGCGCGGCCCCGCGGCCTCGGGACCGGCTCGCGAAACCGCCCTATACTCGGACATTTCACCTCGGTTGGCGGGTCGGCACAGGACTCCCGGCGCGCGACAGCGTCCGAGCTCCGCAACACCAAGGGAAGGTAAAGAACAGGTATAAGCGAGTCCCTCCGGAGGCCTCTACCCGGGCCGTGCGTCTACCCGGGCCGTGCGTCTACCCGGGCCGCGCGTCTACCCGGGCCGCGCCTCTACCTCGGCCGCGCATCGGGACGCGGAGCCGGGGGGAACGGGTCCTGACCGGGGAAAGGGCCCTGGCCGGGGAAGGGGTCGGCGGCGGGGAGACGGCCCGCCCGGGGCAGCGGATCGGCGGGGAGCGGGGAAGGGTCTGCCGGGTACGGGTCACCGGGGAACGGGCTCGCATCGCGGAACGGGCCCGCGTCCGGGGCGTATCCGGGCCGCGGGACCTGGCCGGACGGCGCCACACCATTGACGGCGGCACCGGACGGCCCCGGGCCCGAGGGGCTGGCCCCGGAGTATCGCGGCACGTCAGGCACGAGCGGCACGGGCCGCGGCGGCCTGGCGACAGGTGGCACGGCGGCGCGGGCGGCCTTCTCGCGCGCGGCCCTGTACAGGGCGTAGGCCCTCCAGGGGCGCAGCCGGGGCATGGTGGCGGGCAGCAGGGCGAGCACCGCGACCAGCGTGGCGGCGGCGAATACGACCGAAGGGCTCCGCACTAGCGAGAGCGAGACCACGGTGACGGAGAACAGCGCCGCCCACAGGTACATCAGCAGCACGCTCTGCCGGTAGGAATGGCCGATGTTCAGCAGGCGGTGATGCAGGTGCTGCCGGTCGGCGGCCATGAGCGGCTTGCCCGCCCTGGTCCGCCGGATGACCGCGAACATCAGGTCCGCGTAGGGGATGATGAAGATCGCCGCCGGCACCAGCAGCGGAAGGAACGTCGGGAACCGGTCCAGCGCATGGTTCTGTGCGTAGTTGGTCAGCAGGGCCGGGTCGAGCGAATCGGTACTCGATATCGGCCCGTAGGCGAGCATCAGGCCGAGCAGCATCGCACCGATATCGCCCATGAAGATCCGCGCCGGGTAGAAGTTGTGCGGCAGGAACCCGAGGCACATGCCGGCCAGCAACGCCGACGACACCGCGGGCAGCGACTGCGAGGTGTTGCCGATGGTCCGGATCAGCGTGTAGGAATACGCCAGGAACGACAGCGCGGCGACCGCCACGATGCCTGCGGCCAGCCCGTCGAGGCCGTCGATGAAGTTGATCGCGTTGATGGTGACCACGACGAGCAGGATGGTCAGCGTGACGCTCAGGTCGGGTTCGAGCGAGAACACGCCGCCGCTCGGCATCGGCAGCCAGGGCAGCGACTGACCGCTCCAGACCAGGATGCCGGCCGCGGCCACCTGGCCGGCCAGCTTGCTGATCGCGCTGAGCCCCCACCGGTCATCGACGAACCCGACGACGACCACGAGGCCGCCGGCCAGCAGCAGTCCGGCCTCGCTCCTGGAGCCGGCCGACTGGAAGGGATCCTGCAGGAAAGAGAGCCGGGTGGCGATCAGCAGCCCGGCGACGAGCCCGCCGTACATGGCCAGGCCGCCCAGCAGCGGGGTCGGCTCGGTGTGCGTGTCCCTGGCCCGCGGCTCGTGAATCGCGCGGGTGGCGACCGCGATCCGCCGCACCAAGGGGGTGAGCAGATAGGTCACCGCCGCGGTGACGAGCAAGACCAAGGCGTACTCGCGCATGCCGCCTCAGCAGGCCTGGGTCAGATCGGCTTTCATCACCGCCACTTTATGGCACCGGCTGCGCGCCGGCGGGCGGCTCACCGGCGGCGGGGTCCAATGAACCTCCGGAGTTCTCCAGGGGATGCGGCGCCGCGGGCTTGAAGTCGGCGCTGCGGTCGGCGCTGTCGGCGTAGTGCTCGTTCTCGGCGATGACCGAGGCCACCGCGCGGAGCCGGTCCACCGAGATCGCGCCGGCCCGGAGCACCGTCGGGATGGTCCCGGTCAGGTCGAGGATGGTCGACGGGATGTTGTCGGCGCACGGCCCGCCGTCGAGATACACGGAAACCGCCTCGCCGAGCTGCTGCTCCGCTTCGTCGGCGGTGATGGCCGGCGGCTGGCCGTGCCGGTTGGCGCTGGACACCGCGAGCGGCCCGGTCTGCTTGAGCACCTCGAGCGCGACCGAGTGCAGCGGCATCCGCAGCGCGACCGTGCCCTTGGTGTCACCCAGATCCCAGAGCAGCGTCGGGCTGGCGCGGAACACCAGGGTGAGCGCGCCGGGCCAGAATTCGTCGATCAGGTCCTGCCCGAACGCCCCGAGATCCTCGGCCAGCGCCGCCGCGGCCCGCGCGGTGCCGACGAGCACGGGCGGCGGCATGTTCCGGCCCCGGCCCTTGGCCGCCAGCATGGTGGTGACCGCCGCCGGGGTGAACGCGTCCGCGCCGATCCCGTACACGGTGTCGGTCGGCAGCACGATCAGCTCGCCGCCGCGGGCCGCCGTCACCGCGGCGTCGATGCCCGCCGTCCGCGCCTGCGGGTCCCGGCAGTCGTACCGCACGCTCATCTGGCCGCCTCCCCTGCCACTCCCACCGTTTCCGGCACCATGTCTCAGGCCCCCTCGCCCGACCAGGCCGCGGTGACGAAGCGGTCACGGCCGGCCAGGTCCTTATTGTTGCGCGTGTCCCGCCAGCCGGACTCCTCAGGGAACACCCAGTACACCGCCGCCCCCTGCTGTGCGCCGTGCTCGACGGCGACGAGGCCGCCGGGGCGGACCAGCCGCCGGGCGGTGCGCTCCACGGTGCGGATGGCGTTGAGCCCATCCGTTCCGCTCCAAAGGGCGGCGGGCGGGTCGTACTCGCTGACCTCGGGCTCGACGAAGGCCCCCACCGGGATGTACGGCGGGTTGCTGATCACGAGATCCACCGTACCGTCGAGTTCGCCGAGCACGTCGCCGAAGTCGCCTGCGTGCAGCATGACGCGCCCCGCCGTGTAGGGGAGGCTCTCCACGTACCTGGTGATGTTGCGCTCGGCCCAGGCCCGGGCGAGCGGATCGGCCTCGACCGCGTGCACCCTGGCCCTGGGCACCTCCTGCCCGATCGCCAGCGCGATCGCGCCGGAACCGGTGCCCAGGTCGGCCACCACCGGCTCGGCGACGTCCATGTCACGCAGCTTGCCGATGGCCCATCCGGTCATCACCTCGGTCTCGGGGCGCGGCACGAACACGCCGGGCCCGACGTCGAGCTCGAGGTAACGGAAGTGAGCGCGGCCGGTGATGTGCTGGAGCGGCTCGCGGGCCGCGCGGCGCGCGATGTCGGCCCAGAACCGCGCGTCGAAATCGGAGTCGGGCACCAGGTGCAGTTCGCCCCGCCTGACATTGTGCACGCTGGCGGCGATCAGCTCGGCGTCCGCGCGCGGCGATTCCACCCCGGCGTCGGCCAGTCGCAGCGCGGCCAGTGCTACCTCATCAAGTAGCAGGCTCATCATGGCCAGTGCCAACCAGCTTCGCGGCCAGGTCCGCAGCCGCAAGCGCGTCGATCACCGCGTCGAGGTCGCCGTCGATGACCTGGTCGAGGTTGTAGGCCTTGTAGCCCACCCGGTGATCGGAGATGCGGTTCTCCGGGAAGTTGTAGGTGCGGACCCGTTCGGACCGGTCCACCGTGCGCACCTGGCTGCGCCGCTCCGCGCTCGCCTTCGCGTCAGCGTCGGCTTCGGCCTGCGCGAGCAGCCGCGCGCGCAGCACGCGCATCGCCTGGTCCTTGTTCTGCAGCTGGCTCTTCTCGTTCTGGCAGGACACCACGATCCCGGTCGGCAGGTGGGTGATCCGCACGGCCGAGTCGGTCGTGTTCACGCTCTGCCCGCCCGGGCCCGACGACCTGAACACGTCAACCTTCAGGTCGTTGTCGTTGATCTGCACCTCGACGGGGTCGGCCTCGGGCGCGACGAGCACGCCGGCCGCGGAGGTATGGATGCGGCCCTGGGATTCGGTCACCGGCACCCGCTGTACGCGGTGCACTCCGCCCTCGTACTTCAGCCGGGACCAGGCGCCCTCGGCGCCCTTGCCCTTCACCGCGACGGTCGCGTCCTTGACCCCGCCCAGGCCGGTGCCTGTCGAGTCGAGGATGTCGGTCTTCCAGCCGCGCCGCTCGGCGTAGCGCAGGTACATCCGCAGCAGGTCGCCGGCGAACAAGGCGGACTCCTCGCCGCCCTCGCCCGCCTTGACCTCCAGGATGATGTCACGCCCGTCGTTGGGGTCCCGCGGCACGAGCAGCTTCTGCAGCTGAGACTCGAGCTCCTCGCGGTGCGCGGCCAGCTGCTCGGCCTCGACGGCGAAGGAGGAGTCTTCGCTGGCGAGCTCGCGCGCCGCCGCCTCGTCCGCCGAGGTCTGCCGCCACTCCTGGTAGGCGTGCACGATCGGGGTCAGCTCGGCGTAGCGGCGGCCAAGCGTGCGCGCTTTCTCCTGGTCGGAGTGCACGCCAGGGTCAGCGAGCGCGTGCTCAAGTTCAGCGTGCTCGCTGACCAGGTCGCCTAGCCGGTCAAACACCGGAAATCCTTTCGTGCCTCAGCCTGCGAGGGTGATAGCGGGCGACGGCAGGCGCCCGCGACCCTCGGGGCGCGCAACGGGAGCAGATGGTGGGCCTGCTGGCTGGAGCCGGCAGGCCCTGGGGGTTACTTCTTGTCGGAGGGCTTGGTGGAGGGGTTCTTGCCGAACCGCTTCTCGAACCTGGCTACCCGGCCGCCGGTGTCGAGGATCTTCTGCTTGCCCGTGTAGAACGGGTGGCAGTTCGAGCAGACCTCGACATGGATCGTGTCGCTGGGTGCCGTGCTCCGCGTGGTGAACGTATTCCCGCAGCCACAGATCACCGTGGTGACGTGGTACTGGGGGTGAATGCCAGCCTTCATGTGACAACTCCTGCCTTGAGCGGTCGCCGGGTCGCCCTCGGGCGTGAACCGGTACCGCATGGTTGCGGCATCTAGTGTGCCAGACCGTGGAACCAGTTTTCCTGGTCCCGAATTCCCGCCTTCCCTGATGGGTCGGCGGGTTAGGAGCCGAGGGTGGTCTTCTGGACCTGGAGCAGGAACTCGGCGTTGCTCTTGGTCTTGCGCATCTGCTCCATGAGCAGCTCAAGCGCCTGCTGCGGCTCGAGCGCGTGCAGCACCCGGCGCAGCTGCCAGATGATCTTGAGCTCGTCCGGCGAGAGCAGGATCTCCTCCTTGCGGGTGCTCGACGCGTCCACGTCGACCGCCGGGAAGAGCCGCTTCTCCGCGAGCTCGCGGCGCAGCCGGAGCTCCATGTTGCCGGTGCCCTTGAACTCCTCGAAGATGACCTCGTCCATCCGGGAGCCGGTCTCGACCAGGGCCGCCGCCAGGATCGTCAGCGAACCGCCGTGCTCGATGTTGCGGGCCGCGCCGAAGAACCGCTTGGGCGGGTACAGCGCGGTGGAGTCCACACCACCGGACAGGATCCGGCCGCTGGCGGGCGCCGAGTTGTTGTACGCGCGCCCCAGCCGGGTGATGTTGTCGAGCAGGATGACCACGTCGTGGCCCATCTCCACGAGCCGCTTGGCGCGCTCGATGGCCAGCTCGGCCACGGTGGTGTGGTCTTCGGCCGGGTGGTCGAACGTGGAGTGGATGACCTCGCCCTTCACCGTGCGCTGCATGTCGGTGACCTCTTCCGGCCGCTCGTCGACGAGGACGACCATGAGGTGGCACTCCGGGTTGTTCTTGGTGATGGCGTTGGCGATCGACTGCAGGATCATCGTCTTGCCCGCCTTCGGCGGCGACACGATCAAGCCGCGCTGGCCCTTGCCGATGGGGCAGATCAGGTCGATGATCCGGGTGGTCATGTTGCTGGCGTCGGTCTCCAGCCTGAGCCTGTCCTGCGGGTACAGCGGCACCAGCTTGGAGAACTCCGGCCGGGAAACGGACTTCTCCGGGTCGAGGCCGTTGACCTTGTCCAGCCGGACCAGCGCGTTGAACTTCTCCCTGCGCTCGCCGTCGCGCGGCTGCCTGACCGCGCCCTCGATGACATCGCCCTTGCGCAGGCCGTGCTTGCGCACCTGGGAGAGGGAAACGTACACGTCGTTCGGCCCCGGCAGGTAGCCGGTGGTGCGCACGAAGGCGTACCCCTGACTCTCGAGCACGTCGAGGATGCCGGCGATCGGGATGAGCACGTCATCCTCGCCGATCACGGGCTCCGGGTCGGCCTGGCGGTCGCGCCGCCGGTTCCTGTTGCGGAACCGGTCGCGGCTGCGGCCCCGTCGGTCGCTGTCGTCATACTGGTCACCCGCGGGCCCGCGGGTGGCCGCCATCGGCTCCCGGTCCCGGCCGCCACGCTCCTGGCCGCCGTTGTCCCGGCCACCGTGATCGCGGCTGCCCTGGTCCCGGCCGCCCTGCTCGCGGCTGCCCTGGTCCCGGATGTTCTGGTCCCGGGTGTTCTGGTCCCGGGTGTTCTGGTCCCGGCCGCCGTTGTCCCGGCCGGGCTGCTCACGGGCCGCCTGGTCCCGGCCGCGCGACGGCTGGTCGTCGCGGCGCACGTTCCGGTGCCGCCGGTCACCGCGCTGCGCTTCACCCGGCCCGGCCTCGCCCAGCTGGGCGTCATCCCGTGCGCCCTGCGGGGCGCCGGCCGTCTCCTGGGCTCCGGCCTGCTGAGCGGGGGCCTGCTGAGCGGGGGCCTGCTGAGCGGGGGCCTGCTGAGCGGGGGCCTGCTGAGCGGGGCCCTGCTGGGCCGAGGCTTGCTGAGCCCGGCCGTTCGGCCGGCTGGTCACGGTCTCCTGGTCGAAGCTGAGCTGCTGCCCGGCTGCGTCCGCGCCGATCCCGCCGCGCGTGCTGTCACCCAGCCCTGACGTGTCGCCGTCTCCGATGCCCGGTCGCGTGCGTGTGTCTGGTTCCATGGCATCCTGCTTCCGCGGGCGGGTCGCGTCAGCTCCCGCGGACGCGACGCGCTGGTCCGAACCTTGGTTAGCGGCACCCTTCTCCTGCCGGGGCGCTCCGCCTTGCTGGGCCTCGATCGCCTCGACGAGCTGCCCCTTGCGCATCCGGCCGGCCCCCGGTATGCCCAAGGTGTGCGCGATCCGCTGCAGCTCTGGCATGAGCAGCGAGGAAAGGCCAGTGCCACCGCGACTGCGCGACTTGGAGGTCGACGCCATCGCTCCTCCAGCCGAGATACCGACGGGGGCGTCCTCAGACGCGGTGGACGCGCCACTGAGGAGTTCGGTTGTGTCGCTCACTAATGGTCCTTCCATGATTTTCGGCCGCCTGGGTGAACCCGCTAGGCCCTTCGACCCGGTACAGCGGCCCCCCTTGGGGCCAGAGTTGATTCGCGCTGCTCTGATAGCCGCCGAATATCCACGATTCCCGCAACGCCTTGCGTTCCTCCGTGCGTCGCTATGTGTCCGCAAGCTAGGGAGATGAGTCGGGGAGCGTCCGGACGGCTGTCTCGCTCGCCCGCGTCCCCAGATCGTGCGCTCCCGCCAGGCTGGCCGTGCTCCTCAGCTGAGAAGAGAACGGGACATCCTGCGTCAAAGACCTTGGGTACGGCAACAATACCGTCCCAGAGGAGTCTGCCGACGAGCGCCCGGTTTGCCGACGAGCACTCAATACAGAGCGGGCTACCCGGTGCGCCACTAAGCCTAACACTAAGAGGACTCACGGCATTCCTTCGCAGCCGTCCGTGTCGCGCGGAAGAAGAGGCAACGGTCCCAAGAGGCCCACTAGCAGCCTCGGGCACCAGGCGTGCACAGGTCCAGGAACGAGGTCCTGGCCTGGATCTGCCGCCACGTGCCCGGCCGGACGGATTGGCTGCTCGTTTCCCGCGTCAGCAGCCCGGCGGGGGCTCCGGGCGCAGGACACGCGCACCTTGCCGCTCGACGTCTAGCGAGCTTATGTGCCATGCAATACCCGTTTCTCTCACGATTGAACCCAGGCTGTCCAGGTGGTGACGATAATCAGACCTATCCAGGCCGCCCGTTTCCGGACAGCAGAGCAGCGCCAGCACGGACGGGCCCGCCCCGGACACGACGGCGGGGATGCCAGCCTCCCGCAGCCGGCGGACCAGCCGGTCAGTTTCTGGCATAGCCGCCGCCCGGTAGTCCTGGTGCAGCCAGTCCTGGGTCGCGGCGAACAACGCGCCCGCCTCCTCCAGCGGTCCGGCGGCTAGTTGCGTCAGCGCGGCGACCAGCAGGGCACTGCGCCCGGCGTTGGCGGCCGCGTCCTTATGCGGCACCAGATCGGGCAGCAGGCGCCGGGCCACGTCGGTGCGCACCGGAGCCGGCGCGATGCAGACGACAGGCCTGATCGAGGACAGCGGCTCGAGCCGGACCATCTGCGGCTGTCCGCCCGCCGTCCAGGCGATGGTCAGCCCGCCGCCCAGGCAGGCGGCCACGTTGTCCGGGTGCCCCTCGATCTCGGTAGCGAGCCCGAGCAACGCCTCGTCCGGCAGTTTGCCCGCGCCAGCCGCGGCGGGCGGGCTGGGCTCGGCCAGGGCCCGGGCGGCGAGGATGCCGGCCACGATCGCCGCGGCCGAGGAGCCGAGGCCGCGGCCGTGCGGGATCCGGTTCACGCAGCGCAGCCCGATTCCCGGCGGTTGACCCCCGGTGACGGCGAACGCGGCGCGCATCGCCCGCACGACCAGGTGATCCTCGCCGGCTCGGGCCAGGTCCGCGCCTTCGCCGGTGATCTCGATGGACAGCCCGGATTCGCAGATCCACGCGTCCACGTCGTCGTGCAGGGCCAGCGCGAGCCCGAGCGCGTCGAACCCCGGACCCAGGTTGGCGCTGGTCGCGGGCACCCGTACCCGCACGACGTGTTCGGCCCAGGCCATCTCACTCCTCACTGATCGGGTCGCGTCCGGCACGATGGAGCATCGGGCCGGCTATGACCGGCGCGATGGAGCATCGAGCCGGCTGGGGGCGGGAAGCGGCGGGG